>Ga0101944_10002806_pt1 | contig 26615 bp, 14 predicted proteins | sample DewCreD2012metaG_FD_75245 | JGI IMG/M metagenome (GOLD analysis project Ga0101944, IMG submission 75245) | Hot spring sediment bacterial and archeal communities from British Columbia, Canada, to study Microbial Dark Matter (Phase II) - Dewar... ... | reverse complement strand
GATTCCCCTGTTTCATGTCAAGACAATGGAGCCGGAGTTTCTCAAGCAGTGCGATGTGTTGGTGTCGGCCACCGCCGCCGTGAACGAGGCCATTCACCGACTCCGCAAGAGCCGCAAGCTTTCGGAGCTGTCTGACAAACTCATCGAGATTCACCATTGCGAGAGCATGGGCGATGACAATCATCACGCGGCGATGTCCAAGCTTTTCGGCGGAACGCTGGAAACGCTGGACGTGGTCAAGTGGAAGGAACTGTACGACTACATTGAGGACGCCATCGACGGCTGCGAGGACGTGGGCAACACCCTGGAGCGAATCGTGCTGAAAAACGGCTGACGCCGGTTCCCGGCGCCTCTTGCTCCCCCGGACCCACACCCGTGATGGATTCCATGCTCACCCCAATCGTGCTTGCCGACGTGACCGTCTCATCCCAGATGATGTCCATGGTCGTCGTGCTGATCTTCGTGGCGCTGGTGTTCGATTTCCTCAACGGATTTCATGACGCGGCCAACTCCATCGCAACCATTGTCTCCACGCGCGTCTTGTCGCCGACGCAGGCGGTGGTCTGGGCCGCGTTCTTCAATTTCATCGCCGCCTTCCTGTTTGGAACGAAGGTCGCGGGCACGATCGCGGGGGATCTGGTTGACAACAAGCTGATCGATATCTACGTCGTCGGTGCGGGGCTGATGGGGGCGATCATCTGGAACATCATCACCTGGTGGCTGGGGTTGCCGACAAGCTCTTCGCATGCGCTGGTGGGCGGCCTGGGCGGAGCGGCGGTGGTCAAGAGCGGCATGGCCGTGCTCAAGCCCGCGGGCTGGTGGCTGATCATCCTGGGTATTGTCCTGGCCCCCGTGCTCGGCTTCGTGCTGGGCAGCTTCAACATGGTGGTGGTCTCATGGCTGGCTCGGCGCGCCCATCCCAACCGCGTTGACAAACTCTTCCGGCGACTTCAGCTCGTCTCGGCGGCACTCTACAGCCTCGGCCACGGGGGCAACGATGCCCAGAAGACCATGGGCATCATCGTGATGATCCTGGTGGCGGCCGGTTACGGGCGATGGACGGAGGCCGATCCCGCATCTCTCATGAACAAGTTTCATCTCTTCGGCCACAACGATCACAACGTGGCCTGGTGGATCATTCTCAGTTGTCACGCGGCGATCGCGCTGGGAACGATGTTCGGCGGCTGGCGCATCGTCAAAACGATGGGATCCAGCATCACACGCCTCCAGCCGGTCGGCGGATTCTGTGCCGAGACGGCCGCGGCGATCGCTCTCTTCGGTTTCACCAAGATTCGCGGCGTGCCGATTTCCACGACGCATGCCATCACGGGGGCCATCCTGGGGGTGGGCACGACCAGGGGAGTCAGATCGGTTCGATGGATCTGGGGTGAGCGGATCGTCATGGCGTGGGTACTGACGATTCCCTGCGCGGCGACGATGGCCGGCATCAGCTACCTTCTCGTGCATTGGTTGGTCGAGCCGCTGTTCAAGTAATCCAAGCAGGCCGTGCGAACGGCACGGGGTGCATGGCACTTCCTGCGGCCGGCGGTTCGGGATCGCGGGGACGGACCCCGAAGCACAGGCATCCTCGCCCGTGCCCCAGTTCCGCGAGGGCACCGACCCCCGGGACATCGTCAACATTGAGGCGGTCCTCCACCCAACGCCGGGGCCTTCACGGACGCAATGACGCAGTTTTCGGCGCGCGCAGCGGGAATTGCGGTGGTATACATGAAATATCCACAGGAGCGCACCATGACACATCGGCAGTCTGAATCGGCCTGGGGGCTTACGCGGCGCACAATGTTGAAGGGGACGATCGCGGCCGCGGCCGCGCCGGCCCTGCTGGGAGCGGCCGCGCCGCCGGCGTTTGACCTGGAGAAAATTGAAAAGGTCGTGGTCAATGGACGCATCCAGCAGGGAATCTGCGGCGTGGGTCTGCGCAACATGTCGATGGAGCAGAAGTGCGCCATGCTGGCGAAGATGGGAGTGCGGGCCATGGATTTCACCGGGCCCGCTGACTGGCCCACGCTGAAGAAATACGGCCTGGTGGCTTCGTTGTGTGCCGGGGCGGGCAGCATCGCCAGCGGCTGGAACCGCAAGGAGAACCACGAGAGGCTGATCGAACAAATCAAGCGGAACATCGACCTTGCAAGCGAGGCGGGCTGGCCCAACGTGATCACCATGAGCGGCAACCGCCACAAGAGCAAGGAGGACAAGGAAGGTGTGTCGGACGAGGAAGGGATCAAGATCTGCGTGGAGGGGCTCAAGCAGGTGGCCGGTTATGCGGAGCAAAAGAAGGTTACCATTTGCATGGAGCTTCTGAACTCCAAGCGGAATCATCCCGACTACCAGTGCGATCGCACGGCATGGGGTGTGGCCGTTTGCAAGGGCGTGGGCAGCGAGCGGATGAAGCTGCTCTATGACATCTACCACATGCAGATCATGGAGGGTGATATCATTGCGACCATCCGCCAGTACAAGGACTACATCGGGCATTACCACACGGCGGGGAACCCGGGACGCAACGAACTGGATGAGAACCAGGAGATCTACTATCCGGCCATCATGCGGGCGATTCTGGAGACGGGGTACAAGGGATACGTGTCGCACGAGTACGGCCCGAAGGGCGACCCGATCAAGGCGTTGATCCAGGCTGTCAAGGTTTGCGACGTGTGAGTCAGTCCGGACAAATGGCGAAAACAGGGTAATCTGCGCACCGCCGGCTAATGCATCGTCCGGGTCATGGTTCATTCTCTTGACTGCGGCTGCAAGCAGCGGTTGTTGCATGGAACAAGGTTCCCATGGGGAGTTATTGGTCTGGGTATCGGATTAAGTGAGTGCGGAACCGGAGTTATCCGTCTTTCATAAGCTTCTGAGATCGCAGAGTTTTTGCTGGCCGGCCGGCATTAACGTGGTACTATTACACTGTTAAGAGGGCGTCTGGAGACGGTGGAGGCCGCAGCGTGCGCTGACGGTCTTCTGTTGTTCGCGGGTTTCCAGGCTGGAAGGACATCATGCCAAGGCACCGCACCGAACGAGTTGACACCACAGGTCGAATCGCCATGAAAAACCTGCAAAGGCAGTTGGTCCAGGGGCAGTCGCCAGCAACTGTTGCGCAACTGCGGAAGCGGTCGCACCGGGCTCAAGTGGTGATGGACAGCCTCGAATCCCGCCAACTGCTGGCGGTAACGCCTTATATCAGCGAGTTCGTCGCTCAGAACAACAACTCGTTGCTGGACGGCTACGGCAATTCCCCGGACTGGATTGAAATCCACAATCCGACGGCGGCGCCGGTGAACCTCCAGGGGATGTACCTGACTGACAACAAGCTGAACAAGACCAAGTGGCGGTTTCCGTCGTTTGTGGTGGGGGCCGGGCAGTACGCCTACGTGTTTGCTTCCGGCCTGAACCTGATCGACCCGGCGGGGAAGGTCCATACGAACTTCGAGCTGAGTGCCGGCGGGGAGTACCTGGGCCTAATCGCGCCCGACGGCGCGACGGTTCTTTCCAGCTTCGATCCGGAGTATCCGCCGCAGCTGGAGGACATCTCCTACGGTCTGACCACCTCGCTGACCAGCCAGCGGCTGGTGGGACCCGCGGCAACCGTGCGCACCTGGGTTCCCGTGGACAACTCGCTGGGAACCGGGTGGACGGCGATCACGTTTAACGACAGCGGGTGGACGGGTCGCACCGCCGGCGTGGGTTTCAGCCGAACCTCGCCGCCGCAGCGGATCAGCGGTTTCACCATGCGCATGGTGGACATTGCCGGAGGAACCGACGGGTACATCGACAACATCGGCGAGGCGATCAGCATTCTGGACGGGACGGCCGCGCCCGGGGCCTACCTGACCTTCTTTGACGGCCGGGCCGACTATGCGACGATCAATCACGGCGACGGCGGACCGCGCGGCGGCGACCAGAGCCTCCCCAACGGCTTTGGCGGCACGTCCGCCGATGCGAATGCCGCACAGCGCACGGACTACGCCCTCCGGATCACGGCCGACGTGGTGATTCCGGCGGGGGATTGGTCGATCAATGTCAACAGCGACGACGGTTTCCGGCTGGTGATTCCGGGGGTCAGCTTCATCAACCGCTACAACCAGAACACGACGGGGCTGGGCACGGTCAATGCCGATACGCTGGCCTACGGCGCTCCCAGGGGGCCCGGTGATACCTGGGGCACGTTCAAGCTGACGTCGCCGCTGACCACGACGATCACCCTCGACTTTTACGAGCGGGGCGGCGGCGACGAGGTGGAACTCTCCATCGCCAACGGCCTGCAGTCATCCGTGAACACCACGACATTCGCGCTGCTGGGCGATGGCGTGAAGGGCTGGTCCGTCACGACCATGTCCAGCAGCGCCCCGCCGGCTTACACGCCGGTGCTGGGCAGCAACGGCGACATGGACGCGCAGATGTACGGGGTGAACTCGTCGGCCTACATCCGCGTGCCCTTTGCCGTCTCGGACCCCGCCTATTTCGACACCTTGAAGCTGCGCGTGAAATATGACGACGGATTTGTGGCCTATCTGAACGGCACCGAGGTGGCTCGGCGGTACGCGCCCGCATCGCTGTCGTGGAACTCGGCCGCCACCGGCGAGCGGACCAACCAGCAGTCGATGGTTGAGGAGGTCATCGATATCTCCGCGTACGTGAACACGCTGGTCGTTGGAAACAACGTGCTGGCGTTCCAGGGGCTGAACATCTCGGCCAATGACTACGACTTCCTTCTTGTGCCTGAACTGGAGGGGATTCACACGCAGTTGAGCACGCCCCGCTACATGACCAATCCCACGCCGGGTGCGGCCAACGACCCGTCGAACCTGGTGGGGTATGTGAAGGACACCAAGTTCAGCCACGATCGCGGCTTCTATGATGCGCCGTTCCAGTTGACGATCACCACCGAAACGCCGGGCGCGGAGATCCGCTATACCCTCAACGGCGATCCGCCGACCGCCACCACCGGCACCGTGTACACCGGGCCGATCACCATCAGCGGCACGACGGTGATCAGGGCCGCCGCCTTCAAGGTTGGCTACATTTCCACCAACGTCGACACGCAGACTTACCTGTTTTTGGATGACGTGGTGACCCAGTCGCTGAACGGCCAGGCTCCCGCGGGCTGGCCCACCAGTTGGGGTGCCAATGTGGTTGACTACGGCCTGGACCCCGATGCGGTGAATTCGCCGGGCCCCGTGGCCACGGCGGTGATGAACGGGATCTACTACTTCGTGACCGACGACCTTGTCAACGGGGCGGAGCTTTGGCGGAGCAACGGCACGTCGGGCGGCACTTACCTCGTGAAGGACATCTATCCCGGGCCGACCGGATCTTATCCAACGAACCTGACGGTGATCGGCAACACCCTGTACTTCACCGCCACAGACCCGGTCAATGGCGCCGAACTGTGGAAATCCGACGGAACGGCCACCGGCACGGTGCTGGTCAAAGACATCAAGGCCGGCGCCAAGGGGTCCGAGCCGACCCTGCTGACCAATGTCGGCGGAACGCTGTACTTTGCGGCCAGTGACGGAATCGTGGGCCGGGAACTCTGGAAGAGCGACGGGACCGCGGCCGGAACGGTGCTCGTAAAGGACATCAATCCCGGCGAAGACGGTTCAAAGCTTGCGAGCTTCGTGAATTTCGGGGGCACGCTGTTCTTTTCGGCGTATACGCTGGCGGAAGGGCGGGAGCTTTGGAAGTCGAACGGCACGCCGGCAGGGACCGTGCTGGTCACGGACATCAACGCTGGTGTGAGCGACTCTTCGCCCTCGAATCTGACGGTGGTCGGCGGGACGCTGTATTTCTCGGCCACGGACCCTGTGAATGGCGCCGAGCTTTGGAAGACCACGGGTGGTCCGGCGACGCTGGTTCGCGACATCAACCCCGGGTTTGACGGCTCCAGACCCGGAAGCCTGATAGATGTGGGCGGGACGCTTTTCTTTGCGGCGACCACGCGCGGCGCCGGTCGCGAGCTGTGGAAGAGCGACGGAACCTTCAACGGCACGGTGCAGGTCAGGGATATCCATGCCGCTCCCGCTCCGACGGAAGCCGTGAACGTCAACGGGACGATCTTCTTTGTGGCCAACAATCCGCAGTGGGGCACGGAGCTTTGGCGGACGGACCCGGTGCAGGGGGCGGTTCTGGTCAAGGATATCTACGCGGGGACGAGCAGTTCGAGCCCGACGCGACTGACCGCGATGAACGGCCTGCTCTATTTCCGCGCCAACGACGGCACCAACGGGGTGGAACTGTGGCGCAGCGACGGGACCAGCGCCGGCACGTACATGGTCAGGAACATCTCCAGCCTTGGCAACTCGACGCCGGACAACCTCACCGTGTTCGACAACGTGCTCTACTTCTCGGCCACCGACGGCGCCACCGGCGTGGAATTGTGGAAGAGCGATGGCACCTTCGCCGGCACGACGCAGGTGAAGGACATCCGCTCGGGCAGCAGCAGTTCCAACCCCGCATACCTGACAGTCTACAACGGCGCCCTGTACTTCGCCGCCAACGATGGGACCAACGGCACCGAGCTGTGGAAGAGCGACGGCACCTCCGCCGGCACCGCGATGCTCAAGAACATCTACAGCGGCAGCACCGGATCCAGCCCGTCATTCCTCACGGTTTCCGGAGGGACGCTCTACTTTGCGGCCAACGACGGAACCAATGGGACTGAGCTGTGGAAGAGCGATGGGACGGCCGGCGGCACGGTCATCGTGAAGAACATCGCTTCCGGCAGCACGGCCTCGAGCCCCACGAACCTGGTCGATGTGAACGGCACGCTTTTCTTTGCGGCCACCGACGGAACTTCGGGTGTTGAACTCTACAAGAGCAACGGCACCTCCGCCGGCACGCTGCGCGTCGCCGACATCAGCCCCTCGGGCAGCTCCAGCCCCGCCAACCTCACCAACGTTGGCGGCACCCTGTACTTCTCCGCCACGGATGGCACCAGCGGGGTCGAGCTGTGGAAGAGCGACGGCAGCACGGCCACGCGGGTCAAGGACATTCGACCGGGGACGGCTGGGTCAAGCCCCTCATCATTGATGGCGATGGGCGGCGTGCTCTATTTCGCAGCGACCGACGCCAACGGCGACACCGAGCTGTGGCGCAGCAACGGGACCGATGCGGGCACCTACGTGGTCAAGGACATCTTCGCCGGGTACACCAGCTCCAATCCCACGGGTCTTATCTCCGCCGGATCAGCCATCTACTTCATCGCCGAAGACCCCGTTGGCGGTATCGAGCTGTGGAAGTCGGACGGCACCCCGGCGGGAACCATGCGCATCAGCTCGGCCAACCTGGCGCCCGGCTCCAACCCGGAAAACATGACGGCCATCGGCGGCGTGGTCTACTTCACCGCCACCACCGCGGCCAACGGCAACGAGCTTTGGAAAAGCGATGGCACCCTTGCGGGGACGGTGCTGGTCAAGGACATCAACAGCGGCGGAAACGGCTCCAATCCCTCTTCGCTGACCGCGGTCAGCGGGCTGCTCTTTTTCGCGGCGTACGACTCGACCAATGGCTACGAGCTGTGGAAGAGCGACGGCAGTTCGGCCGGAACCCTGCTGGTCAGGGACATCAATCCGGGCAACCTGAACTCGGGCCCCGGCGCGTTTGCAACTGTGGGGACCAAGCTCTTCTTCGGCGCCTATGACAGCACCTACGGCACGCAACTCTGGACCAGCGATGGAACGACGACCGCGGCCGTGAAGGACCTTTCGGCCGGAACGCCAGCGCCCTTGTCGGTCGAAGATCTCAAGTCGATTCCGACGTTCTCGCTGGTCATGGACCTTGACGACCTGTTCGATCCGACGACGGGAATCTATGCCAACGCCAGCCAGCGCGACACCGACACGGCCGACTGGGAACGCCCCGGCTCGCTGGAGTTGATGTTTCCCGACGATCCGGACGAGGGTTTCCAGATCGACGCCGGGGTGCGCATTCGCGGCGGATACAGTCGAAGTCCCGACAACCCCAAGCACGCGTTTCGCATCCTGTTCAAGCAGGAGTATGGCGCGGGTGAGCTGAAGTACCCGCTGTTCGGGCCCAACGGCGCCCAGAGTTTTGACAACCTGGACCTTCGCACGTTCCAGAACTACTCATGGAGTTTCGGGGGCGACAGTCGCGGCGTGTTTTTCCGGGATGTGTTCTCTCGCGACACGTCGCTGGCGATGGGCCAGCCCGGCACGCGCGGCAATTACTATCACCTGTATATCAACGGCCAGTATTGGGGCCTTTTCAACACCGAGGAGCGTCCCGAGGCGTCATACGCCGCCAGCTACTTCGGCGGCGACGAGGCCGATTACGACGTGATCAAGGTCAACGTCGAGGGCTACAACATCGAAGCCACCGACGGAAACATGGACGCCTGGACGGAAATGTACAACCAGGCGTCGGCCGGCCTGGCCTCCAACGCGGCCTACTGGAAGATACAAGGTCGCAACCCGGACGGCACGGTCAACCCGAGCTACAAGAACCTGGTCGATGTCGATAACCTCATCGACTACATGCTGGTGGTGTACTACACCGGCAATTTCGACGCGCCGATCTCCGCGTTCCTGAGCAACGCCAACCCCAACAACTTCTACGCCATCCGCAACCGCAAGGCCAACACCGGCTTCATCTTCATCAACCACGACAACGAGCACACGCTGCTGCTGGGCAGCACCCAGGCCGGAGACGGCCTGACGGTTGACCGCACCGGGCCCTACTCCGCCGGGACCGGCAATATCTGGAAGAGCAATCCGCAGTGGCTGTTCCAGCAGTTCATGGCCAACGCCGAGTTCCGCCTCCGCGTGGCCGACCACATCCACAAGGCGTTCTTCAACGGCGGCGTGCTGACACCCCAGGCCAACATGGATCGCGTCGCGGCCCGGCTCAACGAGTACGGACGCGCCGTGGCCGCCGAATCGGCCCGCTGGGGTGACAGCAAGGTGAGTCGGCCGCTCACCAGAGACGTGGAGTGGCTCAACCAGGTGTATGCGCTGAGCGCGACCTACTTCCCGCAGCGGTCGGACCTGGTGTTCGCGCAGCTCAAGGCCGACGCCCTGTACCCGGACGTGGCCGCGCCGACGTTCAGCCAGCACGGCGGACCGGTCACGGCCGGCTTCACCCTCGGCATGACCGCGCCGGCGGGGACCATCTACTACACGCTGGACGGCAGCGATCCGCGGCTCTTCGGCGGCGCGATCTCGCCCACGGCCGTGGTGTACACCGGGCCGGTCGCGCTCTCCGGCACGGTGGATGTCAAGGCCCGCGTGCTCAGCGGAGGAACCTGGAGCGCCCTGAACGAGGCCCGCTTCAGCTTCGATTTGTCCGCACTGCGGATCACGGAGCTGATGTACAACCCGGCCGGCCCCAACGCCGACGACTACGAGTTCATCGAGCTGATGAACACCGGGCCGGTGGCGATGAACCTGCTGGGAACCAAGATCGACACGGGGATTGATTTCACGTTCGGCAGCGTCACGCTCAACCCCGGGGCCCGAATTGTGGTGGCCCGCAATGTGACGGCGTTCAAGCAGCGATACCCGGGCGTTCCCGACTCGCAGATCGTCGGGCCCTACACCGGCAGGCTCGCTGACGGCGGCGAACGCATCCGCCTGCTGACGCCCATGAGCCAGGTGCTGCTGGACTTTGAATACAAGGACGGTTGGCTCCCGCAGACCGACGGCGGCGGCTACTCGCTGGTGAAGATCGATCCGACGGCCGACCCGACGACCTACGGCCTGAAATCCGCCTGGCGGGCCAGCAACAAGCTCCACGGCGGACCGGGAGTGGCCGACCCCGGATTCAACCCGGGCGTCATCGTCATCAACGAGGTTCTGGCGCACTCCGACATTGCCGGCGGAGACTTCATCGAACTGTACAACACCACCGATGCCGACATTCCCGTGGGAGGATGGTTCCTGTCGGACACCGAGACGAATCTGGCGCTGTACACCATTCCCGCCGGGAAGGTCGTCCCCGCCAGGGGATATCTCCTGCTGACACAGCAGGCGGATTTTGGCGGGGCGTTCGGCCTGAGCGAACTGGGCGAAGACCTGTACCTGTCTAGCAACGATGGGATGGTTGTCGGCGGGTATCGCGAGCACGTCGATTTCGGCGCCACCGACCGCAATGTGTCCATGATCCGGTTCATCAAGAGCACCGGCGGCGCGGATTTCGTGCCGGCGCAGTCGATCACCCCGGGGCAGCCCAATGCCCAGCCGCTGGTCGGGCCGGTCCTGATCAACGAGCTGATGTACGCGCCGCCGGCGGACAAGCACGAGTTCATCGAGCTGCGGAATCTGGCCGGGGCGCCCGTGCCGCTCTACGACCCGCTGAATCCGCAGAACACCTGGAAGTTCACCAACGGGATCACCTTCGCTTTTCCGCTGGGCGCGACGATACCCGCCAGCGGCTACGCCCTGGTCGTGGGAATCGATCCGGCTGTCTACAGGGCCACCTACAACATTCCCGCGGCCGTGCCGATCTACGGACCCTACACCGGTGTCCTGGACAACGCCGGCGAGAAACTGGAACTGAGCAGGCCCGGCGAACCGGAGGCCACGACCGGATTCGTGCCGTATTACATGGTTGACCGGGTGACCTACGAGCCGGTGGCGCCGTGGCCGGCGGGTGCGAACGGAACGGGAGCAAGTCTCTCAAAGATTACGCCGACCGCGTATGGCAATGATCCCATCAACTGGACCGTCGATCCCAACTACGGAACCCCGGGCCGGGCGAATTTCAACCTCGACACCGACCCGCCGACGGTGGACATCATTGATGTCACGCCGGATCCCCGCAAGGGATTTGTGGCCAGCATTCAGATCGTCTTCTCCGAGCCGGTCACCGGGTTTGACCTGGGGGACCTTGTCTTGACACGAAACGGCGGCGTGCTGAGCCTGGCCTCCGCAACCCTCAACAGCAGCGACGGCATCACCTGGACGCTGGGCAACATTCTCCCATTGACGACCGCCAGCGGCGAGTACGTCCTGACCCTGGTGGCCAGCGGTTCGGGGATCAAGGACGCGGCCAACAACCTGCTGGTGACCGGCGCGTCGGATAGCTGGACGACGGATGCGATTCCTCCGACCGCGACGGTCGGGCCGGTAGCGCCGGATCCCAGGAACACCGCGGTCGATTCGATCTCGATCGTCTTCTCCGAGGCGGTCAACGGGTTCGATCTGGCCGATCTGTCGCTGACGCGCGGTGGGGTTGCCGTAAGCCTTGCCGGCGCGGCCCTCTCCAGCGGCAACAACATCGCATGGACCCTGAGCGGGCTGGGGGCGCTGACATCGGCCGACGGGGTATATGTCCTGACGCTGTCGGCGGCCGGTTCAGGCATCACAGACGCGCTGGGGAATGTGATGATCGCCAATGCGAGCGACACCTGGACCCTGGATGCGACGGCGCCGACGGCGGCGATTGCCCCCGTGACGCCCGATCCGCGCAACAGTCCGGTCTCTGCCATCACGATCAACTTCTCGGAGGCGGTCAACGGTTTCGGCCTGGGAGCCCTGTCGCTTGCGCGGAACGGGACTCCGGTCAGCCTGTCGGGCGCAACGCTCTCCACGAGCGACAACCGCACCTGGACGCTGGGCAACTTGTCGGGAATGACTTCGGCGAGCGGCACTTACCTTCTGACGCTCAGCAGCACGGGAATCACGGATGGTACGGGCAATGCTCTTGCGGCCGGAGCGGAGGAATCGTGGACGACGGATGCGACAGCGCCCACCGTCGCCATCACGCCGGTTACGCCCGATCCGAGGAACTCGGCGGTCGATTCGGTGACGATTGTCTTCTCCGAGCCTGTCGGCGGCGTGGACGTCGGGGATTTCACTCTGACGCGGAACGGGTCCGCCGTCACCTTGAGCGGGGCCAGCGTGGGCAGTGCGGATGGGATCACCTGGACGCTCGGTGGATTGAGCACGGTGACCGGTGTTACGGGGTCCTACGTGCTCCGGCTGGTCGCGACCGGGTCTGGAATTGCCGACGCGGTGGGCAACCCCCTGGCGGCGGATGCAAGCGACACGTTCGTTGTGGATCTGATCAAGCCGACCTTCGTGGTTGGCCCCGTCATTCCCGCCAACCGCAACACGGCGGTCGGGAGCCTGCCAATCGTGTTTTCCGAGCCGGTCAACGGGTTTGATGTCGGCGACCTGACGCTGACCCGCAATGGTGTTGTCGTTCCCCTGACGGGAGCAAGCCTCAGCAGCGGCGACGGCGCGGCCTACACGCTGGCCGGTCTGTCATCTCTCACGGGCCAGGCCGGAAGCTATCGCATCAGCTTCAACGCCGCCAACACCGGCGTGAAGGATCTTGCCGGAAACTCGACCGACCGTGCCGGCAGCACGACCTATGCGGATTTCGTGATTGACCTGACATCGCCCACGGCGAGCATCACGCCGGTAGCTCCGGACCCCCGGAACTCCGCGGTGACATCGATCCAGATCGTGTTCAGTGAGCCGGTCCTGAACTTCGATGTTTCGGACCTGTCGTTGACCCGAGATGGAATCGCGCTGGGCCTCTCTGGAGCAAGTCTGAGCACCACCGACGGGGCTTCATTTACGCTGAATGGCCTCGGCGCTGCCACCGGCTTGAGCGGAGACTACACCCTGACGCTGAACGTTTCCGATATCGCGGATGCGGCGGGCAATGCGCTTGCCGCGGGCGCCAGCGAGTCATGGAAGACGGATGCGACTGCCCCGACGGTGATGATCGGCCCCGTGTCGCCCGATCCGCGACAGGTCCCGGTGGATCAACTGACCATCACCTTCAGCGAACCGGTCAGCGGACTGGATCTGGGTGATCTGTCGCTGACGCGCGACGGCCAGGTCGTGATGATGGGCGCAGGCCAATCCCTGGCAACCGGCGACAATCGCGTCTGGACTCTCTCGGGTCTGGCCGAACTCACCACCCGCGCCGGGTCATACCTGATCACCCTCTCCGCGGGCGGATCGGGAATCGTAGACGCCCTGGGCAATGCCCTGGCGGTCGGCGCGGACGAAGCGTTCATCGTCAACGCCATCAACGGAAGTTCCGTCGCGGGCGATGTCATCCGCATCTCGCCTGGCGCGGCCAATCCCTCGCTTCTCCTGGTGCAGCAGAACGACGGACCGGCCTATACCGTGCGGCTGGACCTGCTGCCCGAACTGATCGTCAATCCGGGCGGGGGGCCCAACCAAGTCATCATCGACCTGGACGGCAGCGCATCCATCGGCGCCGGCGGCGGCATTGTCATTAACGGGCAATCGGGCAGCGATTCGCTGCGGATCATCGGCTCAAACGGCGCCGACGTGATCCTGCTTGAAGACGGGCGGGTGACGATCAACGGCTCGGCCATCGGGTTCTCGAACATCCAGAGCGTATTCATCGAGCCGGGTGCGGGCGACGACCTGACAACGGTGGCCCGCGGTTCCGCGTTGCCGGTGCAGTACATCGGCAGCACAGGTGATGACACGCTGAGAATCACCGCGGGAACGTTCCTGGCCGGAGAGGACCTGGGTGTGGCCAGCCCCTCGTTGTTACTCGAGATCGTCAACGCGAGTTTCACTTCGTCGAGCAGTCAGCACCTTGCGGGCTTGAAGCTCATCGGCAGCGCCACGGCTGAATTCACCGGGGCGTCGGGCGTACTCCGCGCGGGCGAGTTGAGCATCGACCAGAGCGCGCAGCTCGACATTGGCGAAAATGATCTGATTCTCGATGCAGCAGCTGCCACCCGGGATGATGTGTTGCACTCCGTCTCTGCATGGATTGGCTCGGCGCGTAACGCGCCGGGCGGACTCTGGACCGGCCCGGGCCTGACCAGTTCCGCGGCTATCGACATCGGCAACGCCAACATGGGGCTGGCGGCGCTGGTCAACGACCGCGGCGGCGGCCGGCGCTTCCACACGACCTTTGCCGGCGAAAGCGTGGATGAGAACGCGATCCTGGTGCGGCTGACGCCCAACGGCGATGCGGACCTGAACGGCCGGTTGAACGGCGATGACTATTTCCAGATTGACAAGGGGTTCTTCAAGTCCGGCCTCGGCCAGCCGGTCGATCGGGTCTATCGCAACGGCGACTTCAACCTGGATCAAGTGATTGACATCGACGACTACATCCTGATCGATGCGGCGTTCATGGAGCAGTGGACGGCCGGCCAGCAACAGGGCGGCGGCGGTGGCACGCAGACGGCGGAGCTGGCGGCAACCTCCGCCGTGTCAGCCGCTACGTTGTCAGGACAGGAGCAACCGCCTGCCGCAGGCGACGAATCGGGCACGCAGGCGGCCTTGACCGCGGTTGCGGCACAACCGGACACCATCGCCGATGCGGCGCCACTCACACCGATGACCGATCGGATTACCGCCATCCTGTTCAGCGACAGTCCGATTCTGGATTGAGTGACAGCAGGTCATCGGCCGTCGGCACAGACGCCGACTGCCGATGGCCGGTCGATCGCCTTGCGTCAGATCTTCACCGCCTTGACCAGCTCCTTCACGTGATCCACGCTGGTCTGGAACATCTTCTTCTCCTCGGCGTCAAGCTCAATCTCGATGACGCGTTCCACGCCATCCTTGCCCAGAATGACCGGAACACCCACGAAGAATCCGCCCACGCCGTATTCCTTGTCGCAATAGGCCGCACACGGCAGGATGCGCTTCTTGTCGCGGATGATTGCTTCGGCCATCTGCACGGTCGCCGAGGCAGGCGCGTAGTAGGCCGATCCGGTCTTCAACAGCGACACGATCTCCGCGCCGCCGTTGCGCGTGCGCTTGATGATCTCGGCCAGGCGGTCGGGCTTGACGAGTTGATTGATAGGAATGCCGCCGGCGAACGTGTAGCGGGCCAGGGGAACCATGTCGTCGCCGTGTCCGCCCAGCAGCAGCGCCTGGACATCCTCGACCGAGCATCCGATTTCCATCGCCAAAAACGCGCGATACCGCGCGGTGTCAAGCACGCCCGCCTGCCCGATGACGCGCCGCGTGGGAAAGCCTGAGGCCTTCCAGGCCACGTACACCATCGCATCCAGCGGATTGGACACCACGATGATGACCGCGTTGGGGGAGAACCTCGCCACGCTCTCGGCGCACTGGCGAACGATGCCGGTGTTGATGCTGATCAGGTCGTCGCGGGACATCCCGGGCTTGCGGGGAATGCCGGCCGTGATGATCACGACCTCGGAGTCGGCGGTCGCTTCGTAACTGGTGGTGCCGACGATCTTCGCATCAAACCCCTCGATCGGCGAAGCCTGGAAAAGGTCCAGGGCCTTGCCTTCCGGCTGGGTATTGGCAACCTTCCTGGCCGGATCCTTGGGATCGGGGATCTCAGGAATATCCACCAGGACGATATCGCCCAGTTCCTTCTGGGCGGCCCAAACGGCGGCCGATGCGCCGACGTTGCCGGCACCGACGATGGTAATCTTGGATCGCTTCATGCGGGGTCCTTTCGTTTGTCGGGTTACAGTAGGCCTGAAATTATGCGGATTAAAGTGCGCCTTTCAATTGTCGCCGACACGCTGCGATTCAGCCGCGGCATGGCGCGGCTGGTATGAATCGGCCGATCGGGAAGGGGCCCCGTGCCAACCTTGATTCTCTGTCGTTGCCTCGGGGAGGACGCGAGTACCACCAGGCACGCCTACTTCCTCGTTCGCTCTTCGACGCCCTTGTCATCCGCGATCAAGGCGATGTGGGCGATTCCCAGGAACAGGCCGCAATCCACCACGCCCGCCCGGTGCAGCAGGACCTCTTCGATCTGCCGGGGGTTACGAATGACATCAAACTTCAGGTCATAGATGTAATTGCCGTTGTCGGTGATGAACGGCCTGCCCCCTTTGCCCAGTCGCAGTGTCGGTGTCGCTCCCAGTGCCCGGAAGGCTTCGACGTGCACACCGTGGCCGAACTCCACCACCTCCACCGGCAGGGGGGAGCGCGTTCCCAGCACGTCCACTTTCTTGCATGCGTCGGCGATGATGATGACCAACTTCGAGTTCTGCGCCAGGATCTTCTCGCGCAAAAGAGCCCCACCCATCCCTTTGATCAGGTCCATACCCGGGTCGATCTCGTCGGTGCCGTCCACCGTCAGGTCCGGGTGCGGGTACTCACTCAGGGTGGTCAGCGGGATCCCCAGGTCGCGGGCGTGCTGCTCCGACTGCCTGGAGGTGGGAATGCCCCGGATATCGCGCAACTGCCCGCTGGAAAGCGCGTCGGCCAGAGCCTGCATGAAGCAGTTGGCTGTTGAGCCCGTTCCCAGGCCCAGCACCATCCCGCTCCGTACGAATTTCATCGCCGCCTCCGCGGCCCGCTTCTTGTTCATGGGCCGAAAAGGATACCGGCGCTAGGCGCAAATGCAACACGCGAGGATGGTTGCAGCATCGTGCTCTTGTCACCTGCTGCCCGCCGCCGCCATCTTCCGGTGAGACTGGTTCGGTGTACTGCTTGACCGGCGGCCTGGGATGCGACATGATGATCCGCCACGGGGCCGTAGCTCAATTGGGAGAGCACTGCCTTTGCAAGGCAGGGGTTGCCGGTTCGAGCCCGGTCGGCTCCATTTTTAACCTTGGCCCAAGGCGATGGTTATCGCTTGTGCGGAGTCCGCATGGCGGCCGCGGCGGGGATGCACCATTGCCGGGGGCAGGTGTGTCATGCGCTCAGCATGAGCAGCAGTCGGTAGATACCTTCCGGTAGCACCGAAATCTGGCACCAATAGATGGCTATGGCTGAAAGAAAAACCGCCCGGGAAGACCGAGCGGTATTCAAGCCACCAGTCGGACTCGAACCGACAACCTGCGGTTTACAAAACCGCTGCTCTGCCAATTGAGCTATGGTGGCCGAGCGAACGTTAACATAGTCACGGGACACGCGGCTGGCAAGATGAGCTGCGAGCGGGCAATTCCGCAAGCTCAGCGCATTGCTCGTGCTGTGCCTTCCCAGTCCTGACGCCTCAAGGAAGCAGCAGGCGCAACGGGAACCAGGTGATTTGCAGGGTGTTCAGCCCGTTCTGGCGCGTGCGGCCGGCGCAGTGGGCCAGCAAAACGCGATCACCAACAAACTCAATGGCGGTATAGCAATACCAGCCGTCCGGATCGGATTCTATCACAAGGGGGCCGGACCATGTCGTGCCGCCGTCGGTTGAGACGGCCGCCGTTAACGGCGTGCGCTTGTCGCGCAATTCCGGCTCAATGTTGCGGTGATCATTCCAGACCGCCAGGAGCGCGTCGCGACCGGGAATTCGTTTGATCGAAGCCGGCGATAACGGCGAGGCGAGCGCTGATGGCCGGGCCGGCGACCAAGTTTCGCCGGCGTCGGTCGAAACGGACTGATACTGAAAGCCCAGGTCCGTGCGCATGAACATCAGGAGCGAACCGTCGGCGCGTTGAACGACGCCGGGTTCCTGCAAACCGGCCTTGCTTTCGTCGGGGGGCGGCAGGGTGGTCTTGGCGCGTCGCTAGGTTTGGCCGGCGTCGTCGGAGAGATAGCAGGTGGAGGCGGCGCGGATCGTGTGCTTGCCGTCGGCGGTGATGTGTACGGCGGCCGGAACGATCAGTCTTCCTGATTCGAGCTGGATGACGCGATCGTTGTTGACGACATAGTAGCCGGGATCAGGAATGCAGAGCAGCGGCTTGTCCCAGGAACGAGCCTCGTCGGAGGAGGTCTGCATATAGAGGCGGCAGTCGGTCCACGAGTTCTTGATCAGGTAGAAGAGGGCGATGCGGCCATCCCTGAGCCGCAGCAGGGAGACCGACATGACGTTCTGCCGGCCGGCGGGTGTGGAGACGTTTGTGTCGGAAGCGGACCAGGTGATGCCGCCATCCGTGGACAAACGGCTGGCCAGGTGTGCCTGGGCGTGATCGGCCGATCCCGAGGTAAAGTGCGTGTAAACCAGGAGGATGGAGTTGTCCTTGAGGCGGATGAAGGCTCCTTCGGAGTTGCGGGGATTATTCTGCGACGGGGGAAGCAGGACATTTCGCCCGATGGCGCCGTCGGCGCCGCGCACAATGCCGGCGTTGAACAGCAACGACGCCACGGCGAGCAGGAGAAGGCAGATCATGGCCGGATTGTAGCGAGCGGCAGGGCTGGCGAAAATGCGATTGCCGGACCGCGCCGCCGAGTGGACACAAGTGGCACGGAATTGCGCATTTCGCGGAGGGGACGTGACGTGTTGCGGCGTTGGGTGGAGGACCGCACGGCGAAATTGAGGATTGAGCGTCGGTGTCCGCGCGTGGTCTGGGCACGGGCGAGGATGCCTGGGCCACGGGGTCCGCCCCGGCGATACCGGAACGCCGACCGTGGAAATCGCCACGCTTTCCTTTATGCCGGTCTCGCCCATGCGATTGGTTCTTAAGCGCACATTGGGGGTTTCCGATGAGAATTGGCAGCAACCTGCGCTGGTCAGGCTCGGAAGGCGGTCAAGGTTATGAGACTTATTGGTGTTGTGGCGGGCGGAATGATGGCTGTTTGCGTGCTGGGCGCGGGTGGCAGCCACGACGGGCCGCCGCAGGCTGGGCTTTCGCCGGACCAGGCGATGGAGGCTTTGCGCGACGGCAACGCCCGATTCGTCAACGGTGCGACGACCGACCCGCGGCGCGATCAGGCCCGTCGATGCGACACGTTTGCCAACGGCCAGCATCCTGTGGCATCCATTCTCTCGTGCGCCGATTCTCGCGTGCCGGTGGAACTGATCTTCGACCAGGGCATCGGCGACCTGTTCGTGATCCGTGTGGCCGGGAACGTGGCCGATACTGACGAGGTGGGCACGCTGGAATACGGCGTGGGACACCTGAACACGCCGCTGATCGTGGTGCTGGGCCACGGCAAGTGCGGAGCGGTCACGGCCGTGGCCGGCGGCTCGGAGGTTCACGGCTGCATCGGAGCACTTGTGGACAACATCGTCCCGGCGGTGAAGCGGGCGAGGGAGATGCACCCGGACCTTAAGCCGGCGGCCCTGGTGGAACTGGCGATCCGTGAGAACGTATGGCAGTCCATCGGCGACATCTACGCGCGGAGTCCGCTGATTCGCGAAGCGGCCGTGGCGGGGAAGGTCAGGGTGGTGGGGGCGCTGTACGATCTTCACAGCGGGGCGGTGCACTGGATGGGCGGCCATCCGCAGGAATCGGAACTGATCAGGCAGGCCAGCGATCCGGCCCATGCGGGCGGGCATGAGGCGAATTCGAGCGAGCAGAAGGCGAAGACTGCCGGATCGCATGTTCCGGCTCCACATGCGGCTCCCCCGGCACACGGGGCTGCCTCCCATTCGCCCACGCCGGAGGGTGCGGCGCACGGATCTGATGCTCCAAGCCCGGCGGAACATCAGGCGCCGGCGGGCAAGACGCGCGATGCGGCCGCACCGGCGACGCAGCCGTCTCACGCGGCTCGCGGCCGCGACAACTACCTGGTTCTTGGTGCGCTGGTTGCCGCGGGGATGTCAGTGTCGGTGCTGGTGATGCGATTCATCTGGCCGGGCCACAAGGAGTAATGCCGCAATGGGGGCGGGTCGGCTACGGTGCACGCCGCAGGCGGACGAGAAACACGGCGGGCGCGCTGGCCGGCAGTTCTAACTCCGCCGGGCCATCGCGCAGGATTCGTTCATCCGATTCTTCAAGGGATCGTCGGGAATCGACCGCGTGGACCTCGCAATGCGTGGGGCCGTTCCATGGCAGGTTGACCAGCCGGATGGAGAGAACTCCGCGCCGGGGTTCGCGGCTGCTGAGCAGGACCTGAACGATGCCGCGATCCCGGTTGATTCCCGCCAACGCGGCGACGCCGCGGCCATCACCGCCGGTCACCCGGAGCCTCTCGGGGGTGGCCAGCATCGCAACGAATGACTTAAATGCATAGAATGCAGTTGTCGGCGTGCCGTTGAAGGTGAACAGCGCCCCGAAGGTGTGGTTTTCGGCGTTGTAGTACATGGCCTGGTCGATGGGGCTGTCCTGCATGTTGATCAGGACGGCCGCGTCAAAAGCGGCTCCCTCGGCGGAGGCGATGCGCTGGAAGAACCGGTCGCGCGGAGGGCCCTGCTGCTGCGGCGAGCACGGACCCCAGTCGTTGTCGGGCAGGTAATTCCATTCGTTGAGGTGGAGTTCGGTCTTCATCAGGCCGTGCGCATCCAGCAGGGATCGGAGGGCCTTGGCGCGTGTGACGCATTCCAGGGGGTCGTTTGTGTACAGGTGCCATGAGAGGAAATCGAGCGGGATGGCTCGATCGCGGCAGCGCTCCAGCAGTAACTTGAGGAGAGGGGCCGGCTCGAATCGTCCTTCACGGAATGACCCGGTGTGGCCGAATCCTGGGCCGCCAACTTTCAGCGCGGGAAACCGCCGCTTGATGGTGACGGCGGCGGCCTCGTAGAGGGCCAGGAACTGCTCATCGGTGCCGGTCCAGCAGGCGGGGCGGTTCTCCGGCTCATTCCAGATTTCCCAGTACAGGATGTCGTGGTCAAAGCCGTTGGCCCAGCCCTGCGTGTAGTGGCGGATGATGCCAGCGCAGATATCCGCCCATTTTTGAGCGTCGGGCGGCGGATGCACGCGGTACTTGACCCTGGTGTGCTCGATGCTCTGGCCAAGGCGGTAATAGATCCGCGAACCGACCTCGAGGATGCTCTGGAGATAGTCATCGGTCCGGCGGAAGTCGTAGCTGTCGGGGCTGGCGGGATCGGCGGCGAAATTGGGGAAAACGGCATGGATATCGACCACCGCTGGATTGGGGTACTGGCAGTCGTGCAGGCGCAGGAACGGGAATCCCAGTTCGCGGAATCGGGCCGACAGGTCCACGAATTCCCCGTGCATGAGCGGCCCGCCGTTGGCCCCGTGCAGGGGGCGGATGGTGCCGTTCGCCTGGGCGCAGTCCACGGTGATCTGCGCGCCGAGGGCCGTGGAACAGACAAGTGCCATCATGCAGATAAGCGCCGATCGCATGATCGATGGATACCACACGCAAAAGAAAGAATCCACGGATCACACCGGTTCCCCGGATCAAGAATTCCGGGCCATCGATGGAATCCGTGGATGAAGGCGTTTCAGCGTAACATCAAGCCTCCTCGGGCGCCAGCGGCTGGTCGGTGGCGCGCTTGGCGTCGAGCAGGCCTTTGCTGGAGAGGATCGCCTGGCGGAGTTCCGCGGCGACCTCCTTGTTGGCGATCAGGAACTGCTTGGCGTTCTCTCGCCCCTGGCCAAGACGCATGCCCTTGTAGGTGTACCACGAGCCGGACTTTTCGACGATGTTGCCGAGAGCGGCCAGGTCGAGCAGGTCCCCCTCGTAGCTGATGCCCCGGTCGAACATGATGTCGAATTCGGCGTCGCGGAAGGGCGGGGCGATCTTGTTCTTCACCACGCGGGCTCGCGTTCGAGCGCCGACGGAGACCTCGCCTTCCTTGAGCGTGCTGGTGCGCCGCACATCGATGCGCACCGATGCGTAAAACTTCAGTGCCCGGCCGCCGGGAGTGGTCTCGGGGTTTCCGAACATCACGCCGATCTTCTCGCGGATCTGGTTGATGAAAATGACCGTGCAGCGGCTCTTGGAGATTGCGCCCGTGAGTTTCCGCAGCGCCTGGCTCATCAGGCGTGCCTGAAGGCCCACGTGGCTGTCGCCCATTTCGCCCTCGATCTCGGCCCGCGGGATCAGGGCGGCCACCGAGTCCACCACGATCACATCCACCGCATTTGACCGCACCAGCAGTTCGCAGATCTCCAGTGCCTGTTCGCCGGTGTCCGGCTGCGAGACCATCAGGTCGTTGAGTTGCACGCCAAGACGCTTGGCCCAGGAAGGGTCCAGTGCATGCTCGGCGTCGATGAACGCGGCCACGCCGCCCATCCGCTGTGCGTTGGCGATCACGTGCAGCGCCAGCGTCGTCTTGCCCGACGATTCCGGGCCGAAGATCTCCAGGACGCGCCCGCGCGGCACGCCGGCACCGCCCAGTGCGATGTCCAGCGACAGCGAGCCGGTGGGGATGCCGTCGATGTTGGCCTTCTGCTCGCCGTCGAGTTTCATGACGGCGCCCTTGCCGAACTGTTTCTCGATCTGCTGGACGGCACGCGAAAGGGCGGCCTCGCGCGCCGGATCGCGCGGAGGCGCGGTCGGGGGTGCCGGCTGCTTTGTTTCTGCTTCCTTTCGAGCATCCTGTTTCTCCGACTTGTCCACCTTTTCCGGGGCGATGGCCTTGGCCATGACAAGACTCCTTGAGGCAATCTCTCCGGCCGTCGTCCGGGCGGGAGAGGACCTCGATTGTGGCCGGGTGTATTGGTCAGCCGGCCGGTTGAGGTGACTTGAGACGGGCGTGCATCCGCTGCACACCCGCACCCGAACTCGACGCCAAGTCACCATCGCGTCCCTGTTCGGGGGTCAAAGTCCAAATCGGATCATGTTAGGGATCCATTCGTTTGGACTTTGTACGGTAGTGAGTGTACAACTCAACGCGTGCGGATGCAAGTGCCAGGCTCAGTTTTTTGTGTGGTGTCGTCGGGACGGTAGCTGCGAGCCCAGTTCTGGCCCAGTCGCGGCTTTAATCGACCCAGCACGGCCACGAGAATTGACAGCCCCAGGATGGCCGCAAGGCCGCAAGTGAACTGCCACGCAACCGCATCATCGCGGACGCGGGCCGCAGATGCTTCCCGCAGCATCGACAATCTTGACGAAAGAAACAGATGTCCGGCGGGAATCGTGTTTGCCAGGATCAGCAGTTTCACGATCAGCCACCGCATCCGGACGAATACTCGCGGGTGTTGCAGCAGCAGGGCCGCCCCGAATCCCAACGTCAGGATCAGGGCAGGAACAACAAGGAATACAAACAATCGGCCGATCTGGTCCACAATCATCTGGCGCCGCGGGTCGATCGCATCCAGCGACATGAATCCGCTCGTCAGCCAGTGAACCAGCGCCGCCGCCAGTCCGCCGATGTACAGGCATACCGCCACTGTTTTCGGCAGCAGCAGCCACGGGCGCAGGCCCCGCCCGGGCTTTCGGCCAAAGCGATTTGTATGGACCTCAGCCATGAACGAAAGAAACTCCCGTCCCTTTGCCTACTCCCCCAGGCACCGTTTCACTCGCCGCAGCGTCCGCTCTCTGCCCAGGAACTCCAGGCTCTCGAAGATGGGGGGGCTGATCGTCGCCCCGCAGATGGCCACGCGGATCGGCTGGGCCACCTTGCCCAGGCCAAGCTGTTTCTGATCGCAATACTGCTTGACGGCGGCTTCGAGCGTCGGCGCTTTCCACTCGGGCGTGTTTGCCAGGACTGCCTTGATGTCCCGCAGCACATCCATTCCCTGGTTGTTGGCCTTCTTCAGCACTTTTTCCACGGCGGCAGGCTCGTATTGAATCTGTTCGTCGGCAAGAAAGAAGAATCGCGATACCTCGTCAATTTCGCGAAGCAGGTGGAAGCCGGGCTTGATCGCCAGCAGCCTGGCCAGTTGTTCGTCGCTGGCGGCATTGACGGGCGAATCGGGGTTTACCGAAAGGTAGTCTCGAAATGCCGCCACGAGCCGGTCGGGTGACGCGGCCGCGCAGGCTTCGGTGTTGAACGCCAGCAGTTTGTCGCGATTGAACCTCGCATTGGACTTGTTGATATCCTCGATCCTGAACAGCCGAACCATTTCCTGGAGGCTCATCCGCTCCCTGTCTCCGCCGGGGTTCCAGCCGAGCAGCGCCAGGAAGTTCAGCAGGACCTCCGGCAGGTAGCCGTTCTTGCGGAAATCGTGAACCAGGATCTCCGGCAGTTCCGATTCCTTCATTCCCACGACGGCCATGATCGCCCGCTGCTCCGACAGGTCCAGTTGCCTGGTGTCGTCATTCAGCCAGTCGGCGATGCGCTGGCTTGGCAGGCCGGCCGCTACGGCCACGTCTTCCGCCGTCTTCTTCTGGTTTCGCGTCCACAGGATCGTCGCAACGCGGATCTTCCTGTCTCGGTCCCGCTTTCCCATCTTGGAGCCGTCGATGTTCAGGATCACCGGCAGATGGCAGTAGACCGGCCGCGGATATCCCAGTGCCTCCTGGAGCGCAATGTGCAGCACCGTATTCAGCAGGTGTTCCTGGCCGCGGTGCACGTGCGTCACACCCATCTCGGCGTCATCGACCACGACGGCGAAGTGATACGTCGGCATTCCATCCGATTTACGAATCACGAAGTCCTGGACTTCACCGGCCGATACCCCCTGGTTGGGTCCGAGCACGGCATCATCGAAGCGGTATTCCCTGACCGGCATGGCGAAGCGCACGACATGCGGCCTGCCTTCCGACTCGAACCTGCGAATCTGCTCATCGGTCATCGCCGGCCGACGATATCGCCATTGTTTTCTTTCGCGCTCGGCCTGGCTGCGCATCGCGTCGAGTTCCTCGGTCGTTTCATAAGCCTTGTACGCCATGCCCCGCGCGATCAGGTCGTCGATGATGCGGTTGTATACCGCCAGTCGCTGCGATTGGATCATCGGTGGCCGGTTGTCCCAATGCAGCCCCAGCCATCGCAGGTCATCCAGCAACTGCTCGCGGGCCTGTTCGGTGCTGCGGGCCAGGTCGGTGTCCTCGATACGCAGCAGGAACGTGCCGTTCATGGCGCGGGCCGTCAGCCATGCGAACAGGGCGGTTCGTGCGCCTCCGACGTGCAGGTATCCGGTGGGCGAGGGGGCAAATCGCGTGACGATTTTGGGGCTGCTCATAGGGGGTGCGATTATGTAGAGGCCGGGGTCTGCGGCAAGGGCTGTGGCGGCCTGGGCCTTGATCTGGCCCAGAGCCATGCCACCGGTCCCCAGAGAGTGTAGGTGAAGGTGCCGATTGCCAGCGTGTAAATGGGGGCGACGATGACCAGGAGTGCCAGGGTGAGGATCGCGATGACGCGCCCCAGAGATCGCTTGCCGCGGAGATACCGGTTGATCAGGTGCGGGTATCGGAACGTGCTGACCATGGCCAGACCGGCCATCAACACGATCGCCGGCAGAAACCAGACGCACACCAAGGCAAGCCTGGCTTCCAGCGAATCGGGCGGTCCGGATTTGACCAGTTCCTTCTGCAACAGCACCATCGACGCCACGACCGCCGCCGCGCCGGGACTTGGCAGGCCCAGGAAGCTGAAATGGTGCTGTTCACCATGTTCATTGCTGACGTTGAACCGCGCCAGTCGCAGGGCCGCGCAGCTCATGTACAAGGCGCCGGTCGCCCACGCCGCTCGCGACACGAAAACGGGCACATCTCCCGCCGTCACCCGGAAAAGCTGGAGTGCCAGGAATGCCGGGGCGACCCCGAAGCTGATCATGTCGGCCAGGCTGTCGAGTTGTCCGCCGAAATCTGTCGTGTGGCGTGTAAAGCGGGCCAACCGGCCGTCGATTCCGTCGAACGCCATGGCGACGAAAATGAGGATGGCCGCAATGGTGAAGGGAAAACGGGCGAAGAACGTCGTCCAGTGATCGGCGTAGGAATGCGACGGTTGGAGAACCGACACGTAGATTGCGCCAAAACCGCAGATGGCGTTGCCCAGGGTTGCGAGGCTCGGGAGGGAATAGACCGAGCGGATGTAGGCCCTGCGGCCGTGTCGTCGCAGGCGAAGGCTGCGGTGTCGTCGCCGCTCGTCGGATTCAAGTCGGAGGTCTCTTTCCTGACTCATGCGACACTTCCCGTCCGGCGGTGGGAGACTGCCGCCGAGCCGTTCTCCGCAACCGCGGGCGGCGGATTGTCCAGCACCGCGATGACATCCATGCCGCCGCGTACCGCCTGCCCAATTCTGACCTCGATCCTGGGCTCCAGCCAAAGGGGCACATAAAGCTCCGTCCGACTGCCGAACTTGATCATGCCGATGCGTTCGCCTCGCGTCACGATGTCGCCGACCTTGACTGTGCAGACGATGCGCCGGGCAATGAGCCCCACGATCTGCTTGACGGCCGCAATCGGGCGATCATCCGTCGGCCCCAACAGCACCACCGTGTTCGACTCGTTCTGCTCGGAAGCCTGGTTGTGGCTCATCGCATTGATGAACCTGCCCTTCCTGTAAACCACCGACGCAACCCGGCCATCGCAGGGGGCACGGTTGATGTGGACGTTGAATACCGACAGGAAGATTCCCACCCGCACGGCCGGTCCACCCACCAGCTCGCAATGGGGCAGTTCCGTGATGTCCGAAACCCTGCCATCGGCCGGGCTTACCATGATGTGGGGTCGATCCGGTACGGCTCGCTCGGGGTCGCGGAAGAATGCCAGCAGCCAGATCCAGACGGGAACTACCACCAGGGCCAGCGGCCACCAGATGTTCAGCAGCACCACCGCCAGCACGGCCAGCAGCGCCGAGCCGATCAACATTTCGCGCAGGCCATGTCGAGTCAGCGGGAGCATTTAAAAACCGTAGAAGAAGCGGGAGATCTTGTCAATCCGATCGGAGATGGGCGACGGGTCGGGGCATTGGCAGTTTCGGCGTTAAGTGGAGGACCTCGCGACGATATGGAGGAACTTCCAGGCGTCGGTGCCACCGCACGGGCGAGCACGCACGTGCCGCGCGGTCCGCCCCGAGATCTCAGCCCGCCGGCCGCAGAAAGTGTCACATGCCGCGCCACAAGATCCAAGTCGGGTGCGTGACACGGAATGCGGCGGGTCTGGGTACAATAGGTGGTAGTGCGTCGCCGGGATGGTGACGGCGAACAAACATAAGGAGAAGGTCATGGCAGAAGCGACACGGATGTC
>Ga0101944_10002805_pt1 | contig 26618 bp, 25 predicted proteins | sample DewCreD2012metaG_FD_75245 | JGI IMG/M metagenome (GOLD analysis project Ga0101944, IMG submission 75245) | Hot spring sediment bacterial and archeal communities from British Columbia, Canada, to study Microbial Dark Matter (Phase II) - Dewar... ... | reverse complement strand
CGAATTTCGCTTTCCTGTGCTCAAGGACCAGGGCGTGCTGGGCGTCCTTTTCTTCGATGCAGGCAATGTCTTCGATGAGGACGACACCTGGAATTTTACCGACATGCCGCGGTCCGTAGGGGTCGGTATCCGCTGGTATTCTCCACTGGGCCCCATACGCATCGAGTATGGCTACATCCTCAACCGACGACCCCAGGATTCGACGGGCGGGGTTGAGTTTCAGATCGGCGGGGCATGGTAAGCATCGCTTCCGGCTCTTGAGCCAAGATCATCTCAAAAGACAAGGGGGACTTATGAAGGGATCGAAAGGCTTGTTTTTGGCAATACTCACGGTGGTCTTCTTGTTTCTGGCTGCTCCTGCAGCAGCGCAGGCTGTGAAGATCGGTGTTGTGGATCTGCAGAAGTTTCAAAAGAATTCAAAATCGTTCCAAAAAGCCAGCGTGTCCGTCAAAAAGAAGTTTGATGATATGCAGCAGAAACTGAACGATGAAAGGAACGCCTTGGCGAAACTGGAAGAGGAATTCAAGAAGCAGAGCATGATGCTCAGCCTGGACGCTCAGGAAGACAAGAAGAGGGAACTGGACAAAAAGCAGCGTCATTTCAAGTTCATGTACGATGACTTCACTCAGGAAATGAAGGAAACGGAGATGGACGCCGTCAAGAAGATTATGAAGGAACTGGAAAAGATCGTTGAAAAGATCGCGGAGAAGGAAGGTTACACGATCATTTTGGAAAGAAGGACGCTCGGCCTCCTATACTTTAACCAAGCCATCGACATGACCGATCGGGTCACGGACGCTTACGACAAACAGAATCCCTAGCGAGGCGGTTTTGCCATTCAGCGTCAGACAGATCGCGGAGCAAACGGCCGGGACGATCGTGGGCGATGACCGGGTGATCATCACAGGCATCGCTTCCTTGGAGGACGCCGGTCCGGGGCAGATTGCTTTTTTTGCCGATCCCCGCTACAAAGAGGCTCTGAAGAAAAGCAAAGCTTCCGCGATTCTGATTGCAGAGCAAAGCGCAGATTTTCAAGGCTCCCAGGTCATCGTTCGCAACCCGGCTCTGGCCTACGCCAGGGTGGCGTCCCTTTTTGCGCCCGCCCCCAGAGCCGTGGGGGTCAGTGAAAGGGCTTTCATCTCAGAGAGTGCGGTCCTCGGCGCCCATGTGTCCGTTTATCCTTTTGCCTACGTCGGGCAAGAGGCGGTGCTGGGAGACCACGTGATTCTTTTTCCCGGGGTTTTCATCGGGGACCGGGTCAAGATCGGAAACAACACCGTCCTCTATCCCAACGTGACCGTCCTGAACGACTGTGTCATTGGGAATGAGGTGATCATCCATGCCGGTACGGTCATCGGAAGCGACGGATTCGGGTTCGTCCGGGACGGATCGGTGAACGTGAAAATCCCCCAGCTGGGAATTGTCCAAGTTGACGATCACGTGGAAATAGGAGCCAACAGCTGCGTGGATCGAGCCGCCCTTGGGAAAACCTGGATTCGGCGGGGCGTCAAAACCGATAACATGGTGCAGATCGCTCACAACGTTGTGATCGGCGAAAACACGGTCATCGTGGCCCAGGCAGCGGTTGGGGGGAGCGTTTCCATAGGGAACCAGGTGGTGATCGGCGGCCAGGCGGCCGTCCGCGATCACCTTCGCGTTGAGGATGGAGCCATGATCGGTTCACAATCCGGAGTGGCCAAGTCTCTGGGCCGGGGGGAAATCGTCTCCGGGTCGCCGGCCATCCCTCACCGGCTGTGGCTTAAGACCTCCGCTCTGATTCCACAGCTCCCCGACCTTGTGGCCCGGCTGCGCCGGCTCGAAAAGAGGCTCGAGGATCTGGAAAAGCGAGGGACAGAATGAACCTACCGCTCGGGTATGAAGACATCATCAAAGTGCTTCCGCACCGGTATCCGTTCCTGCTCGTGGACAGGGTGACGGAACTTGAACCCGGAAAACGAGTCAAAGGGATCAAGAACGTCACGGCCAACGAGCCGTTCTTTCAAGGCCACTTTCCCGGAAAACCGATCATGCCCGGAGTCCTCATCGTCGAAGCCATGGCCCAGGTGGGAGGCGTGCTTGCCGGATATTCCATGCCGGAACCATTGGGAAAAGAGGGACCCAGAAACCTCTTCTTCGCGTCCATCGATCAGGTCAAATTCAGAAAGCCCGTGGTGCCTGGCGACCAGCTTGTTTTTGAACTCGTCACCCTCAGGACAGGATCCCGGGTTTGGAAACTGGCGGGCAAAGCCTTTGTGAACGACGAGCTGGTTGCCGAAGCAGAGTTCGTTGCCGCCATAGGGTGACAGGTTTCGACTTAAACTCCATATGGAAATCCATCCAACAGCCGTCGTGAGTCCTCGAGCGGAATTGGCCGAAGGCGTCAAGGTGGGTCCTTACTGTGTCATTCACGATCATGTGAGAATCGGCCGTGACACGGTGCTGGCCTCCCACGTGGTGATCGAAGGCCGCACCGAGATCGGCGAAAGAAACCGAATCTCCCCTTTTGTGTCCATCGGATCCCCGCCTCAGGATGTGGGGTACCGCAACGAAGACACAGCCGTCCGAATCGGAGACGGCAACATCTTTCGCGAGTTCGTGACCGTGAACAGGGCGACCACGAAACAGGATTGGGTGACGATTATCGGCAGCGACAACTACCTCATGGCTTATGCGCACGTGGCCCACGATTGCGTGCTGGGCAACAGGATCATCATGTCCAATGTGGCCACTCTCGGGGGTCACGTCTGCGTAGGAGATTACGCGATTCTCGGCGGTCTCGCGGCCGTTCACCAGTTCGTGCGGATTGGAGCTTACGCCTTTCTGGGAGGCAAGACCGGCGTGGACCGGGATGCCCCTCCTTTCATGATCGTGGCCGGCCCAAGAGCCAAGCTCTATGGGGTCAACCGAAAGGGCCTCCAGCGCCTCGGTTTTTCCCAGGACAAGCTGGACGGCCTCAAAAAGGCTTACAGCATCATCTGGAGGGAGAGCGCCCTGTTCAGCGAAGGGATCAAGAGAGCGAGGCAGGAGTTGAAGCCTTTTCCCGAACTCGACCTGCTTCTCGATTTCGTGGAGTCCTCAAAGCGGGGAGTGCTCCGGTAAGGGATCGAGACGGCGAGGGAAGTGGCTCGCGGATCTTCAAGGATGACCAAGAAACCCCAAGACCAAGAGACCCTCGGACTGATTGCAGGAGGCGGGGCCTTTCCGCTCATGGTGGCGGAAGCCGCTCGTGAAAAAGGCCTCCGTGTGGTCGCCGTGGCCCACGAAGGGGAAACCGACCCGATGCTCGCCGACAAAGCCCATGAGGTGGCATGGATCAAACTGGGGCAACTCGGTCATCTCATCAAGGTGCTCAAAAAGGCGGGGGTCACGAAAACCGTGATGGCCGGCACGATCAACAAGAAAAAGATGTTCGGGAATGTCCGACCGGATTTGAGAGGCCTGACGCTCATGTCCCGGCTGGCCATTTTCCATGACGATGACATCCTTCGAGCGGTCGCCGCAGAGCTTGAAAAGGAGGGAATTGAAATCGTCAGCGCCGCACAACACCTGCCGGGACTGGCGGCCCCTGGCGGCAACCTGACTCGCAGGAAACCGAGCAAAGAAGAACGGGAGGATGTCGAGTTCGGCTGGAAAATCGCCAAGGAGCTCGGCCGCCTGGACATCGGGCAGTGCGTGGTGGTGAGAAGGAAGACCGTTCTGGCTCTGGAAGCCATCGAGGGCACGAATGAGACCATCCTGAGAGGGGGGCGTCTCGCGAGAGAAAAGGCGGTGGTCGTGAAAGTCAGCAAACCGAGCCAGGACCTCCGTTTCGACATGCCTTCCGTCGGCTTGGAAACCCTTCAGGTCATGGCCCGGGTCAAAGCCTCTGTCCTGGCCATCGAAGCAGGGAAAACTTTGTTCTTTGACAAAGACGCTGCGATTTCCTATGCTGATCGATTGAAGATCGCCATTCTGTCTCTTTAGTCCCCTCAAAGATGGGGATTCTTAGGAACGGAGCAGATTTTCATTTTTTATAACAGTTTAGCTCTTTGAAATAAACACAAGCCAGCTATTTCAAAGAGCTAAACGGTTGGTAACGTTCAAAAGTGTTTGTATGGGCTTAGAAATGAATCCCATTGGACCAGTCGAACACAGGACAGGGCTGGGACCTTTTCCGGAGTGACTGGTGGGAGGGCGCCGTCTTTTCACGGTTTATCTATGGGGGAAACCCCTGGCCCCGAGCGCATGCGAGGGGAACAGCGGGAGGGGGCAGAACTCCCCCGTAGATAAACCGTAGAAAAGACCAGCCCGGGAGCCCTTGGAACGCAGGAAAAGGTCCCAGCCCTGTCCAGATACCTTGGTCCCATGCAAACACTTTTGAACGTTACTAAACGGTTACCTTTTTTTAAACGCAAGGGTGGAGATGGTCGAAGATTGAAGCCAAAACGCCTCAGAGTGGGTGTCATCGGGGTCGGGCACCTCGGGGAGTACCACGTTCAGAAGTACAAGGCCATCACGGCAGCGGATCTCATCGGCATCGTGGACAGCGATCCCGCTCGCGCGGAGCTCATCGCGGCGCGCTATGGGACAAAGGTTTTTCGCCACCATCACGACCTCTTGCCTGAAGTGGATGCCGTCAGCCTGGCCGTGCCCACGGAGAAGCACTACGAAGTGGCCAAGGAAGTGCTCTCCGCAGGCGTCCACCTCCTGGTGGAGAAACCCATCACCTATCTTCTCGAACCTGCGGATACCCTGATTCGCATGGCCAAGGACCGAGGGCTGGTTCTTCAAGTCGGTCTGGTGGAACGATTCAACCCCGCGGTCGTTGAAATGCAAACATTGCTGACCTGCCCTGTGTTCATTGAATCTCACCGGATGAATGTCTTCACTCCCAGGGGAACGGACGTGGACGTGGTTCTGGACCTCATGATTCACGACTTGGACATCATTCTTCATATCGTTCCTTCGGAAGTGAAGGAACTTCATGCGGTCGGTATGTCCGTGCTGACCGGAAAGACGGATATTGCCAACGCGCGTTTGATTTTTGAAAACGGAACCGTGGGCAACCTGACCGCAAGCCGAGTTTCGGACAAGGCTTTGCGGAAGATCCGGATCTTCCAGCAGGACGCTTACATGTCCGTCAACTGCCTGAGAAGGGAGCTCATCGTCACAAAACTCGACGGCGTCCTCAAAGATGCCCATAACTTCCCCCAGGTGATCTCGAATACAATCCAGTTCCCTGGACGCGATCCGCTGGCGGATCAGATCGCTTCCTTTGTCGCCGCGGTGCTCGAAGGATCAGAACCGGTGGTTTCCGGGCATGACGGACGGAGAGCGCTCCAGTACGCCCTGGCGATCATCGATCAGATCGAAAAAGGTTCCAGGAAGTTCCAGGCCGTTTGCTGATCCCGTGAATTCAAAACTCGTGCTCATCGTTGCAGGAGAAGCGTCGGCAGACCTCCACGGGTCCCGCCTGGTCACTGCCATGAAGCGGCTTGACCCGGGGTTGACCTTTTGGGGCATCGGTGGCCGAAACCTGGAGGAGGCGGGCGTTCGGATTCTGTTCACCAGCTCTGAAATGGCTGTGGTGGGTTTGACAGAGGTCTTCTCAAGAATGGCCGTGATCACCCGGGCCTACCTGAAGCTGAAGAGCATTCTCCGAACCGAGCAGCCTGCCCTGCTCATCCTGATGGACTACCCCGACTTCAACCTGAGACTGGCTCGCGCGGCAAAACGCTGCCGCATCCCCGTTCTCTACTACATCAGCCCGCAGGTCTGGGCCTGGAGAAAAGGCCGCGTCGAAACGATCCGGAGCACTGTGGACCGGATGGCCGTGATTCTTCCCTTTGAGGAGGAATTCTACCGAGGCATGGCGCTCCCTGTCGAGTTTGTGGGCCACCCCCTTCTGGAGGAGATTCCCGCAGATTTGGACAGAGACCGGGTACGTAGAGAACTCGGCCTTTCCCAAACCGGCCCTGTCATCGCCCTTCTGCCGGGGAGCAGAAAAGAGGAAGTGCTCAACCTTCTCCCCGCCATGATCGAGGCGGCGGAAAAGATCCGATCCAGGTACAGCGCCTTGAAGTGCTTTCTCCCGCGGGCTCCCACCATTCCGGCCGAACTGATTGAAGGGTTGGTCACCCAATCCTCCCTTGACGTGCAAGTGATCTCGGGGGAGGTTTACCGTGTTCTGAAGGTTTGCGACGTCGCCCTGGTTGCCTCAGGCACAGCCACCTTGGAAGCCGCGATATTGGAAGCGCCCATGATTGTCGTCTATCGTGTTTCCTTCCTCAGCTACTGGATCGGGAGGATGGTGATTCGGATTCCCTTCATCGGCCTCGTCAACCTGGTCGCAGGGGAGCAAGTGGTTCCTGAGTTGATTCAGGGTGCCTTGACACCGGATCGTCTTGCCCAAGAAGCCTTGGACCTGCTTGAGCATGACGACAAGCGCAGGGACATCCAAAGAAAGCTCCGATTGGTCAGAGAAAAACTGGGGCGAGGAAGCGCCTCCGAGAAAACCGCGCGCATCGCGCTTGAGATCATGGGGGCCTTCTCGGGCGCTGCGGAGAGCAAAACGAGGTGACCGGATGGCAAGAACCGTTTTGATTGTCGATGACGAAGAGAGCATCCTTCAGTCCCTCCGCGGGATAATGACCGACGAAGGGTTTGAAGTGATCAGTGCGGGCAGCGGTCCGGCGGCTTTGGAAAAGATCGACGAGCTCATGCCCGATATCGTGCTGCTGGATATCTGGATGCCCGGGATGGACGGCATCGAGACTCTGATCAAGATCAAGGAGTCTCACCCGGAGCTCCAGGTGGTCATGATGTCCGGTCACGGCACCATCGAGATGGCCGTCAAGGCGACAAAGCTCGGGGCCTATGACTTCATCGAAAAGCCCCTTTCCATCGAGAAGCTCCTCCTCGTGATCAACAACGCCCTGGGCTACTCCAGGCTGGAAGAGGAGATCACCCTGCTCAGGGAGCAGGCCAAAGACAAATCCGAGCTCACCGGCGACAGCGATGCCATCCGCCAGCTCAAGGAGCAAATCCGGATTGTTGCACCCACCAACGCCTGGGTTCTTATTTCCGGAGAGAACGGGACCGGCAAGGAGCTGGTCGCCCGGGCCATTCACAGGCTCAGCAAACGCAACCTCAAACCCATGGTCGAAGTGAATTGTGCAGCCATTCCCGAGGAGCTCATCGAAAGTGAGCTCTTTGGACATGAAAAAGGCGCTTTCACCGGCGCTACCACCATGAAAAAGGGCAAATTCGATCTGGCCCACGAAGGCACTTTGTTCCTGGATGAGATCGGCGACATGAGCTTGAAGGCTCAATCCAAGACCCTCCGGATTCTCCAGGAGCAGAAATTCGAAAGGGTCGGAGGATCCAGGACCATTCGCGTGGATGTCCGGGTCATTGCCGCGACCAACAAAGACCTGGAAGCTGAGATTGAAAAGGGCAGATTTCGGGATGACCTCTATTTTCGCCTGAATGTCATTCCCATCCGTGTCCCCCCGCTCAGGGAGCGCGTGGAAGACATTCCTGCCCTGGTCAGGGAATTCACGAAGGATGCCGCCCTCAACACCAACATGGCTCCCAAGGAGTTTTCCGAGGAGGCTCTTGGGGTTTTAAAGAAATACCCCTGGCCCGGGAACATCCGGGAGCTGAGAAACCTTGTGGAAAGGCTGGCGATCATGACCCCGGCAAAGGAGGTACGACTGGAAGACATCCCGGCGCCCTTCAACAAGGAGGGGCGTGCGGAAACCGCCCTGACTTCCCCCCTGAAAGCCGGTACGCTCAAAGAAGCCAAGGAGAGTTTTGAAAAAGCCTTCCTTGCCTCCAAACTTCAGGAGTTCAAGTGGAATGTCTCGCAGACAGCAGATGCGATCGGCTTGGAAAGAAGCAATCTACACAAGAAGATCAAAGCTTATGGCCTTGATAGCCTTCGACCTTCATCAGGCTGAGGAGCCGGTTCCAGATTTCCTCGCGACCCTCACGGGTCTTTGCGGAAAAGAGGATGGGCTTGGGAGAATCCCTTCCGGATAATTCCCCTTCCAAGCGGCGAATCCGCGATTCTCTCTCCTTCCGGGTAAGCGTGTCGACCTTGGTGAAAACCAAGACCACCTCTTTCCCCTGCTGTTTCAGCCATTCCATCAGCTCCGACTCTTCCTTGCCCAGGTCCCTTCGGACGTCGACGATCAGGACCACGGCCTTCAGAGTCGGCCGGTTTCTGAGATAGGTGTCCACCATGGAGCGCCAGGATCTCTTCACGGCGAGAGAAACACGGGCATAGCCGTAGCCGGGCAGATCCACAAAGTAAAAACGGTCGTCCACCAGGAAGAAATTGAGGGCTTGGGTCCTCCCGGGGGTTGAGCTTGTTCTGGCAACGTTCTTCCTGTTGACGAGGACATTGAGGAGGGAGCTTTTTCCTACATTGGACCGGCCCGCAAAGGCCACCTCATTCTTGTCGGGCAAGGGATAGTGCTTCGCTTCAAAGGCGCTTTTCAGAAAAGTGACCTTCATTCACCGGCTCTTCAGATAGGCCTCAAGGCGATCCAGTCCTTCGGAGATATTTTGCAGGGAATTGGCATAAGAGATCCGGATATACCCTTCCCCATTTTCCCCGAAATCAATTCCAGGCGTGACCCCGACCCCGGCTTTCTCAAGAATGTCAAAAGCCAGGTCGTAGGAATTTTGAAAAAGATGGCGGACGTTTAAGAAAATGTAGAAGGCCCCCTCAGGCTCTACTTTCAAAACAAAACCGAGTTCCCTGAGGCGTTTGATCAGGAACTTACGCCGCTCATTGTAGGTTCTCCTCATCTCTTCCACATCCAATGCCCCATTCCTGAGAGCAGCCAGCCCTGCCCACTGGGATACGCTTCCCGCGGAGATAAAAAAATTCTGATGGATCTTCTGAAGGGGCCGGACAAACTCTTGCGGGGCAATGATGTATCCGAGCCGCCAGCCGGTCATGGCAAAGGCCTTGGAGAACCCGTTCAGGACAAACGCCCTTTCGGTAAACTCCAGTATCGAATGCTCCTTTTTCTCGTACACCAGGCCGTGATAGATCTCATCGGAGATGATATAGGGGCCGAGGGCTGCAATTTCCGACATGCGCTCAGGGGAGAGCAGCATTCCCGTGGGATTGGAAGGCGAGTTGACCAGTATGGCTTTGGTCCTTGGAGTGATTTTCTCCCTGATCGCTTCCGGCCGGTACTGAAACCCCTCCTCCTCTGACACATTCACACACACGGGTTTTGCCCCCAGAAACGTGGCAAAGTTGGGGTAGCAGGGATAATGGGGATCGGAGATGATGATTTCGTCCCCCTGATCCAGGAGCGCCGCAAAGATCATGAAAAGAGCCGGAGACGTGCCTGAGGTCACCACGATCTGTTCCGGATGAACCCTCACTGCGTACTTCCCTGAATAATGCTCGCAGATCGCCTCCCGCAACTCGATCAAGCCCAAGCTGTGGGTGTAGTGGGTCCGACCGTCGCAAATGGCCTTGTCCGCACCCCTGCAGATGCACTCGGGCGTGGGGAAATCCGGCTCTCCCACCTCCAGGTGGATGATTCTTCGGCCCTGCCTCTCAAGGGCCTGAGCCCTCTCAAGCACGTCCATCACAATGAAGGGCGGAATCTTCATCGCCCTCTCTGCAACCGCTCCCATATTCTTCGCCCCTTTCTAAAACGACGGGCATCCAGCCCAATGCAGGCCTTTGGCCGCAACCAAAGTCTGCTGGAGCCCAGGACCGGGGGGGTGGTCTCTGGCGAGTCCGCAACCGGAAATAGACTCCTCCAGACAACCGCCCCCTTGCCTTCGAACCTTCCCCGGAAAAGGGATAAGTAAGCAGTATGGAGTGATCAGTAAGCAGGGCAAACGACGAAAAGAGAATTACTGGAGACTGCTTACTGCCTACTGTTTACTGGTTCCCTGCGGCTCTACAGAGACCACACCCCCCAGGTCCCGGGCTCCAAAGATCTACGGATCGTGCACAGAAGTTTCAGTTTAAGACTCTACGCAAATTCGAATGCCGGCAGCACGTCCGCTCTTTCAAATAATCACATCAATCATTGATTGGGCGATGCTTGATGACCCGGCTTACTTGGGTTTCCTGATCGTTGTGAGGAGATCCCTTGCCGCCTTTCCGTAAGGCCCGTTCGGATCGTTCTTGATGGCAATGAGGAGAGCGTCCACGGCGGCCTCCTGATGATTGAGCCTTCGGTAGAGGTCCCCCATCCGCAGGGGTGCTAAACCGGAATTCGGCTCGATTTCAAGAGCTTTTCTGTAGGCCCCAACGGCGCTATCCCATTCCTGGAGGGCCTCATAGGAGAGACCCATGTTGATGTAGGCCATGGCATAGTCCTTTGCGTATTCTACAGACTTTTTGAAATTGTCAATCGCCAGCCTGTACTCCCCTTTATTGTGGTAGGCCGAACCCAGGTTATCATACGCCACGTGGCGGGTCCGGTAGAGATAGTTTTCCGATGCCTTCTGAAACCACTCGATGGCCCTATCCCATTGTTTCAATGCCGCGTAGGCTGTGCCCAGGTTGTTTTCAAACTCCGGGGAATTCGGCTTCAGCTGGATCGCCTTTTGGTAATGGGGAATCGCCTTCTCAGGAAGCCTCAAACCCTGATACGCGAGACCTAGGCTGTTGTGGATGTTCGGATTCTCCGGATCGAGTTCCGCAGCTTCCCTCAATTGATTCACCGCCTCCAGGTAGTTCTTTTCGTAGATCAGGGAATTGCCCAGTTGATATTTGGCCTCCGACTTCTTCTTTCCGTCCGGCGGGAGGGGCGCTGTAGCGCAACCCACAACCCATCCTGCGCACAAGATCACCCACAAAAAAGTCCGCAAGCTTCTTGTCATCATATCACCTTGTTTAAAGGATATTCGATGATTCCCTCTGCCCCGGCTTTGATGAGCTGAGGGATCAAGTCCCTGACCACCTTGGACTCTACGACACTCTCGACGGAGAACCACTGCGTCTGGTAAAGGCCTGCCACGGTCGGCGCATTCAAGCTGGGGAGAAGGCGGATGACTTTCTCGAGTTTATCGTCAGGCACGTTCATCTTGAGCCCTACCAGCTTTTCCGCGGTCAGGGCACCCTTCAAAAGCAGAATGATCTGCTGGATCTTTTCTCTCTTCCATGAATCCCTGTAGGATTCCTTGTTGGCGATCAATTGAGTGCACGACGTCATCAGCTCTTGAATGATCCGCAGACCGTGGGCGCGGATCGTGCTGCCCGTCTCCGTGACCTCTACAATGGCGTCCGCCAACCCTGAGACCACCTTCGCCTCTGTGGCGCCCCAGGAGAACTCCACCTCGACCTCGATGCCTTCCTTCTTGAAAAACTTCTTTGTAAAGTGGACCAGTTCCGTGGCGATCTTCTTTCCCTTGAGATCCTGAATCTTCTTGATCCGTGAATCCGCAGGGACCGCGAGCACCCACCGGGCCGGATTCTGGCTGGCCTTGGAATAGACGAGTTCATCCACGACGACCACGTCCGACTCGTTTTCTTGAACCCAGTCTTTCCCTGTCAACCCGGCGTCGATCGTGCCGTTTTCGACATACCGCGACATCTCCTGGGCCCTGCAAAGGGTGATTTCCAGATTCTCGTCGTTGATGTCCGGGAAATAGCTCCGGTCATTGACGTTGATTTTCCAGCCGGATTTCTCAAAAAGACCGATGGTCGCCTTTTCCAGGCTTCCTTTGGGGATGCCGAACTTCAGTTTTTTCATTTTCTGTATACACGCTCCGGATCGAAAACTCTTTGACCCTCGATGGTGATCTCGCGGTCAGGGCCGAGCCTCTTGTGAAAACAGGTTTCATATCCCGTGTGGCAGGCGGCACCGCCTACCTGCTCCACCTTGAAAAGCACCGTGTCGTTGTCGCAGTCCACATAGATCTCTCTGACTTTCTGTACGTTGCCGGAAGTGCCCCCCTTGTGCCAGATCTCCCGGCGTGACCGGCTCCAGTAATGGGCTTCACCCGTCTCAAGGGTCTTCTCCCACGCCGGGGCATTGATATAGGCCAGCATGAGCACCTTGCCTGTTCGGAAGTCCTGGACAATCGCAGGCAGGAGGCCCTTTCCTTTTTCAAAATCAAGATTAACCATGGACCAGCGAACCAAGAGGGAATTTTGAATTAATTACAATAGCATATTCGCGATAGAGTGCAAGGGAAAAGTGGAGGCCGCCGGAGGTTGGAGGAGCGTCACGCCTCCGGCGTGACTTGAGGCCGTAGGCAAAAACATTTTTTGTGCTCAGTCTTCGGCCCTCAGTCCTCTGCTCCCCTGATCACTGATCACTGGCGACTGACCACTGGCCCCACTGAGTTGCCCGCAAGCCGCCGAGATGTCTTGACCTTTGCTCTTACGGATCATCGCTGTGAAGTGATGCTCTACCAGGATTTCCTGAAATCGCAGAACCCGCTCCGGCGAAGGCGGCACTAAATCCAGGTCAGGGTGAGGATTCAGCGCGATCAAGTTGATCTTGGCCCGCATCCCTTTCAGAAGGGCCGCGACCCGGCGTGCATCCTCGTCGCGGTCGTTGATTCCGCCCACAAGCACATATTCGAAGGTGATCATTCTCCGGTTGAGAAGTGGAAACTCCCTGAGGGCCTCCATGAGGCTCCTCAGGGGATACTTGCGGTTCACAGGCATCAGGAAATTTCTCGTTTCCTCGTCCGAAGCATTGAGGGACACGGCCAGATTGACCCGGATGTCCTTTCCCAACTTCCTGATCTGAGGGACGAGCCCGCAGGTCGAAAGGGTCACGGTGCGATGGGAGAAGTTCATGGCCTCTTCGGAGATCAGGTTCTCCAGGGCTCGAACCACGGCGTCATAGTTCGCAAGGGGTTCGCCCATGCCCATGAACACGATGTTGGTCAAACGATCCGGTTCACTCATGGAACGTTTGACATGGATAACCTGGTCCACGATTTCAGGGGCCGTCAGATTTCTCTTCAGCCCCTGCCTTGCGGTCAGGCAGAAACGGCAGCCCATGGCGCAACCGGCCTGGGAAGAGATGCATAGGGTAAAATGCCCTCTTTCGGGAATGAGCACGGTTTCAATGAAATGTCCGTCTTCCAGCTTGAAAAGATACTTGGTGGTCCTGTCCTTGGAAACCTGCGTCGTCTCCAGCTCCAGGTGGTTGATCCGAGCTTTTTTTTCCAGGTGCGTTCGAAGGTCCTTGGAGATATTGGTCATTTCCTGAAAGGAGGCGGCCAGGCCTTTGAACAACCACTGTCGGATTTGCTTGGCCCGGTAAATCGGAAGGCCCTGGCCTTCGACCCATGCTTCGGTTTCCGTCAGGCTCATTCTTTTCAAGTCCGCTTTCATCAAGCACTCCCCGCAAAGACGCCAAGAACGCAAAGCCATATTTTTGTTTTCCCCTGAGACGGGGGAAAGCAAAAATAGCGTCCCGGACTACTCTGCAAGCCCATGGACAATACGTTTGATACCATCTCTCATCATGGTCACATTGAAATTCAAAAGCAATCCCAGGTGCAACCCGGACACCTAGAGGTAGGTCAAAAGCTGAGCTTCGTGAATGGGCTCTATTGATCTTGTTGCTCAATTGGTTGATATCCACGATGATCCTTTTCTTCACTCCTAGAAGGCAACCGTTTTCCTTTCTGCCCTCTCAGCAGAAAGGAAAACCCGTTTCTTTGCGTTCTTGGCGTCTCCGCGGTGAATTCATTCCTTGCATTCGCCTTTGGAGAGGGCCGAGGGATTGGCGCACATGGTCCTCAGCTTGGCCAGTTCCCACACATAATCATAAAGATGCAAGCCCTTGCTCGCGGCAATGATTTCTCCGTCGTCCACCCCGATGCTTGAAGCCATGTACTCCTTGAGCAATTGAATGGCTCCCAGGTTCGCCGGAAACCCGTTCCACAGATCCCACGATCTAAAATAGACTATGAAATGGAGTTTGTTGTCCCTGATCCTGGTGTCGATGCCCCGCAGGCAGGGCGGATCCTTGAGGAACAGCGATTCAGGCTCTCCAACCGTCATATAAGCCTGGTTGGTGTTGAAGCCGTCCTCTTTGTACATCCGGATGACCTCTTCGATCTGCTTCTCCAGGAACTGGCCGTAGGTATAATCTTCTCCAGGCTGTTTGGCTGCTGTCATGAGGTAAGGGAGATAGGATTCGAGATATCCTTCAGCGACGGGGTTGGGGATGCCCAGGGACGGGGGAATGTCCGGCAGAAGCGGCCGGACACCGGGATACCTGATATGGATCGTCACATAGTCGAACTCAAGCCTCTTTTGCCCCTGGAAGCTTCCCCTTTCGATGAGGTATTCCCTGCCCGCCTCCAGAAGCCTGTAAACGCACTGAAACCAGGCATCCGGCAAATCGCGAGCCTCTATGAATTCCAGTTTCATCGTCCTCTTTCCCCTTTTCCTCTTCACAATCAGGCGTTATACATTGTTGCAGCGCCCCTCCTCGGATGACCACTGAGACAGGGGCAATAGGCCGGCAAGTGTCGCAGACTTTGTTCACAAAAGAATCGTGCCCTTTGTTTTTCGTAACCGTTTAGCTCAGTGAACAGGCCTTCAAAAAAGTCTCATTGAAATTCGGAGCGCTTCCCAGTTCAACATATTTAACTTGGGAAGCCAGAACCTGGGCCCTCATGCGTTGCGACGCAGAAATCAAGGCCATTGTCGCCCCCCTGCCTGCGGCATTCCCCACTTGCCGGAACCGATCCAAAGGCAGTTTGGGCAGCATGCCGATCGCCACCGCGCTTGAGATATCGATGTAGCTTCCAAAGGCTCCGGCGATAATGACTTGATCCAGTTCCTGTTCTTCCCGGCCGTTTGTCTCCAGGAGCACCTGGATCCCGGTTCGAATGGCCGCTTTCGCCAATTGCAGTTCCCGAATGTCATGCTGGGTGAGCACAACCGCCGCAGGGGCCCCGAGTTCCCCTTCCGCGACTAGCACAAACTCTCTGTAATCCGGGCCGGTTCTGACCCTGGGATGCCCGTCGAGCATCCTGCCGCTTTCGTCCACGACTCCTGCGAGAAAAAGCTGGGCCATGGCGTCCAGCACCCCTGACCCGCAAAGGCCTGCGGGAGAAGCGTCGTCGATCGTTTGAATCCGGACGCTGTTGTTTTCCACACGAACTTTCTCGATCGCGCCCCTGGCCGCTCTCATGCCGTGCCGGATGTGATACCCTTCGAAAGCAGGACCCGAGGCACAGGAGACAGAAGAGATGTTTTCTCCATCGATCAGAGAGACCTCCGTGTTGGTACCGATGTCCAGAGCCATGACCAGGCCGCTCGGTTTCACCTGGGTGGTCGCGAGCAGCACGGCCATATGGTCTCCGCCCACGAACCCGGCTATGTTGGGAAGGACGTGAACATAGGCTCCTGAAGCAAAACGCAACCCCACATCGCGAGCCTTGCAGTCCATGGCTCTGCTGACCGCCGGAACAAAGGGCGCCACCACGAGCTGTTTGACCGGAAGCCCCAGGAAAAGATGATGCATCGCCGTGTTGCCCACAATCACGGTGTCCAGAATATCCGCCGCGGAGGCCCCTGCTTCCCGGCACAGGTCGGAGGCCATATGGTTTAGGGCTTCCACCACAACCCTCTGCATATCCCTTGCGACGGGCTCCGACACAAGCGTTGCCTGAATTCGGCTGATGATGTCTTCCCCGTAGCTGATCTGTGGATTCATGACGCCTTTGGCAGCCAAGGTCCTGCCGTCCATGAGGTCGACCAGATATCCGGCGATTTTCGTTGTTCCGAGATCTACGGCAAAGCCCAGCGCAGGGCTCTGCCGCGGCGCCACGTGGATCACCTCCTCTCCGCGCACCGAAACTTGGCACTCCCAGTTCCAGGCTCTCACAAGGGATGAGAATCTCCGGACAACGTCGATGTCCATCCTGGCGCAGGACAGACCTTGCTCCCTCTTGAGCGTTTGCAGAAGCGTTTCATCGTCCGCTCGAACATGGGACAGTTTGGATTCCTCCAACTGCATGGGGCAGGTCCGGACTAAGGGCTCAAGGGGGATATGGATCTCCAGCCCCTCGACCTGTGTCCTCTGCGGAGCGGTCATGGACTCGGGGGGAATATGCACCTTGCAGTCCGAAGATGGCCAAGTCTGGCAGGCCAATCGCCATCCCTCCTGGAGTTGCTCCGCAGTGAAGGTCTCCTTTTCGCTGGGGGTGGGATCGGACGCCTTGCCTTCGAGGATCTTCACCTTGCAGGCCCGGCATTTTCCATGACCGCCGCAAAGCCCTGAAAGCCCCGCGCCCATCCGGCGCGCCGTCTCAAGGAGGCTGCTTTCGGAAGGCGATTCCCCTCTTCTCCCCACCGGCTGAAAATCTATCTTGTACGATGTCATTGTCCTGTTTTGTCGGAAGCCTGTTCTTCGAAATGCCTTGACTCAGTCCTCACCTCTTTGAGCTAAAACCTTGTTCCTGTATACCCTACATTGTTTCGCGAAGTCCACTGTCAGCGATTCCGCCTCAGACCGCTGACACCGGCAAGACCTCTGCCTCTTCGCTTGCAGGTCTCCTGAGTGCCGTGATCCGGCCGACCGTGCTCCTGGCTTCTTTCATCTGACCAGCCATGATGCGGCGTCCCTGCTCAAAAAGGTTTCCAGCGGGATTCCCGGCCCTCCCACAAGAAGCGACCGCGCCTTTGGGTACCGGGCGAGAAAGCGGGTTAATCCGCTTTTCTTTCCGCTCCTGCCGCTCTTGACCTCGATAGCCCAGACATCCCGCCCCCTGGCGACCACGTAATCGACCTCTTGATCCCCCTCACGCCAGTAGGTGATCGTGTATTCCACGGAATGCAGGTTGTTGCATAGGTGAGCGCCCACGGCATTTTCAACCAGACGCCCCCACCAGATTTTGTCGCCGAGGGATTCGGCGAAGGTCCGCGTCGAAAGGGCGTTGACCAGGGCATTGTTCCAGAGGATCAGTTTCGGGCTGCTTCCCCGTTTGCGCTGTTTTCCCTGGGAGAAGAGTTCCAGGCCGCTCGCCAGAAAGGCCGATTCGAGGAGCTTCAGGTAATTTGCGAGCGTGGTCGTGTTCCCGGCGTCCTGGAGCTGGCCGAGCATTTTGGTGTAGGAGACGCACTGGGCCGGAAGGGTGGCTGCCAGCGCGAAAAGATGGCGCAAGAGGACCGGCTTGGCGATCTTGCTCATCTGGAGCACATCCCGGGCAAGGACCGTTTCAATGAGAGAGTCGGCGATGTATCGTTTCCAGGAGGATTCGTCTTCCGTGAAAGATACGGCTCCCGGATACCCGCCAAAATAGATCCACTGCTCCAGACTCCATCCAAACGCGTCACGGCACTCAGGATAGCTCCAATGAGCGCAGCGGTGAAGAAAGAATCGGCCTGCCAGGCTTTCGGTCAAGCCCTCCTGCATGAGCAGGGATGACGACCCGAGGACCAGGACCCGCATTTCCAGTTTTTCCGAACGGTTGTCCCAGAGGAACTTGAGGGTCTCGCTCCATCCGCGAACCTTTTGCACCTCGTCTAGAATGAGGAGGACAGGGCTGCCGGCCGCTGATGCCTCGGCAAGGGCAAGACGCCATTGGGTTTCGATCCATGCGGAATCAAGAGGCACAGGGCTGTCAGCGGTAGCATAGACGGTCGGAAGGCCGATGGATTCCTGAACCTGACGGGCGATGGTGGTCTTGCCGACCTGGCGGGGACCGATGAGGACCTGGATGATCTTTGTCGGCCGTGAAAGTTCCTTGCGGATGGTTGATAAAAGGGCGCGTTCGTATTGCATAACGGCCTTATATCATATGGTTTAAAGTGAATCAATGAATTTTACTCAATGACTGAGTAAAATTACTCAATCACTGTTTGCAACGCTTTGATAGCACTCGAACCTCCTCGGTGAGCACTTACCGCATCATCTCCTGTTTGAATGCGCGCCTCATGGCAGGCCGGGCTCCACCGCTTCAATCTTCACACCAACTTCTGATTATCTTCCCTTCTGAAAGAGTTCGATAAGCACCTTGTTTGAACTCATGAGAAAAGCTATCCTTGTGACGGCCTCTTTTCCGAGCCCGGAACTCCGATTCTAGCCGATGCACGCGACCGGTTCGGAAATCACTTTGAACTCTTAATGTTCGAGCTCTCTTGTCGCTCCATCGACGTCATGAACCTGGAAACAGAGATGGCGCAACCCCCTTGTCGATCCTACCGGATAAGATAGGGGAACAGGATACGGATGCAGTCAGCTGGACACTCCGCCTGACAGACCCCACAGTACCAACAGTGATCGGGATATTTTTCACAGGGACGGTGATCGTCGTTCATGGCGATCACGTGGCCCGGGCAGTATTCCGCACATGCCCCGCACCCGATACAGCACTCGATGTCTATCGAGAGATTCATGCTCGTTCCTTTTCAATCCTCGGGCCATCCGGGCCGAGAGAAATAAGAACCCGTTTTTGCCACTTCGCATCATCCTTCTCGGGATAGTCCACCCGGTCATGGTAGAGTCCGAAGCGACTTTCCTCTCTGAACAAGGAGGCCAACGCCGCAAGGCGGGCCGAAAAAAGACGTGCTTTGGCCTCGAAAACCTTCATTAAACCATGAGGATCTTGGGCCGGAAGGTCGTCCTGATCCTTAACCATAGCCTCAGTCTCTTTCAGGAACCGGGCCAGACGGGAACCGGACTTGGGCGGGGCGACATACTCATTCACCAAGCGGCGGTACTTGTATTCGAATTCCCTCACGGGCACACTTTAGGCCCCTTTCCGGTGCCGTGCGATGGCCGACTCCAGGAGAGCCAACCTCTCACCAACTTCATTGTCATCAGGCATTGAATAGGCTTTGTTCACCACCCTTTCACCCACAGCTTCTCCCATGCACATGGCGCCCGGTAGAAAGCCGTAAGGGTTGGCGAGACAGTCTCCCGCAGCAAAGAGACCGGGCACATCCGTTTCTCCCCATGCATAAGCGACCATACCCGTGAGCCCATGGCCGCCGCAAAGCCCTGAAAGCCCCACGCCCATCCGGCGCGCCGTCTCAAGGAGGCTGCTTTCGGAAGGCGATTCCCCTCGCCGTCCCACCGGCTCAAACTCGATTCGGTAGCTCGCGGTCATTGGTAAGCCGTCCGCGTTCTATACAAGGGTCTTTCCCTGATTCTAAAACTCGAATTTCTTGGCGCGGTAAGCCTTAAGATAGTTCATGCAGAAATCGTCTCTGCCTGTCAAGGTCTCAGCGGCTAGAATGGCGGCCATCATTTTCTTGTCAAGAGGATTGAGGATAGCGCCGTCCAGACCACTGGCGACGGCCATTACCATGAATGTCTGATTCAGGAGTTTTCTCTCCGGCAGACCGAAGGAAATATTGGAAACCCCGCACAGGGTGTGCACGCCTTTGAACTCAGTCCGGATTCTTTCCACCGCATCGAGAAATTCCTTTCCGAATGCGATATTGGTCGCCACGGGCTGAACCAAGGGGTCGACGTAGATGTTTTCAGCCGAAACCTTCTGCGACACCAGGGCGTTGATTAAACGGCCTGCAATACGCAAACGTTGTTCAGCCGTCTCGGGCATCCCTTCATCGCTCATGCAGAGCGCAACCACCTTCAAATCCGTCCCAGCCACGACGGGCAACAGTTTGTCATACCGCTCCTTCTCCAGGGATATGGAATTGATCAAGGCCGTGCCTTTGTGCACAGAGAGAGCCGCCTCAATCGCCCTTGGGTCAGGGCTGTCAATACAGCAGGGCGCATCCACCGCGGACTGCACGGTCTTCACAAGCCATCGGAGATATTGGGCCTCGTCATCGACAAAGATCCCGGCATTGACATCCACGTAGTTTGCACCGGCCGTCACCTGATCCTTTGCCACCGACCCAATCGCCACGTGGTCTTTCGCCTCAATAAACCCTGCAATAGTCCTGCGACTGGCATTTATGAGTTCTCCGACAATCAGCATGGACTCCCTCCTCACCCCCGCATCAGCGTTCTCACCAAGTCGACGCTGGAACCTGCATCCGCCCCGTACCCATCGGCACCGATGTCACGAGCAAACTTCTCGTTGACCGGAGCGCCCCCCACGATCACTTTCACTTTTTGCCTCAGCCCGGCCGCCTCAAGGGCCTCGATCACCTTTTTCATCTCCCCCATGGTGGTGGTCAGCAGGGCAGACATGCCCAGGATGTCGGGTTGGTGTTCCTCCACTTTCCTGATGAATTCCTCTTTGCGAACATTGATCCCTAGATCGACCACATCGAAGCCGACTCCCCGAAGCATGGTGAGCACCATGTTCTTGCCGATGTCGTGGAGATCGCCGCGCACCGTTCCAATGAGAATTTTGCCGCCCGCTTCTTTCTTTTTACTGGCCAGGTGAGGCTCCAGCACGGCCAGCGCCTCGTTCATGGCACGCGCAGACAAAAGCACCTCAGGGATAAAAACCGTTCCGTCCCGGAACCGGCCGCCGATCACTTCCATGGCGGTCAGCATGCCCTGCTCCAGGATCTCCTTGGCCCCGAAGCCTTGGTTCAGCAGATCCTGGACATGACGTTTGATATCGACATGACGGCCGGCAAGCACGTCCTCGTGCACCGTTTTGAAGGTCGGGGCATCTCCCGTCTTTCGTTCCACGCGCCTAGCAGCCTCATGGAGCTGTTCTTGACTGAGCGGCCGGGCCGCGCCCGCCTCAAGCGGCAACCGGCCTTCTTTTTCGATCCGCTCCCCGACCAAGACCAAACGGTCGAAGTCCGCGTTGGGCGGTGTGGTATCGGCGACGCTCATGATGATGCGTCTGCCCGGTGCCACGGCCTTGAAGAAGTGGTCAAGGTAGGCATTGAGATCCTCAAGGCTTGCCGTGACCGGGGAGAGCAGAGACTGCACAAGGCCACCCATGATGGTCAGCTTTTCAGACCGGCACCAGCGGTCGTAGTACAGGTCGATGGGCAGCTTGGTCATGGGCGCGCAACAGACTGCCTCGGCCACGTGCATTCCGGAATCGGGGATCACGTCGACGAGGCCCTGATTCTCTCCGTCGCAGTGGCAGACGAGCAGCTTGCCCTTTGCAGCCAGGATCTCTGAGGCCCTGCGGAGCCAGGGGGTCATCTCTTTCTTAAAATAGGGAGGGTAGGTGATCATATCATCGTAGTTGGCTCCCCATAGGACCACCTCGGCCGGGGAGTCGGCCACCACCCTGAGGATTTGCTCGTAAACCAGGCTGATGGCTTCGGCCAGGCGCCGCATTTCTCGCTCGTGATCCTTGTAATGGAAAAAGAACTCCGTGGCATCGAGGAAGTCGCGCTGGATATGGTGCACGGGCGATGCTGAAAAAGTCGCCATCATCACGGCCACACCGTCGTCCCCGATGCGCTTCTGCCAGGCCCGGTACCGGTCGTAATCAGGGGTCACTGTGATGTTTTCGAAAACCGTGGCCCAGATGTCATAGTCCTGCAGTCTCTTGATGGCGCGTTCTTGGACCCAGGTGATAGACACGCCGGCCTGCCGCATTTCCTCATTGATCACCTCCTTGGTGCTGACCACGCCTTTTGGGGTATGGTACTCCACGCGCGTGGATTCCTCATCCCCCTCCAGAGACTTCTTCACCTCCAATTGGATGTTGGGTGAGAAGTTGATCTTGTAGCCGTTTTCCTTGAGGCTGTAAAGGCCGATCCCCCGGGTTATGTTTTCGCTTGGATCGACCACCTCCAGGAGCTCGGGGATGACCTTGTGCAGAGCCCAACCTTCAGCACGGGCGATTTCATCTTGGCTACGGCCCTGATGGCGCTTAGGTAGGGTGCCGCGGTAGGAGTTGGCATTGTACCAAAGATCGAAACGAGGGACATAGGGAATCCTGTCCGGCATGTCGCCTCGCATGGCCATAAGGATGCGTTCCTTTTGGGTCATGTCTCAAAGTTTCCTTTCTCACAGAGCATCTTGAGACTTTCTCTTCTTGAGATCGTCGCACGAAAGGGCCAAGGGAACCCCGAGGCCTCAACCGGTACAAACGGTTGGTTACAGGCGATCTACGCCTTGTCGCCAATAAAACGGCGAGCGAGCTGGACCGCTTCAACAGCATTGGCGCCGTAACCGTCTGCGCCGATTTTTTCGGCGAAGACCCGGTCTACGGGCGCACCGCCCACCATGACCTTGAGGTTCTCTCTGATTCCCTTTGCTTCGAGCACTTCAATCGCTCTCTTCATCTCGGGCATGGTCGTCGTCAGCAGCGCAGAAAGCCCGAGAATCTCGGGCTTGATCTCCTCCACCTTGTCCAGAAGTTTTTCTACGCTCAAATCCACACCCAGATCGATGACTTTGAAACCTGCGCCTTCCAGCATCATGCTCACCAGATTCTTTCCAATGTCGTGGAGATCGCCCTTGACCGTCGCCATGATGACGGTTCCCCGGGAGTGAGCCTGATCGCCCACCAACAACGGTTTGACCAGTTCCAAACCGTTTTTCATGGTCACCGCTGAGACCAGCATCTCTGGAACGAAAATCTTGCCGGATCCGAAATCCTTTCCAACCACGTCCATGGCCGCGATGAGCGCATCGTTGATAATAGCGTTGGGGTCGAGCCCCGCCTCCAGCGCCTTCTGCACCAGCGCTTTGATGTCACTGTGCTTACCGGCGATCACGGCGTTCTTGATCACATCCATAGGGTCCGTCATTGTCTTCCGTCCTTTCTTTCCTTGTCAGATGGTAATCGGGTAGGTGCCGTGCTTGAGACAGGTGTCCCGCATGGCCATGTAGTTCTCGAATCGGGCCCAGTTCGGAACCGAGTTGCCTGATCCCAGGGCAAACCCTCCGCCGGGCGCCACGTCCCGCAGAAGCGCCTTGACCCTCGCGGCGATCTCTCCCGTGGTGCCGCTCCGCAAAAGCTCGTTGGACACATTGCCGACCATACAGATCCTGTGCCCGTACTGTCTCTTGACCTTGGCCATGTCCATGCAGGAGGGGTCAATGGGTTGAATGACGTCAACGCCCAGAGCGATCAGATCTTCCATGAGCGTGATAATGTCGCCGTCGGAGTGCATGAGGAAGATCCGGTTCTGGTCATGACAGAGATCGGCAACTTTTTTGTACCAGGGAAAAACATGCTTCCTCAATGCGACCGGGGAAATCATGGGGCCCGTTCCGAAGGCGAGGTCATCCACGGCCCACACGCCCGCCACATGGTCCATTCCAAAGATTCTCTCCAAAGCCTTGAGTTGAATCGCGGCGACCCTTTCGAACACTTCGGCGACCAGAGACTCCTCCAGCACCAGTTTCAGGGCGAAATTGTTGAACCCCATGAGCATCCACGTGAGGGTGAAAATTTTGCCGGACACAGCGATCGCTTTCATGCCCTCCGGCAGGAGTTTCCCCACCGCTTTGAGACTGCTCAAGTCTATGTCGGCGGCCGCATCCCACGGAAACCTCTCCAGGTCGGGCCGCTCGTGAATAAAACTCGTGAACTCGAGGTTCCAGGCTTTCGGATCGGTCGTCCCGGGCCTCTCCCGAAGCACCCTTTCTTTCAGAACCCGCGTGATCTTAGACTCCTCCGTCACTTTTCCCGGTGACATCATGCTCACTGTGACCGGAAGGTAATCGTATCCCGCCTTGGACCAGAACTCGACTTGCGAAGCCCAGTCCTCCGCACCGACGTCCCGGCCCAAGAACCGTCCTTGGATGGAGTAGTCGATGAGGACCTCACCGAGCGGCACGCGGTCTGTTTCCCTGTGGTGAACGGCGGCCAGAAAACGATTAAAGTCGGGCTTTAGTTCCATGGGGTCGCTCCTCTTCCTGATTCAATAGCCTTCCCGGGTCGCCTCGACAATGGCCCGCAGGTTTTCAAGGGGCGTGCTGAGGGGAATCGCGCATTCAGGGCCGATCACATGCACCCCGGATTCGATCGCATAGCGCGCCTGCTTGTACACATCCTCGGGGGTCCCCTGCAGAAGGGTCTGGGGATTGTTCACGTTTCCGACCAGGGATATTTTGTCACCGATGCGACGCACCGCTTCCCCAGCATCCACCTGCCACTCGAAATGATAGGCGTCCACCCCGGTCTCCGCGAACAGCTCAAGCCGATCGGAACAGTTGCCGCACACATGCAGGATCAAAGGGCCACCCATCTGGCCCGTGATCTCCTGATGGATGGGCAGGAGGAGCTCCTTGTAGTGGTAAGGACCGACCAGGTTTCTGGTGGCATGATCGGCCAGGACCACCACGTCGGCGCCCGCTGCGAACTGGGCATTGGCAAAAGCGATCGTAACCGGCATAAGCTGGCGGAGCATTTTCGTGACCTTGGCCGTCTCGCCCATGCCGACGGCCAGAAGGAAGTTTTGGGTGCCCGCCATGTGATAGGACAGAGTCCAGGGGCCCATGACCTTGCCCACAATGGCCACTCTCCCTCCCACGTGGCGCCGGAGAATCGCGAGAGCATCCAGCACGACACGGCAGGAAGGCTTTTCGAGAAGGTCGCAGGGCACCAGGACGTCTGAAAAGTCCGAATGAGGAAACGCCTTCACGTCCGGCATCGTGTTCCGATCGCCCCAGTTCACTTCAGCCCCCAACGCGGCCGCCTCCTGGTCCACAGAGTATTCCGGCATGACCGTGTCAAAACCAAGCACCTCATGGCCGGCCAGCGCAAGTTCAGCCATGGCCTGAGCGTTGAGGTGAGCTTCGGGAAAGCCCACCCGGGCCTTTTCCATGAGGCCGTGACAGATGATGGAAGTCGGATTGCCGGCCGGAGGGTGAGGCCCCCTTCTGCCGGCAAACAACGCGGACATCACCAGGTTGTATGAATTGGATTTCATGATCGTCCTGTTCTCCTAGGTCCTCTTTTTCTTTGAGCCCGTCGAACCAAGCCGAACCCGCAAAGGGATTCCTTTTTGAGATCCGTGTCGAGATGGGACTCGACTCGTCCAACCACATCAAAAAGATGGAGAACCATTTGGGTTTCTGCAAGGTCCGGATCTTTGGATGCCATGGCGTCCGTCATCCGGCTGTGAAAGCGCAGCGCATCATCCATGGCGCCGGGCAACTGGGCCACCTCCCCGATAAAACGGTGCAGCATATCTTGGATCGTTTGCAGGAATTTCAGAAGCACCCGGTTTCCGCAAATCTGTGTCACCGCGAGATGGAACAAGGCGTCTTGCCGGGTGAATTCAGCAGTATCGCCTTTCTTGAGAGCCTTTCGCTGCTCCTCCAGGATAGCCCTCAGACGTTGCAGGTCCTTTGGAGCCGTGCGTTCCACTGCCAAGCGGACGGCATTGCGTTCAATGCAGATGCGAGCCTCGATGAATTCCCTCACACTGATCGGATCCAGCAAAAACCGGCCCCCCAGGTCGCTCAAGTATCCACCGGGCTGGGGTGGCTCCACCACCGTACCCACCCCCTGGCGGGATTTAAGGAACCCCATGGCCGAGAGCTGGTTGACCGCTTCCCTCAGCGTGTTGCGGCTGACCCCCAGTTGCCCGGCCAGTTTCTCTTGAGGCGGCAATTTTTCGCCGCGCCGGAACCGTCCGGTCGCGATCATTTCGTGAAGGGCCTCAAACACCTTGGTCGTTGCCGAGGCCTTTTGAATAGGCTTCACCTTCATAGGCACCGTTCCAGACAACTCCTCTTCCTGGTCTCTTCGGGCGTTCACCCCCGTTGAACCAAAACCTGCCGCAGCCTCGGCAGTTCTCCCCTCGCATCGAAAGGCAGAGTAAAGCAATCTTTGGAAACCTTGAGCCCTTTGCTTCGAGCCTCCTCAGCCAAGGCGGGCGAAACGGCCAGATCCCCAAGATCCGCCGTGTTGACGATCCAGGCGACCCTCACGGAATCGGGATTCCAGAGCCCGATAGATCGAAAGGCCGCTTCCAGTGCTTCCCTGTCGGAGGCTAGAGCGATCGGCACCCGGCCTTTTTCTGGTGCCACGGCCGTAATGGAATTGAGGGCCGTCACGTCCTGATCCATTTTGTCTACAACCCGCCGGTGAACATAATCGGCAAGCCCAAGGCCAATGGCATTGCCCCCGGTTTTCTCCGAAAGATCCCGGAGAACGATTCGGGTGATCCGGGGCCTCTCGCATTCCTCCTCATAAATGTTCATGATCCGGCCAATGACTTTAGTATCAAAACCGGCTCCGGAGATGTCCTTGCCGATTTCATCCACCAGGAGGACGTCCAGTTGATCAAAGGGCAGACCCGCATGGTGCTGCCGTGCTTCCTTCAGTAACTCGGGCTCCCTCTCGAACACGGCCGCCCCTGGAACCGCTTCGATCCGACGAACGTTATTGTTCTTATCCTCGAGAATGGCCACTCCCCCGCGGATTGGAAGCCTTTCAAAAAGCACCCTGGCAATCTCCAGAATAGCTTTCACATACGTGCGGTTGACGGCCAGCCGGTGCATGATTTCAGCTCCAGCGATGCGCCCCAGCCCCACGACAGCCATTTTAATCAGGCCGGATTCGATCTCCCCAATGAATTCGGTGTGCTCCTTAACCCGATTGACCAGAAGAATATGGTCTGCCTGAACGGCTGCCCGGTCCGCGTATACCGGGCAGCCGCCAACCTCACCGACTTGAACCGGCTCCAGCCTGTCGTGGACAAACGCCCCAAGCGTTTCCTCGGTCTGCCCTAAATGGCGCAGCACATCTCTCTGGCCAGTGGCCGTGCCGCCGCCGTGGCTGCCCATCGCAGGGAGAATCAACGGCGTTGC
>Ga0101944_10002801_pt1 | contig 26661 bp, 24 predicted proteins | sample DewCreD2012metaG_FD_75245 | JGI IMG/M metagenome (GOLD analysis project Ga0101944, IMG submission 75245) | Hot spring sediment bacterial and archeal communities from British Columbia, Canada, to study Microbial Dark Matter (Phase II) - Dewar... ... | reverse complement strand
AGATAGAAGAACGCCCCGACCCACAAACAAAGCGTCCGAAACCCAAACCATACTGGGGATTCTTGCCACCGCAGAAAAAGTCCTAGGCCTGGAGTTTCCTAACTTTCAGGTTGACCGGGACCCCGATAGTGGCGACAGTTTCTACCATGGCGCCGAATACATCCCCCCAGTCATCCACGGCATCTTCGCCCGAACCAAACGAGAAGGAGGCAAGTGATGCGAACACTGATGGCGCTGGAAGTACTTTTCGCAGTGCCAATAATCTTTCTCTTGTCTCTGGTGGCCTGGTTGTTTGCCATGTGGCTCTGCTCAACCAAGCTGCTGCCCGACCAACACTTCGCGGTCAGACAGATGGGATTGATGCTAATGGGACTCGTGTCCATGGCAGAATTTTGGGCTTGCAAAGATTGCTATGCCCTATGGAGAAGAACCAGGCCATACAGAAAGCATGCGGTAGCCACGCTTCTCAAGAAAATCGCTATCCTGGAACGATGACGGAAGGACCCCAATGCCAGTAAAGGTCTACCAGATTCTAGTCATCATCTTTTCCTTCTTTTCGGGAGCAGTTCTTCTGCTCTCCGCATGGAGAAACTCCAAACAACTGAGCGCATCACCAGCGATTATGGAAGGAGGATCGTTTCTGGAGTCCTCCTACAAACAGGATGTGATGATCGGAATCCTGTGTCTGGTGCTAGGCGCCCTCTTCTTGGTGATTATCAGTCTGGACGAAAAAGACTGAGCACCGCCCCCAAATTAAAGGCCGACCGCTTCAAGCGGCCGGCCTTTTCCATTTCTTGAAAACACTAATTTGTTATTTTCTCTTTTTGGCAAGCTTCTTTTCTGTCGTAGCAACCGCCACAGATGTCTTTACTACCGTGTCTGGGTTTAAAGACATACTCTCTATGCCACACTCTGCCAAGAACTGAGCGAAATCCGGATAATCCGAAGGTCCTTGTCCGCAAATACCGATATATTTTTTATTCTTACGGCAAACCTTTATTATCTCCGCGATAAGTCTTTTAACTGCCGGATCTTTTTCGTTACCCACATGAGAAACAATTCCGGAATCGCGATCTAGCCCCAAAGTAAGCTGAGTCAGGTCGTTGCTACCTATGGACATTCCATCAAATATTTTAAGGAAATCATCCGCGCGCAAAACATTGCTGGGAATCTCACACATCACATAAATCGGAGAAACATCCGCCGGCTTTTTCTTCGCTAATTTAAGAGTGTACTTGGTATAAACTCCAGCGGAAGCCATCGCCTCCTGGGTTTTTATACCTTCTTCCGGAGTGCGACAGAATGGCACCATCGGAATAACATTGGTAAGGCCCATTTCTTCACGCACCTTTTTAATTGCCTTAACCTCCAACTGGAAGGCCGGGGCAAATTTAGGATCGTAGTAACGAGAAGCCCCACGCCAGCCAATCATCGGATTTTCTTCTTTGGGCTCATACATCTCTCCGCCGATAAGGGTGCGATACTCATTAGTCTTAAAATCCGAAAATCTAACAATAACCGGGCGAGGGAAGAAGGCCGCGCCAATTCTGGCAATACCATAAGCCAACTTGTCTACATAAAACTGCACTCTGTTATCCCAGCCGGCAGTTCGCTTATCAACTTCGCGCTGCACAGATTTGGGTTGCTTGTCGTATTCCAAAAGAGCCATTGGGTGAAGACCTACGTGGGAAGCGATGATAAATTCCTCGCGCGCCAAACCCACTCCCACCGCCGGCAAGAATGATGCCTCAAACGCAGATTCGGGAATGGCAACATTTACATAGATATGAGTCTTGGGCTTGGGCAATTTCTTTATGTCGTGGCTAACAGTCTCAAAAAGTATTTTGCCCTTGTAAATGATGCCTTCTGAGCCAGAGCAGTCCACCGTAACATCCTCTCCGGTTGAAATAACCTTGGTTGATTTCTCAGTTCCCACTACCGCAGGAATTCCCAATTCCCGGGAAACTATGGCGGCGTGGGAAGTGCGCCCTCCCTTGTCGGTAACAATTGCCGAAGCTATTTTCATAATCGGCTCCCAGTCCGGGTCAGTCATAGTGGTAACCAAAACCTCTCCTTTTTGGAATTTACTTATATCCGCAACATTCAAAATCACCCGCGCTTTACCTGTGGCAATCTTGGAACCAACCGAAGCTCCCTTGGCCAAAACTTCGCCTTTTCCTTTTAGGTTATATTCGGTGAGCTTGGAATAATCACGCCCAGCATGAATTGTTTCGGGTCTGGCCTGCACAATAAACAACTCCCCTGTAGAGCCATCCTTAGCCCACTCCATATCCATCGGAGTCCACTTCTTGGCTTTTTTGGAATAATGCTCCTCTATCACCTTTGCCCAACCCGCCAAGGTTATTATTTCTTTATCGTTTAAAGCGAAAGAATTTTTCTCCTTGGGAGTGCAGGGGGTCATCTTTATCTGCTTGGTGCCCCGACCAATCGCCGAGTAAACCATCTTCCTGTCTTTCTTGCCCATCTTCTTCTCTATAATGGGATCTTTTGCTTTGCCTATGTGGGGTTTAAAAACCAAAAATTCATCCGGCGTAACTTCGCCCTGCACGATCATCTCCCCCAAGCCCCAGGAAGCATTGATAAGAACCACATTCGGGAAACCTGATTCTGTATCTATGGAAAACATCACTCCTGAGCACGCCTTATCGGAACGAACCATTTTCTGGACTCCCACCGACAGAGCAACCGAGAAGTGATCAAATCCCTTATCTACTCGGTAGGAAATGGCGCGGTCGGTGAAAAGCGACGCCATAGCGGCGCGGGCAGAAAGCATGACTTCCTTAACTCCGCGAATTCCCAAATAAGTGTCGTGCTCGCCGGCAAAAGAAGCGCCCGGCAAATCCTCTGCGGTAGCCGAAGAACGAACCGCCACATCGCAGTTCTTTCCATATCTTTTTTCCATTTCGTGATAAGCAGTTGCGATGGCGGCCTGCATAACTTTTGGAAATTCCGCATCGCGAATAGCTTTTCTGGCGGCCTCGGCGCGCTTGTCCAAATCATTAAGATTCTTCGTATCCAATCCGCCCAATATCTCCTTTAATTTCTTATCTACTCCGGTTTCTCTTAAAAAATACCTATAGGCCTCGGCGGAGATTATGAAACCGGAAGGAACATGAACGCCCTTAACCCCCAGCTCGTTAATCATCTCCCCCAAAGAAGCATTCTTGCCTCCCACATAAGGCACATCTTTAATACCGACTTTCTCAAAAGGAAGAACCAGCGGATATTTGGTCATTTATTTTAAATTATTTTTAAGTTGAAACGATTGTTCTTATTTTACCACACATCCCAAAACCCGCCTTAAAAATCAATTGGCGCGTAAATAAAGACTAATAATCCCACCCCCGCTCGCACCTATTTGGCTTTTATAGCAATTAGTAAGTCAGAAACATTAGAACCGGTAGATCCTGTGTATATAAAGTTGCCAGCTTTTTCAAAGGCAGGATAAGTGTCATTACTGGACAGAGCTTGGCGCAGATTAATCCCGTGTTTCAAGAAAGAATCCAAAGTTTTTTCATCCGCTATAGCTCCGGCAAAATCTCCATTATCACGGCCATCCGAAGCAAGAGTCAGAATCAACTCTTCTTCTTTTAGGTTTTGACAAGCAGATAAAGCAACTTCCAGATTTCGCCCTCCGCGCCCGCCTCCGGAAACCACCACCGTTGTTTCTCCCGCAAAAATGAAAGCTTTACCCCGAGGAGCATCGTGCAAAATACTAGCGACTTCTTCTCCCATCTTTTTGGCCTCGCCGCTTAGCTTTAAAGGATCAGAAGATACGTCGTAGCCCAAACTTTCCGCGCGACTACTCATCGCCTCCACCGCGGTTTTAGCGGAAACTATAATAGAATGCCTGATGCGAGCGAAATATTTTTCCTCTTTGGGAGTTTCCACCAACCCGCAACCGGGCAAAGAACATTTATCCAATATTTTATATTTATAAAGAACACTAGCGGCATCTGCCCGAGTTGTTTCGTCTTTCGCGAAAGGACCGGAGGCAATAAATTGCAAATCGTCTCCCGGCACATCGGAGAAAACAACCGCCGCCACTTCTGCCGGATAAACCAAGGAAGCCAAACCTCCACCGCGCAAATCCGATAAGTGCTTTCTAACTGTGTTTAATTCTTTTATGTTTGCTCCGGAGTGGAAAAGCGCTCTGGTTATAAGCAACTCCTCTTTTAGATTACTACTGGACGGCGAGGCCAAAAGCACCGACCCTCCTCCGGAAATTAAGGCAATTACCAAATCTCTTTCTCCCAACCCATGTAACTTTTGACGCAAAACGCTTGCCGCTTGAATATTTCTGACATCCGGGAAGGGATGCGAGGCGTTTAGGGCTTGAATTCTTTTTAAGGGCTTGTTGGGTTTGGTGTCTATAATCACTCCCCCGGCAATATGATTTCCCAATATATTTTCTAACTCTCTGGCGGCTTCATAAGAAGCTTTACCCACTCCGCAAACATATATTCCACCCCCTACCCGAAAAGGGTAAAGACGTCCGGCAATTCTTATGCCATGCTCGGAAACTTCAAAATTGCGCCTTACTGCTTCTTTGGTGTCTATCGCCCACAAACCATTATCAGCAATATCCAAAGCATCGCGGCGGAGATTATCTGTGGCAAGCTCTTTGTGATTTTGTATCTTGTGCATCTTATCTAACTAAGGCGCCAATCATTGCTCCGACAAATATTGCGATACCGCCAACCACCGCCATACGTAAAGCCGACTGCCATGGCCTAACTCGCGATGCCCAACCACTAAAATAACCTAAAATAAAAAGCGCCAAAATTGAAAGAGCTATGGAAATACGCATAGATATGACTCCTTCTGCCAGAAAGTAAGGAGATAGTGGAATAAGTCCGGATAAATAGTAAGAAACGGTTATTATGGCGGCGCCGGAAATAGATCTTTTATTGGAACCTTCCTGTTCGTGCATATATTCCTCTGCGGACACTTCCGACAAATAACTTCCTGCGCCCATAGAAAAAGATTCTACCGACAAAAGTATCATGCCGGTCGCTATTATAGATTCCTTGGAGGCTCCGGCGGCGGCAATACCGGACAAAAGACCGACCGTAGAAACAAGACTGTCTTCTACGCCGAAAACAAAATTACGCATCCGAATAGACATCGTCAAAGCATCCAGCTTGCGCCTCATATCTCTTATTATACCCTCTCAAAAGGATTAAAGCCTGCCAGTCATATATAATATTTAAGAAATGGGCTCTTCATCAGTTTTGCGGGTCTATATGTTTATCGGGATAGTTATCCTGATTTTTGCTTTGTTTGCTTTTTATTGGGGCTTTAAATCTTCCATAGACGACATCACCCCAGTGGAACAAAAACCTCAAACCTCGGAGGTCAAAACCCAACCCCCCGCCCCACTACCTTCGGTGCGCATAGAAAAAATATCCTCCCGAAAAATTAGAGTCATCTGGGACAACATACCCGAGGACGCTTCGCGTCTGGAAATATTCCGTTCTCTTTTGGGCAAAGATAAATGGGAGAAATGGAAAGTCATAGAACTTTTGCCCGGAAGCGGAACCTCCGGAAGTATGGAGTTTGATTTGGGCAAAGGAGAAAATGCCGACAACTACGAATTTTATAGCCAGGCTGTAAGTGGAAACGGTTCAACCGTTTACACCGGCCCAACCGAAACGGCGCAACCCCCAACCAATCCCCCCTCCTCCGCTTCGCCATCCTCCACCAGCACCCCAACTTCCAACCCCACTCCAACCAGCAGCACTCCAATCACCCCAACCAGCACCCCAACTTCTACTGCTAGCGCAACTCCCACCAGTACAACAACTTCCACCCAACAAGGCACGGGAGTTGTTGTTGAAGGCAATGTGGGGTATTACTACACACCCTCTATGGGAATATCCGGCACCAGCACCATAATCAGTCAGCTTAATTTCTGGGTTCAGCATGTTAACCGCAACATAGAAATCGGCTGGCAGAATCTACCCACCCCAACAACCCGAGTGATAACCTATAGGGCAACTTCCGAAAACGGTAATTATGAAAAACTTTTTGAGCAGGGAAATATAGATCCGATTGGACCTATTCACATAAGATTAGTGGACTCATCTATAGAAGAAGATCATTGGTACAAGATAGAAGCGAAAGCGGGCGAAACATTAATTGGAACATACGGCCCAACATTACTACCGGGACTTAAATAAAAAATCAAAAGCCCGAACGATTTTATTCGTCCGGGCTCTTTGCTGTTGAGTTAGTTTTCCTTACCTCTTTTGCGTCACCCTCCTTCGCAGTAGGGCCAACCCCAGAAGTCCGGTGCCCATCACCGCATAGGTGGCAGGTTCAGGCACCACTTCCTCCGGGGGGGTGAGGCCGTCGGGCCGAACCACGAAGTCCAGAATGTTGCTGGAACTTGGGCTCCAAACCCCGTAGGTTAGGGCATAGTTGACGCCGGGAGCATTGCCGTTGCCATTGCCGTTGTCGTTGCCACCGCCACCTTTGATGTAGGCGTTGCCCCACACCGGAGCGCGATTGGAAACCAGCCAGTAGGTCACGGGGCTGTTGCCACCATAATCAAACTTCACGCCCACAAAGCTGTACCCATCCGGCAGGCCCGGGTTGCCATTGTTGTTGCTGTAAGTCTCCAGGCTGTGATTGCCGGAGCTTCGCTCAATGCACAAATCGCCAGTCAAGCAGGTCGGGGTGATCTCTATGATGAAGTGAGAAACACCGGCGGCCTGTCCGCTGAAGTTGGACAGGGTGTAGGTGTACTGCCAAAGGCCCCCATCCAAACTGTCAACATCCCAGTCCAAACGAATCTCTTCGTATTGGTTGGTGCCATACAGATCAACCATCGCCTGACGGCTTCCCGTCAGGTGGCTGGAAGCGTCGGTGCCATACACCGGAGCGCCAAGGGCGCCCAGTGTTGGAATAATCAGAAGAAGCGCCAAAAGGCTTGAAGTCTTTAGCACTTGCCCTCCTTTACTCAATCCTCTTTTGAATTTGCCCCTCCGATAATAGAGGTTGCTAATGCTTATACTGAATTATTACCAATCCTTAGTCAATGCCAAAACTTAATAATTTGAGCACCCGCAAAATAGGGATATTAATAAACCTACCAACCCCTAGCTCCAGCCTCCGCTTTAAAAACCTCAAATCCAGGCTTATTTTTGCCGGAAGAATCCCTTAACCCCAAAGTCTCCAAATAACTTAAGAATTTTCTATCTGATATACCGTAATACTTTTCAAAATCCTTGGACTGGTTTTTGCTTATGTCGTTTAGCCACAAGAAAGCTACCAGCTTTATTCTGTCTTTGTTTTCGTCCCAAAACTCAAAAATCATTTTCACAAAATCTGCCTGCTTCTCAAATGACCCTCCTAATATTTCTGAGGTGGGCATACCGACTTCCGCGAAATAAACCTGCTTGCCAGGATATGTTTTTAAAAAATTACTTAATTCCAGTCTGGCTTCCTCGGAAGTTTTAACAACAGAATCCGCCAGAGGGTCCAATGGGTAGTATGTGGTTATTATTGCATCCGAAATTCCGGCAAGTTTTTTGCTTTCTTCCGGATTATTTTTAGTCAGCCCATAAAAAGAAATTATGGTGCCAACCGGAACATTGGCCCGCAAACGTCTGGCGGTGGCGGAAGTCTCTTTTAGAAAAACAGAAAAATCCTCCCATTCGGTTTTATTTTTTTGAAATGCAATATCCACTTCATTGCCAATGCTTATGTAATTTATCTCTACATCTTTAAGTTGATTTAAAACGTACTCCAAAAAAGAATTGAATCGGGCTATAACTTCCGGGTCATTCATTCTTTTGCCCTTTAAATCCGATGGCAGATGGTACCCATTGGTATCCACCGGACGTATCGCCACATTCAAGGAAATTTTCTTGGTGGGATAGTAGGCGTTGGCAACTTGTAAAAAATTGGGATCCGCCCCATAACCCTTTGGACTTTTTTCATAATCCTCCCAATTTATAGAAAAACCGACCGCCTGCACGCCAGCCGACTGAGCTGCGGAAAGCGAAGAATTAAAATCCACGCCGGGGGTTTCGTTCACATGCATCGCCAAAATTCTATTACCCCTAGGAATTACCTTGGCAGATGGTTTGGGTACTTGTACCCCGGGAGAATTTGGAGTTGGGATTTTAGAATTTTCTCTTTTAGCATCCTTGTCGGATAAAATCACAAGCGCCAATAAAATAAGACCGAGAATAATTAATACTTTTTTCTTACTCATTGTTTATTTAATATATTTCTTATTTTTTAATTTTTCCGGCAAACCGGATTCTTTGGCATATTTTTCATAGCCCTCCCCACAACCTAGCTCTTTCATAAGTTTAGTGGAAGCATTTCGCAAACGAAGGGGCACCGGCAAATTGCCGTGTGTGCGTACATCTTCTTGGGCGGCGCGTAAAGCGTCGTAAGCCCGCCGATCTTTTTTGCAAGAAGCAAGATAGGATGCTCCATGCACCAAATTTATAGCACACTCCGGAAGCCCAATGGTTTCCACCGCCCGAAAGACCTCATTGGCCACAACCAAAGCGGTAGGCACAGCCAGCCCCACATCTTCGGAGGCAAAGATAACCATACGCCGGGCGATAAATTTAGGATCTTCCCCGCCCTCCAACATTCGCGCCAGATAATAAATAGCTCCATTAACATCCCCTGCGCGCATAGATTTTATAAAAGCGCTTATCACGTCATAATGCTCCTCCCCGGCTTTGTCGTATCGCAAAAATTTATTCTGCAGGGCCTTTTTCATATTTTCCACCGTCGGCTCGCCATACAGAGTAATGGTGTTGTCCAACATAGTTAATGCGGCGCGCGCATCGCCGTTGGCCATACCGGATAGCCATTCCTTTTCTTTCTTCTTCATTTTTACCCCCACCCTGGAAATTATCTTTTCCATATCCGCGTCCGACAGGGAATTTAAAACAAACACCCGGAGACGAGAAAGAAGAGCCGGTATAACTTCAAAACTGGGATTCTCGGTTGTTGCACCAATTAGAACCAACCGCCCGGTTTCCACGTAAGGCAAAAGGAAATCCTGCTGGGCTTTATTGAAGCGGTGGATCTCATCTAAAAACAAAACCTTCGGACCGCTAACATTACCCAACTCAATTATTTTGCGAATGTCGTCCTTACCCGCGGAAACCGCCGATAGTTCATAAAAATTAGCTCCTAGCGCGTTGGCATAAATTCTAGCCAAGGTGGTCTTGCCGGTACCGGGAGGTCCCCAAAGCACAAAAGACAGAACGTGCTTTTTTTCTATCGCCTCCCTTATGGGCTTACCCTCGCCTATTAAATGCTCCTGGCCCACAAATTCGCTTAAATTCTTGGGTCTTACTTTCGCCGCTAATGGCTCCATGAAACCAAGTATGAACAAACTCTTTATATACATTCAAACCGAGATATCCACCAGTGGGGGCGAATAAAATATGGCTATTTATTAGAATATAGATATGAGACTTCAGGTAGCGCTTTTTATATTGGTCCTTTTTATTTGTTTCGCGCATTTTTATGGAATCGCCAACGGGCTTTATTGGTCTAAGTGGTGGTACGACATTCCTATGCACGCCCTAGGTGGCGCTTTTATCGCCGGACTTTATGTGCATATATTTAACCGGCGTATGCGTTGGCCGGAACACAAACATTATTCCACCGTCCTGCATGCGGTGGCGTTTGTTGCCCTAGTTGGAGTGCTTTGGGAAATGTATGAACTTTGGGCGGATGTTTATTACAACAAGATTTATTCTTTAAATAGTTTCCCGGGCGCAGTACATTTTGATACCTTGTTGGATTTATTCAACGACATCTGGGGCGGAGCGATTGGAGTTTTAGTGGCGCGTAAACTAAAATAAAGCTTGATATGCCGCAACGCAGAAAAAACAGGGCTATTTTGGAGCGCGTTTCCGAAAACGCAACCGCTTGGATAGGTTCGCCTGCCTCGCTGGTTTTTCATTCCATATTTTTTCTTTTTTGCTTCTGTCTGCCCTTCTTCGGGGTAGAGTTGGAAAAAATGCTTTTAGTGCTAACAACAGTTGTTTCTTTGGAAGCAATTTATCTTTCTATATTTATTCAGATGACGGTAAATAGAAACACCGCTTCTCTTAAAGAAGTGGAAGAAGATATTGAGGACATCCAGGAGGATGTGGAGGAGATAGAAAAAGAAGTGGAAGAAATTGGAGAGGATGTGGAGGAGATAGGAGAAGAGTTGGAAGATTTGGGAGAAGACGTGGAAGAATTGGCAGATATTAAGCCCAAGAAAAATCAGAAAAACAAAAAACCTACTCCCCCGCCGTCCCTTAAGAAGTTTGCCAAGACTCCTGCCCGCAGATAACTGCTTATTAATATTGACAATTTGCCAATTATTTGTATAAATAATGGCGGAATTTTTGAAGTTCCAGGAGGCAATCTATGATGAGTTTTGGAATGCGCCTGTCCCCGCAGCTAGCTCAGAGACTGGAAACGCGGCTGACCCAGAAACAAAAACTGGCAGTCGCCAATCAAATCGCCGGACTGCGCATCGCGCTGGTGTCCGCTTTGTGGGGGGTGAAATATGAACCCCAGGCAAAGTGCCCCAAATGCGACCGGAAGCTGACCCCGTTGGAAATCCTGAAAGGGTTCAACGACGACCCGCAGGACCGGACCACACAGTGCCCGAACAGGCGATGCAAATATCGCTTTCCCGCCAACCTCAATAGTGGTGGCATCCAACTGCAGATGTACTGCCCCACTCAAACACTCGCCGCCCTTTCAGGCAAGCAGGATGTGAGCCCGCAGGAAATCCAGAAGTGGAATCCGTCTTTGTATCACTCAGCGATAGTGAACTTCGGATCACTTCAAAACGCCTTCCGAAAAAACGACGTGGACTACAAGCACGAGGACGCCCTGCCTTGGCTTGAAAGAGTTCTACCCTTCTTGGGCAAACTGAGCGACAAGATGATTGGGGAGGTAGTAGGCGCTTCCCCCAAAACAATCGGGGGCATTCGCCGCAGCTACAAAATCCCCGCTTTCAAGAAATCTGCCGTGAAGGTGGACTAAAAAAACCATCCGGCAACCAACCAGACGCCCGCCCTAAAAAGCGGGCGTCAAATTTTTTATAGGGAAATTATTTCAAAATCCTCTGCGTTGTTATTGGTGTCTTGGGGCGCGCTGTCTGGACCCTTGCGACGCAGAAGCTGTCCGCCTATGGGATTTGTAGGAAATACCAGCCCCTCAATAAATGGATTAACTAATTCCTCCCCCCAAGCAACGGCATCAACCAAAATTCCGTCTTCATCTAAAAAGCCCACGCTATTATTAGAAGCTAGAGTGGCGGTGCTAGATGTGTTGGCAGAAATTGACACAGCATAATTATTCCCGGAGTTAGCCCAAATGTAATTTGAAGCCGGCAAGATAATTGACCCCTCTGGCAAAACTTTAATAGATGACTCACTACCGGAAGAAGTTCTCTTTCTTATTTTCCAACCGGAAATATCAATCGGACTAGCGCCCTTATTAAATAGAATTATATGGTCCTCAGAAGTCCTGCCCTCCCCTCCTGTTATTTTTAACTCATGCACAAACACAAAAGACGGGGCGGTGTTTTCTGAAGGAGGGGTGGAAGATGGAGTGGTTGCGCTAGCAGGTAAGATTTTTTCACAAACAGAAATTGCTCCGGGTGATGACTTGCAGAGCAAAAAATCATTCAGGTTATTATTTGTATCTTTGATAACTACACCTTCCGGACTGCGGGATATTGAAACGCCAGCAGGTGGCTGGGGAGCGGGAGAGCTTTCATAAGCCGAAGCGTCTCCCCAACCCACCAAATCCACCACCGCCCCGGAAGCATCCTTAAGAACCAAAGAATTATCTGCGGTAATTCCATAATCCAAAGAAATGTCGTGCTTTATCGAAGAATCCGAAACCGCCAGAACCAAAGTACCGCCGGGTTCTATCTTTAGACCCTGAAACAATCGAGCCGGAGCAAAGGTGCCCCAATTCCCGGCTTTTGTTTTGCGTTGCACATACCAATCCGACACATCAACGACGTCTTTGCCATAATTACAAATTTCTACAAACTCTTCGTGCGCATCACTGGGTCCTTCTGTTTGAACTTCGCATATTGCAACATCATAAGTATTTTTTATTTCCTCCGTCTCTTGCGCTGGATTAAAAGACAAGGACGTCGCCTGACCCGACACAGCCAAAGCAAAAACCTTCGGCGTAGAATTCGCCTTGCCGGGAGTCCCACCGGAATTAATGCTGGTGTGCCAACTGAAATTATTAGCACTCCTTTCCATAGTGCGCTTGTCTTCGTTGTTTCCTGCCGCCCAACCGGAGCTCATATCCAAATCATCCACCAGTTGGCACCTGGTGTCATATATATGGATATGGGCCCCATCATTGGGCAGGGTTGCAGAATATAAACTATTAGCGGAATAGGAAGGGGCGGAATCATCATCTCCTCTTTCTAAAAGATAATATCCCCCTCCGGAAATAGTACCTTCCAAATCAACATTAATTTTGCCCGACTCATCTTGCACCTTCCATCCCGCCAAGCGGATAGAAGTGGTACTTAGGGATTTAAGCTCAATCCACTCATTACCGGCCGCGGCAGAAGCGCTCTCTTTACCCCTCCTTCCTCCGCCCATCCAGGCCAACTCGCTAATAATAACCGCACGGCTAGGAGAAGCAGCGTGCAGAAAAGGACAAGTTGCCACTTCTTTGCCCACAGAAGGGGCGATAGCTCCGGCGGATTTTTTGGCATTGCTCGGAACAAGAATTGCCTGCTTGGAATTATTTTTAACCTGAGAACCTCTTATTGCCTCACTCACATTCGCGCCAAGGGCAGAAAAAATGCCGCTCTCTGAAGCGGCATTTGATGTCGGGGAAATTTCCGGGGCAATCTCTTCTCCGTTTTCTTGTCTTTGCGAAATCATCCAGAACAAAGCCAGAATAAAAATAAAAGCGAACAAGACCGTGCCCACATATGCGATACCTTCGCGCGACTTATGCATTTGTCCTTAAATTATATCTAATTTTAATAAACACCTCTCTGGGACAATTTGACCGTTAAATCGGCGACGCAACATTACTGAAAAATATTTTTTTGCCGGAATACCCGACCAATTGAAGTCCATAATCCCCTCGCATACCACAAGAGGAATAATAGGCCGGCAAAATATAATCACTTTCTGCGGGGGTCCAATCTTCCTCTCTAACCAAACGCAAACGCAGGTGCTTGTTGTCGCCGGGCAAAAGGAAAGATGTGGAAAGAAGACCCGGACCATGCCCCGGAGCCAAACGTGGCTGGGTTGTGAAAGCGACTATGTAGGGCAAAGAAGAATACAACTGCTGTGCGCCAACCGAAGGATCCGGGGAATAGTTGGGATCATAAAACTTGTTGGCCGACAAATTGGGAGCGCGATTTCTATATAGAACTATCCCTTGCCACTCGTTTAAACCGCAAACATCCGGAATGAACGGATAATCTTCATAGCTAATATCAACCACCAATCCATCTTCGGGATGATTCCAAAACGCGGGGTTGGAAATAAAATCGGGTGCGGTAATAACTTTGGCGTCCCTGTCCAATTCTTCCCCGCCGCCACCCAACGCCCTGACTTGATACTTATAATCGCGCCCCACTTCCTGTATGCCAATTCCTATGGTCAGCCCGCCAACAGCCCCTATAACAATCGGGCTATCGGAGGAAATTTCAGAAACTTCATACGAAGTCGCCCCCTCCATCGCCTGCCAACTTAAATTCATAAGCATACTGCCCTTATTAAAAGTTCCCTCCAAATAAAGAGGCGAGGTCGTGGAGGTGCTGGTGGGAGTAGTATCTTCAATGATTGGGATTGTGGAAGTTACGGTGCTAGTTGAATTACCCTCCTCTGTGGGAATGGTGGATGTTGGAGTTGATGTTTGATTCTCTGGGGCGGTTAAAGTTGGAGCCGATTCCACGCTTTCATTTTGCGCCACAACAACCCCCGATCCGCCTCCACCATAAAAAGGAAGAGGTGATGGAGTTGGAGATAGTATTGGAGATGGTTCTTCTGCGGGTAAATTATTTGGCTCTGGCGTTTGGGCAATATCCAAAACAGGAGCCGGCTCTTCTTGGCTGGAGCTTAAATTGACTGGGTTTGAATTTTGAACTATCACCGAAGGTCTGTAAGTGCTTGGTTTTAGGTCCGGCAAATTATCCAATTGGGGCTCTTTTATGGAATCCTGAAAAGATTCCAAAAGTGCCTTCGCATCAAACCCCGGTTGAGTTTGGGAGGATGGATCGGACTCTGTCGCCCCTATAATCCCCCCCAAATTAGCCATAAATCTTCCGGCAACGGACAAAGCCCCGGTCAAAGACCAGTTGGGGGGCAAAATAGAAAACGCGAACTCACCCAAAGCACGCTTACTACTCACATTAAACTCTCTGTTTACAGCTTCCTCTTCCGCTTCTTTTAAATACAAATCAACCAGGCCGGCTCCATACCAAATTGCTTTTGGCGCTAACCGGACGAAATAATCCTGGTGAACCAAACTAGAATCTCCATCTATTTGCAAGACTTCGGAATTCTTTTTATCACAAGAAGCTAGTCTGTAAATTTCCCCACCCTCAAAGCCCCAAGCATAGCCATCCTTAATATCTACAATTTTGGGCAAATCAAATCGTTCGTCGTTTATTGTGTCTTTAGAGAAGAAATTGGCATTGGTGAAAGCCGCTAAATTTCTTAAATAATCTTGAGGGTTGTTGTATTTAGGGTACGAGATTCCCTTGGCAAGTTCTTCTGGTATTTTTAAATCCCTAATCACTTGCCCGGTTATAGCAGAAGCATATTTTTCATACGGAGACCCGGCATCTCCAGTAACCTCCCCCACTACCCCCGCATGAGTATCATCTCGCGTGTGCTCCGGCACCGCCATATCCTCCAATAAATGTAAAATGTGCCCCAAAGTTTTAAAGCTTTCTTCTGTCTTCTTAGAATCTTGCTGGTTTTTGCCGTCTGCATAATTTCTTATGCCAACCACCCAAGAATGATTGCCCCCATAAGAACGCATCTCCTGTTGGGCAATATCATCAATCATCCAATCCAGCACGTTTTTTGGCGGGGCGGAATAAAAAGCGGCAGTAGAAAAGCGACGGATTTCTTCTGCCGCAACATCCCCCGCCTTATCTCCAGTCCAAGCCGAACCGTCAATGGGATTGTAAAAATGATTTATCCAGCGAGGAGGAATGTCTTCTTCTTTGGACCCCTCCATCATCCAACCTATTTGCTCTTGGGTTAAACCCCCGCCAAGCAAGTTGTAATAATTTGCGATTTCCGAAGTTAACGCCGGGTGGGTGGTGACGGAAGAATAGGCAGATGAGCCCACCGGCAAAGCTAGTAGGATGAAAAATATTATTTTTTTCATTTTATTATCTTATCTTCCAGTTCCCCGACGGATATTGCTCAAAGCCGAGCCAACCATCTCCACACAAAAGAGATGTCTGCTTCATATCTGGGCTATAAGTTTGATTTTTCGGGTTGAAACATTCTGGTAGTTCTGAAATTAATCTAGAAGGAATAGATGAGCTACTATTCAACCAATCCAAATCTTTTGTGCGGTTTTCTTGGACCACATACAAAACTGCTTTTTCGTAATCGCCTTTTTCCAGCGCATCAAGATACATAGTCAAAGTTTCCTGCGGGGTCTTTCCGCCCAAAATATCCTGAGCTTTCATTTTTTCAATCCGCGCATTGCCCCGCGCAACTTGCCATTTGGCATACTCAGTTCCGGCAACCAGACGGAAAGATTTCCAATCCAAAATTACGGCTAATAAAAATAGGCCAATAAAAATAAAAACTCCCCACTTTAAAACAATCTTTACTCTGCCCCAAAAAGACAGGGGCTTGTCCTGAGGGACCTGGGCGGTCTCCATAATAACTAAATTATCCTGGGTTTCCCGGCTTTCTAGCAAACCGCCTTGGCGGTGGATAACTACCCCCAAAACCCCCTTTTTCAGGGTGCTTGACAGCCCTACTCCTATATGCTATAATATGGATAGCAAACCTAAGGAGGTTAAGCATTGAAAAAAGGTCGCTTGATCACGCTGGCCCGAATGACAGAACGGATTGAGGAAGCGGAGGAGATGGCGGAGAAATTTCTCCGCCGGACCCACCGCCGGGTCTCTGGGGTGAAGATGCAGGAGGAAGTGGAAATCAATAAGTCCGCCCAGGCGCTCATTGAGGCGCTGGGACAGTTCGTCCCCGCCCCCATCCCAGCGCCCGTCCCCGCCCTCCGGCCGTCGCTAGCCGGAGAGGACCTGAAAATGGTGTTGCGCCGCAACGACACGCGCTACTGCAACGCCTGGTAACCACCGGGCGACACTTCAAAAACAAAGCCGGCAGTCCCACAAGGACTGACCGGCTTTTGCTTTTCTATATCACCCCCCGACAAAAATTCGGGGGCCTTTTATTTTTAATCCAAAAGAGGACGGCCCAAAGTTATCTCCGGCTCGCCCAGCGAATAAGGGCCAACTTGATAGGGTTGGAAATAAAAAGTTATCTCCGTGGGAGTTAGGGAGAAAGCAGAAAAGTTTTCTATCTTGGGAGATGTACCGTCTTCAATCATCTGCATGCCAAAATCATCTACCGGATTGCCAACCTGGGAGGCGATATAGTCCACCAGCTTTGGCTTGATGGATTGAGAGACTAAATAAAGATAATCCGACACTCCTCCATAAACATCCGCCAAATTTATTGCCCGATTATTCTTAACATCCCAGTTAACAGTCCAGGTGTAAGACATACCATGCGCCCCGCCGGAATATTCATAAGAAGTTAAAACGACCGAGATTTCTCTTTCGGTCGCTTGGGCAACATCATAATCCAACTTCATTTCAAACTGATACGGAAGCTCCAACGGATCATCCGCGCGGCGAGTGGCGCGCCAGGCCGTGGCGTTATCTTCGGATATTCTTTTGAATTCCCCCACCCTCTTTTGGATAGAGGATATTATTTCTTCATTTAATTTATTGGGAGCATTAACGAAAGACGGATAGCCCCCGGAAATGGAATAAGTGGCGGTGTTTTCCCGCAAAGGAATTTTGCTGAAAGAAGGAGGCAGTTCCGGTCTAAAAAAGACATAAGAAACGACCCCTACCGCCACCAAAGAGCTGAGCACAAAATATTCCATCTTGCTCATACGCCCATTGTATCAGAAACCGACCTCCGCCAAACTAGCCCCACGGTGCAAATCTAGGTAGCTTACCCCTAGCGCAAAGGCCCGAGGTAAAAAGAGCTTAAAATCTGCGCCACCTTTTCCTGCCCCAAATGCTGGTCGTTAAAGGCGGAAGTGCCGTCACGGCCACAGATAGAAAGTATTGCCGACGAGCCCCCGGGGTGCTTGCTTATCCAAGAAGTCAGGTTATAGACCTTGCCATCCACCACGCTCCAACATTCCCCGGCATTATTCTTTTTGGAAATCTCGCTCATACTAAAGCCAGTCGGAGTAGGATTTGGTGTTGGTGCGAGCGGGGGTGGTGTGTTGTTCTGCGCCTGTGCAGGAGGGGCGGAAACTTCGGGCTGGTTTTGCCCAGAAGTCGTTTGGTTATTATTTTCCGGCACAAATTCATTATTTTTATTCTGCGCGTTCTGCCCAAAAAGCACATAATATCCGGACCCTGCCAAGATTAGCACCGCAAGTCCTATGCCCAATATTGTTTTATCCATGGTATTAAAACGCATCAACCTCTATTTATATTACAATTAGAGTATGCGTAAGGTTTTAATAGGTTTTTTGGAGTGTGTGCCAATTCTATTGATGATTGGGCTTATAAAACCAGTAGAAAATGACTGGATTTTGGCGGGAGTTTTTGTGCTTATAATCTTAGCTTCCTTTTTTATAAAAAAAGAGCGGCACGAGGGCAGGATTTTCTGGCTGGGTTTTTTGGGTATGATGGTTTCGGAATATATATTCGTTTCCACCGGCGTGGAAACTTTTCAGCGCAATTCTTTGCTTGGGGTAATGCCTGTCTGGCTCCCCTTTTTATGGGGTTATGGTTTTGTGGTTATCAAAAGAATTTCCCATCTAATGGGCAGATAAAAAAATAAGGGGGCCGGCACCATTGGGCGCCAACCCCCTATCACTTGGTTAGTTTTGCTATTCGGTTTTGGCCAGGGAGGCGAGGTACTCGCGGCCCTTGCCAAGTTCGGTGTTCACCGGAACCCCAGACTTGCACATGGGGCAGTCTTGAGGGCTCCAGGAATCCAACTTCACATCAATCAGGCACTCCAGCCTGGGAACGTCGCCCACATCCGAAGCGGAAACTCCGCCCCGGTTGCAGATGGCGCCGACCCCGACAACATTGCCGCCCAGCGCACGCACGGCGTTAACGACCTTGCGCACAGAACCGCCGGTGGTAAGGATGTCCTCCACCACCAACACGTTCTTCCCGGGAATAAGAGCACCGTAACCGCGCCTGATGACAAACTCCGAGCCGTCCGCGGACTTCTCCGCGTACACCCCCAGGACCTTGCTACCTGCAAAACCACAAAGATGGTGCGCGGTGCGGTTGGACAGGATTATCCCGCCCATCGCTGGGCCAACGACCACATCCACGTCGGAGTTGAAAAAGCGAATCGCGAATTCTTCGCAAATCATCTCCACGTAAACGGTATGCGGATAAAGCGCGTCCTTGTTGACGTAGGTGTTGCCGTGCAGGCCGGAGGTATAAACGAAATGACCGTCGCTAACCACCGCCTTGGCCTGCCCCAGGATATAGGCGTATCTATTTTCACAACTCATAGCTGGCCCCCATATCCAAAAGACAGCCGTTGATTTCATAGCGCATTTTCTTTGCCTCCAGCGCAGCGGCCTCACCGCAATCACTGCCACTGCTGGCGAAAATGATTGCGCTGGAAGAATTGATGGCGATACTGCCGGGACCGGCATAGGAGGCGGTCACGGTTTCTTTCACAAATCCCTTTTGCGCGCCGATGCCCGGGATGAGGTTCCAGAGGAGGTTGCCGTAGATTTTCCGGCCACGCGAAAGGTGGGCCGAATAAATCTTTTCCGGATTAGCAGGATCTTTGTGGGCGGCGCCCATCACGATACCGGCATTCTCCAGAACTCCGACCTCCGAAGACCAGTTCAGGATGTTGTAGGCCATGGCCTCCCAAACAAGCAAGCCACTGGTCAACTGCGCGTCTTGAATTTCCCAGGCGTTGGGGTTGCTGGTGCGACCCAGACCAACCAAGGCCTTACCGTCAATCTCCCCGAACTTGGCAAGGGCTTTCAAGGTGTCCTTACCCATGTAGCCGTTGTAGTTCATGCCGTCGGCGCCCTCGTTGAGAAGGTGCGTCACGCCATAGCGTTCTTGGGTTCGATCGATGTCGCCTCGTTTGCAGTCCATGAAAATCGGGATTTTCGGATGCCTGAGGCGAATGTAAGTAATGAGAGCCTCCAGAGCCTTGGTGCCCCCGGGGATTGCTTCCCAGTGAGCGTGTTGCGGTTTGAACATGCAGGCATAGGAAGCAGTCGCGTCCACTATCTCCATCATCCAAACCAGGACCGCCTCCTGGTCCGAAGAAGTCAGGGAGCGGATGTGAGCCGGCAGTTTTTCCATCAGCGGATCAAGGCCAACACAGACCAATGTTTCCGCCTCTATTTGGCGCGCTGTAAGCAAGGCGCGAAAATTTCTCTTTTCCATTCCAACCCTTTCTCAAAGGACTAATCTTAAGCCAAATCCGAGAGGACTTAACTTCAATATCTTCTACCACAAGCCGCCCAATGTGGCAATAATTATAAATAAATTTTAGTGGACCCACGGGGAGTCGAACCCCGACCTGTTCCATGCCATGGAACCGTTCTACCGCTATACTATGGGCCCAATTTTATATCCCCCTCTTTTATTATTTTCTCCAGAATAATTCTGCTTTTGGATTTTTTAAGCAAAATTTCTGCCTTTCTTGCGCTGGCTATGTCTGGATATGTCTTGCTAAAAACTACAACCAGAGGACGGATAAATTTTAAAGATCTTGTCTTGCCGGAATTGTGTTCTGCTAACCTGCGGACCAAATTATTCGTACTACCTACATAATAACGATTATTTTTTTGACTTTGCAATATGTACAAATAACTCATGTTATATCAGCGACCTTCCCGATGACCATCGGGACGTTCTACCGCTATACTATGGGCCCTCTTAGGCTTTCAAACGAGTCTGATTATGCGATAAAAAAAGCATTTTCGCAAATACCCAAGGTACAAAAAAGCCGCCCCTTTTGGGAGCGGCTTTCCTCTCGTAGTTTTGCCAATGCCCTGCCCTAACCCTGCAACTCTTCCAACATATCCCGGACCGCGTTAACGATATCTTCATCCTCCTCTCCGGCATTGTTCCAGATTTCCTCCAACATCTCCCGCGCGTCATCCCGAAAACCGGCTTCCATTTTTATCTTGGCAAGCTTTAAGTCCACCTCCATATTAGCTCGCGGGGTGCCAATCTCCCCGGCCCGCAGTTGCTCTTTGTCTAGCCAGGACAAAAGGGCATCCATTGCCTCCTTGTCTTCCGGTCCCTTCTCTTTGAGACGGGCGGCGATTTCCATTTCATCCGCGTTAAGCTCCGGGCGATAAGAACCTTCTGGGTTTTCAATATTCATAATTTTCATAATACTCCCAGCCGCCGCAAAAAAATAGTTAAGTTGCCGTAAACCCCTATTATATGTATAGTTTATGAGCTATTTTCCACCAGCCCTCGTAGTTCAATGGATAGAACTACGCACTCCTAACGCGTAAATCGAGGTTCGATTCCTCGCGAGGGCACATGGCCTAAAAAGGCCCGCCGGAATAGTATTTCCGGCTAGAAATAAGAGGGAGGCGTGTCAGAGTGGTCGAATGAGCCGCACTCGAAATGCGGTAAGCCCCAAAAGGGCTTCGGAGGTTCGAATCCTCCCGCCTCCGCCATTTAAATAACTGGTTTAACCAAAACCGGTTATTTGATATTGGGGCGGAGGCAGCAGGGCGGTTGACCGCCCTGCGGGGAGGATGAGAAGGTCGGACCGATGTCGCAGGAAGCTACCTGCGACCGGGAGACCGTGCCTAGCCCGAGGAGCGCGACGGCGCGACAAGAGGCGAAGGAGAATCCTAATTAAGCGCGCGCAGGTTTACCTCTTAACCGATATTCTTTTACTCCAAGTGTGCTCTGACAATTCGGAAAGTTCACACATCCCCAAAACTGCCCAAATGGCCCGCTACGGAGGGTCATTGCCCCAGAGCATTCAGCGCAAACAGGGGCCTTTTCCACGTCCCTTTTTAATGCAGAATCTATCTCAGCCACGAAAGATGATTGGTGGCCCTCTGTTGAAACGATGTAAACCTTGTTTCTGGTCCGCGTGAGGGCTACATACATCAACCTTCTTTCTTCTGCGTTAGGATAATCCTCTTTTTCACTCAACACGATATTGAGGATAGGATCATCGGCAATATCTGAAGGAAAGCCGTATCTGCCCTGCACAACATCCAAAAGGATCACATAATCTGCCTCCAGACCCTTCGAACGGTGTACTGTAAAGAAATCAAGTTGTATATTTTGATACCTTTTGCGGTAAGCCTCTAAATCTTCTGGTTTGTTGTGGTTGTATCTACCTAAGAAATAGACCCTAGGACGTTTACGCTCCCACTTCGCTCTTTCATTTAAGTTCTCTAGTATTCCAATAACAGGATCGATCTTAGAGCGAGACTTCTTAATTACTACCTCCAGGGGGAAATCATCGGCGACACGTGTCGCGGATATCTCCTTCTTGATCTGATGGGGGTTTTTCATAACAAATTCATTGGTAATCTTGGCCAACTTGGAATCAAACCTATTCGTGGTGGTCAAACGTAAGTTGTTCGTATAGCCATGATGTTTTTCGAAGCTGGTCATTAGCGAAACGTCCGAACCGGCGAATCTAAAAATTGATTGCCAATCATCCCCTACACAAAAAAGTTTTGCATTTTTATTGTTCTCGCATAGTGTGCGAACCATATGATTCTTGCTGACTGAAAAATCTTGAAATTCGTCAATGATTATGTAATCAAATAACGATGGATGTCGGCCGTCCTTTATAAATTCCGTAGCACTATTCAGCATGTCATGGAAGTCAATGACTCCGTTTTTCTTCAGGTGGTCTTCATATTCCCTGTAAATAGGGACGAACAGGTCGCGAAAAGCCAATTCCCTGTGTCTATTTCTCGCACCAATTAGATCTTCAATCTTTTCGGGCGAGTAGTGATTTGACTTAGCAAGATCTAAAAATGTAACGAAAAGGCTTACGATTCTGGGTATATACCCTCCTTTTTTCAAAACATCCAAGACATCCTCCGGACTTCGACGCCTTAGTGGAATAGCAAGCGCCCCAAGTTTCGCTGTAAGAGCTTGCTCCCAAGCGCCCTCTGAAAACTCATATGAGAATGTCTCAATCAGCTTTGTACCATGATCAGAATGCAGTTTTCTTTTCCATATCATATCTTCCTGATATTTCTGGCTAAGAATCGCATTTTTTACTTCATCCTGTAGAAAATGAACTCGTCCCTCTCGATCTACCCCAAAATGCTCAAGATAGATATCGTAATCGGGTAAATAAAAGTCCGGCTTATATTGTCTATGAGATTCATCAGCCGTTGAAAATTTATATGGCTTCTCATATATATAATTTATGCTATTTAAATATAGGAAATTCGCGATCATTGCCTCTTGCTGACTTTTAACTTGCTCCTTTTGGAAGGTAAGTATTTTCTCTGTTCTTATATAACGATAATACTCATCTAGGGTCTTAAATTCTGGCTCAATCTCTTTCGGCTCGAGGTAGAACGCGAAGTAATTAACTGCTGAATTTAGATAGCTGTGATTTTTAAAAAAACGCTCGAAAGTTTCCCCAATAAATTTCTGTCTGGCCGTATCGCTATCAAAAGCGATATCCGGTCGCACACCTAATACTTTTCCAATTATCGAAAGACCAAAGCTGTGAAAAGTTCTAACTTCAATATTGGAATTGCCGAAGTATTTACTAACTCTGTCAGATAGCTCTTCAACGGCTTTCCCAGTGAATGAAAGGAGGAGAATTTTTTCAGCAGGAATATTTAACCGATCAGTCAAATACGAAATCTTACCCAAGATAGTAGTCGTTTTCCCGGTACCGGCCCCGGCTACAACTAGAGTGTTATCTTCCTCGCTTACAGCCGCTAAAAGCTGATCATTATTAAATGGAATGTTTCTCTTTTTAAGTAAATCCTCTAAACATAGCGCTTCTTGTCTTGAAAATTCTTTATTATATAAATCGACAATTTGCCGGGTATTTTTATAATACCGAGACAAATTAACCACGATATCCTTTAAGCCGTCTGATGTTTCCAGGCTCTCAAAGGGTAGTGTTAAATAGTCGGAAAATTTTTCGCAAGACGCCCTCCATTTAACACATTCCTGATTAGAAAAATACTTAACACCGGAAATTGATGCATTAAATATATCTAAGCATTGCTTAAGTTCGCCCTCATGCGGCTTTAAGCTCGCCAAACAGGAATTAAGCTGTCTTTGCGACAACCATTTTTTAGCCCATCGAATCAGCCGGTAGATAAAATAACACCCGGCCACAAAAAGTAGCAGTTCCACGGCGTAGCAACCGTACAACTTTATTTAACTTCTGTAAATAGCACAATGACTAAAATTGGGCCGCTTAGTTGGCTTCATTATTCTTACTCGGGCACGATAAAAAGTGATAAAAATCAGCCAAATTCTTGAGATATTCAAAAGTTCTGAAGTGCTAGAAAAACGCGCAATTCTTAGCCTCCTCCCCTCCTTCCCCTTTCATTATCCACAGCACTGCGCCTTATGACGATATTGTGATAAAACACGATAAATTGGCATACTTAATCCGTGAGCTCGACCTCCAACCCCACCATAAAAATTGCCCAAGCTTTGGGAGTGACGAGCGATGAGCTGTTGAAATAACCATGACAAGAAAAAAGCAAAAACCGACAGTTCTAGATATATTTTCCGGATGCGGAGGACTGTCTTTTGGATTTAAGCAAGCGAGGTATCGCATTCTCTGTGGTGTTGATAATTGGAATGATTCACTTTTGACATTCAAACACAATCACAAGGGCGCAAATACCGTACTAGCTGACTTGTCCGAAGAAAATATCAATCAAGTTATTAAAAAATGTGGGATCAAAGTTGGCGATGTTGATGTGATCGTGGGCGGTCCTCCATGTCAAGGATTTTCAATATCCGGAAAGAGGAACCCAGACGATCCAAGAAATAGATTATACATATCGTTTGTTTCTTTTCTCCGCAAAGTAAAGCCTCGCGCCTTCGTAATGGAGAACGTACCGAATCTTATTTCTATGGCAAATGGAAAAATACGAGACACTATCCTCAAAGAATTACGTGAATCAGGATACGAGGTTGCGTATAGAATATTAAAAGCGAGTGATTATGGCGTGCCTCAAAATCGTCGTCGGGTATTTTTTGTTGGAATTAAAACTGGAGAGAAGTTTCAATTTCCAGAACCGCGATACGGAGTTGATAACCACCGGTATATCACTGTCTCGGAGGCGATTTCGGATTTGCCCGAAGAAGCTCTTCCAGACGGCGATCCCTACCCAAATAGCCCCAAAAGTGATTATCAGAAAGAGATGCGTGGAAAATCAAAAACAGTTTACAATCACGAAATTATTAACCACAACGAAAAGACCGCTGAGATTATAGCCATGGTTCCGGACGGTGGCAATTACAAAAATTTACCTAAGCATTTATGGTCGACAAGAAAGGTTAATATCGCTTGGACGCGTTTGAATAGCGGCAAACCGAGTTTTACCATCGACACAGGGCATAATCATATTTTTCATTATAAATACAATCGCGTGCCGACGGCGCGCGAATCCGCACGAATACAGTCTTTTCCCGACACTTTTGTGTTTCTTGGCAAGAATAAGGCAAGCCATCTTAAGCAAGTCGGCAACGCGGTTCCGCCAAAACTCGCTTCAGTAATTGCCGAAAAATTATTAAAATATTTATGATGTACAGAGTTCCAAAAGAATATATGCTTCGGTGCGCCTTTCCACGAGGCCGCGTACTTAGACAGGTCGAAGATGATTTGAGCATACTTACGCAATTTATCGTAAAGTTTACACCAAACGAAAGCAAAGAATTCGATCGGCTTATTGATGAGGAGTACGGAAAGATGCGAAGCATCTCGCTTAAGTCAATCAAAAATTTCCGCACTGAAATGACACGGCTATTTGGTCTCATTAATGTGGGCGAAAATGGAGTAGTAACACCTTCAAAGCGCACTGAATTACTAGTCGAGACTCAAAACTTCCCACTTTTCTTCAAAACTTTCTGCCACAAATTTCAATTTCCAAACGGAATTAACAAGCCTCAAGAAACGATAAAATTTATTGAAGCAGGGGTGCATTTCGAGCCGGCAAAGTTCCTGCTAGAGCTGTTTGATTTGGGTGTTGCAAGGTTCGGATCGGCTTTCTGTGTAGATGGAACGGAAATTTCAAATTTGGTATTCAATGACAGTCGAGTGGCAACAGGACGAAGAACGGCAGAAGAAGTTTTAGATGTTCTTGTCAAGCTTCGCAACCAAAGGGAAAGATTTGAGACTGGTAGCAAAATGGTACAGCACGGCAGAGAGTTTCTCGGATATATGTTTCTTGCTGGCTTGCTTATACGGGACGAGTCAGGAAAATTTCACCTAAACGAAACTGCTCGCACGGCAATAGATTTCATAAAATCAGATGTTGAGTTTTTTAAGGTTTCAGAAGACTTCGCGACTGATTTATCGGTACGCAAACAAACGCTTAGGGATTGGTGGCTTTGGTTCGGTGATGTAGGCGAAACGGAAAAAAATAAATTTGCACCGGGGCGAGTAACTTCGGAGGAGGAAATACCGGAGCTAATAGAGACTGGCATCGAGGTTACGCCAGAGATGGAAAGAGCTGCGACTCCTACTCGTGCCGACATGAAAGAAATTGGTGACAAAGGAGAATTAGTTGTCCTAAAGTACGAGCGCGAAAGAGTTTTCCGAATACGCCCCGACAAAGTTGCTCTTGTGCAAAAAGTGTCGAATGATACTTCTCTCGGATATGATATCCAGTCCTTAGAACTTGAGGATGTGACGAAGAAAAAATATATAGAAGTTAAAACAACAGAGCGCACTTTTCCTCCATCGAAAGATGTTCTTACCTACTTTCGTATGAGTAGCAACGAATGGGATACGGCAAAATTGTTCAAGGAGTGTTATTATATATATAGAGTCTTTTTGACGCGCGACGAAGCTTCAATTTTTGTTATAAAAGATCCTGCAAAGAAACACAAGGACGGTCATATCCTTCTTGAAGCTCTCCAATATCGCGTCATCGTAAAAGAAACTGCAGGATCATATGCAAAATAATATAAATAAAAATCGAATAAGAGTTGCGTCAATTTTTTCCGGATGCGGTGGATCCGATCTCGGAATTCTTGGGGGATTCTTATTTAATGGGAAAAGGCACAATTCTCTGCCTTTTGAGATTGTCTTTGCTCTTGACAACGATGCTAAGGCGGTTGAAACCTACAATGCAAATTTAAATCATCCTGCAGTCGTAGCCGACATTACGAAGCACTCGATCAAAGACATCCCTGATTTTGATTTGCTACTT
>Ga0101944_10002800_pt1 | contig 26663 bp, 23 predicted proteins | sample DewCreD2012metaG_FD_75245 | JGI IMG/M metagenome (GOLD analysis project Ga0101944, IMG submission 75245) | Hot spring sediment bacterial and archeal communities from British Columbia, Canada, to study Microbial Dark Matter (Phase II) - Dewar... ... | reverse complement strand
CTCCATGATCAGCAGGTGGCCGCCGATCGGCAGGTCGATCGGGTACTCGTTGTACTGCAGCACGCGCAGCTGGCCGCCGACCAGGGCGCCGGCGATCACGCGCTCGCCGTCGGCGGTGGCGGCCTTGACCGTGATGGTCGGGCCGGAGCCGACATCGCGCGCCGAGCTGGTCATGTCGATGCCGCGCTCCTTGGCGATCTGTGCGACGGTGACGAAGTTGACCACCTGGTCGCTGATCTTCGACAGCGCGCCCTTCAGCGCCGCCACCGCCAGCGGCTTGGTGTCGTACTTCGCCAGCTCGCCGGCGGCGACCACCTCGATGCCCCGGAGCGGGCTGTCGAGGGTCTGGGCGAGGGCGGCGCCGAGGCTCTCGGCGGCGGAGAGGTAGCCGTCGATCGCCGGGTCGACGCGCAGCTGCACGTTGACCGCGTTGATGATCTTCCCGCTGGCGAAGAAGGCGTTGAACTGGTTGGCGATGTCGACCGACACCTTGGTCTGCGCCTCCTCGGTGCTGGCGCCGAGGTGCGGGGTGATGATGGCGCCGGGCAGGCCGTAGAACGGGCTGCCGGCGGGCAGCGGTTCCTCGGCGAAGACGTCGAAGGCGGCGAGGACATGACCCGACTTCACCGCCTCGACCAGGGCCGGCTCGTCGACGATGCCGCCGCGCGCGACGTTGACCAGGCGCACGCCCTTCTTCATCTGCTTGAGGCGGTCGGCGTTGATCAGGTTGCGCGTCTGCGGGGTCAGCGGGGTGTGGACGGTGATGACATCGGCGCGGGCGAGCAGCGTGTCGAGGTCGACGCTCTCGATGCGCAGCTCCTTGGCCACCTCGGGGGAGAGGAACGGATCGAAGGCGACCACGTCCATGCCGGCGGCCTGCATGACCTCGGCGACGTGCTTGCCGATCTTGCCCAGGCCGATGATGCCGAGCGTCTTGCCGTGCAGCTCGCTGCCCGTGAACGCGCTCTTATCCCAGCGGCCCTGCTTCAGCGAGGCGTCGGCGGCCGGCACCGACCGGGCCAGCCCCAGCATCAGGGCCAGCGTCAATTCGGCCACCGACACGCTGGCCGCCAGCGGGCTGTTGACGACGGTGACGCCGCGCGCCACAGCCGCCGCCACGTCGATGTTGTCCACGCCCACCCCCGCCCGGCCGATCACTTTCAGGTTGACGCCGGCCGCGATCACGGCCGCCGTCACCCGGGTGCGCGAGCGGACCACCAGGGCGTGATAGCCGGCCACCGTCGCCAGGAGTTCGTCGGCCGTGATCTTGGGGGTGACCACGACCTCGCCCGCGATTTTGAGCCGCTCCAGGCCGGCCGGGGAGAGCCCGTCTGCGATAAGGATCTTGAAGGACATGCGATTACCGGGCTGAGGCGCGTCAACCGTTCCGGCGCTGGAACTCGGCCATGAACTGCGTCAGCGCCTCGACCGCGGCCGGCGGCAGGGCGTTGTAGAGCGAGGCGCGGATGCCGCCCACGGAACGATGGCCCTTCAGCCCCTCGAGACCTTCCCGGGCCGCCGCCTTCACAAAGGCGGCCTCCAGCGCCTCATCCGGCAGACGGAAGGTGACGTTCATCAGCGAGCGGCTGTCGGCGCGCGCCAGGCCGCGGTAGAAACCGCCGCTCCGGTCGATGGCCTCGTAGACCAGGCCGGCCTTGGCCGCGTTGCGCCGGGCGACGGCCTCCAGCCCGCCCAGGCCGCGCAGCCACTTGAACACCAGCCCGACGAGGTAGATGGCGTAACACGGCGGCGTGTTGTACAGGGAGCGGTTCTCGGCCAGCAGCCTGTAATCCAGCATAATCGGGAGCCCGGCCGGCGTGCGCGCCAGCAGATCGCGGCGGACGATGACCAGCGTCACACCCGCCGGGCCCGCGTTCTTCTGCGCGCCGGCGTAGATCAGGCCGTAGCGCGTGATCTCCAGCGGGCGGCTGACAAAATCCGAGGAGGCGTCGCAGACCAGCGGCACGCCCTCCGGCGGGACCGGCTCGACGGTGTTCTCAACGCCGTGGATAGTCTCGTTCGAGCAAAAGTGCAGGTAGGCGGCCTGCGGATCGAGCTGCAGCTCGGCCTGGGCCGGGAAGTGCGCAAACCGGTCGGCCTCGCCGTCATAGGCCTGGCGCGCCGCGCCGAGCTTGGCGGCCTCGGCGAAGGCGGCTTTGGACCAGGCGCCGGTGACGAGGTAGTCCGCCGAGCGGCCGGCCGGCCGCAGGTTCATGGGCTCCATGGCGAACTGCAGCGTGGCGCCGCCCTGCAGAAAGAGCACGGCGTAGTCATCGGGCAGGCCGTAGAGGGCGCGCAAATCGGCTTCGGCCTCGCCCAGGATCGTCTCGAAGGCGGCCGAGCGGTGGCTCATCTCCAGCACCGACATGCCCGTGTCCCGCCAGTTGAGCAGCTCGGCCTGGGCCTGCTCGAGCACCGGGAGGGGGAGGGTCGCCGGACCGGCGGAGAAGTTGAACAAACGCCCGTAGGGTTGGGAGGCGGCGAGGGGCATGGGAGGAGTGATCAGCGTTTGGCGGCGGGTAATGGGTGATCAGCCTCGATTATAACGCACGCCGTGGAGGCCGGCCCGACCCGACGGGAGCCGTCGGAACGCTGCCTGTGGACTGCCCGGCGGCCTGAAAACCCCTGCGGCCGGGCCGCGCCGACGCCGGGTGCTTGCCGGGTTTCGGTCTTCGCGGTACATTAGCGGCATGCCCCTCCAGTATCGTTCCGACGCCCTGCGCCGCAGTTTGCAAACCCTGCACCAGCGCGCGCCCGGCCTGCGCGGCTCGGCCATCATCACGCACGACGGGCTGGTGATCGCGGCCTTCCCGCCCGGCTGGGACGAGAACATCCACGATCCCACCGGCGGCGATCATGTCGCGGCGCTGGCGGCGGTGGTGGCCGGCCAGGCCGAGCGCACGCTGGCCCGGCTGGACCAGGGCAAGATGGAGCGCGTGCTGATGGAGGGCGAGCGCGGCACCATCGCCGTGCTGCCCATCACGCACGATGCCGCGCTGGCCATCCTCGTCCAGAAAGACGCCAAACTTGGCCTGACGCTGCACGCCGCCCGACAGACCGCCGACGAAATCCACACCGTCCTGAACGTCCGCTGATGGCCGCCGAAGGACAGCGGGCTGCCGGAGGCCACCCCGGCGGCGGCCCGCCTTCGCTGGCCGCCCAGCTCTTCGTCACGACCCCGATCCGCGTCCTGCTCAACACCGGCTATCGGATGGTCTATCCGTTCCTGCCGGAGTTCAGCCGCGGCCTGAACGTCACGCCGGAGTCGCTGGCGCAACTGCTGGCCTTGCGCGGCGTGCTGGGCCTGACCGGGCCGCTGTTCGGCCTGGTGCCGGACCGGTTCGGGCGGCGGCCGGCGGCGCTGCTCGGGGTCGCCGTCTTCGTCTGCGGCGCGGCGGCGGCGGCGCTCTGGCCGTCGCTCCCCACTTTCGCCCTGCTGATTTTCGCCGTCCTGATCGCCAAAGCCCTGCACGACCCGGCGCTGCTGGCCCACCTGGGCGACCAGACGACGTACGCGCAGCGCGGGCGCGTGATGGGCCTGAGCGAGTTCGGCTGGTCCGGCGCGACCTTCATCGGCATCCCGCTGCTGGGTTACCTCATCGCGCGCTTCGGCTGGCAGGCGCCGTTCTGGCCGCTGGCCGGGCTGGGCGTGCTGGCGCTGATCGGCCTGCGCCAGGTCATCGCGCCCCGGCCGGCGGCGGCGGCCAGCCGGCCGGCCCCGTTTCGGTGGCGGGCGCTTCTGCGCCCGCACGTCCTGGCGGTGTTGAGTTACGGTGGCCTGACCTCGGCCGCCAACGAGATGCTCAACGTAGTCTACGGCGGCTGGATGGAGCAGGCCTTCCGCCTGGATGTGGCGGCGCTGGGGCTGACGGTGACGGTGATCGGCGCCGCGGAGCTGGCCGGCGAGGGCGCTGTGGCGGCGCTGGCGGACCGGGTGGGCAAGCGCCGCATGGTGCTGGGCGCCACCCTCCTGGCGGCCGCGGCCTACGCCGCGCTGCCGGCGCTGGCCGGCAACCTGTGGCTGGCGCTGGCCGGCGTCTTCTTCGTCTATCTCGGATTTGAGACCGGCATCGTCGCCAACATCCCCCTGCTCAGCGAATTGGCGCCGGAGGCGCGCGGCGCCGTGATCAGCACGAGCGGGGCCCTGCACGGCGTGGGGCGGATGGCGGGCGCGCTGCTGGGGGCCTGGCTGTTCAGCCAGGGGTTCGCGTGGGTGGGCCTGACGGCCGCGATCGTCAACGTGCTGGTCGCCGCGATGGTGTGGGGCTTCGTCCGGCGCGGGAGCTGAGCCGATAACGGATTAAAATCCTGTAATGAGGAGAGGACGCCATGCCGGACTTGAACACGATCGACTGGGTGAGCCTGTTCGCGACGCTGGCGGCGCTGGCCCTGGTTTGGGCTGTGGTCCGCGCCGTGTTGAAATTTACGGCGCGCGTGTTCGCCTGCGGCTGCGCCGTGATCGGGGGGCTGGTGCTGGCCGGCTTCGCGGTCCTGTATTGGGACCGATTATTGGCGTTGTGGGGATAAAGGCGTAGTAGAGACGTCCCAGCGGGACGTCTCTACTCACAATCGGCCGGGATCAGGACCGGGCGTCGGGCTGCGACGCCGGTCGCACCGTCACCCCTTGGGCATAATCAGCCACAGCAGCAGGTACAGGCCGAGGCCGGGCACGCCGCCGGGGATGGCCGCGATCAGGAAGAACAGCCGGAACCAGAACGCGCTGATGCCCGTGAATTCCGCCAGGCCGCCGCAGACGCCGAGCAGGACCCGGTTGGTGCGCGAGGTGCGCAGTTTGCTGATTTGAGCGGTCATAGTCACCTCCAGCCAGTCAATCGCTCTGTCCCCCTCTACGCAGGGGGCGCTGGTCGGTTGCGGTCGGGGCCCGGACGGGCGTCCGTCCCCGGAGAACAAAACGGCCCTCCGGTTTCCGGAAGGCCGTCGAGGGCCGAAACGGTTCCAGACAGGGGCGCACGGCCGTGCGCCCCTATAGGTTCATCTCGCCTAGAAATCGCCGCCCATGCCGCCCGGAGGCGTGGCCGGGGCCTTTTCCTTCTCCGGCACGTCCGTGATCAGGGCGTCCGTGGTCAGGATCATGGCCGCGATGGAGGCGGCGTTCTCCAGGGCGCCGCGCACGACCTTGACCGGGTCGATGATGCCGGCCTTGATCATGTCCACGTACTCGCCGGTGAGCACGTTGTAGCCGATGTTCTTGTTCTTCTGCTCCTTGGCCGCGCGGCGGACGCCGTCGATGATGACCGAGCCGTCCTGGCCGGCGTTCTGGGCCAGCTTGCGGATGGGCGCTTCCAGGGCCTTGCGGACGATGTTGATGCCCACCTGGACGTCCTCATCCTCGACCTTGAGCTTCTCGACCGCGGCGATGGCGTTGATCAGCGAGATCTCGCCGCCGGGCACGATGCCCTCTTCGACGGCGGCGCGGGCGGCCGAGAGCGCGGCCTCGACGCGGCGCTTCTTCTCCTTCAGCTCGGCCTCGGTGGCGGCGCCGACGCGGATGACGGCCACGCCGCCGGACAGCTTGGCCAGCCGCTCCTGGAGCTTCTCCCTGTCATCGTCCGAGGTCGACTTCTCGATCTCGACCTTGATCGCCTCGATGCGGCCCTTGATGGCCTGGGCGCTCCCCTGGCCGTCAATGATGGTCGTGGCGTCCCGGGTGGCCACCACCTTGCCGGCGCGGCCCAGCACATCCAGCGCGGCGGACGCGAGCTTCGCGCCGAGCGCTTCGGTGACGACGGCGCCGCCGGTCAGCACGGCGATGTCCTGCAGCATGGCCCTGCGGCGGTCGCCGAAGCCCGGGGCCTTGACGGCCAGCACGTTGAGCATGCCGCGCAGCTTGTTCAGCACCAGGGTCGCCAGCGCCTCGCCGTCCACGTCCTCGGCGATGATCACCAGGTCGCGCTTGCCGATCTGGACCAGCTTCTCCAGGAGGGGGGCGATGTCGGCGGCGGCCGAGATCTTCTTGTCGTAGATCAGGATGTACGGCTCCCGGATGACCGACTCGTGTGTGGCCTCCGCTGTGACAAAGTAGGGGCTGAGGTAGCCGCGGTCGAACTGCATACCCTCGACGTACTCGGTCTCGAACTGGAGCGTCTTGCTCTCCTCGACCGTGATCACGCCGTCCTTGCCGACCTTGTCCATCACGTCGGCGATCAGCTGGCCGATCTCGGGGTCGGCGGCCGAGCTGGCGGCGATGGCCGCGATCGCCTCCCTGGTGTCGATCTTCTGGGACTGCTTGCGGATGGCCTCGACCACGGCGTCAGCGGCCTGCTCGATGCCGCGCTTGACCATCATCGGGTTATGGCCGGCCGCCAGCGCCTTCAGGCCCTCGGTGACGATGGCGTGCGCCAGGACGGTGGAGGTGGTGGTGCCGTCGCCGGCGATGTCGTTGGTCCTGGTGGCCGCTTCCTTGAGCAGCTGGGCGCCCATGTTCTCGTACGGGTCCTCCAGCTCGATCTCCCTGGCCACGGTCACGCCGTCGTAGGCGATGGTCGGGGCGCCGAACTTCTTGTCGAGCGCGACGTTGCGGCCCTTGGGGCCCAGGGTGGCACCGACGGCGCTGGCCAGGATGTCCGCGCCGCGCTGCAGCCGGCGGCGGGCGTCTTCGGAAAACACGAGTTTCTTGGCAGGCACGGACTCTCCCCGGGCTGGTCAGCGGCAACAGAATGGGCGGCCGGCGCCGTCGGGCGCTGGCCGACCCTCTTCCAGGCCCATCGCTAAGGTAGCGGCGACCTGCGACTTTGTCAACGGCATGCGCGCGGCATTTTTTACAGTCTGGTGGTGGATCCTGCGTTGCTGCAGAGAATGGAAACCGTGTCCGATACGCACATGGCCGCGCTGTTCTGAAACACCTCACCGGAGGCCGAGCGCGTCCTGATTGATCTGTGGCGTCAGGTGCCGGCCTGGCGCAGGCTGCGCCGAGCCCTCGCCCAAGTGGAAACTATACCGAATTCCGCTTGCGTTGACGTCACCCCGGCTTGCGCCGGGGTCCAGGTCCCGCCCAAATTCGCTGGATTCCGGCCTTCGCCGGAATGACATGCCGTAAACTAAATCGGCGATCGCTCTATCATCTTCCAGACGCCGATCGTCAACGGCTGCTGTGGTTTCGCCGCCCGGGCCCAATCCACGGCAGCGGCGAGCAATCCCAGCGAACGCTCGCCCAGGTGGTTGTTGCCGGGCTCGTTATATTTGCTACGAGCTTTGCTACAATGTGAACAGCCTTCAGCCCGCGCCCTGTTCGCGGGCCGGCGCCTACCTGGAAGGCCGGCAATGACCCAGTCTTTGACGATGCTCCCGCCAGCGGCCTGAGGTCGGCCTGGGCAGTGAAAACGGCCGGCGCGCCATGCTGAGCGGGCCGGCAGGATGGTCATCAGGATGGATCGCAAGCTCTGGCTGAGGCTGATGCTGGCTCTCGCGCTCGCCGGCTGCGCGGCGCCGGCGGCCCCGCGCCCGACCGTCACCCCGTTCACGGGGACCCCCCGTCCCGTCATCATCGACACCGACATGGCCCCCGACGACTGGCTGGCCATCCTGTACCTGCTCCGCCGGCCGGAGGTAGCGGTCCAGGCCATCACTGTGACGGGCGCTGGCGAGGCGCACTGCGGCCCGGGCCTCCGCCTGGCGCAGGGCCTGGCAGCCTTGGCCGGCCGGCCGGACCTCCCCATGGCGTGCGGTCGGGAGACGCCGCTGCGCGGCGACCACGCGTTCCCGGTCGCCTGGCGCGAGCGGGTGGACGCCGGCCTGGGCCTGCCCTGGCCCGCGAACTCCGCCCCGGCGCCGTCAGCGTCGGCGGTGGCGCTGCTGACGGACATGCTCCGCGCAGCGCCGAGCAAGGTAACGGTGCTGACGCTCGGGCCGCTCACCAACCTGGCCGAGGTGTTCCAGGCCGCGCCCGAAGTGGCCGGCCGGATCGACATGATCTACAGCATGGGCGGCGCGGTAGAGGTTCCCGGAAACGTCGGCGCGTCTGGAGTAGGGCTGGAGAACACCGCCGCCGAGTGGAACCTCTACGTCGACCCGCACGCGGCTAACCTCGTCCTGCAAGCGGGCGCGCCGGTCACCCTGGTGCCGCTGGACGCCACCCGGCAGGCCCCAATCACGCCAGATTTCTATCGCCGGCTCGAGCGCGACCGGGCTACCCCAGAAGCCGACTTCGTCTACGCGGTGCTGACCGAGCAGATCGACTTCATCAACTCGGGTGGGTACTTCTTCTGGGATCCGCTGGCCGCCGCGATCCTGACCGATGAAAGCCTGGCCGCCTTCGACAGCCGCCCGTTGAGCGTCGTTGAAACAGAAGGGCCGGACAGCGGCCGCCTGCTGCCGGCCGCCGCCGGCGCGGCGATCCGCTTCGCGGTCCAGGCCGACGGGCCGCGTTTTGAGCAGATCTTCCTGGACGCGCTCAACGCCGGCCGACCCTGACGCTCCCTGATCGCACCGCCTCCGGCGATAAGGAAGGCTCCTCCGCTGCCCGGAACGGCGGCCACCGCGCGCCTGCTCCCAGGCCAGTCGCGGCGGGGCGTCCAGGACACTACCTGCCTCTGCCACCTGTGCTGTTGAGCGGGCCGAACACTGGCGCCCTCAATCCGCAACCTCCACAAAGCCCGGCCAGCTTCTCCACAATTTCCCCACACTGGCTTCATACCCTTGGAAAACCTTCTTCAAGGAGCCGCCAACGCATGGACACTTCTGCAGCCTCTTACCTGACCTACGCCCGGGTCGCCGGCTTCACGTTCCTGTTCTACATTGCGGCCGGCCTCACCAGCATGGCTCTGGGCAGCGAGTCGCCGGCGGCCGACTTGCTGTTATTGCTGCAATCCTTTTCGGCGCTCGGGCTGGGAGTGACCCTCTACGCCCTGACGCGCGAGCAAGAGCCTGTTCTGGCGTTGCTGGCCCTGACCTGCCGGGTGGCCGAAGCCATCCAGTCCGGCGAGAGCGCCATCTACTTTGCTGTGGGCAGCCTTTGCTTCACCTGGCTTTTCTTGCGCGGCCGGTTGATCCCGACTGTGCTGGCGCAACTCGGCGTGCTGGCCTCGGCCCTGCTGGTCGTAATCCTGCCGGCCCAGCTGGCCGGCTTGTTCGGCGGCGCCATGTCCTGGGCGGCGTCCACCACCTGGCTGGTCTGGCTGCCGATGCTGATCTTCGAAGTTGCCCTGGCACTCTGGCTGATGATCAGAGGGGTCAATACCCGGCAGACGCAGCCGCAAGCTCTATAGTCCACCCCCCCAGTTGCAGGGAGACCTGACCGTGAACCGCGAAACCATGTTGATCGAACCCGCTGAATTGCTGAACAAGCTGGGCAATGACAATCTCCGCCTCTTCGATGCCACCTTCACAGACGCGGCTTACCGGCAGGGTCACATCCCCGGTGCGGCCTATTTCGATCACGGGCGCTTCTCCGACCCGGACAGTCCCTATGAGTGCACGGTTTTGCCCCTGGACAGGCTGATCGAGCAAATCGGGCAGAGCGGCATCTCCAGCGATTCGGAGGTGGTGGTGTATGCCTGCGGCATGCTGCCCTACGCCGCCCGGGCGTGGTGGGTGCTCCGTTACGCCGGGCATGAGAGCGTCCGGGTGCTGAACGGCGGTCTGTCCGCGTGGCAGGCGGCCGGCGGGCCAGTTGAGCAGCAGATTCGAGTCTATGCGCCGGCGATCTTCAACGGGACTCCCAGGCCCGAATTGTTCGCGGGCAAAGACGAAGTCCTGGCGGCGCTGGAAGACAAGGAACAGGCTGTGATCAATGTGCTGCCGCTCGAAAGCTACCAGGCCGCCCACATTGCGGAGTCCACCTGGCTGGGCTGCCTGGAGTTGATGCAGGGCATGGAGTCGTTTCTCTCCTCCGATCAAATCGCCGCCCGCCTGCGGGACACGGCCCGCTACAAGCGCCTGATCACCTATTGCGGCGGCGGCATCGCGGCGGCGCTGAATGCCATGGCGCACGCCATGGTCGGGCAGGAGAATGTCGCTGTGTACGATGGCTCCCTGGATGAATGGACCGCGGAAGGACTGCCGCTGACGGGCGCCGGCGACTGGCAGATCTGGAAAAGACGTTGACCAGGGCTGGCGTTGGTATTCGTGTTGCAGAGGCGCACCGATTGCGGGAATGCGTCATGAAAGCTGTAACCCGCACAGCCTATGCAGGGAGAAGCCAATCGTGAAACGCGCCCTTGATGTATCGCCCCGCATCCTGGCGCGCGCCGCCGGGCTGCTGTATTTGACCGTCATCGTCGCGGGAATGATCGCCCAGATGTTCATCAGCGGGCGGCTGGTCGTGGAGGGCGACGCCGCGGCGACCGCGGCCAACATCCTGGCCCAGGAGGGCGTGTATCGGCTGGGCTTCACGCTCTACCTGATTGAGATGGCGTCTCAAATGGCGCAGTTCGCCCTCTTCTTTCTCTTGCTCAAGCCGGTCAGCCGGAGCGTGGCTTTGCTGGCGCTGGTCCTTGGGCTCGTGGGGTGTACGATCAAGACGCTGAGCCGCCTCTTCTATATCGCCCCCCTGCTGGTCCTGGGCGACGCCGGCTACCTGGGCGTATTCAGCGCGGACCAGCTGCAGGCATTGGCGCTTCTCTTCCTCGAGGTCAATGACCAGGCTGCCGGAATAGCGCTGGCCTTCTTTGGAGTTTCCACGCTCCTGAATGGGGCCCTTATTTTCCGATCCAGCTTCCTGCCGCGCTTTCTGGGCGCGGTGTCGGTATTGGGCGGCCTCGGCTGGCTGACCTTCCTGTATCCGCCGTTGGGATATCAGCTCCTTCCCTACGTCCTGGTCGTCGGCGTCGTTGGTGCGGTAGCGCAAATCCTGTGGCTGTTGATCAAAGGCGTCAACGCCGAACAGTGGACCAGGCGCGCGGCTGAAGCGGCCTGAGCAACAGGCGGGAGGCCCCGGGTGATCGAGCCAGGCAAATCACGTTCTGCTCTATACTCCGCTTATGCCCGCGCTCATCCTCGTGGTTGACGACGAACCCAAGGCGGCCCGCCTGGCCCGTGACTATCTGGAAAAGAACGGCTATCGCGTCGTCCTCGCCGCCGATGGCCAATCGGCGCTGACGATTGCCCGTCGCGAAAAGCCCGACCTCGTCGTCCTCGACCTGATGCTCCCCGAGGTGGACGGGCGCGAAGTCTGCCGCCGCCTGCGCCGGGAAAGCGACGTGCCGATCATCATGCTCACCGCCCTGTCCGAGGAGATCGATCAGGTCACGGGTCTGGAGATCGGCGCGGATGATTACATCACCAAACCGTTCTCGCCGCGCGCGCTGGTGGCGCGGGTGCGGGCGCTCCTGCGCCGGACCCGCGGCGAGGTCAAGGCGCCGGCCGTGATTCGCGCCGGCGGACTCGAAATTGACGCGGGGAAATACTCGGTCGCCTTCAACGGCGGCCCTGTCCGGCTGACGCCGAACGAATTCAAATTGCTCTATCTGCTCGCCAGCCGCCCGGGCCAGACGCTCACCCGCGAGCAGCTGCTCGATGACCTGCACGGCGCCGCCTCCAGCCTCGATCGCAGCGTGGACTCACACATCAAGAACCTCAGAAAGAAACTTGAAGAGGCCTCGGGCCAATCCCTGATCGAAACCGTCTACGGCATCGGCTACCGTTTCAAGGAGCTGTGACGGGCGGCGGCGCCGGCCGCCTGCCTGTTACCGGAAGCACTCGATGGCCGACCCGCCCGCTGCGCCCAAACGGCAGAATAACGAAAGCCGCTATATCCCCTGCGTGCTGTTTATCCTCCTCGCGGCCCTGCTGTTCATCGGGGGCGCGGCCGCGGTTCTCTATCTGGTCTTCGCGGAGTATTCCGGAGTCAGAGATATCTGGCTCCTGGCCTGCGGCGCGCCCGTTGCGGTGGTCGTCCTCGGGCTTTTCACTGTATACACCCTGTACGCCCGCTATGGCCGGCCCTTGCGGCGGATTCTGAACGCCATCGACTCCGTGGCCGAGGGCGATCTGGCGGTGCGCGTGCCCGACGACAATTCGCCGCAGTTCGGCGAGCTGATCAAGCGCTTCAACAAGATGGTCGGCGAGCTGGAGCGCGCCGAGCAGCAGCGCCGCAACCTGACCGCCGACATCGCCCACGAGCTCCGCACGCCGCTGCACATCATCCAGGGTAATCTCGAAGGCCTTCTCGATGGCGTCTATCAGCCGACGCCCGAACACCTCAATACCACCCTGGACGAGACCCGGCTGCTCACCCGCCTGGTGAGCGACTTGCAGACGCTCTCCCTGGCCGAGACCGGACAGCTCCCGCTTCATCCGACCCGCTTCCTGCTCGCCGACCTGCTGCAGGATCTCACGGCCAGCTTCTCCGCCCAGGCCGCCTCCCTGGGCATTGACCTGAAAACCAGTCTCGCCCACCCGGAGCAGCAAATCACTGCGGACTACGACCGGCTCGATCAGGTGCTGTCTAACTTGATCTCCAATGCCCTGCGGCATACCCCACCCGGCGGGACGATTTACATTGAAGCCGGAGCCGGGTCAAGCGAGGCGCGCAGCGTGCGGATTGAGGTCAAAGATACCGGGTCGGGGATCGCGGCCGAGGACCTCCCGTTCATCTTTGACCGTTTCTGGCGTGCGGATCGCTCACGCAGCGAGAGGACGCACAGTGGACTGGGACTGGCGATTGCCCGACAGCTCATTCACGCTCACGGCGGGCGGATTGAGGTGCAAAGTGAAGCAGGAAAAGGCTCGACCTTTATCGTAGAGCTGCCCGCGCATCTCCAGCGCGGCCTGACGTCCAACTGAAGCCTCAGCGCTTCATTGACTATGGCGAGCGAAGGCGCACTCCACCGGCGCCCGGCCTCAACCCCTTCACGCCCTTCTCGCAGGCCTGTTCAGGCCGATCCCGCGTTATTCTTCAGTTACCGCGCTAATAGGTTGTCCATCGCCGCCCGGGATCGGGCGACGTTCGTTGGCGGGCAGGTCCGGGTTCTTCCAGGCCGGCCGGTCATCTCAAGCGTGCCCTGCCCAATTCCCGTAAAACCCCCGTACTGGAGGGACGAAAAAAGGCTTGCCTTTTCAAAACAAGCCTTTTTCCAGTGCGCCTGAAGGGATTCGAACCCCTGGCCTTTTGCTCCGCAAGCAAACGCTCTAATCCAACTGAGCTACAGGCGCATGTGCCATGAATTGTATCAGACCTCAGGCGGGGAGGGAGGGATTTGAACCCTCGGTACAGGTTTAGAAGCCCGTACAAGCACTTAGCAGGCGCTCCCGATCGACCATACTCCGGCACCTCCCCGGGTGCGTGTTCAGGCGGAGGGAGAGGGATTCGAACCCCCGGTGAGGTATAACCCCACAGTTGTTTTCAAGACAACCGCCTTCAACCGCTCGGCCATCCCTCCTCAACTGTGCCTCGCCTGGCGCCCAGGATTTTACCATCCGCCTACAGGGATGTAAAGACAAGTTGCGCCGCGGCTGAGGCGCGCCGGCCGCCTGCAGTTGGCGCCCGCGCCCGGCCTGCGCCGCCGGCCTGAACCTAGTACGAAGGTACTGAGGGCTAGGAGGTATTTTCCATTGAAAGTTAGCGCTCCTCTTTAGTAGCCTACAACCTGTAAGTTTACGACAGAACGCTTGATCGTCCTGGGTTCGGTCCAGCGGAGTTCCAGTGTATGAAGAGGATTCGGTTACCGGTTGCGTTTCTGATCATCTGGCTGTTCTTGTTCTATAACGTCGAGCGTCTCAGCAAGCCCATTAATATCTCCCAGGTCGCCTACACCTTTTTACCGACGGCGGCGGCGCTGATGCTGCTGTACCCGCCTCTGCACAAGGCCAACGTCTGGCTGGTGTCGGGCGCGGCCACGGCGGCCTTCCTGGTGCTGGAGGCCTGGTTCGGCAACGGCCTGGACGTACCGCTGCCGCTGGTCGTGACCCAGGTGGCGGCCATCCTCGTCACGCTGCTGCTGGCCCGGCGCGTCAGCGCCGGCGTCACCGAGTTCGAGCACGCCGTCGTCAATATGACCCTGGGCCACTTCGCCGAGCGCCGGACCCGCCAGGGCGAGATCTATCGCGAAGTTCAGCGGGCGCGCGTCTATCACCGGCCGCTGATGCTGGTGGCGCTGCGGGCCGACGACGCCTCGATCCGCGTGGCCCTCGACCGCATGGTGCAGGAAGCGCAGCAATCCATGATGCGGCAGTATGTGCTGGCCGGGGTCTCCAAGGTGCTCAGCGACGAACTGGACGACTACAACATCGTCGCCAAACGGCGCGACCATTTCCTGGTGGTGCTGCCGGAGATGACGCCGGAGAAGGCGCCGCTGGTGGTGAGCCGCCTGAAGAAGAGCGTGTCCGAGCGCCTGGGCGTGACGCTCAAGGTCGGCATGGCCTCGCTCACCAAGGAGGTCACCACCTTCGAAAGCCTGGTCCAGCGCGCCGTGACCGACATGGAGGCCGTCGAACCCGCCGCCGCCGGCTGGGCGCCGCGGCCGGTCGCCCTGGCGTTTGACGGCGCCGCCGTACCGGAGAGCCCCAATGGACATGGTGATCGTCAATCGGCCTAGATACCACGATCTGGAAGCGTACGACCAGGAACTGGAGGTGATCGGCCGGCCGGCGGTCGTGCCGGAGCACCCCGAGTACCGCGCCGTCAAGCGCGCGCTGGACCTGCTCATCTGCCTGTGCGCGCTGCCGATCGTCCTGCCCATCCTGGCGGTGTGCGCGCTGGCGATCAAGCTCGATTCGCCCGGCCCGGTCTTCTTCGTCCAGGAGCGGATCGGCAAGGGCGGCCGGCGCTTCAAGATGATCAAGCTTCGCACCATGCAGGCGCAGGTCAATCAGGAGCAGCATCGGGAATATATGAAGGCCTTTGTCAAGGGCCAGGCCGTGGGCGCAAACGGCGCCACGTTCAAACCGGCGGCGCAGGTCACGCGCCTGGGCCGGTTCCTGCGCAAGGCCAGCCTGGATGAATTGCCGCAATTGCTCAACGTGCTCAAAGGTGAAATGAGCCTGATCGGCCCGCGGCCCAACCTGGCCTGGGAGGTGGAGGAATATCAACTCTGGCATCACGAGCGCCTGGAGGTCTTGCCCGGGATCACGGGGCTGGCTCAGGTGCACGGTCGGAGCAGCATCCCGTTCGATCAGATCATCCGCCACGATGTCGAATACGTGGAAAAGATGAGCTTCTGGCTCGACGTTAAGATCCTGTGGTGGACCTTCCTCACCGTGGTGCGCGCCAGCGGCGCACGTTGAAACCCCGCCCCACAGCCCGGCGGCCCGGTCGACAAAATCTCCCAAGCCAGGCACAATCCAGCCGCAGGTTACAAGCCGGGTACGCCGGCGTGCGGTGGTGCCCGCTTGTCCGGCCAGCGCCCGGCTGGCCCGTCCCAATTTCCCATACCTTAGGGCTTGGTTTGCCCGTACCATAGTCGGCGGACTGCGTCAGCCATCCGGGATTTCACATGTCCATCACTCGGAAGCCCCAACCGGTCGTCTCTTCCACCGCGCTGCCCATCACACGGATTGCGCCATCGCGCGGCTGGGTCGCGCTCCGCCTGCACGAACTGTGGGATTACCGCGAGCTGCTGTACTTCCTCATCTGGCGCGATATTAAGGTGCGCTACAAGCAGACCGTGTTGGGCGCCGCCTGGGCCGTCCTGCAGCCGTTCTTCACGATGGTGGTTTTCAGCCTGATCTTTGGCCGGCTGGCCAGGATCGATTCAGATGGCGTGCCCTACCCGATCTTTTCCTACACGGCCCTGGTTCCCTGGCAGTTTTTCGCCAACGGTATGCAACACGCCACCCTGGGCATGGTCCAGCACGCCAACATGCTCAAAAAAATCTACTTCCCACGCCTGGCCCTGCCCTTGGCCAAAGTGCTGGCCGGCGTCGTCGACTCAGCCCTGGCCTTCGTCGTGCTGTTGGGCCTGATGCTGTACTTCGGCATTGTGCCGACCGTCAACATCGTCTGGCTGCCGCTCCTCCTGCTGTTGGCGCTGGTCACCTCGCTCGGCGTCAGTCTCTGGCTGTCGGCCGTCAACGTCCGCTTCCGCGATGTGGGCTACACTGTCCCCTTCATTATCCAGTTCTGGATGTATGCCACCCCCATCGTCTACCCGGCCAGCCTGTTGCCGGAGCCGTGGCGCAGCCTGTCCGGCCTCAACCCAATGGCGGGCGTGGTGGAGGGCTTCCGCTGGGCCTTGCTCGGCACCGACACCGCCCCCGGCCCTATGATTTTCCTCTCGGCCCTGGTGGCGCTGGCGCTGCTGGCGAGCGGCGCGTTCTACTTCCGGCGGATGGAGAAAACCTTCGCCGACGTCGTCTAGGTGGCGCGCATGACCGACTCTGCAATTCGGGCCGTCCAGATTGGCAAGCAATATCAGATCGGACAGCAGCGTGTCCGCTATCAGACGCTGCGCGACGCCCTGGTCCAACCGCTCCGGCAGTTCTGGCGCCGCGACCGCAACGCCCAGGCCAGCGCCGAGCGCTTCTGGGCGCTCAGCGACGTCTCCTTCGAGATCCAGCCCGGCGAGGTGGTCGGCCTGATCGGCCGCAATGGGGCCGGCAAAAGCACGCTGCTCAAGGTCCTCTCGCGCATCACCGAGCCGACGACCGGCTACGCCGAGATCCGCGGCCGGGTCAGCTCGCTGCTGGAAGTCGGCACCGGCTTCCACCCGGAATTGACCGGGCGCGAGAACGTCTTCCTCAACGGCTCGATCCTGGGGATGCGCCGCCGCGAGATCGCGCGCAAGTTCGACGAGATCGTGGCCTTCGCCGAGGTCGAGAAGTTCATCGACACGCCCGTCAAGCACTATTCCAGCGGCATGCACATGCGCCTGGCCTTCGCCGTAGCCGCCCACCTGGAGCCCGAAATCCTGCTGGTGGACGAGGTGCTGGCGGTGGGCGACAGCGCCTTCCAGAAGAAGTGCCTGAACAAGATGGAGGACGTCGGCCAGCAGGGCCGCACCATCGTCTTCGTCTCCCACAGCATGCCGGCCATCACCCGCCTGTGCTCGCGCACTATCCTGCTGGATGGCGGCCGGATCGTGAAAGATGGCCCATCGCATCAGGTGATCAGCACCTACCTGAGTTCGGGGTTGGGCACCACCGCCGCGCGCGAGTGGCCCGACCTGGCCAAGGCCCCGGGCAGCGACGTGGTGCGCCTGCGCGCCGTGCGCGTGCGCGACGAGGCCGGCGGGATCGCCAGCGCCGTGGACATCCGGCGCCCGGTCGGGATCGAGCTCGAATATGACGTGCTCCGGCCGGGTTACGCGCTGTGGCCGCATTTCACCCTGCACAACGACGAAGGCGTCTTCGTCTTCGCCTCTTTCGACCTGGACCCGGAATGGCGCCGGCGCCCGCGCCCGGCCGGCCGCTATGTCAGCACCGGCTGGATCCCGGGCAATTTCCTGGCCGAGGGCATGATGATCATCGGCGCCGCCATGACCACCGAGGAGCCGCAGTTGTTGCACTTCTACGAGCGCGACGTGGTCGCCTTCCAGGTGATCGACAGCATGGACGGCGACTCGGCCCGCGGCGACATGACCGCCGATATGCCCGGCGTCGTCCGGCCGCTCCTCCAATGGAGCACCGTCTATTCGTCCAACGGACACCACGCCGGGGAGCCTGTCCCCGGCTTCTCTCAGCGTTGAGGCAAGGAGACCGACGTGAAAGTCGCCATTCTAGCCGGGGGCGCGGGCTCGCGCCTGGCCGAGGAGACGGAGATCAAGCCCAAGCCGATGGTCGAGATCGGCGGGCGCCCGATCCTCTGGCACATCATGATGCACTACTACACCTACGGCTTCAAAGACTTCGTCATCGCGCTCGGCTACAAGGGCGAAGTCATCAAGAAGTACATGGTGGACTACTGCTCGCTCAACAGCGACCTGACCGTCAAACTGCGTAGCGGCGAGGTCCGCGTGCGCAACGGCCCGGTGCCGGACTGGACGGTGGAACTGGTGGACACCGGCCTGTCGACGCTGACCGGCGGCCGCATCAAGCGCCTGCAGCCCCTGCTCGGCAACGAGACCTTCATGCTCACCTGGGGCGACGGCGTCTCCGACGTGAACCTGCACGACCTGCTGGCCTTCCACCGTCGCCACGGCAAGCTGGCCACCCTGACCGCCGTGCGCCCGCCCGCCCGCTACGGCCACATGGTCTTCGACGGCGACCAGGTAACGAGCTTTCTGGAGAAGCCGCAGACGATGGAGGGCTGGATCAACGGCGCCTTCTTCGTGCTCGAACCCGGCATCTTCGACTACATCGCCGGCGACCAGACCCAGTGGGAGCATGAGCCGCTGGAGGGCCTGGCGCGCGACGGCCAGCTCATGGCCTACAAGCACACCTCCTTCTGGCAGTGCATGGACACGCTGCGCGACAAGTACCTGCTGGAGAAACTCTGGCAGAGCGGCAACCCGCCCTGGAAGATCTGGGAGAAGAGCGCATGAACGTCATCGTCACCGGACACAAAGGCTATGTCGGCGCCGTGCTGGTGCGCCTGCTGCTGGAGGCCGGCCACGCCGTCACCGGCATCGACAGCGACCTGTACGAGGCCTGCACCTTCGGCGACCCCGGCCAGCTCCGGCCGACGCCGGAGCTGCGTAAAGACATCCGCGATGTGCAGGCCGCCGACCTGGCCGGCGCAGACGCCGTGCTGCACCTGGCCGGCCTGTCCAACGATCCGCTGGGCGACCTCAACCCGGCGCTGACTTACGAGATCAACCACCTGGCCTCCGTCCGCCTGGCGCGCCTGGCCAAGCAGGCCGGCGTCCGGCGCTTCGTGTTCTCGTCGTCGTGCAGCAACTACGGCGCGGCCGGCGACGACTGGATCGACGAGACGTCGGCCTTCAACCCGGTGACGCCGTACGGCGAATCGAAAGTGCGCGTGGAGCGCGATGTGGCGCCGCTGGCCGACGAGGCGTTCACGCCCGTCTTCCTGCGCTCCTCCACGGCCTATGGCGTCTCGCCGCGCCTGCGCTTCGACCTGGTGCTCAATAACCTGGTGGCCTGGGCCTACACTACCGGCCGGGTCTTCCTCAAGAGCGACGGCAGCCCGTGGCGCCCGATCGTGCATGTGGAGGACATGGCGCGCGCCTTCGTGGCCGTGCTGGAGGCGCCGCGCGAGGCCGTCCACAACCGCGGCTTCAACGTCGGCCGCACCGCCGACAACTACCGCATCCGCGAGCTGGCCGAGATCGTCCGGGCGACGGTGCCCGGCAGCGTGGTGGAGTACGCCCCGGACGCCTCGCCCGACAAGCGCAATTACCGCGTCAACTGCGACTTGCTGCCCCGGACGGTGCCCGCGTTCCAGCCCCGCTGGGACGCGCGCCGGGGCGCGCAAGAGCTATACCAGGCCTATCAGCAGATCGGGCTGACGCTGGAAGAGTTCGAGGGCGAGCGCTACAAGCGCGTCGCGCACATCAAGCACCTGCTGGCCTCCGGCCGCCTGGACGAGGACCTGCGCTGGAAGACCGCCGACATCATGGCGGCATAGACCTCACCCCCTCGCCCCGGCCCTTCTCCATGACCAGAGGTCGCGGAGAAGGGGAGGGGTGGCCGAAGGCCGGGGTGGGGATGAGGTTAGGACTCTCGCAATGGACATCGCCTCTCTCCCTTGCCGTTCCTGCGGCCAGACCGGCCTGGAGCCGGTGCTCTCGCTGGGGGTCACGCCGCTGGCCGACGCGCTCCTGACCCGGGAGCAGCTGGACCAGCCCGAGATCACGGCCCCGCTGGACCTGGCTTTCTGCCCGCACTGCGCGCTGGTCCAGATCACCGTCTCAGTGGATCCGGAGATCCTGTTCGGCCGCGATTACCCGTACTTCTCTTCGGTCTCTAAGGCGCTGCTGGAACACTTCCGCGAGAGCGCCCGGCACCTGATCGAGGCGCGCCGCCTCGGCCCGCAGAGTCTGGTGGTGGAAGCCGCCAGCAACGACGGCTATATGCTGCGCAACTTCGTCGAGCGCGGCATCCCGGTGCTCGGCATCGACCCGGCCAGGCCCCCGGCCCAGGCCGCCCAGAAGGCCGGCATCCCGACCCTGATCACGTTCTTCACCCAGGACCTGGCCCAGCGGCTGCGCGACGAGGGCCGGACCGCTGATGTCTTCCTGGCGAACAACGTCCTGGCGCACGTGCCGGACCTGAACGGCTTCGTCGCCGGCATCCGGCTGGCGCTCAAAGACGCCGGCGTGGCCGTGATCGAGTGCCCGTACGTGGTGGACCTGGTGGACCATTGCGAGTTCGACACGATCTACCACCAGCACCTGTGCTACTTCTCGGTCACGGCGCTGGACCGGCTTTTCCGCCGCCACGGCCTGTACCTGAACGATGTCCAGCGCACGCCCATCCACGGCGGCTCGCTGCGCCTGTTCGTGGAGCCGCGCGAGGCCGTGGGCGAAAACGTCGTCGGCCTCCTGGCGCAGGAGGCCGCGCTCGGCGTGGACCGCGCCGACTATTACCGCGACTTCGCCCGCCGCGTGCAGGCCGTGAAAAGCTCACTGCTCGACATCCTGCGCGACCTGAAGGGCCGCGGACACCGCATCGCGGCGTACGGCGCCGCCGCCAAGGCGACCACCCTGCTCAGCTACTGCGGCATCGACCGCAGCCTGGTGGATTACGTGGTGGACCTGAACCCGTTCAAGCAGGGCCGTTTCATGGGCGGCAACCACCTGCCCATCCTGCCGCCGGCCCATTTGCTGGAGGACAAGCCGGACTACGTCCTGCTCCTGGCCTGGAACTTCGCCCGGGAGATCATGCAGCAACAGGACGAGTACCGGCGCCAGGGCGGCCGTTTCATCGTCCCGATCCCGCAGCCGACGGTGGTCTGAGGGCGCCGGAGCCGCACGTACACGGCGCGAGGGAGCGGCCATGCTTTGGGAAGCGTTGCGACATCTTGGGCTCTGGGTGTTGCACGGCGCATTGGTCTGGGCGGCGCTGACGAACGCCGTCCGCCCGAATAAACTGGGGCAGTCGGCCCTGGTGATCTCGCCGCACTTCGATGACGAGACGCTCGGATGCGGCGGCACCATCGCGAGGTACCGACGGAACAAAGCGAAAGTCAAAGTGGTGTTCATGACCGACGGCAGCCGGTCGCACGCCGGCCTGATCTCGGAAGGCGAGCTGCGGGAGATACGCGCCCGCGAGGCGTTGGAGGCAGGCAAGGCGCTCGGCGTAGCTGAAGACGATATCTGCCGGTTGGGGTTCCCGGAGACCCGCCTCAAGGAGCACGAGGCGCGCGCCGTCGAGGCTGTCACCGACCTGCTCTTCCGCTTCCAGCCCGAGCAGGTCTTCATGCCCTACCGCCGGGAGCCTAAATTGTGGTCCGAGGACCACCAGGTGACCGTGCGTGTGGTGCAGGCGGCCCTGGCGCGCTACAACCGGCCGGTGACGGTGTACGAGTATCCCATCTGGTTCTGGTACACGTGGCCCTGGGTGAGCCGGACGGAAGGGCGTGAGCGCGGCCGGCGGGCCATGCTCCGCACCGGTCTTCAGGTCGGCGCGCAACTGTTGCGGGACGGGTTGATAGCTGTGGACATCCGGGATACGCTGGACCAGAAGCAGGCCGCTTTGCGCCAGTACCGCTCCCAGATGGAGCGCCTGATGCCCAGCCCGCGCTGGGCGACGCTCGGCGATGTGGCGGATGGGCAATTTCTGGCGCTGTTCTTCCGTCCTTACGAGTATTACCACCGCTGGCAATGGCGGCCAAAGTTTTAGAGCAGATAAAGGCCGGATGAAAATCGCTTTCGTCGATCAGCCTATCGGTGTGTTGAGCCTGCCCCCGACCGGGTCGGTGACGATCTGGATTCACGAGGTCGGCCGGCGCCTGGCGCGCCAGCACCAGGTGCTGGTCTACGGCCGCCGTGGACGCCGCCAGCCGGCCGCCGAGCAGGTGGATGGGCTCGAAGTCCGGCGTCTGACGCTGGCCCGCGACCGGCGCGGCCTGGGGCGCCTGGCGCGCTGGGTCGAGCGCCTGGTCCCGCTCGGGCCGCGCCCGTACGCCTCCGCGCTCTACTACCTGGGCTATGCCCTGGCGGTCGGCTGGGACCTGCGCCGCCAGAACTGCGACATCATCCACATCCAGAATTTCGCGCAGTTCGCGCCCGTCCTGCGCGCCCTCAACCCGCGCGCCCGGATCGTGCTGCACATGCACTGCGCCTGGCTGACCCAGCTCGACCAGGGCCTGATCGAACGGCGCCTGCAGGCCGTGGACCTGGTCGTCGGCTGCTGCGACCACATCACCGACGGCGCACGCCGGCGCTTCCCATCGCGCGCGTCCGCGTGCCAGACGGTCTTCAACGGCGTGGAAACGCACGCTCAACCGCCGTCGGACAAGACCGGGCGGCAGGTGTTGTTTGTAGGGCGCGTCTCGCCGGAAAAGGGCCTGCACGTCCTGGTGGACGCCTTCCGGACCGTAGCCGACCGTTGCCCGGAGGCCCGCCTGACGATTGTGGGCGCGCACCGGCAGCTCTCGCGGGAGTATTTGTTGAGCCTGAGCGACGACCCGGCCGTGCAGGCGCTGGCGTCCTTTTACTCCAACGGCTCCGAGACCAGCTATTTCGAGCAGGTGCGGCGCCAGATCGAGGCGCTGGGGCTGACCGAACGCGTCACCTTCACCGGGGCCGTGCCGCACGCGCAGACGGCAGCGCTCTATGGCAGCGCCGACGTCTATGTGCAGCCCTCGTTCAGCGAGGCCTTCCCGATCCCGGTGCCGGAGGCGATGGCCGCCGGCCTGCCGGTGGTCGCCACGCGCGTCGGCGGCATCCCGGAGGCCGTGACCCCGGGCGAGACCGGGCTGCTGGTGGAACAGGGCGACGCGGCCGGCCTGGCTGACGCACTGCTGCGCGTCCTGCAGGATGACGGCCTGCGCGCCCGGTTGGGGCAGGCGGCGCGGCGCCGGGCGCAGGCGCAGTTCGATTGGGACTCCATCGCTCAGGACATGCTGCGTCAGTACCAGGCGCTGCTGGCGCCGCCCGAGGCCGCTCGTCTGGTCTCGGCGTGACAGCCTTTATTCAAAGTAAAACGTGTTCACGGTACATTGGCCGGTGGCGACTTGGCAACGACGAAGCTGGATGCTGGCATTTGCCATCAGCCTGCCGCTGCTCGCACTCTGGCTGCTGGCCGACGCCGCCCGCGCCGACGACGCCCTGCCTCCGCCCCCGGCGGGCGACTTCAGTTGCCAGCCGTTTAACAGTTACGATTGCACACCCGAGCGGCTGGCCGAACTGGACGCGTACGCCGCCCGGGTAAAGGCGGCGCCGCTGCCGGAGGGCGGTATCGGCCTGCTCGACCTCGGCCCGACCACCTTCACGCTCTGGTACGGCGAGGACCAGACGTTCGGCCAGGTCGGGGACCCACAGCTCTGGATCAATTTCCTCGGCAACGTCTCAGATCCGGACGGTGTTTCGAAACTGGAGTACGCGCTCAACGGCGGCGCCGTCCTGACGGCCACGGTCGGCCCGGACGACCGGCGCCTCAACGCGGCCGGCGACTTCAACATCGAGATCGCCATCACCGACACGGCCCTGATCAACGGGGCCAACCAACTGGTCCTCACGGCCACCGACAGCCTGGACAATGCCGTTGCGCGCACCGTGAATTTCACCTACTCCGCCGGCAACACCTGGCCCGCGAATTACTCGGTGGATTGGGGCGGAGCGGGCGGCCTGCAGGATAAGGTCCAGATCATGGACGGCCGCTGGTCGCAGAGCGCGGCCGGCCTGCGGCTGCTGGCGCCAAACTACATGGGCTACGACCGCGCCATCGCCATCGGCGACATGGGCTGGGAGCAGTACGAGATCACGCTCCCCATCACGGTCCACGCCGTGGACCCAGACGCCTATAACCCGGCCATCTATCCCTACAGCGGCTCGCCCGGGATGGGCATCGTGCTGCGCTGGCGCGGCCACACCAACGCGCCCGTCGTCTGCCCGCAGCCGCACTGCGGCTGGCTCCCGTGGGGCGGCTCGGCCTGGTACGACTGGGGCTTCAACGGCGGCGGCTTCAAGCTTAACGGCGACACCGCCGTCCTGGCCGCCGACCCGGCCGGCCGGAAGCTGGAGACGGGCGTGCCCTACTACTGGAAGGCGCGCGTCGAAGAGGCGCCGGGCGGGCGTTCGCTCTACCGGATGAAGGTCTGGAAGGTCGGCCAGCCTGAGCCCCAACACTGGGACCTGAGCGCACTCGGCGACGCCGTTGAGCTGGCCAGCGGCTCGCTGGTGCTGGTGGCCCACCACGTCGACGCCACGTTCGGCGACCTGACGATCACGCCGGGGCCCTTCACCGACAGCCTCGCGCCCCTCATCCGCGATATCCGCGTCGCCCGCCGCGACACCTCGGCGACCGTGGTCTGGAGCACGAACGAGCCGGCCACCGGCCAGGTGGACTATGGCCTGACCGCCGGCTATGGCAGCACGGCGACGGCCAGCGCCCGCCAGCTCCGCCAGGCCGTCACCCTGAGCGGCCTGACGCCCAATATGGAGTACCACTACCGCGTCACGGCCTACGACGTGTTCGGCAACGCCGCCCAGTCCGTGGACCTGACCTTCACGACGGTGGGCGGGACTTCCGGATTCGGCGCCTCGGACGTCATCTCGGACGATTTCAACCGCTGCGCGCTCGGCAGCAGCCTGTGGACGCTGACCGATCAGTATCAGGACGCGACGCTGGGCGTGGCCGGCGGCTACACCTCGAACGCGCGGCTGTCGCTCGGTGTGCCGGACGGCGTCGTCCACCCGATCGGCTACGGCGCGGTGCTGGTGCCGCGCGTCTGGCAGCCCATCGCCGACACCGACTTGGAGGTTGTCGCCCGTTTCGACTCCCCGCTCACGCTTCAGGGCCAGAGCCAGGGCCTGCTGTTCGAGCGCGACGACGCCGGCCTGCTGCGCGTGGAGTTCAACGCCAATGGCGGCTTTACCCGCGTCTACGCCGCCGCCTACTCCGGAGGCAGCGCTTCCACACGCGTCAACACGAATATCGGCACCCTGAACTTCAGCCCGATGTATCTGCGGGTGCGGCGCCAGGCCAACCAGTGGGCGGTCGCTTATTCGTTCGACGGTTCGGCCTGGACGACGGCGGGCAGCACCTTCACTCAGACCCTGGCCGTCACGCGCCTGGGCATCTTCGCCGCCAACGCATCGCCCAACCCGGACGGGAGCGACGCGCCGGCGCACACCCTGCTGGCCGACTACGTCTTCAACGGCGTCTCGCCCGTGGTCCCAGAGGACGGCGCGCTCAATACCCTCACCGTGACCACCACCGGCCAGGGCGCCGTGCTCGTGAACCCATCATCGTCTAACTACGCCTGCGGCCAGGTCGTCACCCTGACGGCGGACCCGCCTGACGGCTGGGGCTTCGCGGGCTGGAGCGGCGCGCTGGGCGGGTCCGCCAACCCGGCCCAGGTGACGATGACGGCGCCGCAGACTGTCCAGGCGACGTTTGTGGCGCTGGATGGCGGCCAGGTGTTCTTACCCTTAATCGTCCGGGGCGACCACTGAGCCGGGCGCGCCAGCCCCGATCGGCTGATTACAAGGAGACTTCACGATGAACAAACGCTTCACCGCCATTGTCGTCACGCTTGCGCTCATCGGTCTCCTGGCCGTGCAAGCGGGCCCCGGCGCGCCGGCTCAGGCGCAGGGCCTGAGCCGAGGGGCGGCGGGGGTAGCGGCGCAGGCCGACCCGCAACTGTCCGCCAGCGTGTCCCGGGGCTCCAACGGGTACTACACCGTCATCCTGGAGAACAGTAAGATCCGTGTGCGCTGGGCCACGTTCTTCGGCGGCAACAACGACGAGACCGCCATCGTGGACTTCATCATCAAAGGCCCCAACGAAGACCAGGCCGGACAGGCGCTCGATTCCACCGCCAATTTCTACCCGGCGACGTACGCCGCGCTCCTCTACGACGGCGCCGACCGCAAGACCGTGCGCCTCGAATGGAAAGACCCGCGCAACCGCTACGGCCAGCAAAAAATCCAGGAAATCACGATCTTCCCGAATGAGCCGTACATCCAGATTGACTACCTGAAATACTGGGTCAACATCGTCGACCTCGGCTCGCCGGGCGGCATCACCAACGCCCAGTACGAGATCTACGGCAACGCCTGCTGGCTGACGTGCAGCTCGCCGCTGGGTTACCTGCTCTACCCAGAGAGCTACTACAACCGCGCCGAGGTGCGCCCCTCCACCGGCCAGAAAGACCGCTCCGATGGCGGCTCGCTCAACTACAACGGCTATTTCATCACCGGCATCTACAACCCGGCCAACAGTCGGGGCTACGGCCGGGTGAGCCCGGTGGCCGCCATTGACATCGTCAAGCTCCTGCTGATCACGCAATCCGGCGCCACCACCCGCCGCGGCTTTGAGCTCTTCCCTTATTACCAGAAGACCCACAAGCCGTTCCGGGCCTATCTCTTCGCCGTGACGGGCGGGGCCAGCGACGTGCTCACGCTCGGCAAGCGCATCGCCGATGGCGCCGTCCAGCCCACGCCGGAGGCGACGACGCCCGCCACGCGCACGCCAACCCGGACCGCCACTCTCACACCGACCCAGACCGCCACTCTCACACCGACCAGCACGGCGACTGCCACCCGGACCGCGACGGCGACCCTGGTGGGCACGCCGATCATCCCGGACACCGGCGCGCACAAGGTATTCGTTCCCTTTATCCAACGCTGATCCGGGTCGCACGGCGGGCAGCGTCATTATGGAGGTACATATGCGCCGTTCCATCAATTTATTGATCGGGG
>Ga0101944_10002799_pt1 | contig 26680 bp, 26 predicted proteins | sample DewCreD2012metaG_FD_75245 | JGI IMG/M metagenome (GOLD analysis project Ga0101944, IMG submission 75245) | Hot spring sediment bacterial and archeal communities from British Columbia, Canada, to study Microbial Dark Matter (Phase II) - Dewar... ... | reverse complement strand
CGCTTCACCGGGTCATGTTGATGCAGGCAGATATGCTTGTCGGCCTGGGAATACCCGCAAAAGTCGCCCGGGGTATGATTGAGGAGAGGGTTCAGGAAGTGGAGCGCAGGCTTATGCCGCATAATCACATGCGCGCGGTTGACGCTGCAAGGTTGCTTGATATTCCCCTTGTTTGCGCCCATACGCCTGCAGACAATCACGCCTTTACCTTTGTGAAGGGACTGATGGAAAAAGAAAAGCCGGGGACCGTTCAGGACGTTGTAGACATCCTTTTAGGAATCCCGGAATATGCATATGCCGCTAAGGAGAATGCCGGGCCGTGCATCATAGCCGGCTCTCCGCGCAGGCCAGCCGGCAAGGTTTTTGTGGAAATGACCGGAGGCACAGAAGGCCCTGTCAATGCGTACGAAAAGATTTCTCAGGCGGGAGTAAGGACTCTGGTAGCGATGCATTTGAGCGAGGAGCATTTTAAAAAGGTCAAAGACGCCAATCTTAACGTGATCATCGCAGGCCACATCTCTTCGGATACCCTCGGCGTTAACCTGTTGCTTGATAAGATCGAACGCTCGGAGCGACTGGAGACGATTGACTGTTCGGGTTTCCGCAGGGTGAGACGCACTAAAATTCTTTCGGGGAAGATATGAGAGGGCGTATACCGGAGACAACGGTAGAGGAGATCCTCTCGCGGGTGGATATTGCCGAGCTTATCGCCGGCTACATCCCATTGAAGCGGGCAGGCAGGAATTTCAAGGCGCTGTGCCCTTTTCATCATGAGAAGACCCCTTCCTTCATGATTTCCGTCGATAAGCAGATCTATCATTGTTTCGGGTGCGGCGCAGGCGGTAACGCCATCAGTTTTCTTATGCAGTATGAGCGCCTTGAATTTCCCGAGGCCGTGGAGGTCCTGGCAAAGAAAGCGGGCGTTGCGCTCCCCGAGAGGGAATCTCCGGAACGCCAGGGTATTCTCAGCCTGGCTTCCCAGCTTTATAAGGTGCATGAAGCGGCAGCGGCGTTTTACCGTCAGATATTGCATTCTCCGGCAGGCGCTCACGCCAGGTCCTATCTGCTCAAGCGCGGGATCAAAGAAGAGACCATTGGGCTTTTGAATCTCGGTTTTGCCCCTGACCGGTGGGATGCGCTTATGTCCCACCTGCGCGCAAAAGGCATAAACCTTTCCTTGATGGAAAAGGCAGGGCTTATCGTGCCTAAGCCGGGGGGCGGGTATTACGACAGGTTCCGCAACAGGATTATTTTCCCGATCTATGACATAAAATCGCGCGCTATTGCTTACGGAGCGCGGATGCTTCCGCAAAGCGCCAAGCCTGCGCAGCCGGGGAGCGAACCCCCAAAGTACGTTAATTCTCCCGAGACTCACCTTTACAGCAAAGGGAAGAACCTTTACGGGATAAATTTTTCCAAGGACGCCATCAGGCAAGCGGATTGCGCAGTCATCGTGGAGGGATACTTTGATTTTATCCTTCCTTTCCAGGAAGGGTTCAAGAATATCGTTGCTTCCCTGGGTACTGCCTTCACTCCCGAACAGGTGAACCTGCTGAAGCGTTATACGCATAACGTGATCATGGTGTACGATCCGGATGATGCTGGACAATTGGCAACGCTCAGGGCCCTGGACCTTTTCCTCGAAGAAGGAATGAACGTCAAGGTGGTCTCTTTGCCCGAAGGCAATGATCCGGACCTTTTTATCCGTACTCACGGCGTGGAGAGCTTTAAGAAACTTATCGCAAGCGCCCGCAACCTCCTGGAGTATAAACTGGCCGTCCTCAAGGACCGCCACGACGTGCGTCAGATCGATGGCAAGACCGCCATTGCTTGTGAAATACTGCCGACCATAAAGAAGGTCAGGAATGCGATCGCGCAGGCAGAATATGTTAGAAGGCTGGCTGAGGAGCTGGATATCGATGAGCACTCCGTCCAGCAGGAGCTTAAAAAAATCAAAGACGAGAAGGCTTTTTTGGCGCCTGTTACGGGTGCGCGTAAGGGTAGCACCCCTATGAATCCGACGGAAAGGCTGCTCGTTAAGCTTATGCTCCAGGAGACCTCTCTCATTGAGCAGTTAAGGACTACTCTGGAGCCGGCCGATTTTCAGGATGAGCATGCCTCCCGGATCGTTGCGGTGCTCTTTGACCTGGTCGCTCAGGGCAGGCAAATAGAATCACGGTCTCTGATCAGCCACTGCCATGACAGTATTCTCGAACAGTTGATCTGCGAATCGGCGCTCGAGCCGGAAGTTTCCCAGCAGGATAAGGAACGGATCGTGGAGGACTGCGTCAAGCGCCTTAAGAGCGAAAAGATCCGTATAAAAAAGCAATATTTGCATAATGAGATAAGGGCAGCGCAACATCTCGGAGATGAACAGAGGCTGCGGGAACTTTTACAGGAATTTCACCACCTAACCAAAGTGAGGTAATACGCGTATGTCTAAAAAAGAATATACCAAGAAAGACGTAGAAAAGATCATTATTCTCGGGAAGCAGAAAGGCTTTGTGACCTATGACGACGTCAACGAATTGCTTCCTGAGGGTATATTTTCCTCCGATGATATCGACCGGATATTCGATCTTTTAGGGGATGAGGATATCCAGATCGTAGAATCTCAGGAAGCCAAAGACCAGGAAAAACAGGTCGTCCAGCACCTGAAAGAAGAGTCGTTACAGGATCAGGCTAAATCCGAAGAGAGGTTCTTGCCGCTTGATGATCCGGTTAAGATGTACCTTAAACAGATGGGGTCTATCTCACTGCTTTCCCGTGAACACGAAATCGAGCTGGCCAAGAAGATCGAGGAGGCGGAGGAGAGGTTTAAGCGCGCTAGCCTGGCTACGAAATTCATGCGTAGCGAGATGATCGGTGTGGCAAACGGTATCCTTAAGGGGGTCATTAACTTCGAAGAGGTTGTTAAGGAAGATATCAAGTCCAATAAGAATGCCGTCATCAACCGCATCAAACGGGTGCTGCAGCAGTTGAGGAATACGCGCAGCCAGGCGCGGACCATTGAATTATTGATGCAGTTGAATTTCACGACTTCCGTGATTGAGGCAGGGGTGCGCAAGCTCAGCCTTCTTATCAGGGAGATTGATTCCAAGAAGAAGGCAGGCAAGCGCGGCAGCCTTGCCAAAAAGCGCATAGCCCTTGCCAGGATCGGCGAGCCTCCCCGACGCATCAAAGAGCAGATCAAGCTGATTAAGTCCGCACACCTGAAGTTCAACCGGACTAAAAAGCAGCTGGTTGAGGCGAACTTGAGATTAGTAGTGAGCATCGCAAAAAAATACACCAATAGAGGCCTTTCTTTTCTCGACCTTATCCAGGAAGGCAATATCGGCCTTATGCGCGCGGTGGAGAAATTCGAGTACAAAAGAGGGTATAAGTTTTCCACATATGCAACCTGGTGGATACGCCAGGCAATTACCCGTTCTATCGCCGACCAGGCACGCACCATCAGGATACCGGTGCACATGACTGAAACCATCAACAAGATCATCCGCTTTTCGAGGGTCTTTATCCAGCAGAATGGTCGCGAGCCCACAGTCGAAGAGATAGCCCAGAAGATGCGCATGCCGCAGGATAAAGTCAAGGCAATTCTTAAGATCGCCCAGGAGCCTATATCCCTGCAGATGCCTATCGGCGATGAAGGAGATACGCATTTCGGCGACTTTATCCAGGATAAAAAAGCGGTATCCCCGGCAAATGCCACTATCCGCGCTATGCTTAAGGATGAGATGAACTCAGCCCTCAGCACCCTTACCGAAAGGGAGAAGAAGATTCTTATCCTGCGCTTTGGTATCTGCGATGGCTGTCCCCGGACACTCGAAGAGGTAGGCAATGTCTTCAAGGTTACCCGCGAACGCGTCCGCCAGATAGAAGCTAAGGCATTGAAAAAACTAAGGCATCCCACACGCTCCCGGAGGCTCAGGACTTTCCTGGATATGGCCCTGGTGCACCAGAGAGAGTATTAAGCCCGCCCTTTCCCGTTGAAAGAGAAAAAATCTTTACAATAAACGGGAATTCTGTTAATATAAATAATTTATGTAGATAAGGCTTACGGTTGTCCGTCAAAGGCCCCAGAGGGGGTTTGCGTTCCTGAGCCTGATATCAAGATAGGGCCCATAGCTCAGTGGTAGAGCAGGTGACTCATAATCACTTGGTCGGAGGTTCGAACCCTTCTGGGCCCAGCTAAGCATTTGGGCTCTCTGGCCTTAAGAACCGACGACCAAAAGGGGTGCGGGGAAAACTTCCCCGCGCTTTCGGGGTGGCAGGTGCGAATCCACGAAGTGGATGAGCCCGCCAGAGGGGCAGAGCCCCTATGGGGAGCGCGTGAGTAAGCGAATCGCGACTGGTCGGAGGTTCGAACCCTTTTTGCGGTCAAAGAGTTACAATAGGGCGATTGGCTCAGTTGGTTAGAGCGTCACATTCACATTGTGAAGGCCAGAGGTTCAAGTCCTCTATCGCCCATATAAAATAAAGATGCCAGTATTAGACCTGAAGAGCCAATTAGGCAACCTGATAAAGCTGCAAGGGTTGGATACCCAGATTTACGGCCTGAAGCAGGAAAAAGAGGCAAAACCTGCGGAAATAAAGGCCCTGGAGGAGGAATTTGAAGCCAAGAAGCAGCATCTGGCAGAGCTTGAAAAGAAATTGCTCGATATTCAGAAGCAGAGAAAAGATAAAGAGCTTGAGCTTGCCAGCAAGGAGGAGAATGTCAAGAAGCTGCAGGGCCAGTTGTATCAACTGAAGACTAACAAAGAATACCAGGCAATGCTGCAACAGATCGGGGATACGAAAGCCGACGGTTCGGTCATCGAAGATAAGATCCTGGAGCTGTTCAACGAGGCGGATGCGGTGAAGGCCGAAGTGGACAAAGAAAAACAGAGGCTTCTTGACGAAGAAAAGGCCTTTAAGGACAAAAAAGGAAAAGTCGAGGCGCGCATAAAAGAGATCGAAGGTTTGGTTGCCGACCTGGAGGCTAAAAGGGGCCAGATCTTGCCTTTAATAGACCGTAAGATAATGGCGCAATACGAGCGAATACTTGCCAGCCGCGACGGCCTTGCTATCGTAAGCGTCAAGAATAATTCCTGCCAGGGGTGTAACATGTTTGTGCCGGCGCAGGTGATAAATCTGATAAAGATGTATGAGAATATAATAACCTGCGAGGTCTGCAACAGGATGCTTTATATCGAAGATGAGGCAAGTTGATATCTATATCGACGGGGCCTCCAAGGGTAATCCCGGCCCTAGCGGCATAGGGGTTATTATCTGTCAGCATGGAAAGGTTATCAGGAATATCTCCCGTTATATCGGCACGGCCACCAATAATGTCGCCGAATACACCGCGCTGATCTACGCATTGCAGGAGAGCCTGATATTGGGGGCGCATGCCGTGACCGTCAACAGCGACAGCGAGCTCCTCTGCAGGCAGGTGAACGGAATCTATAAGATAAAAAACCCGGGGATTAAGGGTTTGTATGAACAGGTTGCGCACCTGAAGTCCGGATTCAAGGAGTTAACGATCCGGCATATTCCGCGAGAAGAAAACCTTGGGGCGGATAAACTGGCTACTCAGGCAGTTAAAGAAGCTTTGAAGAAAAAAGCTCTTTGATAACAAGGGCAGGCAGAACGTGGCATAGCGCCCTCCTGCTAAAGCAGGGGGGGCGCTAAGGAAAGTCCGGGCTCCGGAGGGCTGCGTAGTGGGTAACGCCCACCTTCGTCATGTATAATGGCGGACGGATTCCCGCTTCAGCAGTTGAGGGCGGGCTCGCCAGGCATTGTGGCGAGAGAGCTACAGAGACGAGCGCCCTACACATCGCACATTGCTTCGCAATCTGCGATGTAAGCGTAAACAGGGCGGTGAAACGAGCAATCTCTACGCGGAGCAAGGCCAAATTTCTTCATCCATGCGTTCCCTTCGGAACGCTAAAAGCGGCCCGCTTGAAGATTCCGCTCTAAAGCGGAAATGGATGAAGGGGTAGGCTGCTTGAGGCCGGTAGCAATACCGGCCCCAGAGGAATAACCACTACAGAGACGGTATATCGCCTCAACACAGAACCCGGCTTATTCTGCTTGCCCTTTTAAATTTAAAAAACCATGGGTCGATAGTCGATGGCCCATAGTCAATCGTGCAGCGGGTGACGAGAGCCCATCGACCGTGGACCATCGACGCATATCCTTAATAACCTTACGATAAGGGGGTAACATTATGTCAGGCCATTCTAAATGGAAAACGAATAAAGGCAAGAAAATGGCTGCCGATGCTAAAAGGGGAGCCATGTACACCAAGCTTATTAAAGAGTTGACGGTTGCCGCGCGCGAAGGCGGCGGTAATCCCGATACGAATGCACGTCTGCGTACGGCCATAAGCAGGGCAAAAGAATCCAACATGCCCAACGATAACATTAAAACCGCCATCCAACGCGGCACAGGAGAGCTGCCGGGCGTTGTGTACGAAGGCGTGATGTATGAAGCATACGGGCCCGGAGGCGTGGCGATCCTGGTTGATGCTTTAACCGACAACAAAAACCGCACCACCGCGGAGTTACGCAATATTTTTTCCAAAAAAGGCGGTAGCCTGGCAGGCGCAGGTTCGGTAAGCTGGATGTTCACCAAAAAAGGGTATATTCTTGTAGATAAGAACCAGGCCAAAGAAGATGAACTGCTGAACATTGTACTGGAGGCAGGCGCCGAAGACATGAAGACTGAAGGCGCAAATTTCGAAATTACCACCTCTGTACAGGATTTTGAGAAAGTAAAGGAAGTTCTGCAGGCCAAGGGCATTAAGACTGAGACCGCGGAATTGACCATGATACCTTCTTCTACGGTAAGGGTAGAAGGCAATGATGCGCGCCAGGTGCTGGGATTGGTAGAGGCCCTGGAAGAGCATGACGATGTCCAGTCGGTTTATGCCAATTTCGACATCCCGGATGAGATCCTGGAGCAGACAGCTTCCGAATGACGGATGAGAATACTGGGGATAGACCCGGCCTTAACCGTTACCGGTTACGGCGTAATCGATGCGACCGCCAATAAGGTTGTCCTGGTGGAAGCAGGCGTTATCAAGACATCCTGCCGGCAGCCGATGCACCTGAGGCTCGAGAAGATCCATCAGGCTGTTTCAAGCCTCATCTCCGATACAAAACCGGAAATAATGGTCCTGGAAAAGCTTTATGCCCACTATCGCCATCCGACGACCGCTTTTTTCTTAGGGCAGGCACGGGGAGTAATCTGTCTGGCCTGCGCCCAGCAGGGGGTTATGCTGGTAGAGTATGCGGCAACAAGGGTTAAAAAGGCGATAACCGGCCGGGGGCTGGCCTCTAAATATCAGATACAACGCATGGTCAGCAAAACGTTTTCCCTGAATGCCCTGCCGCGCTATAACGATGTTACGGATGCCTTGGCGCTGGCAATAGCACATAGCAGTATAGCGAGGGCCTACCGATGATAGCGCGTATTACCGGAAAGGTTCAGGAAAAGGACGACCTGCGCCTGATCATTGACGTGGGAGGGGTATCGTACGAGGTCTTTCTTCCGCAGACAGTCATGCAGCGGCTGCAGGGGTCCTTGACCCCGGAAACGCCGGTTACGCTTCTTACTTACCACTATTTTCAGGTCGAGCCTTCCCGCAGCACACCGGTCCTGATCGGCTTCCTGAGCCAGATCGAAAAAGAATTTTTTGAGACCTTTATCACCGTTTCCGGGATCGGCCCCAAAGCGGCATTAAAGGCCCTGAGCAAGCCGATCTCCGAGATTGCCCAGGCTATCGACGAGGGGGATATCGCTTACCTGAAGTCTTTGCCGGGTATCGGCCAGCAGAGGGCCAGAGAGATCGTTGCAAAGTTGCAGAACAAAGTGGGAAAATTCGGCCTCATCAAGGACCGCAAGGGCTCTGCGCCCGAGCGCCGGTCGGCCGATATTGAAGAGGAGGCGCTGGCAGTGCTGATGCAGTTGGAATATAAAAAGTCGGAGGCCACTGCTATGATACGTAAGGCCCTGGAGCGTTCTCCTCAGATCTCAACGACCGAAGAGCTCTTGAACGAAGTTTACAGACAGAGAAAAAACCCATGACAGAAGAAAACCGCACGGCCCAGGATAATACCATGTCAGTAATTGAAGCGCTCCTTTTTTCGAGCGACAAACCGCTCATGCTGGAGCAGGTACGGGCGGTGCTTGAGAATTTCGATTCAAGCGAGATCAGGGCGATCATCGAACAGCTCGGCGCCGAGTACGAAAAGACTAACCGCGGCATGCGTATAGTCGAGGTTGCCGGCGGTTTCCAGATGGTCAGCGCCCCTGCCCTCGCCCCTTTCTTAAGAAAGTTGTATAAACAGCGGAATGCCGAACGCCTCTCCAGGTCTGCCCTGGAGACGCTTGCCATTATCGCATACAAGCAGCCGGTTACGCGTTTAGAAATAGAATCTTTACGCAACGTCAATATAGACGGCGTTATGAAAAGCCTGCTTGATAAAGGGCTTATCAGAGTTGCAGGAAGGAAGAATTCTCCCGGCCGGCCGAAGGTCTTTGCCACCACCAGGCAGTTCCTGGAGCATTTTGGCTTGAAATCGCTGGAGGAGCTGCCGAAGATGGAAGGTTTTAGCGCCCTGGCAGAAAGCGCGGAGAAAAAGGAGGAGGTTCATGAAACTCAATCGCCTTCGCAAGCAGGTTGACGGCATAGACCAGAAGATAATCACTTTGCTGAACAGCCGCGCCAGGATTACCTCGGCTATCGCGCGCCTGAAGCTTAAACACGGCCAGGGGGTTTATTCCCCTGACCGGGAGCGCCAGGTCCTGCGCAAGGTAGCTGCTTTGAATAAAGGGCCTCTGCCGGCCTCATCCCTTGAGGCGATCTACCGCGAGATTATGTCTTCAAGTCTTGCTTTGGAAAAGCCTCTGAAGGTGGCTTATCTGGGGCCTGAGGCCACCTTTACTCATTTGGCGGCACTTAAACGTTTCGGTTCCCAGGTGCAGTTCGTCCCCTGCGAAGGGATAGCAGACGTTTTCCTTGAGGTGGAAAAAGGGCGCGCAGACTACGGTGTCGTGCCTATTGAGAATTCCATCGAAGGCGCGGTAAGCCATACGCTCGACATGTTTGTCGACTCTGACCTGAAGATCTGCGCCCAGGTCATCCTGGATGTATCGCATTATCTCCTGGCGAACTGTCCGCGGGAGAAGATAAAACGCGTGTATTCGCATCCGCAGGTGTTCGGGCAGTGCCGGCATTGGTTGCAGGAGAACTTGCCGGGGGTAGAAAACATAAATATGTCCAGCACCACGGCTGCCGCGCGCGCCGCCTCCAGGGAACCTCAAAGCGCCTGTATCGCCTCGCTTCTGGCGGCGCGGGTATATAAGCTCAAGGTCGTGGCCCGCGACATCGAGGATTCCTCGTATAACGTTACCAGGTTCCTGGTGATCGGGAACGCCTCTCCAGCGCCTACCGGATTAGACAGGACATCCATTATTTTTTCCATTAAAGATAAGGTTGGGGCGTTGCATGATATGCTCGTCCCTTTCAAGAAATTCAAGATTAATCTTACCAAGATCGAATCCAGGCCTTCCAAGAAGAAAGCCTGGGATTACTATTTCTTCGTTGATCTCAAGGGCCACAGCCATGAGCCGAAAGTCAGAAAGGCCCTGAGCGAGCTTGAGAACAAATGCCGCTTCCTTAAAGTGCTGGGGTCTTACCCGGTAGGAGAATAAGATGCTTGCCCGCAAGAATATTCAGAACCTTACTCCCTATATAGCAGGAAAGCCCATCGAAGAGACCAAGCGCGAGCTTAAGCTTAAAGAGGTCATCAAGCTGGCATCAAACGAAAACCCGCTGGGAGTCTCGCCCCGGGCCCTTGCGGCGATCCGCAGAAGCGCATCCGAGGTCAACCGTTACCCTGACAGCCAGGGTTTTTACCTTAAAAAAAAGATCTCCCAGCGTATGAATGTGCTGCCTTCCCAGGTGTGCCTCGGCAACGGATCGGATGAGCTTATTGATATCGTTATTAAGGCATTCGTTGATGACGGTGAAAATATCGTTACTTCGGATACCACCTTTGTAGAGTATGAGATCATTGCGCGGGTCAACAACCGCCCTATCAGGACGGTGCCGCTGCGTTACTTCACCTATGACCTGGAGGCGATGCGCAGGAAGATCGATAAAAAGACCAAGCTTGTTTTTATCGCTAATCCGAATAATCCCACGGGCACCTATGTTACCGACAGGCAGATAGAGGAATTCCTCAAGTCCCTGCCAGCGGGAGTGATCGTGGTCTTTGATGAGGCCTATGACGCCTTTATCGATGTCAATGATTTCCCCCGGAGCTTCGCCTATGTTGCAGAGAGGAATGTGATACTGCTGAAGACCTTCTCAAAAGCGTATGGCTTGGCTGGTTTGCGGGTGGGTTATGCTATAGCAAGGCCAGAAATCATTTCGTACATGGAAAGGGTGCGCCAGCCTTTTAACGTTAATCTCCTGGCACAGGCAGCGGCGATCGCCGCTCTTGATGACAGGGCCTTTTTGGCAAAGACCCGTAAGGCCGTCCTGGAGGGGAAGCGTTATCTCTATAAGGAATTGAGCCGTATGGGGTTGGCATACGTACCCTCCGTGGCGAATTTTATCCTTATCGATACCGGCACAGACGGGGTAGCGCTCTTTAAGGAGATGCTTAAATTCGGCGTCATTGTCAGAGACATGAAGCAGTATGGACTCAGGAATTTTATCCGGGTTACCATCGGGACCCAAAAAGAGAACAAACGGTTCATCAGGGTGCTCAAAAAGGCTTTAACAAGGGGAGGCCGTTTATGATCATAGTCCTCAGTCCCAATGCTACGGAGCAGCAAGTAAACCATATAGTCGAGAGAGTGCAGAAGTTAGGGCTGAAGCCCCATCTCTCAAAAGGCACCGAAAGGACCATTATCGGGGTTATCGGCCCTGAGGACATCCTGCGGGTTACTCCCCTGGAGGTTTTCCCCGGGGTTGAGAAGGTAATCCCGGTCCTGGCCCCCTACAAACTTGTTTCGCGCGAATTCAGGCAGGAGAATTCCGTCATTGATCTGGGGAGGGGTGTTAAAATCGGCGATAAAAGGATAGTGCTCATGGCCGGGCCGTGCGCGGTAGAAAACCAAAAGGTCCTTCATGAGACCGCCGCCAAGATCAAAGAGGCGGGCGCTTCGGTCCTGCGAGGAGGGGCGTTTAAACCGCGCACCTCTCCGTACAGCTTTCAGGGGCTCGGCGAGGAAGGGCTTAAAATCCTTAAAGGGGTAGGGGAGGAATTTGGCCTGGTTACGATCACCGAGGTTATGGATCCCCGTGATGTGGAGCTGGTGGCGCGTTATGCCGACGTGCTTCAGATCGGAGCGCGTAACATGCAAAATTTTAACCTCCTCCGGGAGGTTGGTTTCACCAAAAAACCGGTGCTCCTCAAGCGCGGCATGTCCTCGACTATTAAAGAAATGCTTATGTCAGCCGAATATATCCTTTCCGAAGGGAATTTTAACGTGATTTTGTGCGAACGCGGGATCAGGACATTCGAAGATTATACCCGCAATACACTCGACATCAGCGCCATACCGGCAGTAAAGCAGCTTTCGCATCTTCCGATCATAGCCGACCCGAGCCATGCCGCAGGCAAATGGGGGCTGGTGGCTCCTCTTGCCAAGGCAGCCGTTGCCAGCGGCGCTGACGGGTTGATCATAGAAGTGCATACGCATCCTGAAGAGGCGCTTTCTGACGGAGCGCAGTCCCTGCTTCCGGCTAACTTTTCGACCCTCACCGAGGAATTAAGGGATCTGGCACGGGTGATGCACAGGGAGGTTTGATGCAGTTGTTTAAGACTGTCGGGATCATCGGCACCGGGTTGATCGGAGGCTCCCTCGCGCAGGGAATTAGAAAAAAGAAGCTCGCTCGGCGTATTCTCGGCGTCAGCCGCAGCAAAAAAACCGCTCTCCTGGCGCGCAAGATGGGGATTGTGGATGCCTCCTCAACCGAACTTGAGTTAGTTAAAGAGGCGGACCTGGTTGTCTTTGCCGCGCCCGTTGAAGCGACGCTCAGGCTTGCTCCGTCTGTCGCCAGAATAATCGATGCCAAAAATTGCCTGGTTACGGATGTTGCCAGCACAAAATACCTGGTGGCTTGGAGGCTTTCAAAATTATTCCCCCGCTATGTAGGCGCACATCCGCTGGCGGGTTTGGAAAAGAGCGGGGTACGCTTCTCAAAACCGGAGATCTTTCAAAAGGCCATGTGTGTCCTTACTCCCCTGGCATCGACAGACCCTCAGGCGCTCTCGAAGATAAGGCGCATGTGGCAGGAGCTCGGCTCAAAGACCGTGCTTTTGGATCCGGCAACGCATGACAGGATCCTTTCGATGGTAAGCCACCTTCCTCATGTGGTTGCGTTTGCTCTGATGGGAAGTATTCCCAGAGGATACCTCAGGTATGCCTCCGGAGGGCTCAGGGATACTACCCGGATTGCCGCTTCCGACCCTGACCTGTGGAACGAAATTTTTCTTACCAATCGCACTCAGCTTATCCGTGCGATAGAATCATTCCAGACCCGCATCTCTTCTTTTAAAAAGGCATTGTCAAAGAACGACAGGGCCCGGCTTAAGGCGCTCATGCAGCAGGCCAGGATTAATCGGGAGATGCTGCGATGATCATTGCTGTTGACGGCCCTGCAGGGGCCGGAAAGAGCACGGTCTCCAAGCTCCTGGCGCAGAGGATCGGTTTTACCTACCTTGATACCGGAGCAATGTACCGCGCCTTAACCTTAAAGGCCCTGGAGAGCGGCCTGGATATTACGGATAACGAAAAACTTGCGGCCATGGCCAGGGCCACGAATATTGACCTGAAGATGATGCCTGAAGGAGGCATAAGAGTGCTGCTGGATTCCAAAGACGTAACGCAGGAGATCAGGAGCCCGCGCATCACCAAACTTGTTTCTGATGTCGCCAAGGTCAGAGGGGTTAGAGAGGTTATGGTAAGTCTGCAGCGCAGGCTCGGCTCATCATGTGACAGTATCCTGGACGGAAGGGATATAGGGACCGCGGTTTTTCCGGATGCAGAGAGGAAATTTTACATCGATGCGGATTTTAACGAAAGAGTACGCAGGCGTTATAAGGAGTTGAAGGAGGCAGGTCAGGAGGTAACTCCGGAGGCCGTTGCCGCAGACTTGAAGAACAGGGATACCATTGATTCAACGCGGGATTGTAACCCCCTTAAGAAGGCAGAGGATGCGATCTATATCGATACCACGGGCTTGACCATTGAAGAGGTGGTTGAAGAGCTCGCCCGCCACATCCGCCTTCCTTCGGGGCAAAAATAGCGGTTTTCGAGGATTTATGGACAAAGCTTTTATCAGGAATTTTTCGATCATTGCGCACATCGACCATGGTAAGTCAACTCTCGCGGACAGAATTCTGGAGATGACCGGAGCGGTCGACAAAAGAAATACGCGCGAGCAGCTTCTGGATGATATGGACCTTGAGCGCGAGCGCGGTATTACCATTAAGGCTTCTATGGTACGCTTGAGTTACCGCGCCGAGGACGGCAACGAATACGTACTTAACCTTATCGATACGCCCGGCCACGTTGATTTTACCTATGAAGTTTCCAAATCCCTTGCCGCCTGCGAAGGGGCGGTGTTGGTGGTGGATGCCGGCCAGGGGATAGAAGCGCAGACTGTGGCCAATTATTACCTTGCCCGTGAAAATAAGCTTACCGTTATCCCTGTGATCAACAAAATCGACCTTTCTTCGGCGGATGTCCCCCGCGTGCAGAGGCAGATCAGTTCAGTCCTGGGTTTTGAGGAGTCTGATATAATCCTTGCTTCCGCAAAAGAAGGCAGGGGTGTCAAAGAAATTTTGGAACGCGTTATCGCCGTAGTGCCTCCGCCTTCGGGAGAAGAAGGCCGTCCTTTAAAGGCGCTGGTGTTTGACTGCCGTTTCGATGTTTTTAAAGGCGTGGTAGTCTTTGTCAGGATGGTTGACGGCACCATCGATGCCTCAACGCAGATTAAACTCATGAATTCCGGCAAGACCTATAAGCTTGAGGAAATCGGGGTTTTCAAGGATTTGAAGTATACCCCGGTCGATGCCTTTTCCTGCGGAGAAGTCGGTTATTTTACCGCCAATATCCGCGACCCGCGCGAGATCATAATCGGCGATACGGTTACTGATGTCAAAAACCCCTGTAGCGAGGCGTTTCCCGGTTACCGGACGCTTAAGCCCCTGGTTTTCTGCGGGATCTATCCAGTCAACCCGGCTGATTTTGCCGATCTGCGCGATGCCATGGACAAGCTGAAGCTTTCGGATGCTTCGTTTGTTTTTGAGCCGGAGAGTTCCCAGTCATTCGGCACGGGGTTCCGCTGCGGATTCCTGGGTTTGCTGCATATGGAGATTGTGCAGGAGCGGCTTGAACGCGAATACAATCTCAATTTGATCCTCACCGTTCCCAATGTCGTGTACCGCATCAAAATGCGCGACGGTACGCTCCTGGAAGTGGATACACCCGCTAAATACCCCGGGCCTCAGGACATCCAGGAGGCGCTGGAGCCTTATGTGACCCTTTTATTGATCGTGCCGGTGGACGCGATGGAGGCGGTGTGCGATTTTACCAAATCGCGCAGGGGCGTGTTCCAGTCAAGCGATTATCTCGGCGAAGACAGGATAAAACTCGTCTTCAACATCCCGCTTTCCGAGATCATTGTTGATTTTTACGACCGTGTAAAGTCGCTTACCAAAGGGTATGGCTCCCTTGATTATGAATTCCAGGGGTATGCTCCGATCAACCTGGTAAAACTCGATATTATGCTTAATGGCGTTATCTGTGATGCGTTTTCTTCGCTTATTTATAAAGATAAGGCATATGCAAAGGCGCGCGCACTTGTCGGCAAGCTTAAGGATCTGATTCCGCGCCAGCTTTTTGAGGTTGTCATCCAGGCGGCAATCGGCACGCAGATCCTGGCTTCGGAGAGGATCAGGCCTGTTGGTAAGAATGCCACCAGCAGGTGTTCCGGAGGGGATATTACCCGTAAACGCAAGCTCTGGGACATACAAAAACAAGGGAAAAAGCGGCTTAAACAATTCGGGAAGGTAGAGATCCCGCAGGAGGCCTTCCTGGAGGTGCTTAAAATCCAGTAGGTATGCCCTATGAAAAAAAAGCACGAACTTAAAAAAGGCTACAAAGCGAAATCAACATTAAGGGAATGGGCTGAGGCAATCATTGTTGCGGCATTCTGCGCCATGGTCATCCGTACTTTCATCATTCAGGCCTTCAGGATCCCCACGGGCTCCATGCGTCCCACGCTCTTAGAGGGGGATGTTATCATGGTAAACAAGTTCATTTACGGGGCGCGCATACCTTTTACGGATTTCGTGCTGCCGAAATTCAGGGATCCTCTCCGGGGAGACGTCATCGTTTTTATCTATCCCCAGAATCCCAAGAAGGATTTCATAAAAAGGCTGGTGGCGGTGGAGGGGGAGACTGTCGAGATCAAAAACGGAACCATTTACATAAATGCAAAACCTCTGCTGGAGCCACCTTTCAATCAGTTCTATTATTACAACCGGGGGGAGTTTGCCCAGGAAGAAGCAAAGGTCATGGTGCCCAAAGACCATTATTTTGTCCTGGGAGATAATTCTGCATCGTCGCAGGATAGCAGGTATTGGGGTTTTGTACCGCGCAAGAATGTGCTCGGCAAGGCGCTTTTTATTTACTGGCCTCCTAAGCGCGTCCGTATGATCAGATGAACATCGCAAATAAAATATCCACCTTCCGTATCCTCAGCGTTCCGTTCTTTATCGCCAGTCTCTTGTATTACCGGCACCCGGAAAGGGAGTTCCTGCGCTGGGTTGCTTTCGCTATTTTTATGATTGCGGTGGTTTCTGATGCGGTGGATGGTTATATCGCCAGGAAGTCAAAGGAAAAATCCAGGGCAGGGCTGGTGCTTGACCCTCTCGGAGACAAGGTATTATTGATGAGTTCTTTCCTGTGCCTGTCTTTTCTTAATGAGTTTCCGCTGAGGTTTCCGTTGTGGGTGACTTTCATTGTTATCAGCAGGGATGCTATTATCCTGCTGGGCGCGGTAGTCGTTTATATAGTGAAGCAGAACATCGATATACGCCCTACCGTCTGGGGGAAGCTGACCACGATTTTCCAGATGTGCGCGGTTACAGCCGTGCTTTTGCAGTGGGATCTTTCATACCTTTTCTGGTCCCTGGCTGTTTTTTTTACCGTTCTCTCCGGGCTCGATTATGTGCGCAGGGGTTTTAAGACTCTCTATGCTGCCGACAATTGCAGGAATCATCGCTAGTTATATTTTAGGCTCTGTTCCGACAGCCTACCTTTTTGTAAAAACACTCAAAGGCGTTGATATCCGCACTGTTGGTTCGGGTAATGTCGGAGCGACAAATGCCTCGCGGATACTTGGCAAAGGGTTAGGGAGCCTGGTATTAACACTGGATATCCTCAAGGGTTTTTTGGCTGTTTGGTTGATTGGCAGGTTCCTTCCTGATAGGGGAGAGGTGCATCCCGACCTTTTAAAGGTCATTTTGGGAACCGCATGCATCTGTGGCCACAATTGGCCTGTTTTCTTAAGGTTCAAAGGAGGCAAAGGTATTGCGACTTCTTTAGGCGTGTTGATCTCCTTTGCTGTTGCATCAGGGGAAGTAAGGATGGTTTTGTTGTTTTGTCTTCTTGTTTGGCTTATTGTTTTCCTGGCCTGGCGCATTGTATCGCTTGCGTCGGTTTTAGCAGGGATTTCTTTGCCGTTTTTCATGCTATTAACAAAGGCCTCGCGGGTATTTGTCTATACAGGAATAATCCTGTCTTTGCTTGTGCTTATCAGGCACAAAGATAATATTAAGCGTTTGCTTCAAGGCAAAGAAAAGCGCATAACATTAAGCAAATAAAAGAGTTAGGAATAAAATTTTCCCTTCCGAAAACGTTTTCTTTCCCCTTTCTTATAACCTTGAACATATGTTCCAGGGAATGCTATACTTAGAGTGGAATAGCAGATTTTTTTTCTGCTCTTTTTAAATAGTTTTATAAAGTATTAACTTATTTCCCGAAAAAGCGATAGCCTTGAATTCGAGGCAGGCATTGCAAAGCTCATAGGGTCCCCGCCGCTCCTGCTTGAAAGGCAGGGGTTAATCAGCCACGTGAGGGTAAGGGATAACCGGGTTGCCGAAGGAGATAGTATTTTTAAGTAATGGCAACCCGGTTTTTTCTTAGGGGAAAACATAAGGAGTTTCTCGATGCGAGACCTGCTTTACAAGAACCTTACATCAGCCGACAGGCGCAGGAAGATCATCTCCAGCCTTGAGACGATGGAGAGGGAAGGCATACGCAATACGATCAGGCGGCATTTCATTTATATCGCCAAAGAGGTGAAAGATAAGAATGCCCAGAGGCCCCTGCCGTCGCTGTACATCATCAAGGAACGCAATACCAAGGAGCACCGGGAGAGTTTTCTCTGCCGGATTAAGGGAAGCATGTACGTTGTGAATAACAGCCGTTTATTTCTCATTTTGTTCATGCATTCGCTGAAGATAAGCCTTGCGGCAATCCCGCAAGGAACGGCTCAGGAAAGCCTCTACGATGGATGATCGCAGGTTATTCACAAGGATGAAGATCAAGTTTCAGATGAAATTTATGGATCCCGTGAGCGGCAAGATCGGGGAAGGCGAAACAATCGACATAAGCGCAAACGGAGTAGGGTTTATCACTAAAGAGGTTTTGACAACTAAAACACCGCTTGAAATGTGGCTGATCATACCTGATCACCACGAGCCGCTTTATACCAAAGGCAGGGTAGCCTGGGCAGAAGAAACAGAAGAGGGCGGCCAACAAAGAGTCGGGGTTCACCTTGTTAATCAGGACCTGCTGGGATTAGCCAGGGTATTATGGGTAAAACAGCAGGCGTAAACGTAAAATAACCTTGACTTTGAATTAAGTTTAGGTTATACTTTATAAAAGTATTTTAGAAGTCCATTAAATCCGGCGTTCTGATTTTGGAGGAGTCAGAACCTGCCACGCATTTATTACCGGATTGACTAAAATGGGTCAATCCGGTTTTTTGTTTTTTGGGGGTATAAAGGGAAAAATCAATTGACAAGGAGGGAAAAATGAAGAGAATAAGATTAGTAAAAGAAAAAGGAAAGGGGGTGAAGGAGATGAAAAAGATTACGTTGTTAGCGTTAGCAGCTTTTGTGTTGTTGGGCGCGAGTATCGGTTATGCGGCAACTTCTTCGAATGTAGGGGTAACTGCTGCGGTTCCTAACCAGTCACCGGAATTGACCATGGTGATCAAGGAGCTTACCCAGCCGAACCAGAATCCCTGGACCGGGACAACGGTTACATCCATGAGTTTTGGCCAGTTGACGCACACCCTTGCAGACGGCTCAGAGGCCGGCGTATGGTACAGCCCTAAGTATTACTGCGTGTTTATTTTCACCACCAGTTTTGGCCATCAGTATGAGGTCAGAAGCACTTGTAACGGGTTGGTGAGCGGTGGCACTCAGGCTCCGGCAGGGGCATTTGGTTTGACTCCTGCTTATGCGGCAGAGGACGAATGGTCCCCGGGAGTCCCCCAGGGAGCGCGTCCTACGGGATCGACTTTAGGCACTGCAGGCCCTGCGGTGGCAACGAATAAGGTTATCTATAGGAGCGAGGCAGCGGCAACTAACAGGATTATCCGCGCCTTCTATAGCATACCTTCGTACGGAGCCGGCGGAGCGCTTCCGTATACAGGGTATCAGCCTATACCGTTGAGTCAGCCAGCCGGGACCTACTCGGCGACCGTTACGATCAGTATCGTGGCCATTTAAGGAAGGAGTTGTCTGCACAGGGTATTACAAGGAGGTTAGTCGTCTTTGCGTCTATAGGGAATGAACGCTAAATAAATGTTGCCTTTTTGAAAAAAACACTATAGAATAGCTTTTGAGGAAAAGGCTTTCATTTTCAAGAAGTTAGGGGATTTTAGCCAAACGCAAAGATGAGAAAGATCCTCAACTGGAATAAAGCATTTTATATCCTGGCGAGTTTGTTTGTCGTATTTTCCCCCGCTACAGGGATGAGCCAGGGCATCGAAGTGGCGCAGGTTGAGCCTGTCAAGATCAGGCTCATCGTTCCTCCCGGAGGCTCCAAAACAGGTACGATAAAGGTGCTCAATCTTTCCTCCGAACCTAAAAAAATACGCGCATATTTCGAAGACTGGTATTACCTGCCTGTCTGCGACGGCACCAAGGATTTTAAACCCGCAGGCACTTCAGAGACATCTGCTAGCCGCTGGATTGATTTTTCTCCAGTAGAGTTCAGCGTTCCGCCGTTTGGGACGCAAACCGTTAATTACACCGTAAATGTTCCAGAAGAGGCAAAAGGCGGCCATTATGCGGTGTTGTTCTTTGAGAGCTTGCTCGATGACTCCAGGACCAATGAGGAGGGGGTTACTGTTGACGTTGCGGTGCGCGTTGCCTCGCTTTTTTACATCGAGCCCGAAGGCACGATCAAGCGTACGGCGCGCATTGACGATTTCAAGGTTACCCGGGAGAAAGGCAAATTCCTGATCAGCGCGCAGTTTGTCAATACCGGTAACGTTGATATCAACACCAAAGGCACTTTTTTCATCATAGACCGCAAAGGCATGGTTTATGGCAGAGGGGAATTTAACGATGTGTATACTTTCCCGGGGGATAAGGCGATGCTGAGCGCTTCCTGGAGCGAGGCGCTTCCCAAGGGGTCCTATGATATCGTGCTTACCATAGATGTCGGAAGGGCTTTGGTTGAAGCAAAGCTCGGGAAGGTCCCTGCCATTACAAAAGAAGCGCGGATCGAGATAGGGGATAACGGAGAGGTCGTAAGCGTAGGAGAGTTGCAATAGCAGGTTCTGGTAAAGATTTGCTTTGACAAATTGTTTTATTTGTAGTATAATTATTAACCGTAACATTTTGTAATAAAAAGGGTTAGCTTATGGCGGCCATAATAAGAGTTCTCAGAGGAGTCGGTATAGCAGTTGCGGTTTGCGCATTCCTCTTTTTTTCCCTTAAGGCTGGTTTTGCGGCTTTCTCTCTTACTTTAACGCCTTACGAGGGCGGTTTTGATATCCGTTTCGGAAAAGTTGATCTGGCGCAAGGCCGCGTGAACAAAGAGCTCACCGTTAACCTTACCACTGACCTGGGAAAACAATACCGCTTAAGTCAGGAGGTGCTGCAGCCCCTTACGACGATCGAAGGCATAAGCCTTCCTCAGGACTCGTTTCTTGTTTATGCCGAACGCGGCAGTAACAGGTTTGGCACCCTTAATATTGAATACGATACTCCCGTCAGGCTGGGGAAGCAGCTTGTTTATACCTCAAACCAGTCCGGGGACGCTGACACCTTCAGGCTTATTTACAGCATTGTCCCCTCGCCTGATATGGTTTCGGGTTTTTACCGGGGGAGGATGGCTTACACTATGGAGACGGTTGATGGCACGCAGAGCCCGGTTACCGTGGTTATGGAGGTTTCAGTAGATATCAGCGCTGAGTCTGTCATCGAGATCAGGACTGAAACAGGCTCCAAGAATATCATCCTTAAGCCTGACAGGCCGGAGACCGGTTCTGCAGGCGTGCTGTTTGATATTAAGGGTGGTTTCGGCAAACAGTTTAAGATCCTGCAGGTTATTGAAGAGCAGCCTGTTTCTGCCGAAGGAAGGTTCCTTGACTGGGATGCGGTTACCTTCAGCGGCCAAGGCGCCCAAAAGGGTAACGTTATATCTCAACCATCGCCTCTTTCGGGCAGGCAGGAGGTTATTTATACTTCTTCTTTACAGGGTTCAGCCGATTCTTTTGTCCTGCAGTATAACCTGGCAGATCTCTCAAAACAAAAAGCAGGCAGGTTCAGGACGAAGATAAAATACGTTTTTGAAGGCATCGGTTTTGCCAGGACCAGGCTTTTGGATACGCTGAATTTTGAAGTTGAAAATCCCCAGGTTTTTGACCTCGTGGTATTGCCGGAAGGCCAGATGGGGACGCTTCAGTTTTTGAACCTGCGGCCTACTGACAGCGAACCAAAGCGCAATGAGGTTATGATCGAAGTGCGCAGCAATACGGGAAAGCCCTATCAGGTAACGCAGAACGTCCATTCGGACCTGGTGAACAAGGCAGGAGAGGCCATACGCGCCAAGTATTTTACACTGCGAACCGAAAGCGTCTCTACGGTAGGGGATTTGCGCTTTTTGAATGCCGAGCAGGTGCAAAAAGGCTATACTGTCCTGTTCGTTTCCGATAAAAAAGGTTCCCCTGATAAATTCAAGGTCATTTATGAGCTTGCGCCTTCGCGCGACCTCAAATCCGGGGATTATTCGACCAGGATTACGTATTCGCTTTCTGAGCTCTAAAGCGGGCCATTAAATTTTTTGTGGCGTGAGAAAGAAAGGGGGGTAAAATAAAATGAAGTTTGGTGTGTTTATGTTGTTGATTGCTGTTTTGATGGCGGCTGTCCCTGTGGCAGGCTTTTGCGCACCGCTTACGGTTAGCGCCAGTGTTAGCGGCGGCTATGCCCTTGGGGACCATGTGCTTTTGCGCTGCCCAGGTTACAGCTATAGTGCGACCGGTGATCCATGGGCACAATGCCAGAATCTGGGCTCAAGCACTGCGATGACTTTCGGGTCCCTGACAAGCCGTTTACTGGATGCGGGAGGCGGCGATGCAGGCGGAGCAGGATGTTTCTATGCTTCGACCTTTTTCATCGTGTACCTGTTTCCAGATGCTTGGGGTGGCTCTGGCTACCAGATCACCCAAGCCACTACCGCTGATCCGGTGATTGCGAACGCGCTTGTGTTCACACCCGTGTATGCTGCCGAAGACAGCTATGGCGCAGGTCAGCCCAGTCAGGGAGATCTAACTCCGGCTGAACAGGCTGCTAATCCTCAGATCGGCGTTACGCGTGTTGCAACGGACGGCGGTCTTATCTTGCAAGCCAGGAGACCCAGGATCGTGCGGGCTGAGTTCGGTATCCCACCGTTCCCCGGAGCGGGAGATACCCGTCCGGCAAACTGGCAGGCAATACCAGTCGAAACTGCCAACGGTACCTATTCGGCTACCATTACCATCTCTGCAGCTCCGTATTAAAGAGCAGGGAAGGTCGTGCTGGAAGTCATTTTTTTTTCGGACACTAAGAGCAGGGTCAGCTCTTAGTGTCTTGTTTATTGCGGGCTAAAGGAGAAGAAGGAGAAGAAGGTATGCGCAGGTTATTCCTGTTTTTATGTATTATATCGGCGGTTTGTTTTTCGCTGCAGCAGGCATTCGCCGCCTCTTACAGTGTTGATCCTTCCAAGATCCGGGTTGTGGTTCCTTCTCCGGGTTCATCGTCAGGCTCCATAAAAGTTCTAAATCGTTCAAACCAGCCTCTAATCGTCAAGGCATATATGGAGGATTGGCTTTATTCTAGCGACCAGATAGGCGTGAAGGTTTTTTATCCTGCCAATACTACCGCTTATTCCTGCGCGAACTGGGTATCTTTTAGCCCGCCGGAGGTCGTCTTGCCGGCCCGCGGCAGCGCACAGGTAAATTATGTTATCAATGTCCCTGCCGGTATAGAGGGAGGCCGCTATGCCGTGATGTTCTTTGAGGCTATGCTCGCCGAGGGCCTCAGCGGAGACGCTGGGGTAGATACCGTCGGCGCTGGCACTGCCTTAAAATTAAGGCTCGGGTCTATTTTTTGCGTAGAGATCAAAGATAAGGTCAAGCGTTCCGCTGAGCTGGGAAAATTCGAGGTTAGCCCCGGCAAGAGAAAAGAAAAATTCGTCCTCACTGCCAGTTATAAGAATACCGGAAACGCCGACATTATCACTTCCTCATCTTTTCATATTATGGATAAGGCCGGAAAGATTGTAGGCCGCGGCATTCTTGCCGACAGTTACACGCTTCCAGGGGATACCGCAACCTTTAAGGGGGTATGGACTGAAGCCCTGCCTGCGGGTACGTACAGCCTGGTAATTACCATGGACCTGGGTAAGGCCATGCAGGAGATTAAGGGGAGCAAGTCGCGCGGCCCTATTGTTACCAAAGAGGCTGAGATTCAGATAGGAGAGAACGGGCAGCTCTTGAACGCAGGCGAGTTCAAGTAATGAATTGTTTGATAGCGTCATGACGGGTGAATCGCACTCAAAAAACGCGATGAAAAGAACGGTTGCGCTTTTGCTCGTAGTGGCATTTTTGAACGGCATGGTTATGCCTTCTGCATGGGGTTATTCCATGTCTTCAGAATTTCTTTGTGAAATCGGCATACGTTTCTATCAGCAGGGGAGGTATGATGATGCCCTGCTTGAGTTTAGAAAGGCCCTCATGATAGTGCCTGATCATGAGCTCGCCCTCCGCTACATCCGCCTTATCGAAGACCGTAAAACAAACCTTAAGATTGACCAGACAAAAGCACTGCCGTTCCTCGGCGGTCTTGCCGGAGAAGCAACTCCTGTTGAGCCACAGGCTCTTAAAGATGCTGCTGTCTCACAGCCTCTGTCTCCCCTGGCGGCTGAGGCACTGCCTCCGCGTGTCTCCGGCGGCACTGCTATCAGTATCCAGGAACCATCGGTTCCCGTAGGAAAAGCTGCGGCTGCGAAAAAAGTTGGCGGCCCATCTTCCATTGCGATTCAGGAGGCCTCGGTATCCTCTGCCGAGGCTATTCCCGCACAGGTAATCAAGCTTGATCCTTCCTTTGGGCAGATAGTACAGCCCATTAATATCGAGCAAGGCAGGCGTATTATAATCTCCGGAAACGGCATCAAGCGTTTCCTGGTTGTTGACCCCAAGGTTATCCATGCCGAGCAGCAAGGGCCTGATGACCTCGAGGTCACCGGTAAGGATCTGGGTTATACGTACATGCATGTCTGGGATAATAATGAGCGTTGGACGATAGAATTCCTTACGGTTATGCCCGAGCCCGAGGGGCCTACCTACGAAGAAGCCCTGCGTCAGCAGGAAGAAAGTGCGCGCACCTTTAAACTCGTGTATGACCTGGGCTGGTCATCGTATGAAACAGGCCGCAGATTCGATAGCTCCATGGCGCGTTCCAGCTACAGCTGGTCCCATCGTTTTAACTTAAGCGGCGAAACCCCTTATGGCGATTTCAATTCGCAGGCGCTAGTGCGCAGTTTAAGGACTACCACTGACCTCACCTATGCGACGGTTTCTCTTACCAAAGGAAAATTGGGGCCTTTTAAGGATTTTACGCTCCAGGGTCTGGATATCTCTGCTCCCTTTACCAACCTGATGGCTCCGGACGTCGGCTTGCGAGGCGCCTCGCTTTCTTCACCGGCATTCAACAATAAAATACAGTATGCCGCATTCTGGGGGAGGGAAGGAGGGGGGAGGTTCGGAGGATTGTCTCCCGGTCTCTCCAAAGTCAGGAACGCATTTGTGAATGGCATTAATCTTAAGTATATGCCCGTAAAGAAACAAAACTATAATCTGTCCATTTTGCACGGCTGGGGGAGGGACCGCTACGATTACCTTTCGCGCTACGGTTATGACCTTTCCGGAGAGGCAGAATTTGCTCGCTGGGGATTTGATTACGACCTGGGGTATGATTCCGACAGGTTCGGGATGCTTCTGGGGACTGAGCTGGCAAAGTCGGAAAGATTCAAGCTTTCAACGGAGTTCAGGAACGTCAGTAAGAATTTTACGAGCATTACGGGCAGAGGCTGGAGGGCAGGGGAGCTGGGCGGGCTTATGAGTATGAGTTACCAGATCAACGATAACTGGGATACTACCGCTATGCTCGATGCGTATGTGGACCGTTATTTCCCCGGGGATGATGAGGATGACCGGTGGAATGAGACCTATCGCTGGACCACCGATTACCGGATAGATGATTATACTTCCGTAGGCGCCAGTTACGACCTTCAAAACAGGCTGGGGGGAATTTCTCAGACCCGCTATCAGAGCACAGGGGTAAAGCTTTCAAAGACATTCAAATGGAAGAGGAATATTTCTACTTATATGAACTTCTTCCATCAGGAGAACGAGAACTATTCTTCCCCCGGCAGCTCGTATTTGAACGAACGTTTTTATGCTGGTTTGCGCTTCAGCCTTATCGGTGCCTTACGTTATTATTTTAGCCGGGAGATGAACTGGCTGGATGAGCGTTACAACGGAGTCAACAGCCGGCCTAATGCATACGAGATGGGATTGGATTGGACGGACCAGTTCGGGGATTCCCCCTGGCACGGAAGCTTCCGGCTTACCTTCCGCGACGAAGAAGATACTGATTCGGCGTTGAGCTTCCTTTCAGGAGAGGATTCCCTTGAAGGGTTTGCTGAGCTTTCCTGGAAGCCTGCGCCTGAACGCGAAATTTTCGGTTCGATGAATGTGCGCCACATCTGGGCGGATAAGGAAAGCGTTTCAAAACGCGTCGAAGCTAATTTCAATATGGGGATGCGTTACTTCTGGGATACGGGGGTTGCCTGGGAATCTGTCGGGAATATCGAAGGGTATGTTTTCAAAGACATGAATTCAGACGGGCTCAGGCAGCGCGATGAGGCGCCTGTAGAGGGCGTCAAGCTTTGGGTGGGGAAGGATAAATTTGCCGTGACCGACATGTTCGGGTATTATAAGTTCAGCAAGATAAAGGCGCGCAAGGCATTTGTTACCGCGGATTCAACAACCTTTCCTCCGGGGTTTGTCGTTACCGTTCCGATAAGCCAGGAGGTCTCAATTGCCCATCACCGCACTTCAGGGGTTGATTTCGGCATTGTCTCCCGTTCAGAGATCTCGGGGCTGGTATTCGAAGATACCGATGGCGACGGCCGTTACGGCAGGATGGATAAGGGCGTACAGGGAGTCCTTATTACACTTGAAGACGGAAGCCGTTGCTTTACCGACGGCGTAGGAAGGTTTGCTTTCCCGCATGCCTCCGTCGGAACGCATACGATCACCCTGGAACTGGAAACCCTCCCCATGTACTACTTACCACAAACCCCCTTGAAGGCAGATATCGTCCTTTCAGAGGGGGTTTCTTTCATCCATAATATCCCGCTTAAGAGAATCGAAGATAATTAACGATGCATCCCTCCTTACCGGCTGTAGAAGGTTTTGGTAAGCACGGGCACAATTTTGCCTTGCGTTAAGGAGCGCGTGCCTGTATCTTCTTTCTGGATTACAGGCAAGGGGTTTTGTGCCGGCTGCTCCTGCGGCGCTGAGGCGGCTTGGGAGGGGAGTTCGACTTTCCGCAGTTCTTCTTTTTCGATCATCGGTGCGTTGACTCCGGGTATGAGCGGTATGGTAGCGGTTACGGTAAAAGTTATACTATCTCCTGCCAGAGCACAGGCGAATTGAGAGAATACAAGGACGACCGTTATCATGATCCCGATTGTTTTTTTATTCACGGCACACCTCTCTTTCCATTCTTCCTCTTAGGCCTGCTTTACCCTTCCTGTTTTCACAGGAAGGGTAAAGCGCTCCTACCGTGGCAGGTGGGGTTCTTCTTTTTTGATGTTATCGATTATCCTTTCCTCAAAATCCTCTTCCGACTTTATATTTTCTCCGTCGAGCTTAAGCTTTTTTGTGAATTCGATGAGCCAGGAGATGATTTTCGTGCGAGAGAGTTTAAGGCCGGTTGAGAAGAGGGCGTCCTTCCCGATCTTATCGAGGAAGTCCACCTCTTCCCGGTTTAAGAAGGTCACGACTCTCTGATTTCTCAGCGCTTCCATTTCGCTACCC
>Ga0101944_10002798_pt1 | contig 26685 bp, 29 predicted proteins | sample DewCreD2012metaG_FD_75245 | JGI IMG/M metagenome (GOLD analysis project Ga0101944, IMG submission 75245) | Hot spring sediment bacterial and archeal communities from British Columbia, Canada, to study Microbial Dark Matter (Phase II) - Dewar... ... | reverse complement strand
AGTCGCGGCTGCGAAAAATGGCGCTGCCGGCGACAATGACGTCAGCTCCGGCAGCGGCAACCTCATGGCTAATGTCCGGCGAAATCCCCCCGTCTACCGCCAGCAATGCTGCAGAACCGGCGCCATTGATCAGTTGACGCGAGGTCCGGATTCGCTTGAGAGTGGCAGGAATGAACTTCTGTCCGCCGAAGCCCGGATAGACGCTCATTAGCAGCACCTCTGCAACGCGAGGCAACAACGGGCAGGCGGCCTCGACAGGTGTATCAGGATTAACACATATGCCTGCCTCCTTGCCCGCGGAAGCGATGGTCTCCAGACATTGATCAGGGACGTCCGTAGCCTCAAGATGGAAAACCACCAGGTCCGAGAACGGCAGGAATCTCTCGATTATCCACTCCGGTTCGCTGACCATGAGGTGGGTGTGAATCGGCAGCTTGACGGCGGCACGAACAGCTCGAGCCACAGGGACCCCGAAACTTATGTTGGAGACGAAATGCCCATCCATGACGTCCAGATGGATGATATCGGCTCCGGCTTCAACGACAGCGGAAAGCTCGGCGCCCAGCTGCAGGAAATCACAATCGAGAATCGAGGCTGCGACTTTCATGCCAGTCACTGCTGCTGAGGAGCGGCCACGATGAGGCTCACCGTATCACCTTCTGACACCGCCGTGCCTTCTTCCGGAAACTGAAAGAGGACGCTGCCAATCCGCTCGGAACTGACCGCAGGTTTCACCGAACCGACCACCAACCCCTGTGAGACCACTATCCCTTGGGCGGTCTCTTTGTCCATACCCACCAGGCTTGGCATAGGGAAGACACCTGTACGGGTCGAGACGGCAATCACAACTTTGGTCTCACGCGTCGCGGCGGCACCTGGTGGCGGCACGACCCTGACAACCTGTCCCGACGGTATTCCGGGCGAACGAAGAGACTCGATTCTGGCGACACTTAGGCCGGCCAGTTCCAAGACGGCCATGGCCTTCGCTGTCGGCAGGCCGATCACCTCGGGAACAGTGACGCGACTGTTGTCTCCCGCCACGTCAATATCCACTGACCGCGACCGCTTCACCCGACGCCCGGGCCTTGGCGTCTGAGAGACTATGTGGCCGGCGGCCGCTACGGTGCTGGAGACAACACGAACACTGCCGAGCTCAAGTCCGACCCGGGCCAGTTCACGCTCAGCATCCAGCCGACTCAGTCCGACGAGATCCGGCACAGTGACTTCCCAGCCTTTGCGCACTACGAGCGGCATCACAAGAAGATTCAAAGCGGCGGCAAGCAACAGGACCAGCGCTGTCGCCACGAGAATTCCCAGGAATGCACGGAGCACGTTCGTCTTACGCTTCTTCAATGTTCACCCAACCTCTCACCGGACTGAGGACGACGACCGTTGCAGAACTCAGCTGCCGACTGAACTCTACCTCCCTCGGGCTTGACCTCAAGAAGCTCAACAACACCCTCTCCACAGGCGACGCACATGCTCTTTGCCTCGAGCAGCACCGAACCAGGAGGCGAGCTCGCTGGTAAGGAACGTAGTCGAGTCCGAAGAACAAGCAATCGGCGACCACGGAAGGACGTGCCTGCGCCAGGTCGAGGTGACAGGGCACGAACGCGGTTGTGAACCTCACACGCCGGCCGCGCCCAATCGAGCACTCGGTCGGCGTGCGAAATCCTTGGCGCGCGTGTCACCATTGCCGGGTTCTGCGGGCAGCGATGTACAGTACCCAGTTCGAGTTTCCCCAGGACAGACGGCAGCAACCCTGCGCCAAGAACGGCGAGCCTCTCCGCTACCTCCCCGTAGGTCTCATCCGGCCCAATGTTAGTCTCCACAGAAGCGAGGATGTCGCCGGCATCGACTTCATCCGTAAGTGCGATCAAGCTAACACCACTCCGGCTCTCGCCGTTCATGATCTGGCGCTGAATCGGTGCCGCGCCGCGATAGGCGGGCAGGAGAGAGGGATGGATGTTGATTACTCCCAGTCTGGGAATGCGCAGCAGGCCGGACCTGAGGATGACACCATAGTCGACGAGGACGCCGACATCAGGACACAATGAGACCAGCTTCGCAATCACTTCTGGAGCATGGGGGTCGGCCGGAGCGAGCACCATGACTCCCAGATTATCGGCGGCCTGCGCCACCGGACTGGAGACCAATCGGCGCCCGCGGCCCGATGGCTTCGGTGCGGCCGTCACAACACAGGAGATCTCGTGGTCGGAGTCGTACAAGCGCCGCAGAGCAGGAACTGCAAAGCTGCCGGTGCCAAAAAAGACTAGCCGCACACCCGCTTCTCCTGCTCCTCGATCTGACGCAACCGCTCTGCCAGCATCTTGCGCCGCAGCGGACTTATGTGGTCAACGAACAGGATGCCGTTGACATGGTCGATCTCATGCACAAGAGCCCGAGCAAGAAGACCGCTCGCCTCCAACTCGAGCCGGCGCCCGTCCTCTCCCAGTGCTCTGATTCCCACTCGTTCCGGCCGCGCAACGACCTCGTAGATGGCAGGAAGGGAAAGACAACCTTCCTCAGCCTCAACCACACCCTCGCTCTGGATGAGCTCGGGGTTAACAAGACAGCAAGGCTCCATGTCGACATCGGCCGCCCGTGGGTTGATGGCAATCACGGCCACGTCTTCGCCTATCTGGTTGGCGGCGAGCCCGAGGCCGTCCTGCTCGAGCATCGTGGTCTTGAGGTCGGCCATAGTCTGAAGCAACTCTGAACCCACGCACGACACTCTCCTGCCTTTCCGGCGCAAGACCGGATTGCCATAAAGAACGATGCGGCGGTTTCTGCCGGTTGAGGCCAAATTCTCAGGTCTGGGTGCCGAAACGATACGCGACAGCACCTTTTTCGACTTCAATGACCGTATTCTCGGCGACCTTGATCATCAGCGTTCCATCCTTCACTTCGCTGACGGTTCCAAAGATGCCGCCGGACAGCACCACCCGGTCACCTCGCTTCAAAGCCTGAAGCATCTGCTGATGCTTCTTCTGCCGGCGCTGTTGCGGTAGTATCATCAGAAAATAGAGAACGGCGACGATGAGTATCAACGGCAACAGACTGCCGAGCATTCCAAGCCCACCCGGCTGTGACTGACTCGAACCCGCCTGTTCTGCGGTCTGGGCAAAAGCGCTTCCTAACATGTGACCTCCTTCGGGCCTAGGCCCGGGCTGTTGTCTGACTTCGTATCATTAGATGGCCGGAGAGAGAACGCCGCGTCAGACTGTGATACAGCCGGCGACGACGTATGTATACCCCGACTGCGCTGGGAACAAGACAACGGATGGAACGACCGGCGGACGCGCGCCGGCGTATCGTAGCAGCGGCAATGTCGACGGGAACTACATCCAGAAACCTGACTCGCTGCGGCAGATGGCCACTGAAAAGCGGCGGCCGCGGAACACCGGGTCGGCTTATCACAACAATCCGCGCCAGTCGAGCAAGCCGGTCCGGTTCCTGCCAGGTGTGGATTGCGGCGTACTGGTCTGCGCCAAGGACAAGAAACAACGTGTCGCCGGCGCACCGCTGCCTCAGCATCTCCAGCGTCCGGACAGTATAGGAAGGACCCTGCCTCCCGCCTTCGATTGCGCTGGCCTCGGCCGTCTTCGAGCCGGTCAGAGCAAGCCTCACCATGTGCAGGCGGTCTTCAAACGAAACGAGCACGTCGGGTCGATGCGGCGGAACTGCCGCAGGCACGAACAGCATGCGGTCGAGTCTGAGTTGACGCAAGACGTCGTCGGCAACAAGAAGATGCCCGAGATGAATGGGATTGAACGAGCCGCCGAAGACTCCGATGCGCATTTGAATGCATCAGTGGGGAGGCGGCAGCCGGGCAAGCCTGCTCTGGGCGAGACGACGAACTCCGGCATCCGCACCGCCTGCGGCAATCTCCTCAAGCAACGGGCGGGCCTCGCTGGCACGGCCGGTTTCGGCATAGCAGACTGCCAGCCGGTAACGGTCGATGCTCGATAGCGTAGCCCCGGGATAGACGCCAGCCACATACTCGTAGTAAACCAGCGCGGCCTTGAACTCCCCGGCCTTGAAATAGAGCCGGGCCGCATCGAGCTCCTTGCGAGCAAGGCGGGCATCGATTTCGGCCAGAGCTTCATTGGCCTCTGCCCGCAACTTGGTCTCAGGGTAGGCGCTTAGGAAATCCTCGAGCATCTCGCGGGCCCTGCGTGCAGCAGTCTGGTCCCGGACGTGACCGGGCGATGCCCGCAGGTGAGAAAGCGCAAGTTCGAACGTGGCCTGTTCCTGGAAACGCCCGTTGGGAAAGCTCTTCAGATAGAACTCATACTCGGTCTGAGCCGCCGCGTAGTCTTTGGCGGCGAAGTGGGTCTCGGCCAGATAGTACTGGGCGTCCGAGGCCTGGGCTGAACCGGGAAAGGTGAAAATAACGTTGGTGAAGGCTTCCCCGGCCTGCTTGAACTGCTCTGCCTGCCTGAGCTGGATTGCCCGCTGCAACGCTTCTTCAGGGGAAGCCGATGCAACCGGAGTCGTGACCCGCTTTGGACAACCCGGGCCGAGCATCAACACAAGTAGAACCGGTGGCAGGACGCGTGCGACCGCAAGCCAAAGGCGGCGAGAGTCGGACAGGGGAGAGGAGTTCAAATCTTTCCTACCACTTCGCCTGTCAGAGCCGCCAGCCGCGGCTCGGCCTCTCCGGCGACGCGCAGAATCTGGGGTAGGTCGACGGGTTTGAGCTGCTCCGGCGTCCCCATGTCGGTGATTACCGAAAGCCCCAGAACCCGCAGACCAGCATGCCGGGCAACTATGACTTCGGGCACGGTCGACATTCCGACAAGGTCGGCTCCGATGATACGCAGGTAGCGATACTCGGCCGCGGTTTCAAGATTGGGCCCGGTCACCCAGGCGTAGACGCCACGGCGCAACCGGATGTTCAGCGCCTGCGCGGCCGCTGCCGCAGCTTCTATCAACTCAGGGGCATAACACTGAAACATGTCCGGAAAACGCGGACCCAGCGATTCGTCGTTCGGCCCGCGCAACGGATTCAGACCGGTAAGATTGATGTGGTCGGTGATGACCGCTATATCGCCCGCGGCGAACTCCGGATTCAGCCCTCCGGACGCGTTGGTCACGATAAGTGTGTGGACTCCCAGCTCCTTCAGCACGCGCACGGGATAGCTTATCGTGGCGGGCTCATGACCTTCGTAGTAGTGAAGGCGTCCCTGCATTACCGCAACGGCCCGATGGTTCAGATGGCCGAGCACGAGCCGGCCGCGATGGCTCTCGACCGTCGGAATCGCGAAATGGGGAATCGCGTCGTAGGGAATCGTGACATCGGCCTGAACCGCCTCAATCAGACAGCCAAGCCCGGTACCCAGAATGACGCCCAGCTCCGGCTTGAACCCGGTCCTACTCCGAATTGCCTGAACGCTTTCCTGGATCTTTGACTTCAGCATTGACTGAATTGTGCTTCTCGAATCTGTCGGCAAGCGCGAGATAGGTGTTGGCGATGCCGCGTATCTCGTCGAGGAGCATCGCGCGACGGGCCTGAAGGTCGCGCGTGCCTTCCTGCAGTCGTGCCGCCTCCTGACGAGCCTGCGCCAGCAGTGCGTCGCGCTCGCGCTGGGCCGCCTCGCGTATGCCTTCGCTTGCCTGTTGCGCTGCCAGTAGCGTATCCTTCAGGAGCTGTTCGGTCCTCTCGTAGTTCTCGACGCGGGAGGCGAGCTGATCGACCCGCTCGGCCAGCTGGGCCCTCTCCTTGCGCAGCTCCTCGAGCTCGTTGGCGACGATGGCAAGGAAACCTCGGACCTCCTTGGGTGCATAACCACGAAGAACGGTCGGGAAGGCCTTCTTACGTATCTCCAAGGGTGTAATCGCCATTGCGCGATTCTACCTTCGGCAGCATGACTGTCAATGACTGTCCTGTCCGATAGAAGACGCATTATCAGCCGGCTGCTTCCCCAGCTTCGTGTCCGAAAACCGGTCTGCTTCCAGCCAGCCCCCATGTTATACTTCTCTCCGGGCACGATTTGCCGGACATCCGGCTGTCCCCTCAGCGAGAATGTGCCACCCACAGTCAGGGGGACAGACCCCGGGCCGCCCCCGGGGTTGTTGCGACCGCCTCGGCACGACCCGAAAGTTACATTCCTCGCGTCCCGGGGCTTGACGTCCAGAAGAAGACCTGCGGTAGGCTTGACTGACACAGAGTCGGGTAATATGATTCGGCTGTGGTCTTTCTACTTCTGTCTACGTGTCTCGGGTTTCTACCCGGTGAGCGCCTCGAGTACGACGTCCGCTACGGCCCGGTCAATCTGGGAACTCTGGAGCTGCGGGCTCTGGCACCGGAAACGATTGCGGGCGTTGAGTGCCGACACATGCAGGCGGAACTCGAGCTTACCAGTGCGCTCACATGGCTTTTCTGGGCACGCTACGAGTTCGAGAGCTGGGCAACTCCTGACAGCATGATTACGCTGCGTTCGCGCAAACGCACCCGCGAGACAAACTACCGGGCCGACTGGACCGCCGATTTCGACCGGCAGGCAGGGCTCGTCCGCTATTCCGACGGTGCGAAACTCCCGGTGCCGCCGGGCTCACGCGACCTACTCACTCTCTGGTTCTGGTTTCGGGAGTGTCCCTTGGAGCCGGGCCGGAAGATGGCAACCAGCGCGCACGTCGACCGCAGAAACTATCGTGTCGAGGCGATTCCGACTCGACATCCCGACGTGCGCACCCGGGCCGGAACATTCGACTGCATTGTTGTGACGCCGACGACCACGGGGCCACTGGGAACGGTCTTCCTTGCCGACCGGCCCGACCGGATTCCGGTGGTTATCCGGACACAGGTCGCCGGCCTGACAGTCAGCGCCATGTTGAGGCGCGTCGTCCGGGGAAAGGAGTAGCATGGCGACTCACGCGGTAATCCTGTGCGGCGGCAGGGGAGAACGATTCTGGCCGGCAAGCCGGAGAAAGATGCCCAAGCAGTTCATCCGGCTGTTCGGGACAAAAAGTCTCACCCGTCAGACGAGCGAACGGATCTCCGGCATCTGCCCGCGCTCACGACAGCTGTTCATAACACCGAATGAACTCGCTTCGCTTGTTGCGGCCGACCTTAGGCTGCCGCGGCGCAACCTGCTGCTCGAACCCTGCGGGCGAAACACTGCGCCGGCCATTGCCCTTGCTGCAATCCACCTGTCAAAGCGCGACCCGGACGGCGTAATGGTCGTCTTGCCCGCCGACCATCTGATAACCCGTCGGCGTGAATTCCATCTCGCCGTCAGACTGGCGATTGAACTGGCTCGGCGCGGACTGCTCGCAACCTTTGGAATACCGCCGTCCCGACCGGACACCGGCTACGGCTACATCCGCTACGGTCGTCGCCTTGCCGGCTCCGGCCGACTGACCGCCCACGAAGTCGCTGGATTTCAGGAAAAACCGGACAACGCAACCGCACGGCGGTATCTGCGTGAGAAAACATACCTCTGGAACAGCGGGATGTTCGTCTGGCGCGTCGACGCAATTATGACGGCATTTCGGCTGTTTCTACCCGAATTCCATTCCGAACTGGTTCATTACGGAAGCACGATCGGCACTTCACGCGAGCCCGCGGCGCTGCAGCGCCTTTACCGGAAAGCACCATCGATCTCGATAGACTATGCGGTAATGGAAAGAGCCGAGAACATCGCCGTCGTGAAAGCGAACTTCGACTGGGACGATGTCGGCTCCTGGCTGGCGCTCACGCGCCACCTGCCGGCAGACCGCGACGGCAACGTGCGCCGGGGCACGACCGCGGTCAAAGACACGAGTAGCTGCGTAATTGATTCCGGCAGCGGACTTGTCGCCTGCCTCGGCGTCCGCGACCTCGTCATCGTCCGCTCCGGTGAAGCAGTTCTCGTCGCCCACAAAGATGCGTTAGGCGGCATCAAGGACCTGCTGGCACAAATCTCAAGGCAAAGAGGCGGGGAGAGCTTCCTGTGACGCTGATAATTGCCACGCATAACCCGGGTAAACTGAAGGAAATCGCCGAACTGATGGGCGGAGCGGGGTGGCACTTAAAATCACTCGCGGACATCTGTCCGGGAATGGAGCTCTCCGAGCCCGGCCCTGATTTCGAAAGCAATGCACGACAGAAAGCACGCGATGCTTTTGCTGAATTGCGGACCTGGGTACTGGCCGAGGACTCTGGACTTGAAGTTGACGCGCTCGACGGCGAACCCGGAGTGATGTCGGCACGCTTCTGCGGTCTCGATGCCAGCGACTGGGAACGAAACCGGGTTCTGCTCGAGCGCATCATCGCTGTGCCAGACGAAAAACGCACCGCCCGTTTTCGCTGTGCTGCCTGCGTAATCGACCCGGCCGGAACCGAGGCGCTTTTCGAGGGCGTCTGTCACGGCCGTATCAGTCATCATCAGCGCGGACGGTCCGGATTCGGCTTCGACCCGATATTCATCCCCAACGGCTATTCCCGGACTTTCGCCGAGCTCGGACGCAGCGTCAAGAACCGGGTCAGCCATCGGGCCCAGGCCCTCAGTCAGGTCGCCGGCTACCTCCGCCGTCGGGTCCGGATTTTCGAGACCGGTCTGCGGAACCATGCGATACAACCGGAGCAGGGTCCGAGCGTTTGACTGACTGTAGACTTGTGGTATATTGACAATAGTCCGCGTCCTGAGACGGAACTTGCTTGTTATCAGACCGGGGAGTAGCGCAGTCCGGTTAGCGCACCACGCTTGGGACGTGGGGGTCGCTGGTTCAAATCCAGTCTCCCCGATAATAATGTCTGCGCCTGTAGCTCAGCTGGATAGAGCATCGGATTTCTAATCCGATGGCCGCAGGTTCGAATCCTGCCAGGCGCGTTTCGAAGAAAACTGCACAGGAAACCAGCTTTGATTGACACTTAACTCTCAGGTCTTATAATCGCCGCAGGACGATGTTCCAAGACGAACGCGCAGCAATCGCAACCGAAGTAACAACCGAAGCACGGCTCTTGGCCGCGGTCGGCTATCTACCTGCCTTGTTCATGCTTACCTTGCTCCTGCGTCGAGACGATGAGTTCTGCAGAAAACATGCGGTTCAGAGCGCCGCATTGCTGATAGTTCTCGCGATCCTGTGGGCTGCCATTCAGCTGATAGAGCTCCTGCTGGGACGCTTCCTCGGCGGTGTCTTCTTCGTTGGCTTCATGTTCAGAGCTCTCGGCTGGCTGGTCAGGAACTTGGGAGGACTGGCTGTTTCCGCTGCCTATATAGTATTCATAGTAATGGGCATGGTGCAGGCCGGCGCCGGTCAAGCCTGGTCTGTCCCCATGCTTGGCCCGCTCGCCGTCTGGATTGACGAGCATCTCTTTCCTAAACATCAGACTGCATAACCCCAAGGGAGGAAGAATGGACGAAGTGAAGAATGCGGCGCCCCAGAATCAGACCGCGGGCGACGACGTCGAAAAGGGCAAAGGGATAGCCTGGCTCTCGTATCTGGGAATACTCTGGCTTGTCCCGCTACTCGCCGCCAAGGAGAACTCTTTTTGCAAGTTCCACGTCAAGCAGGGGATAATGCTGACGATTCTTGGAGTAGCCATATGGATAATTGCGTGGATACCGTTTTTGGGCTGGTTGCTTGGCGGTTTGGTCTGGCTGTTCATAATTATAATGGCGATCATCGGAATAATCAACGCTGCCAGCGGAAAGTACTGGAAAATGCCGCTACTTGGCGGGCTGGCTGAGAACTGGTTCAAGTTCTAGCGCAGACAGGCCGGGACGCAGAATAACAGAGGCAGTCGGAAGTCGGTCATTTATTGCCTATAATCAGCATTATGTAAAGCTAGAGCGCCACGCTTCTCCCTCTCTGATTAGCCTCTCGTAGGCGGCTTGGGCACGAAGTGCTGAATGACGCCAAAGATAGTTGGCTGCTATGTGCTCGCGCAACCTGCCGTCCTTGGGCTGCGCCAGCGCGCGCTTGATTGCCGCGCTGATCGAGCTGAGCGACCTCGGTTCAAGATACTGAGCATACTCGCCGAAGTACTCGGTAGTCCCTCCGTGGCGGGTTATGCACACTCTGGCGCCCGCCAAGCCGGCCTCCAGAGCCGCCAATCCTGGCGTTTCGTACTGCGACGGCAATACCAGCACTGAACACGCTGCGTACGCCGATGCGAGCAGTCCGGAACTGTGCTCAAGCGCCGGTATCAAAGTTATGTTGCGGCTTCGGCGTATTATCTCCATGCATTTCCGTGTGTACGCGTTGTCAATAACGTGACCTATCAGAACAGTCGGATATTGCATTCGTTCGACGACACGGAGCAAGGCGAGCAAGTTCTTGCGCGCCCAACCGATATGCCCCACGTACAGTATGAAGTCACTGCCGTACTTGGAAGCAAACTCGTCGGGCGTGGCGTCGGCGAAGCGCTCCTCGACTCCGTTCGGCAGAACTGCCACGACTTTGCCTCGAACGCCCAGCCCGTGCTCTACCAAGGCTGCCTCGGCACGCGTGTTGGGCAGGAGCATCTCGGCCATTTCGCAGAGTTCGCGGCATATCACGTGCTCCGTCCAGAAACCTCCGCGCCGACGGAGTGACATTCCCAGCTTCAGGACCGCCCTGAGGCGCCACGGCCTGTGTCTGCTGTAGAACTCGGGTGAAACTGCAATCCGCGCACCAAGAGCGCAAACAGCGCGGCCGAGGTGATATGTCCCTATGTCTGCACCAAAGAGGTGAAACAGATCATACTGCGCAAATTCGTATCGCCGCCAAGGGTCGAATAGCTCTACAACACAACCCGTAGACTTCAACTCGCGCTGAAGGGCCCTTACCTGTGTCTCGACCCCACCCCCCAGTACGGTTATCGCGGGAAACGAGCCAAACAGCACCCTCATTGTTAACTAAAGTCGCATGCGGCGAGTTTGAATGCCCTTTCGCACGCGTCGGTCGAACGCGCGCAAGCCTAGCAATAATGTATTGGCCGTTCCGACCTTCTGGGGACAGACTGCCTTAACCGGTTCAGGCCTGGACTTCCACTCCAGAGACCCGTGAGCAAAGTTACCGGAACGCAGAACAATATTCGCATATCTGTCCGGCCACTCTGCAGTCAAGCTAAAATCGTCGTCAGCGTCTGTGTGCAACCTCACTGAAATAGACTCTCGGTTCGCGACCGCTTTCAACCTAACACAGCTCCGGCGCCGCCACCAGTCTGCGTAGTCGGTAATGTTCAACTCCCCCCCACACTTCGACAGTGCGTAGTCCAGCACCTCCGTTACCACTTCAGAGAAACGAGCGACTTGGTCAGGATGATCGTACAGAAAACATGGCTCGAATCGGGCCACCTGCGTGTCCACAACCGTCTTGAAGTAGCTAACCATCTGTGCTGGCGTTGCTTTCGCCCAAATCAGTCGACCTATACTGATAGGATGGACCGGTATCTGCAACACTGAAACTTCACCCGTCGGCACCATGGGACGGCCGGGAATGTCATCATATGCAAAACAGAACTCGGACGAGTAGCCAAAACGCATCGCGTCGAAGACCCTGCTCAAGTGATACGTCCACTCTCCATAAGGTGCAGCAACGCCACAGACTCTAATCCCCAACTTAAGTAGCAACTCGCGACCGCGCTCCATATTGAGACGATTGCTCTCCTCGTCACGAAATACCCTATGTAGATGGCAATGTAGCTGTATGTCTTGGCCGTCGAGCAGTTCGGCTAGTGACCGAGGATCTGGTACCGCTCCTGTCGTCACAAACCACGTGAAGCGCATCGCCCGAGCTTTCGCCATTTCAGCGGTCTTCGCGAGTGAATCACCTGACCAACTATCAACGTCCACCCTGAACCCACACCCCGGAGTCCGACGGGACGGGCAGTAGCTTATGTGCAAGTACGGGTTTCCTCGCATCCAGGAAATCGCCCGCAGGCCGTTGGCAACAAGTCTGCGGACACCGCCTCGGTCCACCGCTGCAACCGTCTCGAAAGGCTGCCGGGGCATCTCCGCAGAGAAAACGCGCACTACCGCCCTCTGACAGGCCAACTGAGAAGCCAAGTTGAAAGGCAGTATCAGACAGAGACCGCGCCTGCCCCCCGAAGGAATCAGCAAGGGCCGGCATGCCCAGTCACCTGCTCCGGGCCTGCTCCGTATCAGTCGGCCGTGTCCGTGGAGTGCGATGTCGGACTGATTCAGAAAAAGGACCGAGTCGTCAGCTGACAGCCTCCGGAGCCTGACGCGCCCCCCAACCAGTTCAGGCCAAATCAGCTTCGCCGCATCAACATCAGCTATCACGCTTGCTCCCGAGTCCGCATGGCGTTTGGCTACTCGAGCATCAGCTTGACTTATGCCCGAAGGAACGACGAAAACCGTGTCCACGTCGTTGCTGAGTTCGTCTCCGAGCTCAAAAGACACACCCTCCCGACTGAGAAGGTCTTCCCACCATACATCTGGGCACAAGAGCTTCAGCAACACGATTTGGCCACTAACGGAAACCGAACCCGACAAAACACTACTGTATCACTCCAGCAAGCGCCGATAGCAACGGAGAAAATCCACCTCAGCGACACCCCAGTTGTAGCGGTCAAACACCGCGGCCCGACCGGCGAGTCCCCTTCGAATGCACTCGTCGGGATCTGAAAGCGCCTCGACAAGAACCCGGGCAATCGCGTCGGGATTGGTCGGGTCCACAAGCCAGCCGCACCCAACCTTGGTTACGACGTGACGCATCTCAGGAGTATCCGCTGCGACTACTGCCAGTCCACATCCCATGAACTCAAACAATTTGTTCGGCAAACCAGTGTAGTCATTACGACGATGCGGCTGCAGCAGAATCACACCGACAATTCCTGAAGCGGCCCTGCGCAACATCTCGCCATAAGGCACCCAGCCGTGAAGCGACACTGAGTCGCCCAAGCCGTGGTTACGAACGAACTCCTCGCATCCCGTCCTCATGTCGTCGCGCGGATCGAACTCGCCCATCACGCTGAGTCGTACTCCGGCAACACAATGACTGACCCGGGCCAAAGCTGCCAACAGAAGGTCGAATCCCCGATGGCGGCTGGCAAGTCCTGTGAAGACAACCTCCTTTGCGCGGTTCACGACAGGCGGGGGCAGGAGCTCAAGTGGCGGAAAATTGGGAACCAGAGTCACGTCACAGCCGCGACGCAGAAACCGCTCTGCCCTAGTCGCATTGGTATCCAGAATTGCGTCGGCATGTCGTGATGCTTGGTACTCAATCGACTCGATTGCGAAATAGCCGGCTGCCCGGATCGGAAGCGGCAAATCCCTTCTTTCTAAGAACGCACGGGAGAACCACTCACTCGCGTCGTACACGACACTGACTTCGGGCCGGCTTCGACTGAACGCAAGCCCAACTGACAACGTCCACGGGTCGAGACACCCGCAGACATGCGGCTTTACGATGCACAGCGTCCGAGTGATGTCTCTCAGGACCGACAGCTTGCTAACTAGCCGTCTTTCTGCCAGCGGCACCAGCTCCACACCACAGCTGCTGCCGGAGTCAGACTTGACTCCGCCAAGTCCTATTAGCGTGACGCGGTAACCTGCCCGGGCAAGAGACACAGCCTGACGATTTAAGAAACGGCTGTATGTTACTGGATGAGAGGATGTCAGCAGACAGACGTGAGCAGGGCGGATCACCCGGCTGGGCTCTTCGGGGAGTCCGAATCGTCTTCTTCTTTCCTCGAATTGCTCGTGTCTACCGCCTCCTCGGCACGGGGAGGCAACTGGCCCAGAACACGAAGGCACTCGCGAGCAGTGTTCGTGTGGATGTCTACGGTATCCTCCGTCTTTAGAGCATACCCACCTGCTAGCACAGGTGCTACCGGCACACCTCGTTTGTGACAGCCCTCTATCACAATGCGATCGCGCAGGGCCAGACCACGTTTTGTCAGCCGCAGCGAACCGAGCTGGTCGTCACGATATGGGTCGGCTCCGGCTACGTACACGACCATCTCCGGCTTGTGCTGATCCAGAATCCTGGGAACAGCAACCCTCATGTGCTCAATGTACTCCTCGTCACCGACCTCATCGTCAAGGCCGATATCAAGGTCCGACTGCTCCTTGATGGGATAGAGGTGTTCCTGATGGATTGAGAACGTAAAAACATCCGGATCGTCCCTGAAGATCCGCGCGGTTCCATTGCCCTGATGGAGGTCACAATCTATCACGGCCACCCGCTTGACGCGCCCCTCGGACTGTAGTTTTCTAATGGCGACAGCAATGTCATTTATGTAGCAGAAACCCTCGCCGTGATCCGCGAAAGCATGGTGAAACCCGCCGCCCAAATGCATCGCGACTCCATCATCAAGTGCGAAACGACAGGCTATTGTGGTCCCAGAAGCATGTGTCAAGTAGCCTAAGACAATCTCCCATGTCAGAGGAAGCTCCGACCTGACGGTACGCGACGTCCAGCGTAAATTCAGCATGTCTTCTACGTACTCGCGGGTATGAACAAGTCGGATGTCATCTATGTTGGGCTCAGGCGGACAGATGATATTGTCCGACGAAACAAGTCCGTCCGTGAGCAGGCGATCTCGCACTAAACGGTACTTGTCAGTCGGGAAGACGTGGACGCCGATGTCCAACTGGTACTTGTCGGAATAGACGAATCTCATTCAAGGCATCCTGAGGCTGGCATGAGTGATCTCCGAATTATAGAAAGCTGCGGCGTGACGTCAAGCCGGCACGTCGGCGTCTCTCCAACAAGTCCACGAATGCCTCGAGCCGGGTCAGGAGACCGGTTTCCGCGCTGTGCTCGTCCAGTGAGATAGACAGGAACGGAAGGTCAAAACTACTGCTCACACGTACCATCGTCGGTTGGACCACTGTTGACGGCATACAGGCAAATGGGCCTACATGTACAACTCCGTCGTATCGCAGCTCGACTGCACGCAACATGTGGCCCAGCGAGTTTGCGTCTTCTCCACCGCAGCAGTATCGCCAGTATGTGGCCGCTGCCCTTCGCGCCCTAGCCATCTCGTTTCGACCAAGCCGCAAACCATGGAGTCCAAGCCAGCGATGCAAAGTAAGAAAAGGATCGACCAGCACTCCCATTTCTCCTAGACGGCGTACAATATCGAAGTTCACTAACGGCTCCAATACACAGTAACTCTCGCCCAGCAGCTTGACACGAAGCGGCCGCACACGGTTGTTCCGTCTGACTGCAGCGAAGCGAGCTTCTACACTACCGTAGGTTCGAACCAATGTATCAGGCCTTTGGGCCAACCTAATCTCCTCCTCGATTGCCTTCAGAACACCCCAGCAGTAGTCAGGCGAATCGGCAAAAGGCATCGTTGCTCGCCACACCTCGCCTGCTCTGTCCAGAGCGACAGACTTCAGCCACCCAAGACGAAATGCTCGCACGGCGCGTCTGAGAGCCCGGGGCAGGCTTCCGGAACTGAGTCCAGCGACGGCGCGAACTGTGTTCGGGAGATTCTCGTGTGAGAGCTCAAGCAAGTCGAACCGATAGCCCAAGTCACGCAGAATGTCGGCCTGAAGCCGTCCATAGTACCCATATCGGCACGACCATGAGCCGGTCGTGTATACCAACGTATCAGCTCCTGCCTCCAGTGAATTGACCATATTTCCCAGCGTCGCCTTGAACGGCAGGCACATTGCCTCAGGTGCTAGCTTGGCACCGAGGGCCACGGCGTCGTCCGATAGCTGCGGAGGAACCACTACCTGAGCACCCAGCTCGCGTAACACCGACTCCAGCACAGTGTAGATGCTACCTACCCAAGGGAAAGCCGCTTTCATCTCTTTCCCTTAAGCATGAGCAGGTCCACAAATGATTCGATACGCGTGCGCTGACCTGCCTCACCAGTCTGTTCATCAAGAAGCAAAGTCAGCATCGGAAACTTGCCGCGAACGAGCTTGCGCCGGATCATCTCATACGTTACCGGCGCAGTCCCACAGGCAAAACTCGAAACGAATAGCAACCCATCTATGGCACCGGTCTCCACGGACAACCCTGTAGCTGTAAGCAATTCCAGCTCATAGTACCAACTAGGGGGGGACACGAGGAGCGACTCATGTCTGGACAGCTCCTTCGCAGAAGGAAACGCAACAACGACCTGTGCCCCTGCGTCGGAAACATGCTTCAGGACGTTCATCCCCAGATGACGGTCAAACAACAGGTAGCTGTGTCCGACGACCGCAGTTCTTGGCCCCCTTACCGTAGGCAGCGGCGAGACTTCTTCTCCGAAAACGTGCAGCGGTGATCCGCTTGCCCGCGTAACTCCGAGCGCCTCCTCAGCGGCATGGCAGGCGCTGAGCCATGCCGGGCGCCAGCGAGAAACACCCAGTGAAACGGCCAGATCTCGAAATGCCTGCCACTCCGGCCGCTCCCGCTCATCGATAATCAGCTCGATGATTCCGCCAAGTCGCGGGAAAATGGCGCGGACCACATCGGGTAGCGCAATTGCCTTCGGGCATCCGAAAAACAGCCTGCGGTTCACCCTGCGGCAGACTAACCGCGGAATGAACAACGCGTCAACTGCGTCGGCGATACGAGCGATCTGACCGATGAAGGCCTTCACAGGAAGGCAGACCTCCGCCGGCGCTACCCTCGCTCCGAAGTCAAGAGTCTCTCTATTAACGGGTTCCGAGAGCACAACATCGAAGCCGAGCTCGCTGAGAAATGCCCGCCACAAAGGATAGTGGTTGAACGTGTGCAGCGAGCGGCAGATACCAATGCGAGTTGCCAAGGCTCAATATTAGCTCCGCAGCCAGAGTCATGTCAATCAACTCATCAGAATGTATGATTAGAAAAACGCAGCGTGAATGGCGCAAGTTGACTGGCAGGACACGGTCGGTAGAATACCTTTGGTGCAAATGAGGATTACCCATTGGCAGAGCAAGCCACGTTCACAGCCGTTCTACTCGAGACTCTGCTCAACATGACAGTCTTCTCGATTACGTGCCTGATCGCGGCTATCTCTCCGCCCTTGGCTACGACTGCAAGCGACGTTCCGAACGACAAGGGCGGTGCTATTCTCGTAAGTTGGTTACCCGCAGACAACCCGGGGCTGACAGGCTACCGCATTCTACGTCAGGCCGAGAGCAATCCAACATGGGAGACGCTAGGTTTCGTCGGCAGGCTTGCACGACGCTACACAGACGACAGGGCGCGGAACGGTGTTCGCTACCGCTACCAGGTAGTTGCCGAGAGCACCACCGAAACTGCCCCTAGCGAACCGTCTGACTTCGCGATCGCCTCCCCCCAATGGTTCGATTACAAGACTCTACCTGCACTGTTGGGAACATTCATTCTGACGTTCATCTCCATCTACTTCATAAGAAGAGCGCGGCGCGACCGCAGCCTGTTCATTCGGCGCATCGCCGGTCTTGACGCAGTCGAAGAAGCGTTGGGTAGAGCGACCGAAATGGGACGAGCAACCCTGTATGTACCCGGCCTGTCGTCAATGGCCGATGTCGCTACCATCGCTTCTTTGAACATCCTCGGCGAGGTCGCGACGAAGACCGCCAAATTCGGCACGCCGCTAATCGTTCCCAATCGCGACCCGATTGTCTACACTGTCGCTCACGAAGTCGTCAAAGAAGCGTACACAACTGCCGGCAGGCCTGACGCATTCAATTCCGATATTGTGTTCTTCGTGACCACGGATCAGTTTGCCTTTGCTGCCGCAGTCGACGGCATCATGGTCCGCGAGCGACCGGCGACGAACTTCCTTATCGGTATGTTCTGGGCCGAATCATTGATTCTGGCCGAGACTGGCGCAGCCACCGGTGCCATTCAAATCGCGGGAACCGATGCAGTCCACCAACTGCCTTTCTTTATCACCGCCTGCGATTACACTCTGATCGGCGAGGAGCTCTACGCGGCGTCGGCATACCTCTCGCGCGAGCCACTGCTATTGGGCGCGGTCAAAGGACAGGATTACGCCAAGGCGATCATCATCACGCTGATAGTTGTCGGTTCGCTCTTGGCGCTGACTGTCAACCTCCCGGTCGCTAACTGGCTCTGAGGAGAGAACGTGAAACGACGACTTCCACTCCTAATCGTTCTTGCCACGGGAGTCTTCGGCGCACTCGCCTTCTTCGTTCCCCATGCCGCCGTCCGTGATGTTGACCTGACCATGCGCAACGACGTGTTGCGGATAATCGCTGCTTTCGGCTTGATTCTGGGCGTCGGATCCATACTCCGCCACCACCTCACCAAGATACAACGCCGAGCTGAGCACTGGGGCTACTCCTGGGTGACCATCATCATGCTCTTTGCCAGCGCCGTCGTTGGCCTGTTTGGGGGAATCGACCCCCGGACTCCCGGCGTCCTGCCCACGCGCATCGGCAGCTTTTCTTTCCACATCCAGACTCTCTACACGAGCGTGATGGTCCCGCTGGCCGCGACCATGTTCTCGATGCTCGCCTTCTATATGGCCTCAGCCGCCTATCGGGCTTTCCGCGCTCGCAATCTGGAAGCGACCCTGCTTCTGATTGCCGCTTTCGTTCTGATGTTGGGCGCGGTCCCGCTCGGTAGTCTACTCGTCCGCCCGCTACCTGACTTTGCTGAATGGATTCTGACTGTACCCAATACCGCAGCCAAACGAGGCATTCTCTTCGGTGTAGGTTTGGGAACTATTGCAACCTCGCTAAAGATCATCCTCGGTATAGAACGCGGCTGGCTCGGCGGAGGCAGCTGATGTCGATTTGGGACCGACTGCAGGCAGTCGATCGGCGCTGGGTGTATCTTGTAATCTGGGTTGTGGTCGCGCTGCCGCTGATCTTCCCTTTCCGCATCCGACCGGTAACCTCGCCACCGGTTGAGAAGCTGTTTGACCATGTTGACTCCATGCCGGAAGACAAGGCGCTAGTTCTTTCTGTTGATTTTACACCTGATACACAGGCCGAGCTATTTCCCATGCTCGTCGCCCTACTCCGCCACGGTTTCGCGGACGGTCGTCGGGTTGGAGTGCTAGCCATGCAGGTCCAAGGCTTGGGCTTAGCTGAAGAGGCCCTGACCCAAGTAGCCCATGAGTTCAACTCGCGTGCGAAGAGCCACGACGACTCCGTCGTGAACGGCGAAGACTATGTCTTCTGGGGCTGGACAACTCCTGAGGTGACGGTGATGCTTGGGATGGGCGAGCGCATCACCAACGTCTTCCCAGTCGACTACTACGGCACAAAGACAGCCGAGCTGTCGATAATGAATCACCTCCGAAACTACGACGACATCGGTCTGCTTGTGTCAATTGCCGGATCTGCAATTCCGCTTTCCTGGATAAACTACGCTCAGACTCAGTTTGGCGTTCGGCTCGCCTGCGGCATAACCGCAGTATCGGCCGCCGACTTCTATCCTTACCTCAATTCCGGCCAGTTTGTCGGCATGCTCTCAGGAATGAAAGGCGCAGCCGAATACGAAGAGCTGCTCGACGCGAAACTGCTCCGCCGGGGAACGGAGTGGTCGCTGCGGCGCAGGGCAACAGAAGCAATGTCATCCCAGACCACGGCTCATCTTGCCATAATGGCTTTCATCGTCCTCGGTAACATCGCCTTTTTCATCACCCGAGCGAAGAGGAAGCCGTGAATCTGTCGCACGACCCTTGGGTCTGGATAAGCGCGGTCCTTACGCTCGCCATATTCTCCTTTCTCTACAAAGAGAACCCGTTCTACAGATTTGCAGAACACCTCTACGTTGGCATAGCCAACGGCTATGCTATAACCTTCTATTGGCACCGGATTCTCGTTCCCAGTCTGGTGCGGCCGGTATCCCAGGGCGAGAAGCTCTGGCTGATCGCAGTCGCGGCTGTCGGTCTGCTCTATCTGACCCGGTTCATCCCGAAACTCTCTTGGCTTGTCCGCATACCAATCGCCATCGTTCTGGGTTATTCCTGCGGCGCCTATATTCCCCGCGCCCTCGATGCTCAAATTATCCAGCAGCTGGTGGCTACGATAGTCACGCGAAGCTCGTTCGCCAACGTCTGGACCGGCATATGGGCAGTTCTCATACTCCTAGGAGTCATCGCAAGCGTAAGCTACTTCTTCTTCTCCGCAGAGCGCAGAGGCCCACTCAAGGCTGTCTCGTACGTCGGCATCATATTCATCATGGTCGGCTTCGGCGCGTCGTTCGGCTACACGGTCATGGCCCGCATTTCTCTTTTCATCGGCCGACTCCAGTTCCTCCTTGGAGATTGGCTCGGACTCGTGAAGTAGTTCAGTCCCAGACGACGCTCTTTTAGTACTCTGCGTTGTCAATCTGAGCCCGCTGCAGAGCACCGGAGTAATCGACGTATACCGTCTTGGGCTCAGAGAAGATATCGTAGGCTGTCCATCCGCCCTCACGATGACCGTTGCCCGTGTCCTTGACGCCGCCGAAAGGCAGGTGACATTCAGCTCCGATTGTCGGCGCGTTGATATAAGTTATCCCGGCCTCGATTAGCTCGATCGCCCTCATAGCCAGGTCTACGTTACGAGTATAGACCGACGATGACAGACCATAGGGCGTGTCATTCAGAACCCGAACGGCCTCATCGAAATCCCTGACGCGAATGACCGAGAGAACGGGCCCAAAAATCTCCTCTCGGGCAATCCGCATCTGCGGGGTGACGCCGACAAACACAGTTGGCTTGTAGAAGAAACCCTTGTCGTAGAGACCACCGGTGAGCGCCTCTCCCCCACACAGGAGCTTTGCGCCTTCAGCAAGCCCGATTTCCACGTACTGGTGGACAGAGTCACGCTGCGAGCGGGAAACGCATGGCCCCATCTCAACGCGCTCGTCTAGTCCGTTGCCCACCTTCAGTTCAACAACACGCGCAAGCAGCATGTCGATGAAATTGTCGTGCCTGCCGGCCTGAAGAATCAGCCTTGATGTTGCTGTACAACGCTGACCGGTGGTGCCGAACGCTCCCCAGATCACGCCTTCAAGCGCCAGTTCCAAGTCTGCATCGTCGAGCACAATCTGGGCGTTCTTGCCTCCCAATTCGAGCGAACACCGTTTGAGACCACGTCCGCAGACCTCGGCGATATGCCTGCCCACGGAAGAAGAACCGGTGAAAGAGACGCCGCTCACATCCGGATGAGCAAGAAGCGCCTCGCCAACCGCACTGCCGGTTCCGTAGACGACATTCACGACCCCATCGGGTACGCCGGCCTCCGCGAGCGCCTGAACGAAGTTGTGGACCGATGCCGGCGTCAACGTCGCCGGCTTGATCACTGCCGTGTTGCCGCACACGAGCGCGGGAAACAGCTTCCACGATGGTATCGCCATGGGAAAGTTCCAGGGACAGATCATGCCCCAGACGCCCATTGGCTGGCGGGTAACCCAAGCCAGCTTGCTGGGTAGCTCCGAGGGAACGACCTTGCCCCAGAGCCTCCGACTCTCGCCAGCTGCGTACAACCCGGTGTCTATCGCCTCCTGCACATCACCTCGCGTCTCCTTGAGCACCTTACCCATTTCCCGCGTCATTACCCGGGCATATTCGTCCTTGTGGCTGATCAGAATCTCGGTCGCACGACGCATTATCTCCCCACGCTGCGGAGCCGGAACGGCACGCCACTTCGGATAAGCTGACTTGGCCGCTGCTACGGCCTCAGCGACATCCTCCGGCCCGGACGTCGGGAAAAGACCAATGAGGTCATCCCAATCCGCCGGATTACGGTTCTCGTAGGTTGCACCGCCTTTTGCCGGCACGAATCTGCCGTTGATGAAGTTTCTGTATTCCTGTGCCAACGTTTCCTCCTGTAACTAGTTACGGCAGGTCACATTCACAAGAGCCAGCGCCTGTTCCGGCGTTTCGGCCCTGATGGTTCCTGTGACCTCCCACGTTTTCAGTCCAACAACTTTCTTTCCTGCTTTCAACGCGAAGCCAATTTCGGAGAGCGTTCCGTACGATCCGCCGATAGCTATCAGCACGTCCGCAGTTCTAACTACCGCGAGATTACGTACCTCGCCCAAACCGGTGGCGATTGCCACATCTACATGCGGGTTCGCCTCCGCGCGGTCCGACCCTGGGATTATTCCCACCGTCAGACCGCCCACGCTCTTCGCACCGCGACAGGCGGCCTCCATCACTCCGCCCTTACCGCCGCATACCAGCACGGCTCCCGATTCAGCCAAGCGCCGCCCGACTTCTTCAGCAATCCCGGCGAGTTCCGGGCCGCATTCACCCGCGCCGATGATTCCAACGTGCAGACTATTCCTTACAGAACAGACTGACGACATCAAACCTCGAAACATCGATCAGACCCCTGTCGGTCAACTTCAGCTCCGGAACTACCGGCAGCGCGAGAAATGAAAGGGTAACGAACGGGTTCGTCAGGCGCGAACCCCAGACGCGCGCCTTGCCCAGAAGCCGATTCAGGTCTTCGACCACGCGGTCCGCCGGCTCATCGGACATCAGCCCGGCGATCGGCAAAGCCAAGCTCGCGGCGACCTTGCCGTCGGCGGTTGCAACGTAACCACCGCCCATCCGCTCAAGTGCCCGGACCGCAGCCAACATGTCTCGGTCATTAGTCCCGACCACAATGGCATTATGTGAATCATGGGCCACCGTCGTCGCCAACGCACCCTTCTTAAGGCCGAAGCCGTGAACCAGACCAAGGCCGACTCGACCGGTTCTCCGGTGTCGCTCAATCACTGCCAGCTTGAGCAAATCGCGCTCGGTATCGGCGACAACCATCCCCCGTTCAATCGTCGGCCGCTGAACGTGCTTTTCGGTTATTATCTGGTCGGGCACAAGCCTGATGACATTGCACAGCTCACCCTCGGCCGGGATGGCCAGCTCCTTCACTGTCAACCGCCGCATCCGCACTGTGTCGGTCACCGAATGGTCGCGTAACACTGGCAGTCTCATGACCAATTCACGCTCCCGGACCACAAGCTGACCGCGCTTGAACACCATTCGGACATTGAATCGCGGCAGTTCACCCACGATGGCCAGATCCGCCTGATAACCCGGGGCAACCGCGCCCAGACCTGAAAGCCCGTAGTGCTCTGCCGGATTGATTGTTACGAGCTGAACTGCAGCAACCGGGTGCATCCCATTGGCTACCGCCTTGCGCAATGTCGCATCAAGGTATCCGTCACGCAGCAGCTCCTCGGGGTGCTTGTCGTCGGTCACAAACGACCAGCGACGCAGATTCAGGTCGTTGATTGCCGGCAACAACGAACTCAGGTTTCTTGCTGCCGAGCCCTCACGAACCTGAACCGTCATTCCCGAACGCAGCTTCTCTATCGCCTCACGCGGTCCGATACACTCGTGGTCGCTTCTCACCCCGGCCGCAACATAGGCCTGAAGCAGCGTCCCGGTGAGCCCGGGCGCGTGACCATCGACTGCCCGCCCGCTTCTTCGCGCTGTCAGCAGCTTCGCCAGCACTTCGGCGTCACCGAACGCGACCCCGGGGTAGTTCATCATCTCGGCAAGACCGATGACCCTGTCCAGTCGCAGCAGCTTGGCAATGTCCGCGGCTTTCAGTTCAGCACCGCTGCTCTCGAGCCGGGTCGATGGAACACAGGACGGGACCATCACGAAAACATCGAGCGGCAGCCCTTCGCTTGCCTTCAGCATGTAACGGACGCCGGCGGCGCCTAGCACGTTGGCAATCTCGTGCGGGTCGGCTATCACCGCTGTCGTGCCGTGAATCAGTGCGAGCCGCGCAAACTCATTAACCGCCAGCAACGAGCTCTCGATATGAATGTGACTGTCGATGAAGCCCGGGACAACACAGGCGCCTTCCAGATCAAACACCTGCCTGCCCTTGGAATACTCCTGCCCGACTCCGGCAATGAGTCCGTTCCGGACCGCAACGTTCGCTCGCCTGATCTCGCCGGTGAAGACATTGACAACCTGGCCGTTGCGCAGAAGCAGGTCTGCCGGCTCCTCATTCCGGGCAACAGCCAATAGACCCTGCAATTCTGCCAATCTGCCTGCCATCATTCCACCTCTGCGAGAAAACCCAGATACGGCAGATTGCGAAAACGCTCCCCGCAGTCCAGCCCGTATCCCACGACAAACCTGTCCGGAATCTGAAACCCCACATAGTCCGGCTCGACATCCGCCCGACGGCGCGCCGGTTTATCCAGCAGGACGCAGAGCCTCAGGCTGCGCGGGTGGCTCTGCCTGAGCTTGTCGAGAACTAATCCTAGAGTCAGACCAGTGTCCAGAATATCGTCGACAACGAGAACGTCTTGACCTTCAAGCGGACAACTTGGCCTGAGCATAACGTTGACCGCCCCCGAGCTCTCAGTCCCGCTGCCGTAGCTTGAAACCGCAATGAAATCGACAACCACCGGTATCGTAAGACACCGCACCAGATCAGCGAGAAAAACCCACGCGCCCTTGAGAATCCCTACGACTACGAGCCCGCCACCGGCATAGTCGTGCGAAATCCTGTCGGCAATCTCGCGCACCCTTGCTCCAATCTGTTCGGCCGTCAGCAAAGGGCTGACTCTGGCCTCAACCGGTTGCCTGTTCATCTCTCGGCTCCGCTCATCGGAAATCGGTTATCCTTCGCAACCCCTGTGCTGACTTGCGCCCATGCCTCTAGAGTCGGGGCGACTGGATTTGAACCAGCGACCTCTTGGTCCCGAACCAAGCGCGCTAAACCAACTGCGCTACGCCCCGAAACCGTCGAACCCGCGATCGAACCGCTCTATCATAGAACAAAGGCCTACGCCGTCAACTCCGGCGTGCGCTGCCCGGTCGGCAAAGGCGCGTCAACTTGAGTAGTCTACGACCGGAACCCGGGGCGACCGGCCGGAGGGCAGCCGGGACACTCCCCTCCTCCCTGCCGGTCACTCATGTCCGCCCTGAGACATCCCTGTCCAACTGGACAAACAACGGAATCGACCCTTATTTCTAACCGTCCGACAATCAAGCTATTACGCCGTCGGAAACGCTCCGGCCTTCGGCGAGCGGACGGCGGAGGGAGTGACTCCCCCAGTGACCCGGTCCACTGAAGCTGAGACCGCCGCGACAGGAACGGAACTTCCGCTCAGGATTACCCTATGGGCCGGCGTCTTTCCTAACGTCTGCGGCTATCCCCAATAGACAACCGCGTCCTTAGAATTGCTCTCAGTTCGCCGCACCACGTTACGGGGTGACTGGCGCCGCAGGATACGAGACACAAACCCCGGCTGAACCCCACTCAGAGACCGGCCCAACCGGTGGACAGGACCGCTCTAGAAGTCAACCGCCAAGCTCAGTCGGTGCGACAACCCGAGTCGTCCCAGATTGCGGTAGCCGTAGTCCAACCCGATGCCGATGGCACTGGTCGGCCTCACTCTGACACCCAGCCCGAATGAAAGCCCGGTCTCCCATCCGACTTTCGCGGCATAGGCCGGGTCGGTATTCAGTGTGTATCCGCCGCGCAAAAAGAACTGACGGTACTTGTATTCGAGCCCCAGATTTATCTTCTCGTTCACATCATTGAAGTGATTGAGGTCGACGGCCGCAGTCATGTAGCCAGCCTCGGTACGCAGCACATCGTAGGCCAGTCCGAACCGGAAGATCATCGGCAGCGGAAACGTCTCGGTGAGATAGGTCGCGGGAATCGGCTCGCGCGTCCAAGGCCACTCCCAGTTCGGGTCGTGAGTGAAGTTGAGCTGGCTGCCGGAATAGGACAGGTCAGGACCGAAATTGGCCATTGCCATCGCGACCCGCAGATTCCGCCAGCCGGTATTGTAGTGAACTCCGAAGTCAAAAGCGATGCCGGTTGTTCCCACATCCCATATCCGCTCGGACACTCCCTTCGCGGTAAGGCCGAACGCCAGCTTGTCAGTGAACATCCGGGCATAGGTAATCCCGACAGCCATATCAGTCCCGGTGAAGGTGCGACCGGTTCCCTGATACTCGTCGATCGTTGTCTCTTCGAAAGTTCCCAGCGTCAGCGCTGTGGCCGAAACACCCAGACTCCCGATTCTTGTCGGAACAACCAGCGATAGGTATTCGTGGTTGACGTCGGCAATCCAGTCGATGTGGTTGAGAATCGCCTGCCTCCCGGAAACAAGTGCGAGCCCGGCCGGATTCCAGTAGGCGGCACTGGCATCGTCGGCCACCGCGACGAAAGCCTCGCCCATGCCGGTTGTCCTGCCGACTCCGATCTTCAGAAACGGCAGTCCGGACATACCGACTTTGGTGAAGGCAGCGAAGGCCACACCGGTCATCATCGACCATAGCACAACGACAACCGCACACCGCCCTGCCCGCCGCCTTATACTGGCACCGGTCAATCCGCAGTTGGAGCTTTTCACCTATTCCCCCTAGTGAATAACCACGAACTTACCGACCTGCGTCTCCCCGTCGTCCGGCTCGACGTGAAAAACGTAGACCCCGGGCGCCGGTTTCTGCCGGCTTTCGTTAAGCAGGTCCCAGTCTTCGTCTCCGCCATACTGATTAGGCACGCCGCCAACATCGTAACGTGTCGCATCATGACGCAGGGTTCTGACCAGGTCACCGGCGAGGTTGTAGATGCGTATGGTGCAATGATCGGGAAGGTTGATGAACTTTATCTTCCTGAAGTCGCGGTGCCGCTCCCATTCATTGCGAACCAGATAAGGATTGGGAACGACCCGCACAATGCGACTGTCCTGTGCAGCATCAAACGAAACCGGCGTGACCATTATACGCCACGTCGCGTAGACAGGGGCCGGCGAAAGCGCCTTAGTCCTAACGTACCAGGTATCGCCGTCCTCCGGCAACATGTGAATCCCACCGCCGGAACGGAACTGAAAACGACAGCCGCAGACATAGAAGAACCGGGTCTGCCCCAGGACCAGTGTGTC
>Ga0101944_10002797_pt1 | contig 26689 bp, 28 predicted proteins | sample DewCreD2012metaG_FD_75245 | JGI IMG/M metagenome (GOLD analysis project Ga0101944, IMG submission 75245) | Hot spring sediment bacterial and archeal communities from British Columbia, Canada, to study Microbial Dark Matter (Phase II) - Dewar... ... | reverse complement strand
CTCGGCCGCCGCGGCGCGCGCCGCCGAGACGTCCACCCCCTCCAGCAGCACCAGCGCGCCGCCGCCGGCGGGCACGCCGTCGCGCAGCGGGTGCAGCGCCACCTGCACGGGGACCTCGGCGCGGCCGGGCGGGGCCAGCGTCACCTCGAGCGTGACGTCCTCGCCGTCGCGGGCCCGGGCGAGCGCGGCGTCGAGCCGCTCGCCGTCGGCGCCGGCGGGCCACCACGCCGTCTCCGGCAGCCGGCGGCCGGCGAGCGCTGCGGGCTCGCCCGCCCCCGCGATCGCGAGTGCCGCGGCGTTCGCCTCGGCCACGGTGCCGTCCGGGGCGAGCAGGAGCAGGGCGCGGGCGGTGTGCTCGAACACGGCCCGGAAGCGCGCCTCGCTGGCCTGGAGCGCGTCGGCGGCACGCTGCAGCGCCGCCTCGCGGCCGCGCAGGTCGTCCTCCTGGCGGCGGCGCGCGGTCACGTCGCGGGCCACCACCAGCCAGTGCGTGACGGCGCCGTCGGCGCCGCGGTGCGGCGCGAAGTCGAGCTCCAGCCAGACCGGCGTGCCGTCGCGCCGCACCTCGAGCACCTCGTCGCGCACCGGCTCCCCGGCGTCGAGCGCGGCGCCGATGCGCGCGAGCACGCGCTCGTCGGTCGCGGGGCCGCGGAGCCCGTGGAGGGTGCGGCCCACCAGCTCTTCCGGGGTCCATCCCGTGAGCGGCAGCGCCGCCCCGCTCGCGAACAGGATCCGCCGGCCGGGCGTCGCCGAAGCCGCCCCCTCGAGCACCAGCACGAGGTCGCTCGCGCGCGCGAGCGCGGAGCCCAGGAACTGGTGGTCCTCGCGGGTGCGGTGCACCTCGATCGCCGCGGCGAGCGCCTCGGCGGCCTCCTCGAGGAGCGCGCGCTCCTCCTCGGTCGGCACGGCGGGCGCGCGGCGGTACACGGTGACCGCGCCGGCGAGCCTGCCCGAGGGGCCGACGAGCGGCCACGCCCACGCCGCGCGGATCCCGAGGCCGTCGAGCACCTCGGCGTGCGCGCGCCAGGCGGGATCGCGCGCCGGGTCGGTGGTCACGACCGGCGCGCGGCGCGCCGCGGCCGCGAGCGGCGCCGGGCCGTCGGTGGCGACCGCCGCGCCGTCGAGGGCGCGGAGGAGCGCGGCGGGCACCGTCGGCGCGAGCGCGTGCCGCACGTGCGCCCCCGCCGGGTCGGCGAGCGAGACCGCCACCATGCCGGGGCTCAGCCGCCGCTCCAGCGGCTCCACGAGCGCCGCGAGCGCGGCGGGGAGCGGCGTGCCGCTCGCCGCGCGGTGCAGCAGCGCGAGCTCCGCCTCGAGCTGCTCCTGCCGCCTGCGCCAGGCCGTCACCTCCTGCCCGAGCGCCGTCACGAGCCCGCCCGGCGCCTGCGGCGCGAGCGTCCACTCCGCCCAGCACTCCGCGCCGGTCGCCGTGCGCAGCCGCGCCACGCAGCGCACCGGCGGGTCGGACTCGCGCGTGACGCGCGCGAGCGCCGCCTGCATCGCGGCGCGGTCGTCGGGGTGCAGCGCGTCGGCGAGCCGCGCGAGCGACGCGCCCGGCTCGAGCGTCGTGACCATCGGCCCGAGCGCGCGCAGCGCGATCGCCACCGCCGGGTTCACCGGCCGGAGGCGCCCGTCTGCGCCGACCATCGCGACGAACTGCCGCGGTGGAGTCCCGGAGATCGTCACGCGCTCAGCCCACGAGGAGATTGGCGAGGAAGGCGATCGTGCCGACGATCGCCCCGAGAACATAGCCCAGCCGGACGATGAGATCCAACTCGCGCTGCGTCACCGTGCGCACGATCTCCTCCATCCGCCGCGTCGAGAAGCCGAGGACGCGCTCCTCGACCATCGCCGGAATATCGAGCCGGCCGACGACGGCCGCCAGCTGGCGCTCCACCCACTGCCATGCAAGTTCTGGCACCTCGCGCCGCAGCGTGTCGGCGACCGGGGCGGGGAGCCAGTCGGCGGGGCGGCCGACGGGGCGGGCCAGCAGCGCGCGTGCCGCGCGCCCCGCGAGGTCGGCCACGGCGCGCCGGCCGGCGTCGCCGGCGAGCGCGCGGACGACCACGTCGGCCACCTGCTCGTCGCGCACGGCGCCCAGCACCTCGCCCCAGGTGCGCCGTTCGAGGCCGTCGAGGAGCCGCTCCACGCCCGCCGCGACGGCGCGCCGCGTCGCCGGCAGCCGCGCGAGTTCCACGAGCCAGTCGGCGAGCGTGCGCTCGAGCGCCGCGCGGCGCGCCGGCCCGAGCCGCCCGAGGCGCTCGCGCAGCGGCGCCTGCAGGAAGCGCAGCGCCGCCTCGCGCATCGCGCGGCCCACGCGGCCGGCCATCTCCGGGTCGCCCATCGCGTCGGCGAAGCGCTCGAACCCCTCGGCCTCGAACCCGTCCACCAGCCGCTCGATCGTGCGGTCGGTCACCACGAGCTTCGCCAGGAGCCGCTCGTGCAGCAGCAGGTCGCGGACGCTGTGGTCGAACGCGCCGCGCAGCGCCGTCTCCACCGTGCGCCGCGCCTCGGGGTCGCGCAGCAGCGCGCCGAGCCGCTCGAGCGCCACCGGGAGGTAGTCGGCGATCGCCTGCTCGACCACCGGCAGCAGGCCCGCCGGGAGGCGGTCGAGGAGCGGGCGCTCGTCGGCCGCCAGCCGCTCGAGCCGCTCGCCCACGGCGTGCCGCAGCGTCGCCTCCAGGTCGTCGCGCTCGGCGAACCCCGCGAGCCAGTGCTCCACCGCGGCGGCCACGGCCTCGCGCCGGCCGGCGGTGAGGTCGGCGCCCACGGGCCGGTCGGCGACGCGCGCGCGCACCTCGCGCACCCAGCCGGTGACCGCGGCGTGGAACGCCGGCGTCGCGGCCAGCGCGGCGACCCGGTCGGCCACGGCGTCGCCCAAGCCGGAGAGTGCCTCCTCGATGGCGGCGAGGAGCCGGGGCGGGAGTTCGGTCGCGAGGGGGCCGCGCTCCGTCTCGAGCAGGGCGCCGGCGATCCGGCCCAGCGCCTCGTCGAACGGGCCGCGGACGGCAGGGGTGCGGAGGCGGGCGAGGAGGTCGTCCGGGGTGAGCAGCTTCTCGCCCACCGTGCGCCCGATGCTCCGGGCGAGGCGGGCCTTGTTCTTGGGGATCGCGCCGTGCAGGCGCAGGCGCCGCCACCCCCGCGGCTCGTAGGGGTGGAAGAGCATCCAGATGGCGACCGCGTTGGTGATGCCGCCGGCGATGGCGCCGACACCGATCGTGAGGAGGCCCTGGAGCGCGACGCTGGAGTCCATCGGGCCGCAAGATAGCGCCCCGTTGCCCTAAGTCCGCGTCGCTGCTATGGTTCAGGGCTATGTTCGAGGAGCTCCAGACCCGGCTCTCCGGGGTGTTGCAGCAGTTCCTCGGGCGCGGCGTCCTCACCGAGGAGGCTGTGACCGCGGGGCTCCGGGAGATCCGCCGGGTGCTGCTCGAGGCCGACGTGAGCTTCGAGCTCACGCGCGAGTTCCTCGAGCGGGTGCAGGCGAAGGCGGTCGGCGTCACGCAGCTCAAGGGCGTGCGCCCGGGCCAGCAGGTCGTCAAGATCGTCTACGACGAGCTGGTGACGCTGCTGGGCGAGACGCAGGCGCCGCTCGCGTTCGCGTCGGTGCCGCCGACCGTCATCCTCGTGGTGGGGCTGCAGGGCTCCGGCAAGACGACGACGGCGGGCAAGCTCGCGCGGCGCCTGAAGCTCGAGCAGAAGGCGCCGTTCCTCGTCGCGGCCGACGTGTACCGGCCGGCCGCGGCGGCGCAGCTGGCGCAGCTCGCGGCGCAGGCGCAGGTCGGCGTGCACCAGGAGCCGGGCGAGACCGACGTCGTCGCGCTCGTGCGGCGCGGGATCGAGGCGGCGGGGAAGGCGCGGGCGCGCACGGTGCTGGTGGACACCGCCGGCCGCCTGCAGATCGACGAGGCGATGATGGCGGAGCTGCGGCGCCTCCGGGACGCCGTGAAGCCGCACGAGATCCTCCTCGTCGCCGACGGGATGACGGGCCAGGACGCGGTGCGCATCGCGCGCGGCTTCCACGAGGCCCTCGGGATCACGGGCGTGATCCTGACCAAGATGGACGGCGACGCGCGCGGGGGCGCGGCGCTCTCGATCCACGGGGTGACGAAGGCGCCGATCAAGTACGTCGGCACCGGCGAGCGGCTCGACGCGCTCGAGCCGTTCCACCCCGACCGGATGGCGCAGCGCATCCTCCAGCAGGGCGACGTGCTCACCCTGGTGGAGAAGGCGCAGGCGGTGGTGGACGAGGACGAGGCGAGGCGCCTCGCCCGGAAGGCCGGGTCGCGGAAGGGGCTCGACCTCGAGGACTTCCTCGCCGCCATGCGGCAGATGCAGAAGCTCGGGCCGCTCAAGAACGTGCTCGGGATGATGCCGGGCGTGAGCCCGCAGATGCTGCAGGGCGCGAACCTCGACGAGAAGCGCCTGCGGCACGTCGAGGCGATCGTGCTCTCGATGACGCCGGCGGAGCGGAAGGACCCGGACGTGATCAACGGCTCGCGCCGGGCGCGCATCGCGCGCGGGAGCGGGCGGCCGGTGCAGGAAGTGAATCTGCTGCTGAACCAGTTCCAGCAGATGCGGAAGCTGATGAAGGGCGCGGGGAAACCCGGGGGGCTGCGGCTGCCCTTCGGCCGGGGCGGGTTCCCCGGACGGTAGCCGACAGGGAGAGGCGAGACAGCAGCAATGGCGACTCGGATCCGTCTGCGCCGCATCGGGCGCAAGAAGCAGCCGGTCTACCGCATCGTGGTCGCGGAGCGCACCGCCCCGCGCGACGGGCGGTTCGTCGAGGTGATCGGCACCTACTCGCCGCGGTCGGCGGAGGGGGCGCAGGTGACCCTCGACGTGGACCGGGCGAAGGCGTGGCTGGCGAAGGGCGCGACCCCGTCGGAGACGGTCGAGTCGATCCTGAAGAAGGCCGGCGCGCTCGCCTGATGACCGCCCCCGGCGCCCGGCCGATCGTGGTCGGGCGGGTGCGGCGGCCGCACGGGCTGAAGGGCGAGGTCACGGTCTTCCCGCTGACCGACGACCCGGCGGCGATCTTCGGGCCGGGGCGCGCCCTCTGGGTCGTGGACCTCGAGGGGCGGGTCGTCGGCGGCCCGCACGAGGTGGAGCGGAGCCGGGCCTACCACCGGGAGTGGCTGGTGAAGTTCCGCGGGATGGAGGGGCGGGAGCCGCTCGAGGCGCTGCGGCATGGCTTCCTCGCGGTGCCGGAGCACGAGCTGCCGGCGCTCGCGGCCGACGAGGTGTACGTCGGCGACCTCGCGGGGTTCGCCGTGCAGGACGAGGCGGGCCAGGCGCTCGGCGTGGTGACCGACGTCTTCGAGCTGCCGGCGGGCCTCGTGATCGAGGTGCAGGGGCCGAAGCGCGAGTTCCTGCTGCCGTACGTGGGGGAGTTCGTGCGCGACGTCGCGCGCGAGGCGCGCCGGCTGGTGGTGCGCGTCCCCGACGGGCTGCTCGACTGAGGGCCGGGGCGTGCTGGCGATCGACATCGTCACGCTCTTCCCCGAGGTGCTGGCGCCCTACCTCGCAGCGAGCATCCCGGGGCGGGTCGCCGAGGCGGGGAAGGCGCGCTACCGGCTGGTGCCGCTGCGCGACTTCACGCACGACCGGCACCGCACGGTGGACGACTACCCGTACGGCGGCGGCGCCGGGATGGTGCTGAAGCCGGAGCCGTTCTTCGAGGCGGTGGAGAGCCTCGGGCCCCGGGAGGGGCCGGTGGTGCTGCTGTCGGCGCGCGGGCGGCGGTTCGTCCACGCCGACGCGGTGCGGTACTCGCTGGGCACGCAGCTCACGCTGCTCTGCGGCCACTACAAGGACGTGGACCAGCGGGTCGCCGACCACCTCGCGACGGAGGAGCTGTCGCTCGGCGACTTCGTCCTCACGGGCGGCGAGCCGGCGGCGCTCTGCGTGGTGGACGCGGTGGTGCGGCTGCTCCCCGGCGCCCTGGGCGACCACGAGTCGGCGAGCACCGACTCGCACTACGAGGGGCTGCTGAGCCCCCCGAGCTACACGAGACCGCCGGTCTACCGCGGCCACGAGGTGCCGGAGGTGTTGCGCTCCGGCGATCATGCCCGCATCGCCGCGTGGCGGCGGGCCGAGGCGGAACGACTGACGCGCGCACGGCGCCCCGACCTGTGGGCGCGGCACGAGGCGGAGCAGGACGGAGAACCCTGAGGGAGGCGACGATGCAGCAGCTGGCGAACATCGCGCGGGAAGGCCTGCGCACCGACATCCCGGGCTTCGACCCGGGCGACACGGTCAGGGTCATGGTCCGCGTGCGCGAGGGCGACAAGGAGCGCACGCAGGCGTTCGAGGGGATCGTCATCGCGCGGCGCGGCGGCGGCATCGAGGAGACCTTCACCGTCCGCAAGGTCTCCGCGGGCGTCGGGGTGGAGCGCATCTTCCCGCTGCACAGCCCGTCGATCGCGTCGGTCGAGGTGGTGCGGCGCGGCCGCGTGCGCCGCGCGAAGCTCTACTACCTGCGCAAGCTCAGCGGGAAGGCCGCGCGCATCCGGGAGAAGCGCGAGAAGTAGGCGGCGGGGTCCGGAGCGCGCCGTCCGTGACCCTCTCCCTCGCCCGCGAGCGCCGCGCCTGGTCCGCCGGGCGCCTCCTCGTCGGCCTCGATGAAGTCGGCCGCGGCCCCCTCGCCGGTCCGGTGGTGGCCGCGGCCGTCGTCTTCCCCCGCGACACGGTGCGCATCCGCGCGGTGCGCGACAGCAAGACCGTCGCGCGCCGCGCCGAGCGCGACGCGCTCGCCGCCGAGATCGCGCGGCGCGCGCTGGCGCTGGCGGTCGCCGCCGCCTCCGTCCCCGAGATCGACCGCCTGAACATCCGCGTCGCCACGGCGCTCGCCATGCGCCGCGCGCTCGCCCGCGTGCGCGCCCGCCTCGCGGCGCTCGACCACGACGTGCTCGTGGACGGGCTCCCCGTGCCCGAGCTCGGCTGCGCGCACGAGGGGCTCGTGGGCGGCGACGCGACCTGCTACAGCGTCGCGGCGGCGGGGCTCGTGGCGAAGGTGGTGCGCGACCGGCTGATGGCGCGCCTCGCGCGGCGGCACGCGGGCTACGGCTGGGAGACGAACGCCGGGTACGGCACCGCGCAGCACCTCGAGGCGCTCGGCCGCGTCGGCCCGTCCCGGCACCACCGGCGCAGCTTCGCCCCCGTCGGTCAGCTCCCGCTGCTCTGACCCGGGAGCCGGCCGCCCGGCTCGCCGAAGAGCTGCCGCCCCACGCGCGACCACCACGAGGGCAGGGCGTCGCCCGGCAGCGGCTTCTCCACCACCTCGACGCTCGCGAGCCAGCACCGCCCCGTCAGGAGCACGGCGAGCCCGTCGCCCGTCTGCGCCTCCCTGCGCTTCCGCTTGTGCTCGAAGCTCGTCAGCACCTGGTCCACGTCGTAGCCGATGTCGGCGCCGGGCGGCACCACGAGGACCACCGAGCCCAGCACCACGTCGAGGTGCAGGCTCAGGGTGGGGTCGTAGACGAGCGCCTCCCGCAGGTCGAGCTTCACCTCGCCGGCCCACGCCCGTACCTCCACCTCGGGCGGCACCGTCCAGCGCCCGTCGCGCTTCAGCTCCGAGAAGACGGCGGCGAGGCGGAGCGGGGGGCCGTCCCAGGCGCCGGGCGGCTCCTCCGCAGCCGCCGCGGCCGCGGTGACGGCCGGCGGCGGGGTCGCCGGTGCCAGGCCCGCGGCCGGCGTGCCGTCGAGTCCCTGCAGCACGGCCAGGACGGCGCCGCTCGTCGCCGCGCCCTGCAGGGCGGCGTAGCGGGCCTCGAAGTCGCCGGCGGAGAGGCGGCCGTCGGCGTGCGCGGCGCACAACTCGCGCAGCGCCGCCTCGCGGCGCGCCACGGTCGCGGCGTCGGCGGCGGACGCCTCTGCGCTCACGGCTGGCGCGCGGGCGCGGGCTCGGCCGGGTACTTCGCGAGGATCTGCTGGATCGCCCGCAGCCGCCCGGCGTAGTCGAGGGTCTGGAAGTCGTAGACCTCGTCGTCGCCGCCGGTGAGGGCGTTGAGCGCCCCGCCCACCACGCCGGTGCCGAGCTGCATCTCCGACTTGCGGAGGAGCCGTGCCTCCGTGATCCGGGCGACCGGGACGGTCACGAGGCTGTCGCGCTGGCGCACGAGGAGCCGGTCGCCGTCGAGCCGCACGAGGCGCACGTCCCACACGTAGCTGTCGTCGTCGAGCCGGAACTGCCAGCGGTTGTCCTGCGCTGCCGCGGGAACGGTGGCGGTCGCGACGAGCAGGGTCAGGGCGGCGAGGAGCGGGCGCAACGGCATCGGTGCCTCCGGTCGGCGCCCCCGGCCGGCGCTCTTGTGGATCGCCGGAGGGGGTGCCACGTTAGGGACGGTTCCGGGGGCGTAGCTCAACTGGCAGAGCAAGAGACTTTTAATCTCGAGGTTGTGGGTTCGATTCCCACCGCCCTCATGACCAGCCCGCCCCGCACGCCGGGACCTCGTACCGTAGAATGACCATCGCCCGCGCCGCTGGCAACTCCGGCGCCGGGCCGGCACGCGCCGCAAGGAGCGAGGGTTGTCCAAGACGATCTGGATCGACGGGCGCTGGTGCGACGAGGCCACGGCGACGGTCTCCGTGTTCGACCACGGCCTGCTGTACGGCGACGGCGTCTTCGAGGGGACGCGCGTGTACGGCGGGAAGGTGTTCAAGCTGCACGAGCACCTCGACCGCCTCTACGAGTCGGCCCACGCGATCTGGCTCACGATCCCGATCCCGAAGGACGAGATGGCGCGCGCCACCGAGGAGGCGGTGCGCCGCTCGGGGCTGCAGGAGGCCTACCTCCGCCACGTCGTCACCCGCGGCGCCGGCGACCTCGGGCTCGACCCGCGCAAGTGCGCGCGCGCCACGGTGATCATCATCGTGGACACGATCAAGCTCTACCCGCCCGAGCGGTACGAGGAGGGGCTCGTGGTGGTCACCGCGGGCACCCCGATCCCGCACCGCGAGTCGCTCTCGCCGCGGGTGAAGTCGCTCAACTACCTCCCGCACATCCTGGCGAAGATCGAGGGGATCCAGGCCGGCGCCGACGACGTCATCATGCTCGACGCGAACGGCACCGTCTGCGAGGGCTCGGGCGCCAACCTCTTCCTCGTGAAGCGGAACGAGGTCCTGACACCCGCCGCGTACTGCGGCATCCTCCGCGGCGTCACGCGCGACACGGTGCTGGGGCTCGCGCGCGAGGCGGGCTACGCGGCGCACGAGACGCAGCTCAACCGGTTCGACGTGTACACCGCCGACGAGGCGTTCTTCACCGGGACGGCCGCCGAGATCATCCCCATCCGGCAGGTGGACGGGCGCGTGATCGGCTCGGGCCGGCGCGGCCCGGTGACGCTCGACCTCACGCAGCGCTTCCGCGCCCTGGTGCGCGGCGGCTGACCCGGGCGGGGCCGTGGCCTGGCGCATCGTGCAGCTCGGCGACCGCAGCTGGAGGGTCTCCATCGCCGCCGAGCGCCAGGGCAGCAACCCCGCGTGGCAGCTGGTGCTGGCGTTCCGCAGCGACGAGCCCGGGCGGCGGCCGGTGTGGGCGATCTATCCGGGGCACAGCTCCTCCCGGTCCGGGGTCTTCGCGCTCGCCGAGCAGCTCTCGGACGACGCGCTGCGGCAGTTCCTGCAGGAGCAGCTCGGAGGCACCCTTCCGGCATGAGCGGCATCTCCCTCTACGACATGCGGCGCGTCGCCGAGTCGCTCGCGGCCCTGCAGGGGAAGACGATCGCGGCGGCCGTGCTGCGGTCCGACCTGCGCCAGCTCCGGATCGAGACGACCGACGGGATGCTCGCCGTGCTCGAGGTGGTGCTGGAGGCCGGCGGCCGTGCCCGTCTCGACCTCGACGTGATCCGGCCGCCGCTCCCCGCCACGCCGCAGCTTGAGGTGCGCTTCGACGGCGCGTGAGCCATGGGCGGCGCCGCGAGGCACCGCACCGTGCCAGAGCCGGGGGGCGGAATGCGGGGCCGACGGGAGGTTCCGCCGGGGCGTCCGCGGTGCAATGTTATTCCGCTGCGCGGCGGAAGTTCCTGCGCCGCCACGAGTTCGCCCGTCGCACCTGCCGCCTGCCGTGCCCGGCCCCGCGCCCGGCCACCGGCCCCGTCGCTGGTCGCGATCTTGCCCGTTCGAGGGCCGACCGACGCCGTCCAGGACGATCGCGATGACATCGATGGGGGAGCGCCTCCGGTTCAGCACCTTCCGCCTCGACCGCCTGCCCGACGGGCACTGCCGGGCGCGGGTGGAACTCACCTGGCGTGGCGACCAGCGCTTCGAGTCGGAGTGCGAGGGTCTCGCCTCGCCCGCGGGCGAGCTGCGCTGCGCCGCGCAGGCGTGCGTGGACGCGCTGAACCAGGCGGTCGCCGACGACACCGGCTTCGACCTGCTCGGCGTGAAGGCGGTGCGCGCCTTCGACGCCAACGTGATCATCGTGTCGCTCGCGGTGAAGGGCGAGCACGGCGGCCGCCGGCTCGTGGGCTCCTGCCTCATCGAGGCCGACGTGCCGCGCGGCGCCGCGCTCGCGGTGCTGAACGCCACGAACCGCGTCCTCGGCAACCAGCTCCACATGCGCTGATGCGGTCCCCGGCGGCGGTGCGGTGGCGGTGGGCCCGCGGCGGCGCCGGGGTGGTGGCGCTTGGCCTCGCGGCGTGCGGCGGCTCGCCGCCGCCCGCCATGCCCGCGCCCAGGCCCGCGCCGCGCGAGGCGATGGCCGCGCCGGTGCCGTCCATCCCGCCCGCGCCGCCGATGGTGCTGCCGACCGAGGCGGCGCAGGCCACGCTCGCGCGCCAGATGCGGCTCGCCGCCGACTCCGCCGCCGACCAGCAGGTGCTCGAGGCCCTCGCGGCCGCCCACCCCGACGACGAGCCGGGTGGCGCGCCGGGCGGCGGCCCCAACTGGGACATCGACGTCGAGAGCTTCAGCGGGCATGACCGCGTCCAGTTCTACCTCGACTTCTTCCAGGGCCGCGCCCGCGACCGCTTCGCCATCTGGCTTGGCCGCATGTCGCGCTACGAGCCGCTCATCCGCGAGCGGCTGCAGCGCGAGGGGCTCCCCGGCGACCTGCTGTACCTCGCCCTCATCGAGAGCGGCTTCTCGAACCAGGCGGTGAGCCGCGCGCGCGCCGTGGGGATGTGGCAGTTCATGCAGGGGACCGCGCGGGGCTACGGGCTCCGCGTGGACCGCTGGGTGGACGAGCGCCGCGACCCGATCCGCGCCACCGACGCGGCCGCGCGCTTCCTCGCCGACCTCACCCGCCGTTTCGGCTCGCACTACCTCGCGGCCGCGGCGTACAACGCGGGCGGCGGCAAGATCTCGCGCGGGCTCCGCCGCATCGGGCCCGGTGGCGGCGACGAGGAGGAGGACGAGGAGGAGGGGTTCTCCGACGCCGACTTCTTCCGGCTCTACGACACGCGGCACATCCGCCGCGAGACGAAGGACTACGTCCCCAAGCTCATCGCCGCCGCGCGCATCGCGAAGGAGCCGCACAAGTACGGCTTCGACCCGGTCCCCGAGCCGCCGCTCGAGCCGATGGACTCGCTCGTGGTCACCTCCATGACGGGGCTCGACGTGCTGGCCCGCCTCGCCGACACCACCACCGAGGCGCTGCGCGCCATGAACCCGCACCTGCTGCGCGGGACGACCGCGCCGACCGGCCGCACCATCGTGCGGCTCCCGGTCGGCCGCGGCACGACGGTGGCGCAGCGCTATGCGGAACTGCCGGCGTCGGAGCGCGTGACCTACGTGATGCACCGGGTGCGCAAGGGCGAGACGCTGGGCGGGATCGCGAGGCGCTACCGGCTCACCACCACGACCCTGGTCGAGGCGAACCCCGCGCTCCGGAAGCGGAAGGCGCTGCGCATCGGCCAGGAGCTGGTGATCCCGACCTCGGGGGCGTTCCGCTTCGACGCGGTGGTGGCCACGCGCCCGGCGCCGGCCGCACGGCCCGCCCCGACCGCGGGCCGCCGCACCCACACCGTCCGCCCGGGCGACACGCTCTCCTCGATCGGCCGGCGCTACGGCGTCAGCGTGGCCGAGCTCAAGAAGGCCAACAACCTCTCCGGCACCAGCATCAAGGCCGGTACCCGTCTCCGGATACCGGCCTGACGCACCGCGCCACCGCGTCGCCTACTGGGCGGCGACGGGCGCCCCGGCGGGGACCTGCACGGGGCGGTAGCCCCGCAGCACCGCGTGCTGGTAGCCGTTGGACGGATCCTCTCCCTGCGCCAGCAGCTGGTCCACGCGCGCCGGCCCGCGGTTGTAGGCGAGCAGCGCGAGGCGCATGTCGCCGTCGAAGCGGTCGAGCAGCTGCCGCAGGAAGCGGAAGCCGATCCGCAGGTTCGTCTCCGGGTCGTAGAGCTGCGCCTCGGTCATCCCCGGCTCCACCGCGCGCGCGGTGGCGAGCCGCACCTGCGCCAGGCCGATGGCGTCGGCCGCGCTGCGCGCCGTGGGCTTGAACTGGCTCTCCACGTCCACCAGCCGGAAGCCGAGCGCCGGGTTGATCCCCTCGCTCACGGCGACGTCGTAGATCGTCGCGGCGAGGTCGGCGGGGATCTGGTAGCGGCTCGAGAAGTGGATGAGCGCGCTCGCCCGGTCGAGCTGGGCCCTGGCCTGCGCGAGCTCGGTGCGCGCGAGGCGCAGCGCCTCGGCGGCCGAGTCGCCCGTCACCGTCGCCGGCGGCACCGTGGCCTCGGCGAGCAGAAGGTCATCGTGTCCCCGCGTGCTGCGCGCCCAGCCGCCGAGCGCGCTGATCACGATGGCGCCGGCCAGGAGCGTGGCCGCGCGCGCGAACGGCCGCTCGGCCCACTTCGCATGCGCCTGTCGCGCTTCGGTCGGTGTCATCTTCGACTCTCCTTGTAGAGGGTCCACTCAGCCGCGGGCCCCTTCGCCCGCGCGCTGCCATGCCCCGGACGCACCACCCGACTTCGCGAGCAGGCGCACCTGCTCGATCGTCATCGCCCGGTCCACCGCCTTCACCATGTCGTACACGGTGAGGCACGCCACGGCCGCGGCCGTGAGCGCTTCCATCTCCACCCCGGTCCGGCCCGTCGTGCGCGCCGTCGCGGTCACCCGCACCCCGGGGAGCGACGCGTCGAGCGCCGCCACCACCTGGAGGTCGTCGAGCCCCAGCGGGTGGCAGAGGGGGATCAGCTCCCCGGTCCGCTTCCCCGCCATGACGCCCGCCACCTCGGCCACCGCGAGCACGTCGCCCTTCCGCACCGACGCGCCCGCCACCTGCTCGTACGCCTCGCGGGACATCCGGACGGCGCCCTCGGCGGTCGCCGCGCGCTCCGTCACGGCCTTCCCCGACACGTCCACCATCCGCGCCCGGCCCTCGGCGTCCAGGTGCGAGAGCGTCACCGGGCCGCCACCAGCTCGTCCGCCAGGACGGTGAGGAGGAGCTGCGGGTTGACGTTGCCCGCCGCCGCCTCGCGCGCGTCGGCCACGCGGTCGAGCGCCGCCAGCACCTTCCGCTGCGCCGCCGGCTTGCCGGCGGCCGCGCGCGCGCGCTCCAGGAGCGTGACCGAGAGCGCGTCGAGCATCGCGGTGAAGTCGCCGCGGGCCGCGAAGGCGCCCTGCTTCAGCAGCCGCTCCGACAGCGCCGCGTCGCCGGCGCGCAGGGCGGCCAGGAACTGCTCGGCGGCCTTGCGCGGAGTCGCCGCGCCCTCCCCCTCCCCCTCCCCCTCCTCCTGCGCGATCGCGCGGCCGATCACGCCATCGGCGGCGCGCACCACGGCCTCCACGTCCGCCGCCGCCATCACCTCGCGGGCGAAGGCGCGCACCTCGTCGTCACGGACCCGGCCGAGCCGGACGGGCACCGAGCGCGAGCGGATGGTGGGGAGGACGCGCCGCTCGTCGGCGGTGGTCAGGATCGCGTGCAGCCCCGCCGGCGGCTCCTCGAGGAGCTTGAGGAGCGCGTTGGCGGCGTCCTGCCCGCCGTCCTGCAGGCTCAGCCGCTCCGCGTCGCCGATGATCAGCACCCGCCGACCGCCCTGCGCCGCCGTGATCGCGGCGCGGCGGCGCATCAGCCGCACCGACCCCATCCCGTGGATCGCCATCGGGTCGGGCGCGCCCCAGAGGCCGCGCGTGCGGCGCTCCGTCATCACGTCGGCCAGCGCCTCGGCGACTTCCTCGGCCTGACCGTCGGGATCGGCGGCCTTGGGCCGGAGCACCGGGACGAACCAGTGCAGGTCCGGGTGCTGGAGCTCCAGCACGCTCCTGCACCCGCGGCACGTGCCGCATGGCTCGGCGGCGGGCTGCCCACACAGGAGCCACTGGGCGAGCCAGAGCGCCAGCCGCTGCTTGCCGACCCCGGCCTCCCCGGTAACGAGGAGAACCTGCGGCAACCGGTCGTTCCTGGCGGCCTCCGCGAGCTTCACGCGGGTGCTGGTGTGTCCGACAATCGGCCTGATCATGCTGGGGTGAGAAGGTAGCAGGGTCCGGGCCGCGGGCTACCGAAAGAAGTGTAACATCATGCATTTCAAGGGTTTAACATTGCAGCGGCGGCGGCTTCTTCCCGTCTTTTTGGCGGGGTGTCGTGGTGCTCGACACCGTAAGCGCTCACTCGCAGATGGAGAATAGTGAGTGAGCGCTCGCTGATGTTGTGGGCGTTTCGTGACATGGGTTTGCGCGACTGGGTCGCCCAAGGGGCTGGCGCGATCGAACCTGCTGGATGCCCGTCGGCGGGTGGCTGGTGCCGGCAAGCGACTGCTCGCGGGCCAACCCGACCGCCGAATTGACCGGAAGGGCCGGCATCGGTGCCCAGATGCAATCCCCTGCAGCAGCCGCCATCGGCGGCGCTCCCTGTCGGCCGTGGCGGCGATCCGGCGCTGCCGCATCGGCGCGGCACCTTGGCGCCGCGCGTTGCGCCCACCCGGCGCGATCATTACGTTCGGCGGTCGTTCGCGGGGGATCGCGGACGCCTTCCCGAGTAGCTCAGTTGGTAGAGCAGCTGACTGTTAATCAGCGGGTCGCAGGTTCGAGTCCTGCCTCGGGAGCTCCCGCCACGGGGCCGCGCACGCGGCCCCGTTACCGTCTCGGGCGACCTCGTCCCCGTCGCCGCCGTCTCTCCGCGCACGTGCCACGCGTGGTCCATCGACCCCGAGCCGCTTCACGACGGCCGGTGGCGAGCGCATCCTCAGGCAGGTCGGCACGCTGCTCGATGGATCGACACGCGGAGGTGCGGATGCGCACGCCATGGATCACGAGGGGCCTCTCCCATGCCGTCTGCGGGACGCTGATCGCGGCGGTCGTCGCCGCGCCGCTTCCGCTGGCGCTCTCCTCCCGACCCGCCCGCGCGCAGGAGGCGTCGCCCGTGAGTCCGTCGAGCCTCGGCGACGGCCACGTCACGTGTCGCGCCCCCGGCACCGGCAACGAGGTGCGGGTCGCCATCGGCTCGCGGCGGCTGCTCGGCCGCGTCGCGGCGAGCGACAGCGGCGTCATCGCGCTCGAGACCCTCGATGGTCCGACGTCGGTGCCCATCTCGGATGTCGACTCGATCTGGGTCAAGCACCTGGCGCCACGGCGCGCCATGGCGTTCGGCGCTGCCACGGTGGCGACCGGGATGACCGTCGTGGCCATCTCGGAATCGGACGACCTCGGGCTCGCGAGTTCGGGCCTCATGGTCGCGTCGGGCGCCGCGATCGGGGCCATGCTCGGCGGGATCTTCGGGTCGCTCATCGAGCCGCGCGATCACTACTGGCTCGCCTGCGGCTCGGCACGCCCGCGTGGCGACGCCGTGTCGATCGCCCCGCGCGTCCCGCCACCAGCCGGCATTCCCGGCCCCGCGCGGGAGCGCTGATCCCCGTCCCGTGTCCCGCTGCCCCTGGTGCCTCGGCGCGCCCGACTACGTCGCCTACCACGACGACGAGGGGGGCCACCCGGTCACCGACGACACGCGGCTCTTCGAGAAGCTGGCGCTCGAGGGGTTCCAGGCCGGGCTCTCGTGGCTCACGATCCTGCGCAAGCGCGAGCGGTTCCGCCGCGCCTTCGCCGGCTTCGACGTCGCGCGCGTGGCGCGCTTCACGCCGGCGACGGTCGAGCGGCTGCGGCGGGACGCCGGGATCGTGCGCCACCGCGGGAAGATCGAGGCGACGATCGGCAACGCGCGGCGCGCGCTCGCGCTGCCGGAGGAAGCGGGCTCGCTGGCGGCGTTCGTCTGGCGCTTCGAGCCCGATCCCGCGACGCGCCCTGCGCGGCTCACCTGGGACGTCCTGCGGACCACGGCGACGAGCCCCGAGTCCGTGGCGCTCTCGCGCGAGTTCAAGCGCCGCGGCTGGCGCTTCGTGGGCCCCACCACGGTGTACGCCTTCATGCAGGCGATGGGGCTCGTGAACGACCACGTGGAGGGATGTCCCGCCCGCGCGGTGGTGGCGGCGAAGCGCGCCCGCCTCGCCGTGCCGCGCTGACCGGCCCGCGAGGGTAGCGCCCCCTCCCGGCCCCGGCTTGATTGCGCGGCACGAACCATGGCCGACACGCACCTCTTCCTCCGCGACCTCGCCCTCGTGCTCGGCGTCGCCGCCGTCACGTCGGTGCTCTTCCAGCGGCTGCGCCTGCCGACCGTCCTGGGCTACCTGCTCGCCGGCGTCCTCGTGGGGCCCAACGTGCCCGCCATGCCGGTCGTCTCCGACCAGGACACGGTGCGCCAGCTCGCCGAGCTGGGCGTGGTGCTCATCATGTTCTCGCTCGGCCTCGAGTTCAGCCTGCGGCGCCTGGTCCAGGTGGCGCCGACGGCGGGGCTCGCCTGCGTCGTCGAGGTCGGGCTCATGATGGTGCTCGGCTGGCTCCTCGCCGCGGCGCTCGGCTGGCCCCCGGGGGCGCGGCTCCTCGCCGCGGCGACCGTCGCCATCTCGAGCACGATGATCATCGTCCGCACCTTCGCCGAGCAGCGGATCCCGCGCGCCCTCTCCGACCTCGTCTTCGGCATCCTCATCGCCGAGGACCTGGTCGCGATCCTCATCCTGGCGTCGCTCTCGGTGCTCGGCGCGGGCGGGGCGGTGGCCGGCACGCGGCTGGCGGGGGAGGCGGCGCGGCTCGCGCTCTTCCTGGCCGTCGCGGTCGTCGCCGGCCTCCTCGTGGTGCCGCGCGTGGTGCGCGCGGTGGTGACGCTCCGGCGGCGCGAGACCATCCTCGTGGCGGCGGTGGGGCTCTGCTTCGTGGCGGCGTGGGCCGCGCAGGCGGCCGGCTACTCGGTGGCGCTCGGCGCCTTCCTCGCGGGGGCGCTCGCCGCGGAGTCGGGGATGGTGGAGCACATCGAGGCGCTGGTGCGGCCGGTGCGCGACATGTTCGGCGCGATCTTCTTCGTGTCGGTCGGCATGCTGGTGGACCCCGGGGCGGTGGTCGCGAACGGGGGCGTCATCCTGCTCTTCACGGCGCTCGTGATGGGCGGGAAGCTCCTCGGGGTGACCGTCGGGAGCTTCCTGACGGGGCACGGCACCACGCTCTCGCTGCGCGCCGGGACGAGCATGATGCAGATCGGCGAGTTCTCGTTCATCATCGCGGGGGCGGGGGCGGCGCTCGGCGCGGTCGAGGTGTCGCTCTTCACGATCGCCGTGGCGGTGTCGGTGCTCACCTCGGTCGCGACGCCGTTCCTGGTGCGGGCCTCGGAGCCGTTCGCGCTCTGGGTGGACCGCAAGCTGCCGCACCGCCTGCAGACCTTCGCGACCCTCTACGGCTCCTGGATCGAGCTGATCCGCGCGCGGCGTGGCGGCGACCAGGTGCGGCCGGAGCGCCGCCTCGTGGGGCTCGTGCTGCTCGACGCGGCGCTGCTCGCGACGGTGGTGGTGGTGGTGGCTCGCGTGGGGCCGGCACTCGTGGCGCGGCTCGTGGCGGGGGCCAGCGTGGCCCCCGTGGTCGCGCGCGCGGTGGTGCTCGCCGGGGCGGTGGCGCTCGCCTTCCCGTTCGCGCTGGGGCTGGGCCGGCTCACCTCGGCGCTCGCGGGGCACCTGGCACAGCGCGCGCTGCCGCTCCCGGCGCGCGGCGTGGACCACGCGTACGCGCCGCGGCGCGCGCTGCAGGCGGCGCTCGGCCTCGGGCTGCTGCTCGTGGTCGGCGCGCCCCTCGTGCTGGTGACGCAGCCGTTCCTGCCGCCGGGCGGCGCGCTCGCGATCGGCGTGCTGGGGCTCGCCGCGCTCGGCGTCGGATTCTGGCGCGCGGCGGCGAACCTCCAGGGGCACGTCGAGGCGGGCGCGCAGGTGGTGGCGGCGGCGCTCGCCAAGCGGGCGCGGGGGCAGACCCGCGCCGAGTCCGACGAGTTCACCGAGCTCGCGGGGCTGCTGCCGGGGCTCGGGCACCTCACCGCGATCCGGCTGGCGTCTGGGGCGCCCGCGGCCGGCCGCACGCTGGGCGAGCTCAACCTGCGCGGGGCGACGGGGGCCACGGTGGTCGCCATCCGCCGCGGCGAGCAGGAGATCGTGGCGCCGCGCGCGCACGAGCTGCTCGAGGGCGGCGACCTCGTGGCGCTGACCGGCACCCACGAGGCGATCGACGCCGCGCGCGAGCTGCTCGAGGTGGGCTAGCCGGCCGGCAGCTCGCAGGCCCGCCAGAGGTACCACGAGGCCACCGACCGCCATGGGCGCCACCGCTCGCCGTGCGCCGCGAGCGTGTCGGCGTCGGGCAGCTCGTCGGTGTCGTGGAGTCGCGCGAACCCCTTCCGGATGCCGAGGTCGGCGAGCGGCAGCACGTCGGGCCGGCCGAGACGGAAGATGAGCAGCATCTCGACGGTCCAGCGGCCGACGCCGCGCACCACCGTCAGCCGGTCCACGATCTCGTCGTCGGTCATCGCGGCGAGGGCCGGGACCGTGGGCAGCCGCCCCGCGACGGCGTGACGGGCGAGGTCCCGCACGGCGAGGGTCTTGGCGCCGGAGAGCCCCGCGGCGCGCAGGGCGCGCGGGGGGAGCGCGAGCAGCCGGGCGGGCGACGGCCGGCGTGCGGGCCCGAAGAGGTCGAGCACGCGGCCGTGGATCGTGGCGGCGGCGCGGCCGCTCAGCTGCTGGCAGGTGATGGACTGCAGGAGGGCCGCGAAGACGCCCGGCGGCCGGCGCGGCACGAGCCCGCACGGGCCGGCGCGGCGGATGACGCGCGCGAGCCGCGGGTCGCGCCGCGCCAGGTGGGCCACCGCCTCGGCGTGGGGGGAGGGCATGGCATGGAGTATAGGACGCGCTAGTTTTCCTGCGTTCCGCGGTCCCATCGTGACCCAGGAGCCGGAGGCCGGATGAGCGACGCGACATCGGGCGAGTGGGCGGGCCGGCAGTCGCCGATCGCCGAGGGCGACGTGGTGCGGGTCCTCGTGGTGGAGGACAACGACATCGACGCCTTCATCGTCGGGGAGATGCTCGCCCGCGCGCGCGGGGTGCACGCCGCGGTGGAGCGGGCGGTGCGCCTCGACGACGCCCTCACCCGGCTCGAGGCCGGCGACGTGGACCTGGTCCTGCTCGACCTCACCCTGCCCGACAGCCGCGGCCTCGACACCTTCGGCGCGCTGAGCCTCGCGCATCCCGAGGTGCCCGCGATCGTCTTCACCGCCTCCGACGACGAGTCGCTCGCGATCTCCGCGGTGCGCCAGGGGGCGCAGGACTACCTCGTGAAGGGGCAGGTGACCGCCGAGGCGCTGGGGCGGGCGATCCGGTACGCGCTCGAGCGGCACCGGCTGATGGACGCGCTGCGGAGCCTCTCGCTGATCGACGACCTGACCGGACTCTACAACCGCCGCGGCTTCCTGACCCTGGCGGAGAGCCACCTGCAGCTCGCCCGGCGAGGGAAGCGGCGCGCGGTGCTCGTCTTCGGCGACCTCGACGGCCTGAAGCAGGTGAACGACAGCCACGGCCACCACTCGGGCGACCTGGCGCTGCGGGCGGCGGCGCAGGTGCTGCGCGCGTCGTTCCGCCAGTCGGACCTGATCGCGCGGCTGGGCGGCGACGAGTTCGCGGTGCTGGCGCACGAGTCGGCGGAGTCGCACGACGCGGTGCTGCTGCGGCGGCTCGAGGAGCAGTTCGCGGCGTGGAACGCCCAGTCGTCGCTGCCGTTCCGCGTGGGGATGAGCGTGGGGCTGGTGGGCTTCCAGCCGGACCGCGACGGCGCGCTCGAGGAGGCGCTGGCGCGCGCCGACGAGGCGCTCTACCGGCAGAAGCGCGCGCGGCGCGCCGCCTCGGCCGGCTGAGCCGGCTCGGCGCCCCGGCGGCTGCGATGGACGACGAGGAGTTCCGGCGCCGGGCGCACGCGCTGGTGGACTGGATGGCCGACTACCTGCGCGACGTGCCCTCGCGCCGGGTCGTCCCCGACGTGCGGCCCGGCGACGTGCGCGCGGCGCTGCCCGCGGTGCCCGCCGAGGCCGGGGAGCCGTTCGACCGCCTGCTCGAGGAGTTCGAGCGGGTGATCGTGCCGGCGATGACCCACTGGAACCACCCCGGCTGGTTCGCCTACTTCCCGGCCAACACCTCGCCCCCGTCGATCCTCGCGGAGATGGCGGTGTCCGCCATCGGCGCGCAGTGCATGTCGTGGCAGACCTCGCCCGCCGCCACGGAGCTCGAGCAGCAGGCGATGGACTGGCTGCGGCAGCTGCTGGGGCTGCCGGCGGCGTTCCGCGGCGTGATCCAGGACACCGCCTCGACGGCGACGCTCTCGGCGCTGCTCGCGGCGCGCGAGCGGGCGACGGGGCACCGCGCGGGACGCGAGGGGCTGGCGGCGACGGGTGCGCGGCTCGCCGTGTACGCCTCCGAGGAGCGCCACTCGAGCGTGGACAAGGCGGTGAAGCTCGCCGGCTACGGCACCGAGGCGCTGCGGCTCGTGCCGACCGACGCGGCGTACGGCCTCGACCCGGCGGCGCTCGCGGCGCGCCTCGCCGAGGACCGCGCGGCGGGGGTGACCCCGGCGGCGATCGTCGCGACGGTCGGCACCACCTCCTCGACCGGCGTGGACCCGCTGCCCGCGGTGGCGGCGCTCGCGCGCGCGCACGGCGCGTGGCTCCACGTGGACGCGGCGTACGCCGGTGCCGTCGCGCTCCTGCCCGAGTGCGCGCCGCTCGTCGCGGGGCTCGGGGAGGCCGACAGCGTGGTGATGAACCCGCACAAGTGGCTGCTGGTCAACTTCGACTGCTCCGCCCTCTTCGTGCGCGACGCCGCGCTCCCCGACTACCTCGCCACCTTCAGCCTCACGCCGGAGTACCTGCGCACCGCGCACGACGCCGAGGTGGCGAACTTCCGCGACTGGGGGATCCAGCTCGGGCGGCGCTTCCGCGCGCTCAAGCTCTGGTGGGTGCTGCGGAGCTACGGCGCCGAGGGGCTGCGCGCGATGCTGCGGCGGCACCTGGCGCTGGCGGTGGAGTTCGGCGGCTGGGTGGCGGCCGACCCGCGGTTCGAGCTGCTGGCGCCGGTGCGGCTCGGCCTCGTCTGCTTCCGGCTGCGCCCGCGCGCGGGCGAGCCGGCGGAGGCGACCGACGCGCGCACCGAGGCGCTGCTGCGCGCGGTGAACGCCGACGGCCGCGTGCACCTCACGCACACGCGGCTGCGCGGGCGCTACACGATCCGGCTCGCCGTGGGCCAGCGCACCACCGCGCGCGAGCACGTGGCGCTCGCGTGGGCGCTGGTGCGCGCCGCGGCCGATGCGGGAGCGTAGCGGGCCGGCGCCTATGCGCCGGCGCGACGGCCGAGGGGCAGCTCCGGCAGCAGCGTGCCGGCGAGGACCAGCGCGGCGCCGCCCAGCTGGGCGGCAGCGAGCGTCTCGCCGAGCACCGCCCAGCTCGTCGCCGCGGCGGCGACGGGCTCGAGGGCGAAGATGAGCGCGGTGGTGCTCGGGCTCACCACGCGCTGCGCGCGCAGCTGGGCCCAGAAGGTCGCGATCGCGGTCGCGGCGAGGAAGACGAGCGCGGCGCCGAGCGCGGGGGTCGGGTGGAGCCGCGGGGTCTCGAGCACCGGCGCGCTCGCCGCCGACAGGACGCCGGTGAGCGCCAGTTGCACGGCGAGCAGGCGCACCGGCGACACCCGCCGCGCGGCATGGCCGGCGGCGACGATCTGGCAGGCGAACGCCGCGGCGCAGCCCAGCGTGAGCAGGTCGCCCCGGTTGAGGCCGCCGCCGCGCGGGTCGGTGAGGAACCAGCTGCCGGCGAGCGCGAGGACGATCCCCGCGAGGAGGAGCGGCGGGGGCCGCGTGCGGTCCCACGCGAACGCGACGAGCGGCACGAGCGGCGTGCTGAGGCCCGTGATGAACGCCGAGCGCGCGGGCGTGGTGTGCGCGAGCCCCGCCGTCTGGAAGACGAACCCGCCCCAGAAGAAGAGCCCGAGGACCGCGCCGGCGAGCCACTCCGCGGGGCCGAGCGCGCGCAGCACGAGCACGAGCGGCAGCGTGGCGAGCAGGAAGCGCACGGCGAGGAAGGTGACCGGCGAGGCGTCCCGGAGCGCGAGCTTGATGATGGTGAACGACGCGCCCCAGACGACCGCCACCACGGCGAGCGCGAGCGTCCCCTGGCGCGGCGTCATCCGGCGGCCGCCAGCGACTCCGCGAGCACCGGGGCGAGGTGGCGCCCGGTGTGCGACCCGGCGACCCGCGCCACCGCCTCGGGCGTGCCCTGTGCCACGACGCGCCCGCCGGCCGGGCCGGCGTCCGGGCCCAGGTCCACGATCCAGTCGGCGCGCTTGATCACGTCGAGGTGGTGCTCGATCACGAGCACCGTGTGGCCCGCGTCCACCAGCCGGTCGAGCACGCGGATGAGCACGCGCACGTCGTCGAGGTGGAGCCCCGTCGTCGGCTCGTCGAGGATGTAGAGCTTGCGCCCCTGCCGCCGGTTCGCGGCGAGGAGCTCGCGGGCGATCTTGAGCCGCTGCGCCTCCCCGCCCGAGAGGGTGGTCGCCGGCTGGCCGAGGCGCAGGTAGCCGAGGCCGACCTGCTGGAGCTGCCAGAGCGCGGCGCCGAGGCGCGGCTGGTGGCGGAAGCGCCGGATCGCCTCGTCCACCGTCCACTGCAGCACGTCGTGCACCGACACGCCGCCGATCGTCACCTCGAGCACCTCGCGGCGGAAGCGCGAGCCCCCGCAGCTCTCGCACGGCACGAAGACGTCGGCGAGGAAGACCATCTCGACCTGCTGCCACCCCGCCCCCTCGCAGGTGTCGCAGCGGCCGCCGGCGAGGTTGAACGAGAAGGTGGCGGCGGTGTAGCCGCGCTGCCGCGCGAGCGGCTGCGCCGCGAAGAGCTCGCGCACCTCGTCGAACGCCTTGACGTAGGTCACGGGGTTCGAGCGGGGCGAGCGACCGATCGGCTCCTGGTCGATCAGCACCACGTCCTGCAGCAGCTCCCAGCCGGTGAAGGCCGCCACCGTGCCGACCGCCTCGCCGAGGTGGGCCTTGGCGGAGTGGCCGCCGTGCAGCCGCGCCTCGAGCTGCCGGTAGAGCACGTCGTGCACCAGGGTGCTCTTGCCGCTCCCGGAGACGCCGGTCACCACGGTGAGGGCGTCGAGCGGGATGTCGGCGTCCACGCCGTCGAGGTTGTGGAGCCGCGCGCCGCGGATGCGGAGCCAGTTGGGGCCGGCGCGGCGGCGCGCGCTCGCGGACGTCTGTTGTCGAGAGATCAGGCCCCGCCGGGAGGCTGGTCCCCTCCCGCGGGGGATTCGGAAGTTGCAACCCGCGCGGCACGGCGGCGGAGGCCGCGCCCGCCGCGCAATTCGCCCCGAGTTTGGAACGCCTTCCGGCGTCCCACCGTCAACGCCCCGGTTCTCCGCTGGCGGCGCCACCGCAAACCGGTTTTACCGTCAAGAGAATCCAAATTAAACTTAGTTCAAAAGGCTTCCGGATGCAATACCCTTTTAATGGGATCCGCCGGAAAGGCGCCGGGCCGAGGGGAGAGAATCCGGTCCGCTAGCGCGCCTCGGGCGGGCGTTCGGCGGCCACGATCTCGCCTTCCTGAACGCCTTCGGCGACGGCGACCGCGATGTTGTTGCGCAATCCCAGCTTGAGTTCCCGCTTCTCCCACCCCTGAGCGTTGCGCACGAACGCCACCGGCCGGGGCGGCGAACCTTCGAAAAACAAACCCTCCCGCGGCAGAATGGGAGCTTTCGGGGAAGTTGCCAGGATGATGTCGGCGCCCACGGTGAAATTGGGAATCACCCGCGGGTCCATTGCGAGCAGCTTGAGCCGGACCGGGAGATGCTTGATGTAGGATCCCCGGAAACCACTGCTGGTGGCGTAGGCGCCGATGGAGACCACGCTCGCCGGGAGCACGAGCCCGGGGAAGGCGTCGAACTCTACTTTCGCCCGCTGGCCCAGCCGCAGGGCATCCGCTTCGGCCTGGTTGGCGAGGGCGTGCACAACGATCGACCGCGGGTCGACGATTTGCAGCAGGCGGTGCCCGGCGCGCAGTTCGTCGCCGGTCTTGATCTCGGAGTATTCGGTTCCGCGGTGCGTGCTCTGGATGACGGCCAGCCCGTCGATGGGCGCGCGCACCTCCATGACGTCCAGATTGTTCTCGGCGCGTCTGAGTCCCACGCGGGATTCTTGCAGGTCGAGTTCCGAGCGCCGGAGACTCGCACGCTCGGAGATGTCGAAGTAGCCCAGCTCAACCTTGAGCGCTTCGTAGCGCGCCTGGGCCTCTTCGAGCGCCAGCCGGTAGCGTTCCACCTGGATGGCCGAGCGCACCGGCGCCGTCTTCAGGTTGAGCAGCGCCTTCTCCACGTTTCCCTGGGCCGTCTGCAAGCGCTGGCCGTACGCCTTCCGGCGCACCTCGAGTTGCGCCCGCAGACTGCGCAGGTTGGCCTCGTGCTGGAGAACGCTGGCCCGGTAATCGTCCAGACGGTTCAGCATGTACTGGCGGTCGAAGGAGGCCACCAGGTCCCCTTTCTTGACCGCGCTCCCGCCCGGCACGAGAAAGTCCAGGGTCAGGGTGAAATCGTGTTGCGAAGAACGGCTGCTTCCGCTGCCGCGGCTGCTGCGGCTTCCACCCAGGCGCGGCACCATCAACCCCACGGCGTTTTCGGCCGCCGTCACACCGGTGAGCCGGATCGAATCCTCGATCACGCCCGACTGCACGCGAACGGTACGGATCGCCGCCCCGGAGGGCTTCGGCGTCCGAGGCTGGGACAACAGCGACCAAGCCCCCCAGGCGGCCGCGCACGCCACCACTCCAGCGGCAAGCGATCCGAGTCTCTTGGGACGGCGGCCGGCGGACTTGGCCGAGGCGGAAGCGGGGAGAACGTCGCGCGAAGGAACTCTCGGCGAGGGTGCGCTGCTCATCGGAAACCGTCTTCCATTATTAACGTAACGCAATCCGCTGCCGCCCCGCAGCTTTTTCGGATACCGGCGTACAGTTGCCGGATTCGCGGCTGCGCCCTTCGCGGCCGCGGACCCCTGCCGCTACCGCTTGCCGGATGGCTTGCCCGCGCGCGCAATGACGCGCTCCCGGTCTCCGCTCTTCCAGGCTTCCTGGATCTCGGTTTCCGGCAGGCCGGCCATCCTTCCCAGCAGGATAAAGGCCGGCAAGGCATGGGCCAGGTGCTTCCAGCGGGCCATTTCGATAAGGGCGGGCAAGGCGCGCTCGCGCAGATGCGCCAGCCGGGCCGCGAGCTGCCGACCGGCGTCGGCACGATCACGAAAACCGGGCGACGAATACATGACGAGTCCTCGACGCGAAGCAGCGGCGCTTCGACGTGCTGCGCATCGTACTTTGACGGTAAAGTCGCGTGACCGGGCCGTCCTCAGATTGCTCCGCAACATCGCTTCGAGCTACGCTGCCCGCCATGCTGTCCGATTGCCAGATCATCCCGGCTGAAGAGTCCCATTTGCGCCCTGCCGCAGAGCTGGCCGCTCGACTGGTCCAGTTTCATCACCAACTGGACCCGCGGCGCTTTGCGATCCTTTCGAACGACGTGGCGGGCGGCTACGAGCGCTGGTTTCGGCAGTGCATCGCAAACCCGCAGGCCGTCGTGCTCGTCGCGATCGCCGGGCAGCGCGTGATCGGCTACGCGTACGGCTCGCTCGAGCCGCGCAACTGGAACGAGCTGCTGGACGCCTGCGGGCTGCTCCACGACGTCTTCGTGGATGAGCGGTATCGCAGCAGGGGCGTCGGAGCGGCGCTGGTCGAGCAGATGGTGCGGCGGCTGGCGGCGCTCGGAGCGCCGCGCGTCGTGCTTAAGACGGCCGCTTCGAACCAGGCCGCCCAGCGGCTCTTCGCACAGATGGGCTTCCGCCAGACCATGATCGAAATGACCCGTGAGCTATAATCCCCGGATGATCGAGGCTGCGGGGCTTCAGCACAAGCAAGAGCGCCTGAGCGCGCGACTTCGCGCGCTCGAGCGAGCGATAAAGGCACGTCGCCCTTTTTCGCTCATCGTTGTTTAAATACATATTCCTCGAGCTCATGGCGAGGCCGTCTGGCTCGCGCATTATCGGCGCACCAATGATGCGGATATTTGGATGAAGCCTCGCCGCCATGTTTTCTATAACGCGCAGCTGCTGGAAGTCCTTCTCGCCGAATACCGCCTCGTCAGGCTTAACAATGCCGAACAGCCTCGACACAACCGTCACGACACCGTCGAAGTGCCCGGGACGTTTCGCCCCACAAAGTCCTGCCGCCAAGGGGCCCGCCTTTATGGTTGACCGCTGGCCGTCCGGATACATGCCCTCCACGCTTGGAATGAATACTGCGTCCGCACCCCGCGCCTCGCACTTCGCGACATCGCCCTTTTCGTCGAGGAAAATGTCAATTTTCCCGTGACCTTCCAGGC
>Ga0101944_10002796_pt1 | contig 26701 bp, 20 predicted proteins | sample DewCreD2012metaG_FD_75245 | JGI IMG/M metagenome (GOLD analysis project Ga0101944, IMG submission 75245) | Hot spring sediment bacterial and archeal communities from British Columbia, Canada, to study Microbial Dark Matter (Phase II) - Dewar... ... | reverse complement strand
CCAGGCTCCCGCTGAGCAGAATCGCCCAGAGACTTTGCCGGAAGAACTTCTGGCGGGTCTTGTCCAGTTCCGGACAGAAGCACTGCAGAAACCGCCGCAGATCGCGACGGCGGTTGCGGCAGAGGGCATCCTTGCCCAGCATCCGTAGCTCACCTCCAATCGGGCAAATCGTGTGTACCCCCACAACAATTCGCTCGGAGGTGCCGCTTTATCAAGTCCTTGCATGATCGTCCCAAAACGGGTAGTCGCGTCGGGATTCTCGCCCGGCGCCTGTTTCGCACGGCCCGGGCGTTGCCGCCGGGCCGGCGGCGCATATGATCCACCTCCGCAAGTCATGACCAGAGAAGGAGCGACATGAGCGACCACGTTTTCAAACTGATCGAAATCACCGGCACCTCGAGCACCACCCTGGAGGATGCCATCCAGAATGCCGTCGGCAGGGCCGCCAAGACCGTCCGCGAGATGCGATGGTTCCAGGTGACCGAGATTCGTGGCGCGATCAAGGATGGCAAGGCGTCGCAGTGGCAGGTTACGCTCAAGATCGGCTTCCGCCTGGAAGATGAATGATGGCACGCCCGGTTGCCGCGTCGGGAAATGCGTTTGGCTGAATCTCCAGGCATGGGGAGGGGACTGGGTTCTTGCGCGCCCGCAGCCCGGCCAACGTGCCTGCCAAGTCGTCAGTCCCTCGGGGCGTTGGCGTCCAGCAGGACCCTGGCCATTGCGTCCGGCTCGGGAACCTCGTACCCGTAACGCACCGCCTGTGCAAGCGGCAGGGGTGGGTGCAGGCGATCCTGTATCTGCTCGGCCAGTTGGATGAGCTTGCGTTCGCTCAGGCCTCGCCGGGTTGGCAGGACCATGAAGATGCGATTCTCGGAAGCCGGGGAATGGACGATGTGCATCTCGGGAAAGACGTCCCGGTAAGTTTTGATCATCGAGTGATACAGGCGATTGGACCAGGCGCCCCAGACGTTGGCGACGACGATGCCGTCTTCCGTCAGCTTCGATCGTACGGCCAGCAGAAACTCGCGCGTCGCCAGGCTGTAGGGGATCGAGTCGGTGCCAAACGCGTCCAGGAAGATGATGTCGTAGCGGTGGGGGATCTGCTCGATGAACTTCCGTCCGTCGCCGATGTGGATCTTCATCCGGTCATCCTCGCGGAAGCCGAAGTAGGTCCTGGCCGCGTGTGCCACCTCGGGATCCAGTTCGGCCACGTCGATGTCGGCGTCGGGGAAGTTGCGGCGGAGGAACATGGGCATCGCGCCGCCGCCCAGGCCCACCATGAGCATCCGCTGGGGCCTGGGAACAACTGCCAGGCCGAGCATGGCCGTGCGCGTGTAGGAGATGACGAGGCGCTGCGGGTCGCGGGTGTCCACGGCGGTTTGGGTTGCGCCGTTTTCCTCGAACATCAGGTAACGGACGCCGTCGGCGTCCTCGCGGACGATGACGTGATTGAAATCCGACTTCTTCTGGTAAAGGACTCGCTGCTCCGCGAAGGTGCAGGCGGATTGGCAGAGGACCAGCAGGAGTGCGAGCCAGCGAGCGGGCAGCGGGGAACGGGGAGTCATGCTGCCATTGGATCAGAGCGCAAGGGGATCGGCAAGCGGGCGAGTGCCGTGTTCGGACCCATTGCGACGACCTTGACGGCGCCGTGATCCGGTGTGGCAACATCAAGCCACGGCCGGCTCCCAGCGCAGGACGGGTTTGCGGGCAGCGCCGACCTCGTCCAGGCGGCGGACCGGCTGGTGGGCAGGGGCTTCCTTCAGCGGGGCGGGATCCTTTTCGCTCTGCTCGGCGATCGCCAGCAGTGCGTCCGCGAAGGCATCGAGGGTGGCCTTGGATTCGGTTTCCGTGGGCTCGACCATGAGGCAGTCGTGGATGGGGAAGTGGACGGTGGGCGGGTGAATGCCCCGGTCGATGAGGCTCTTGGCTATGTCCATGATGGTCACGCCGCGGTCGATGACCGCGCGGGGGACGGTGATGAACTCGTGGGCGCAGGGATTGGCGGCCATCGGCTCGTCTTCCTTCGGGCCGAAGGGCAGCGGGTAGACGTGCTTGATGCGCTGGGCGATGTAGTTGGCCGCCAGGACGGCGGTCTCCGAGACGTTGCGCAGCCCCTGCGGGCCCAAGGCGCGGATGTAGGCGTAGGCGCGGACGAGCACGCCGAACTGGCCCCAGAAGGAGCGGACCTTGCCGATGGATTTGGGGCGGTCGAAATCCCAGGAATAGTTGGCATCCGGCTGCTGGCAATTGGCGGTGCGGACGACCTGGGGGACGGGGAGATAGGGGGCGAGGGATTCTCTCACGGCGATGGGGCCGGCGCCTGGTCCGCCGCAGCCGTGGGGGGTGGAGAACGTCTTGTGGGTGTTGAAGTGCATGATGTCCGCGCCGAAGTCGCCGGGGCGCGCGATTCCCAGGATGGCGTTCATGTTCGCGCCGTCGAGGTAGAGGAACGCGCCGGCGTCATGCACGAGCTTGGCCATGTCGGCGATGTGGCGGTCGAACCTGCCGACCGTGTTGGGGTTGGTGACCATGATGGCGGCCACCTCGTCGTTGAGGTGCGCCCGCAGGTCGTCCAGGTCGGTCAGACCGTCGGGACGCGATTTGATGGTGATGACGCCCGCGCCGCACATGGCGCAGGAGGCGGGATTGGTGCCGTGGGCGGTGTCGGGTGCGAGAATGATGCGGCGCCCGGGCTGGCCGTGGTCCTTGAAGTAGGCGCGGATCACCTTCAGCGCGGTCCACTCACCGTGAGCGCCGGCGCAGGGTTGGATGCAGACTTCATCCAGACCCGAGATTTCCTGGAGGAACAGCCGCAGGTGATAAAGCAGGGCCAGCGCGCCCTGGGCGTCCCTGGTGTCCTGAAGCGGGTGGAGGTTGGAAAAGCCCGGGAGGGCCGCCGCCCACTCGTTGACCTTCGGGTTGTACTTCATGGTGCAGGACCCGAGGGGATAGAAGTTGTCATCGACCGAGAAGTTGCGGTGGGACAGGTGCGTGTAATGGCGCACCAGGTCGAGTTGGCCGATCTCCGGCAGGGGAAGGTCCATGACGGCCGCGTAGGTGACATCCAGGGGCGCGTCAGGGACATCGGAGTCGGGCAGATCAACGGCGCGGGCGCCGGGGGTGGAGAGTTCGAAGAGGAGTTTTTCGGGTGTGCTGGACATTTGCGTTCTTGGATTCCACTCAACCACGGAGGACACGGAGCAGACGCAATTACTTGAGGACTTCCACGAGTCGATCGATCTCGGCCCTGGTTCGTTTCTCGGTGACGGCAACCAGCAGGCAGTCGGACAATTCAGGGTAGTCTTTGCCGATGGGGTAGCCGGGAAGAATGTGCTGGGCGTGGGCCTGCCGGATGATCTCATCCACGGGCCGCTTGAGCTGAACGCAGAGCTCATTGAAGAACGGGGCGGCGGGGTACTTCAGCGACAGGCCGGCGGCCTGGAGCCGGGCGGCCATGTATTGGGCCTTGTTGTAGCAGAGCTGGGCGGCCTGTCGCAGACCTTTCGGGCCCATGGCGGCCAGGTAGACGCTGGCGCGGAGGGCGAGCAGGCCCTGGTTCGTGCAGACATTGCTGGTGGCCTTCTCGCGGCGGATATGTTGCTCGCGGGTCTGGAGTGTCAGGCAGAAAGCTCGCCTGCCTTCGGTGTCCACCGTCTGGCCGACAAGCCGGCCCGGCATCTTCCGCACGAACTGCGACTTGCAGGTGAAGATGCCCAGGTATGGCCCGCCGAATTGCAGCGGGATGCCCAGCGGCTGGCCTTCGGCGGTGGCAATGTCCACTTCAAGCTGGCCGGGGCGCTTGAGGATGCCCAGGGAGATCGGGTTGAAGGACTGGATGCAGAGCGATCCGTTGGCGTGTGCGAACTTGCCGATGGTATCCACTCGCTCGATGTGCCCCAGGAAGTTGGGGGATTGAACGATGACGGCGGCGGTGTCTTCCTCGAGTTCGGTTTCCAGGTACTGCGAGTCGGTCAGGCCGTTCTTGAGCGGGACTTCGCTGTAAATGGCCGGCAGATCGGACAAGTATGTCCTGAGGACCTGGCGGTAGTGGGGGTGAACGCCCCGGGAGACGACGATCTCTCGCTTGCCGGTGACATTCAGGGCCATCATGGCGGCCTCGGCAAGTGCAGTTGCGCCTTCATAAAGCGAGGCGTTGCTCACCTCCATGCCGGTGAGCTGGCAGATCATCGTCTGGTATTCAAAGAACGCCTGGAGCGAGCCCTGGGAAGCTTCCGCCTGGTATGGCGTGTAAGCGGTGAGGAACTCGCCCTTCATGGCCAGATCATCGACGACCGCGGGAATGAAGTGGTCGTAGGCGCCGGCGCCCAGGAAGCAGACCTGGCAGTCCGTCGAGCGGTTCTTCGACGAAAGATCGCCCAGGTGCGAGCGGAGGGACAGCTCATCCAGCGGCGAAGGGATGTCGAGCGGGCGGTGAAGGCGCAGTTCATCCGGAACCTGCCGGAGCAGGTCCTCCATCGAGGCCGCACCAACGGCCTTGAGCATCTGCTCTCGCTGCGCGGGGGTGATTTGGACGTAATCCATGATTCGATTGCCGGTTGCCGGTTGCCGGTTGTCAGCAGGCCACGCCGGCAACTGACAACAGGCAACCGATCTCAGTGTCCGACCTTCTGCAGGTACTGGTCGGCGGTGAGAAGTCTATCCATCTCGGCCGGGTTGGTCACCTTCACCTTGATCATCCAGGCGCCCTTGTAGGGGTCCTGGTTGACGAGGCCCGGATTGCTCGAAAGCTCATCGTTGACGGCCGTCACCGTTCCGCTCACGCCGCTGTTCAGGTCGGCCGTAGCCTTCACCGACTCGATTTCGCCAAAGGCCTTGTTGGCCTGCACCTGGTCTCCCACCTTCGGGAGTTGCACAAAGGTGATGTCGGTCAGTTCGTCGGCCGCAAACTGCGTGATGCCGATGACGACGGTGTCGCCGGAGAGCTGGTGCCATTCATGTGTTTCAAGATACTTGCGGTCAGTGGGGGCGGTAGACATTCTGGATTCTCGGTTTCCGGTTTAAACGCGGGCGGGACATCCGCTCGCAACGGCGTCATCTGCCTTTCCTGTAGAAGGGCAGTTTCACGATTCTGGCGGGGTTCAGCGTCCCTTTCAAGTCCACCTGGAGGGCGGTCCCGTCCGCAGTGTGCTCGGCTTCCACGTACGCCATCGCGATCGACTTCTGCAGCGTGGGAGCAAAGGTGCCGCTGGTGACCTGCCCGACGGGCACGCCCCGGCTCAGCACGGCCAGCCCCTGGCGGGCGATGCGCTTGCCCTCCAGTTCCAGCCCGACCAGGCGCCGCCGCGATCCGCAACGCGCGATCTCGCGCAGCGGCTGCACGCCGATGAACTCCTTGTTCAGATCCACGGCCCAGCCCAAACCGGCCGAGATCGGATCGATCTGTTCGCTCAGTTCATGCCCGTACAGGGGCATGCCCGCTTCCAGGCGGAGCGTGTCCCGCGCGCCCAGACCCGCCGGCTGAATGACGGCATCAGGACCCGCCAGCCGGCCGCCCAGCAGGTTGATGGCCATCGATGCCACCCGCGCCGGCACAACCACCTCCACGCCGTCTTCGCCGGTGTACCCCGAACGGAAGACCGTGAACGGGACCAGCATGTAGGACTCGGTGAGGAAATGATATCGCTTCAGTTCCCGCAGATCGAACGGCATCACCGGGGCCAGGTAGTCGATCACCTTCGGACCCTGGATGGCCAGCATCCCGGTGGACTCGGTGTTGTCCGTGATCTCCAGGTCGAACCCGGTCGCGGCGCGAACGGCGCTGAACCAGGTGACGAGCTTTTCCCGGTTGGAAGCGTTGCAGACCATGGTCCAGTGTTCGGCGGCGCGCGAAACAATGACATCGTCGAGAATCCCGCCCGCTTCGTTGCACACCAGCGAATACCGGGACTGGCCGACCTGCTGGTCGGCCAGCCCGCGCGTCACCACGTGATCCAGGAAGCGAAGTGCATCCAGGCCCCTGAAGCAGAGCCGTCCCATGTGGGAAACATCAAAGATCGAACCCGACCTGCGGGTCTGGTGGTGTTCCTCGACGATCGAGCGATACAGAATCGGCATTTCCCAGCCCGCAAACTCCACCATGCGGGCGCCGGCGCTGACGTGAAAATCGTGGAACGGGGTGCGCTTGAGCATTCGGCGCAGCGTAGGCAGGAGGGCCGGGCACGTCAAGCTGCAATGGATGTGGGGTGTTGTACCGGAGTAGAAGTGTCACCCCATAGCCGAAATAGAAGTGTCACCCCCGTGGCTGGGGTATACCAGCCGGATGGGTGAACTTCGAATGTCTTTGAAAGAACGGATTCGTCTGGACGCTATGGGCCGAGTACGGCGACGCGGTTCGCACGGGCCGATGCCGGCGCAGCGGGCCGCTGCGCGCCTGATCTACCGTCGGGCTCGGCGGCGCAGCAGCATCGCCGCGCCGCCTGCCAGCAGCAAACATGACGGCTCGGGCAGCACCATCGCGTCCAGGATCATCCTGCTGTAGACCATGGCGCCTTCGCGGCTCAGGTGTGTCGTGTCCAGCATGTAGCCCAGAGCGTTGGCCTGATTCCAGTCCGGCGCCATCGAGTACGGATCAATGAAACTGATGGAAGGATCGGTTCGCGCGATCTTCTCCAGTTCCGCCGCGTACTTGCCCAGGAGCCAATCGGGCTGCTGTTTCCAATAGTCCTTGTAAGTGGCGACCAGCGTGAAAGACAGGTCGTCGGGGTCCTTGCCCGAAGCAATCCAGTCGGATCGCACCGTTCCGACGAGAGCCTTCATGTTGTCGGCGAACGCTTCGGGGCTGTTGGGCCGCCCGATGTTGTTGACGCTGGGCGTAGTCTCATTGCGATCGTTGAACCCTTCGATGATCACGACGTTGAGCTTGCCGCTGCCGCCGTCGGTCAGGGCCGAGAACCACTGGGCCCGGCCCGCAGCGCTCATTCCCTGGCCCTGCCACATGTCGGTCAGGAAGTCCAGCGTGCTGTGCCCGCCGTAGCCCCAGCTTGACACGGTAATGCCCTTGGCGCCCGGCCGCAGCAGGCGCGAGTAGAAGACCGTGACATTGGTCGCGTTCTCCAGGAACATCTCCTGCGCCGAGCCCGGGGCAACGTTGTTGGCCGGGAAACTCAGCACCGTGTGCGCAAGCCCCTCGGCCGGGGTCTGGACCGTTACGGGTGGCAGATTTGAAATGCGAGCGTAGCCCTTCGTGGTGCGTCGGAAAGCCGAGAACGACCCGCCGCCCTCGGGCGCTGCGGTCCACAGATGCCAGTCATAGGCGGCGTTGGGATCGAGCGGCGAGGCGGCGACGTACGCGCCATAGCCGCCGATCGGCATCGAGGCCGCACTGTAGGCCCGGTTGCGCCAACGGAAACCGTGCTTGCTCTCGGGAATGAGACCTGGATCGGCGGACCAGTTCGATTGATGGTATGGATTGATGCTATAGCCCTCGCCCTCGCCGCCGAAACCATCCACAAGACCGGTGCCCGCCAGTCCGAATATCTCACTGCCGGCCTGGATGAACCCCGCGTCCCAGCCATGACCCTGGCTGAAAACCACGCTGTCGCCAAGGAGCAGCAGATCGGCTCGCGCTTGGCGTGCGGCCTGCACCCATTGCCTTGTGCCCGGATTGATGACATTTCCCGCTTGAACAACCCCAGCGCCCACCGTCAGAGCCAGCGCGCAGAACCCACCACAACGCACGATCGTGCGCATAAAACCTCCATTGTCTTTCTGAAAGCCCGTTGCAGTTGGAGATCCGCCCCAATGGATGGCGATACTCCTGCTACCCCAACGATGCCCTCAACACATCCATTCAATCATACCTTCGATGCCGGCCCGGTCTTGATGCAGAGACTCCGCGGCCGACGGCAAAGGAATATACCACTCAAAACTCGGAAAAGCCACTTGATTGTAGCAAGAGATTAGTAGTCGATATATCATCAATACTATGCGGTATCCCGTCGCAGCCCCAGGTGTCGCGGCCGATCCCCGCGCCCTTGATCCGCCGGAAATCGGGGGATACCGTTACTCGCTCGATTGATCTCTTTTCTTGAGAGGTAAACGCATGTCCAGCCTGATCGATACACTGGCCATTCACGCCGGCCAAGCCCCCGATCCCGCCACCGGTGCACGGGCCGTCCCAATTTATCAGACCACCAGCTACGTGTTCAAGGACGCCGAGCACGCTGCCAATCTCTTCGCGCTGCGCGAATTCGGCAATATCTACACGCGGCTGATGAACCCGACGACGGATGTGCTGGAAAAGCGCCTGGCGGCGATGCACAACGCGACCGGCGCCGTTGCCACCGCATCCGGCCAGTCGGCCATCTTCTACTCGATCCTGGCGATCACCTCGGCGGGACAGAACTTCGTGTCCGGCCGAAATCTCTATGGTGGCACGGTCACCCTCTTCTCTCAGACGCTCAAGCGCTTCGGCATCGAGGCGCGCCTGGTCGATTCATCGAATCCGGCGAACGTCGAGAAGGCCATCGATGCCCGGACCCGCTGCGTCTTCCTGGAATCCATCGGGAACCCCGGCAACAACGTCGATGATTTCCAGGCCCTTGCCGCCGTCACCCACAAGCACGGCATCCCCGTCATCGTGGACAACACCGTCACGCCGCCGCCGCTGCACAACCCGCTGCAGCACGGGGCGGACATCGCCGTCTATTCCATGACCAAGATGATCGGCGGGCACGGAACGACGATGGGCGGAATGATCGTCGAGAAGGGCGACTTTGACTGGAAAGCCAGCGGAAAGTTCCCCGAGATCACCGAGCCCGATCCCTCGTACCATGGCGTGAATTTCTGGGATGCGTTCGGGGCCCATCCCAAGGCGGTTGTGCCGGGGCTGGCCTATGTGCTGAAGATCCGCTGCGGCCTGCTGCGAGACACCGGTGCCTGCATCTCGCCCTTCAACAGCTTCCAGATCCTCCAGGGCGTCGAGACGCTGCCGCTTCGCGCCCGACAACATGCCCAGAACGCAATGGAAGTGGCCCGGTTCCTCAAGACCCATCCAGCCGTGTCGTGGGTCAACTATCCCGGCCTGGAAGACCATCCGGATTACGCGCGGGCCAGGAAGTATTTCCCGCAGGGGCCGGGCGCCATCCTGGGGTTTGGCATCAAGGGAGGCATCGAGGCCGGCCGCAAGTTCATCGACAGCGTCAAACTGGCGTCACACCTGGCGAACATTCTCGACGCCAAGACGCTGGTGATTCACCCGGCCACGACGACGCATCAGCAACTCTCCCCCGAGGAGCAACTCCGCGCCGGCGTGAAGCCCGATTTCATCCGCGTTTCCATCGGGCTGGAGGATGTGCGGGACATCATCGCGGACCTTCGGCAGGCGATCGAAGCGGCACAGAAATGAGCATCGAGGCTACGGGCCGGGCGGTTCGTTCAACAGGATGTCGCGCACGCTCCCGCCCAGTTCGGACAGGGTGGCCGGTGTCACCGTGGGCTTGCGCACGGTGCCTTCGACTTTCATGGTCGTGATGGTTCCCTGCAGGGCATGGAGCAGGTCGTCCAGGTCGTCCATGAAGGGCAGCTTGATGTCGCGGATGGGGCGGGCCGACCCCACGACATAGCCGCTGATCGGCCAGTCGTCGGCGGTGAACAGATCCAGCACCCGGAACTGCGCGGCATAGATCTCCACCCCGTGGTTGCGGTACACCCCTTGTTGCAGCAGGAGCTTGCCGTCTTCAATCCGCACGCGAAATGTGCCCTGTCCGGTGGGGGCCGCAGGCTCCGGTCGCTTGCCCATCGCGGTCAGCAGGCTGCCGATGATGTCGCTGTTGATCAGGTTGGCCTCGGATAGCCGGATGCTCGCTCGCCCGCTGAGCCTGGCCGGTTCCAGGATCGGGCCGACGGCCTCCGCACGCCCCGAGAGACGACCCAGCATCGGCTCCGCATCCGGAGCGGCGGTCCGAACGATCTGGGGCAAAGCCAGGTCGGTGAACTCGACGATGAGCAGCGAAATCCAGCTTTTCTCATGCCTGCTCAGCCGGGCCCAGAGGGCGGCCTGGCCATCGGCCAGGCGCATGCTCGAATCCCGCAGAACCAGGCGATCGGTGCCCGCCAGCAGCGTGGCGCGGAAGTCGCCCACGGCCAGGTCCCTGAAACCGCCATCGCGCGATTCAATCGAAACATCCACCTGGAGCGGCGCGGTGGGATACGGTACCGTCGGCCGCGTGGCGGCAATCGTTCCCCGGTAGCGTCCGCGCAGATCCCGGGCGGCGGGCCAGAAAACCCCGATTTTCTGCGCGTCAAGATCGTCGAATGCCAGGCGAGCATCGCTCTGGGGCCAGTTGTCGAGGTTGACTCTTGCGCTGCCGTCGAACCGTCCATCCAACGCTTCCCCGGAAAAGCCGCGCACCACCAGCGTAGCGTCGTCGAACTGCAAATCGGCCGTCACCGCGGCCACCTGGCCGCCGTTGTGCAGGATGAGTGCGCGATCGACGATCAAGGGTCCGACGATGGCGGGTCGAGTCGCGGGACGGGTGGCCGGCTGCGTTGCTGCCGGTTGCGTGGTGGCCGGACGTCTGGTGTTGATTCGCAGGCCCGGGCTGCTGGCGGTGATCAGGGCCTGCACGGGCAGGTCGGGATGCGTCACGGGCCACTGTCGAGCGGTGAAGCTCACGGTCAGAGGGGGCATCTCTTTCAGGTCCGTGAACCGCGCCTCGACGCGCGCGCTGGCGGTGCCATCCTCCTGCCGCAGTTCAATGTCATTCAGGGCCAGCGTCCGATCGCGCATCGCCAGGTTGCCGGCCACGCGCTCGGCCCGGAAATCTCCGGCGGCGAGTTGCTTGACCTGCCACCTGCCGGCGACGTTCACCAGGGTTGGGTCCGGGGCGAGGTTGGTCAGGCTCAACTCCGCGGTCAGTTCGCCCCTGAGCGCCTGGGAGGGGTCCAGCAGCAGGCCGACCTGCGTGAGGGGCAGGTCCTGAACGCGCACCTGGGCCGTCGTTGCGCCGGTCCCGTGATCATGAGTTGCGATGATTTCCCATTGGCCATCCAGCAATCTCAACTCCCCGGTGCGCACCCAGCTTGCCTGTTCGCCGATCTCTCCTGTCAGAACGGCGCGAACTTCCCCGATCTGTCGCCGGCCGAGGACGATTTCCTGACCGGCAACCTCCCCGCCCAGCGTCACCCGCGGCACCGGCCACAGCACCCCGCGGGCGCTGAACTCCCCGGCCACAGCGCCGCTGGCGAGAATGCGACGCTGCGGATCGCTGACCCTGAGGGGCAGACGACTGGTGCGGAGGCTCACCTGCAACGGAGCCGCGTCATCGGGCCAGTAGCGGCCGCTCCCGCTTGCATGCAACTCACCCGCGTCGGCCTCAAACTCGAACACATCGGCCCTCCTGCCCCTGCCCGACGCGGATACCTTGAGCGATCCGCTGGCGGCCGTTCGCGGGAGCGGGAGATCACGCGCGGCCGCGATAACCCGCCAGTCGCCGTTGTCGAAGTTGTACTCGCCCCGTGCGGCGAGCTGGTCTGTCTGGCCCCGCCGCAGGGATGTCAGGCGAATCCGTCGCGCGTCTCGTTCAAGTTGCAGAGATACCGAGGTGGCGATGTCGTGGAGACCGAAAGCAAAAGGCCGGCCCGTCCAGCGGGCATCCTTCAGGATCATCTGCCAGTCCGTCCGGATCCAGGATGTTCCCCGCGCGGAAGATTCGATCTGGGCGACCCATTCGCCTTCCGCGGTCTTTCCGGCGGTGTTCAGGCGGGCGGTCAGTTCAAGGCGGTTGTGCCAGTCGCCGGCCAGGGCAAGGTTCAGCGATCCGCCGTGGCGTGTGCCGGCCGGAATCGGCAGGTCCGCCCAGGCAAGGTCCGCGCGTCCTGCGGGCGTGTTCCAGTCCAGTTCCCCTTGCAGGCGAGCTTTGCCTTCCCCGCAGGCCAGCCGCAATCCCATGATCTGGATTCTCGGCGGCGCGATGAGCAGCGTGCCGTCATCTATTGTCACCTTGTCGGGCAGATCCTGGCCGGCCACTGCGAGCGAGTGCGGGATCGCCACAAGCTGGCCGTTGCGCTGTTCGACCAGAACCGCTCCCCGGATCTGGTACCGGCCCAGAAGCAAGTTCGCAAGATCGAGGCGGCCGGCGACGCCGCGTTCGCCTGCCTTCCCCGACCATACTCCCTCGGCGGTCAGCGCCGGGGGATCGGGCAGCCACGGCCGCATGTGTCTGTCCACTTGCTGCAGCGAGAACTCGACAAGGTGGGTCCAGTCCTGCCCGGGAGCGATCCGGCCCCGGGCGCTGAGCAGGTCGGCGATGGATGTCCGGAAATCCCACGCTACGGCGCTGGCTGACTGGCCCGCGAATTCCAGCGGCGCCAGATCGGCGGTTCGCCCCAGGCGATCGGTCAGGACGATCCGGCCTTCGGTGATGAAAACATCCGGCAGTGCCATGTGACGGGCGCCGCGCCGGGCGGATTCCCTCTCGATGGCGCGGGCAACCAGCGCAAGGGCCTCCTGGATGTCCCATGTGCCGCCGGCATCCTGGCTCGCTCTCAGGAGAGGTTGCCGAAGTTGGACTCTGTGGACCTCCAGCGGAACCGGCGGCAGAAGCAGGCCCACGAGATTGGTGTGATCCACCTCCATATTGGGGATGGTCAAAAACGGCTCGTCTCCCAGCGGCATGCTGATCGCCACGTCGCGGAGGGTGGTGTGTCCCAGCCAGCCGGTCCGCAACTCGGCCGCGGTGATGCGCAGCCCCAGGACCTTCTGCAGCCGCGCCAGCGCGAGGCGGCGGGGCAGGTCGGTCATGAGCACAACCTGAACGGCTGCAACGGCCGCCAGCAGCAGAATCAGGATCGCGATCAGGCGGATCAGCCGGCGCCTGCGCTTGCGGGAAGGCGCTGTGCTCGTTGGCGTGGGCGCGGACGGAGTTGATTCCTCGCGGGTGCTCATGGGGCGTTTTCAGCCGGGGGAATATCGCCGACCGTGCGGGGGCCGGTGCCGAAGATCCAGTAATCGGCGCGTCGCGTTCGGCCAAGTCCGGGACCGGATGACGCGATGATCTCGCCGGTGGCCGCCACGTAGGCGACGAACGCGACGCTGGCGAAACCGCGTTGCCGCTGGTTCTTGAAAAGTGCCAGCTCGGGCGTGGTGACCGGCACGCCGCCGGAACTGGTAAAGGGAATCGCGACTGGCGGAATGCCGAAAAGCCAGTCATAGCGGTCGATGCCGATGCCCCCGCTGCGGACCTCGATGATGACCTTGGCTTCCTCCCGCTTGGCGGTGAGGCGCACGCCGCGGTTCAGCAAAAACGACCGAACCTCGCCGACGACGAACGCCTTCTCCGCGGGGGTGTTTTCGAGGTAGGTGGCGTCCACGAACGCGACTTGGTCGCGCAGGGGAGCGGCCGACAGTTGCTCGACCGCGCGGACGATGGCCTGGCTCAGGAGAAACTGCTCGGTGGCTGTGCGGGGAGGGTCGGTGGTGCGCACGGTGGCGCACCCCACCATCAATACCGTTCCGGCGAGCAGGCACCTGTTCCATGGAGGGATGCGTCGTTCAGGCATCTCAAACGCAGTATAGCGCCCGGGCCGCACGATGAGAAGCGGACCGCGCGCATTGGCGCATACTGCCTCCGCATCCTGCGCAACACTTGAGAATCGCGATGCGCTTTCTAGCATAGTGCCCCGATGGTTGATCCGACGCCCAAGCCGCGCGGCCGTTCGTCGGCCGAGGACGATCCGCCCGATTCGCCCAGTTCGGTGGGGTACACGACCGCGCACACCGTGCGCCTGGCCACCGAGGCCAACCCGTTCCCCCTTGAGATCGGCACCCGTTCGATCGGACCCATCGACGTGGAGTACGAGACCTACGGCCAACTCTCGCCCACCCGCGACAATGTCGTGCTTGTCGCTCACGCCCTTTCGGGCGACGCCCACGTGGCCGGCTGGGACCGCAACGCCGAAGCCACCGGCCGCGCCTATCGCACCAAGCACCCCGGCTGGTGGGATACGGTCATCGGCCCGGGCAAGGCGATTGACACGCGCAGGTACTTCGTGGTCTGCTCCAATGTGCTGGGAAGCTGCTATGGCACGACGGGGCCTTCCTCGATCGACCCCGGGACCGGCAAGCCGTACGGCCTGCGATTCCCGATGGTGACCGTGGGGGACTGGGTGCGCCTCCAGGCCAGATTGCTCGATGCCCTGGGCATCGAGCGGCTGCACTGCGTCGTCGGCGGGTCTCTGGGCGGGCAGCAGGCCCTGGAATGGGCGCTGGCCTATCCGCACCGCGTGGAGCGGGCGATCGTGCTGGCGGCTTCGCCGCGGCTCTCGGCGCAGGGACTGGCGTTCAACACCGTCGGCCGCCACGCCATCATGAACGATCCCCTCTTTCATGGCGGCGACTACTATGGCCGGGCACAGCCTGGAACCGGCCTGTCGGTCGCGCGCATGATGGCCCACATCACCTATCTCTCGGAGGAGGCGATGCGGGAGAAGTTCGGCCGCCGCCTGCGCAACAAGGAGCGGCCTGATTTCCATTTCGGAATCGAGTACGAGGTGGAGAGCTACCTGAGCTACCAGGGCAAGGCCTTTGTCGAGCGGTTTGACGCCAACAGCTACCTTTACATCACCCGCGCCATGGACTACTACGACGCGGCCGAGCAGTGGGGGGGCGGCGACCTCGTCGAGGCCTGTCGCCGCATCCAGTCACGGCTGATGGTCGTGTCCTTCTCATCAGACTGGCTCTATACGCCGGAGGAGTGCAGGGCGTTTGCCCTGGCCATGTGCCGCGCGGGGAAGCCCGTGACATACGTGAATGTGCCGTCCAACTACGGCCACGACGCCTTCCTGGTCGAGACCGGCCCCGTGGGGCACCTCCTGCGGCACTTTCTGGATGGAGATCAGCGATGAGCCACAAGCACGCCGATCCCGCGGCCCTGGCCCGACTGCTCCTGTCGCACATGGACGGCGCGCTGGCGGACCTGACCGAGGCACAGTTTGCGGCCATGATCGCCCGATCGACCAGTCGCGCCGCCGGCGGGCCCAAACCGCCCCTGCGCTGGCAGGATGAACTGATCGAGAAGATGGTTCCGCTGCGATGCTCGGTGCTGGACCTGGGCTGCGGCAACGGGGAACTGCTGCTGCGGCTGACCGAGTGCAAGCAGGTGCGCGGACAGGGGGTCGAACTGGACCCCGGCGCGGTCTTCGAGTGCGTGGCGCGCGGCGTGCCGGTGTTCCAGTCGGATCTGGACGCGGGGCTGAAGGGATTTTCGGACCAGAGCTTTGATTATGTGGTCTTGGAGGAAACGCTGCAGACGTTGCACAGGCCGGTGGATGTGCTGATGGAGATGCTGCGGGTGGGACGGCGGGGAATCGTGTCGTTCCCGAACTTCGCCCACTGGCAGGTTCGCTTTGACCTTGCCTTTCGCGGGCGCATGCCGGTGACTCCACGCCTGCCGCGCCGCTGGTACGACACGCCCAACATTCACCTGCTGACGATCCAGGACTTCCTGGATTGGTCCGGCGAGAATCACGTGCGCATCGTGGAGGGGCACGCATTGGCGGACGGAGCGGTTCGGCCGCTCCAGCCGGGGGACAACCTGCACGCGGAGGAGGCGCTGCTGGTGGTGGAGAGAAGCGATCGATGGACCCAAATGTGATGCGACCTACTCTGAACGTGTCCTGGCCAGCTTCGCCACCGCCAGTATGGCATCGAGTTTATCGACGACTTCGCGATCGATCTGCTCAGCAGGCAGGAGGGCTGCCAGTTTATGGTACTCTGTCTTTCGAAGAAGAATCGGCAGGCCGAGGGACTCGAAATACTCGCGAAATAGCGGTTCGAGAAAATCGTCCGTTGCTTTGATGTCAATGGACCAGGGGTCCAGCACTCTCAGGGTGCGCAGCGCGATTGTGATCCGGTCGATCGCCTGCCGCATGGCCTGCTCGCGGCGCTCCGCTTCGGCCAGTTCAAAAAGGTCATCAGTGCCTGCTTGTCGAGCATAGGCGATAAGCACCTGTTCGGAGCAGAAGTAGTTCTCGATTTCACGGCGACGCCACATCATCTCGCGAAGCGGCGTCCCTGATTGCAGTTCCTTTTCCAGGCGGTCAAACAAGGCGATTCCCACAAGGTCGGGCTTCGCCTCGCGCAGCCCGTAGAAATGATCCCTCGCCTTTTGTGGGAGGTTCGTGGCAACATACTGAACAAATGGCCGCGACAGATAATCAAGGACCGGATGTTGCAGGGTCTTTGCGAAAGCTCGTAGCACGGCCAGATCGCTTGCGTCCTCCAGGTACATGACCCAACCAGTCTGCTCAGCTTGGTAGTAGCTGTCCCAGCCGATGTCCGTAAGCGACTTGACCAACTGGCTGCCACGGTCATTGATCCGATGTGGCTTGCCCACGAACGCAATCACCGTTCCCCGAGTGGCAGCTTCGTTGAGAACGACCTCCGAGTGGCTGGCGGCGATGACCTGGGACCCCTGCGATTCCGCCACTTCCGTCAGCAACTGGTAGATCTGCCGCTGGCGGAGGATCTCCAGATGCGCATCCGGTTCGTCGAGAAGCAGGACAGTGCCGGGATTTGCGTAGAGATGAGCCAGCAGGAGCAGTGTCTGTTGCAGGCCTCGTCCGGAGGCGGAAAGATCAAGGGTATTGCCGTGCTCGTCCTTATATGCCATGGTAATCTCGCTTCGCTGCACAACATGCGTCGGAGGCAGCAGCGTGATCCCGAAGAGATTGTGCAGGTGGGATGAAAGGGCACCCCATTCTGTGCGGGCTTCAGACTTGTTGTAGATCTGATAGCACAGGTTACGGAGAACTTGTGCCGTCTGCCCTTGCCCGATGAGTACTCCGATTTCGCCAGGCTGCTTGATGAATTCGCGATCGGCCAGGCCCGACATGGGAGGAAGGAATGCGACTTTGACATCTCCCGCTTCTTCGCACACCTGCATCCTTTGCGGTTGCCTCGAATCATCAAGACGCAGCGGCCGGCAGTAGAAAGACTCTTCGTTGGCATAGTCGAACTCCAGTCCGCAACGCCAGCTTTTCCCAGCCGTGACTCCGTCCACAATGATGTCGATCCGAATATTCTGAGTCCTCTGTTCTCTGCCTCGGTTGCTGATGCTTCGAACGTGCAGGTCACGCCAGAGCAGGTTCACATATGGAACGGGTATAGACATCAAGTCGTTGCGATTGATGGTAACACCGGGCCGTCTCTCTGGAGAGGCCTTGCCCCTTCTCTTCGCGTTCCACTGGCGAATTCCGATGTTCCACAAGGCAAGAGCTTGAAGCGCCGTGGTCTTTCCGGAGTTGTTCGGTCCGATCAACACAACCGTCTTCCCCAGATCGATAGTGGCGTCTGCGAGTTTCTTGAAGTTCCGCACCGATATCTGCGTGAGCATTATGGCGACTCCTGCCTTCGCCCCATTCTACTGGCAGGCATCATCTGCGTCACACTCATGTCGCAGGCTCAACTGGCCTGACGCTTGCACAAGCCGCGCATTGCGCTGCAGCACGGGCAGTTTGACCCGCTTCATGGCCGAGCCGCGCAGCAACCGCCCATAGTCATCCCGCGTCCAGGAAAGGACCTGCCCGGGATCGAGCGTTCCCGCGGGAAACCGCGGCCGCAGCGCCGGGTCGGCCGCCGCGGGTGCCCTGCGGTTCCACGGGCAGACCTCCTGGCAGATGTCGCAGCCGTAGAGCCACCCCGAGAGATTCGCCGCCAGGTCGGGAGCGATCTGGCCGCGATGCTCGATGGTCAGGTACGAGATGCAGCGTCGGGCGTCGAGCTGGTAGGGAGCGGTGATCGCCCGCGTGGGGCAGGCGTCGATGCAGCGCGTGCAGGAACCGCAGCGATCAACGGGCGGGCAGTCGGCGGGAAGCTCCAGCGTTGTCAGCACCTCGCCCAGGAGCAGCCAGCTTCCAATCTGTTCGTTGATGATGCAGGTGTTCTTCCCCATCCACCCGATACCGGCGCGGGCGGCCAGTTCCTTTTCCATCACCGGGGCGGTATCCACGGCTACGCGCGTCCGCGATTCGGGGGCTTGATCGCGAAGCCAATCGGCAAGCGTGTAAAGACGAGGCTTGATCAACTCGTGGTAATCGTCGCCCAGGGCGTAGCGCGCGATCTTGCCCGTTGGCGGAGGGGGAGCTGGCAAGACGCCCGTGCTGCTTTGTAGCGGAACGTGGTAGTTGATGGCGACGCAGATCACGGAGTTGGCCCCGGGAAGATAGACGCGCGGGTCGGTGCGCTCGTCAAACCGTCGGGCCAGGTATTCCATCGTGCCCTGTCGGCCATCGTCCAGCCACTGGCGGAAATAGCCGCGGTAGCCGGAAGGCTCGGCCGGCGCAATGCCCACCAGGTCGAATCCGAGGGTCCGCGCCCGGGCCTTGATCTGGCCGGCAAGTTCGTGGGGATTGATCGACACGGGCCGGATTATACGCTCACCCTGCTCCAGCCGCCGTGGAGGAACCTGGCGTACATGAAGATACCGCGGCACATCAACTCGATGCAGAGCACAACCCAGATGGAGGCCAGCGTGCCGAAGTACCAGCCCACGAACATCACGCCGACAAAGCGGATGCCGATGATGCTGGCCAGGTTGATGAGCATGACCGCCATCGTGTCGCCCGCGCCGCGCAAGGTCCCCGAGAAGACGATCGACGCCGCGAATCCGCACTGCACGAAGCCGGTGATGAACAGGCACTGCCGCGTCAGTTCGGCGATTCGCGGGTCCGTCGCAAGCATCCTCGACATCGCCCCCCCGAAGAGGATGAAGATCAGCCCGCACAGCGTCATGAAACCGCCGCCCACGGCATATCCCAGGTATGCCGATTTGCGCGCTCGGTCGGGCCGCTTCATCCCCAGGCTCTGCCCGACCATCGCCGCCGCCGCGATCGCCGCCGCGAAACCGACCATGAAACTGATCGCCTCCAGGCGGATGGCGTTGTTGTGGGCCGCCGGCATCACGTTCGTCTTGTCCAGCCGATTGATGACGATCACGATCGCGAAGTTGGCGGCCCAGGTCAGCAGACCCTCCGTGCCCGACGGAATGCCGATGCGAAACACCCGCTTGAGGGTCAGCCAGTGCGGCCGCATGCGGTGCAGGTGCAGGCGCACGCCGCCCCTGCCGCGAACCAGCACGACGAACTGCATCAGGCCGCCCACGATGTACGACGCGGCTGTCCCCAGCGCGATCCCCTTGAACCCCAATGCCGGCACGCCCAGGAAGCCCTGCGTGAGCGTGAACGCGACCGCGAGGTTGATCAGTTCCACCGTCACCATGCAGATGGCCGGGCGGACGGTGTCTCCCGCGCCCCGCAGGCAGGCGTTGGCCACAAACATGAATGTGCTGAACGGCAGGGCGAAGCTCAGCAGCCGCACGTATGTCAGGGCGAAATCGTGTGCTTTGCCCTGGAGATTGGTCAGATCGACGATGTACGGGCCCAGGACCAGGAAGACCAGCCCGATGCACGTCCCCAGCGTCATGGCCGCCGTCGCCGACTGCCCGCACACGCCATTGGCCAGCGACCGGTGTCGCGCCCCGCGAGCCCGGGCGATCAGCGCCATGCTCCCGGTCCCGATGGCGCTGACGATCAGCCCCATGAACCAGATGATATAGGCCATCGTCCCCACCGCCGCGGCCGCCGCCGCCGCGTCGTTGGGCAGGTGGTTGGCCAGGTAGGTGCTGACCAGTCCCACGCACAGGTGCAGCACGTGCTCGGTCAGCACCGGCAGCCACAGCCGCACCAGCTCGCGCAGCAGGTCCAGCGTCGTTTCGCTCTCCGTGGCGGGTGCAGGGGTCGCCAGAGGTTGTTCGGCCGAGATCGCCTCTTCCATGGATGGTAAAAAGAAACCTCCGGCGACTTTCGCCGGAGGTTTTTAGTTGTCGCCGGGTCCCCTTGTTGAAACTACTTCTGCTGCTGTGCCCGTCCGAGGATCAGCGTCTTGACCTGGTCGGCCGGCAGGTTCATCGCGCCCAGGACCTCTGCCGCCGCCGAACGCACCTCCAGGCTCTGGCCCGACGCGATGAGTTTCTTGAGCGACTCGATCGTCGCCTCGCCGCAGCGGTTGCCAAACCGCTTGGCGTTGATCGCCGCGTCCTTCAGCAGGTCGATCTTCAGATCGTCCGCAGTTTTCTCGTCCAGCGCCTTGCCCAGAAGGCCCGCCTGGGCCTCAGCGGCGTCCATCCAGGCCAGCACCGCGCCCGCCGCCCGGATCAACTCCGGCCGGGCGTCGTCCAGCGCCGCCAGCAGGGCGGGCTTGGCCACCAGCAGGTCCAGCGACTGGCTCCGGTTGATCGCCAGGTTCCCCATCAGCGCAGCCGCACGGAGGGCGTAGTCGGTCGCGGCCTTCTCGTCGATGCCCAGCCCGCTGGCCTTCTTCCGCGCCGCTTCAACTGCCGCCGCCAGGCCATCGTCATTCGCGGCCGTCACGCTCACCAAGGGGTTCTGTGCCGCCAATGGGGCATAGGCCGATGCCGCTTCCGAGGTCACCCGGATCAGGATGGCCGAACCCGCCAGCCGCACATTCTCCCGAGCCGCGACAAACAGCCGGTCGATCTGCGGATCCTCCTCGTTGATGACGATGACATCGATGCCGCTCATTCCCGCGGCGTTGGCCACCGCGGCGTCCGCGCTGGCGCCGCCCCGCACCGTGTACTGCGCCAGCTTCTGCGTCACCGCGTTGATCCGGTCCTGGCTCGGGGCCACCACCAGCACCCCCGCCTTGCCGGTCTGCCCCAGAGCCTCGGCCAGCACCGGAACCACCCGGTCCTGGCCGTTGAACACGTTCAGCGGCAGAGCCGCGGCCACCGTGAACGCCGCCTCGAATCGCACCTGCCGGTCCGGATAACGCAGCGCCGCGATGATCGGCTGCTCGTCCCCGCCGGTGAACAGGTTGGCGTTGCCAACGACCTTTTGCAGCGAGCGGATCGCCTTCAGCGCCACCGCCGCGTTGCGGTCGTTGATCGCGCGGGCCAGGGCGCTGTTCAGGTACTGCGTGCCGGAGGCCACGGCGAAAAAGTGCGTGTCGCCCTTGGCTGCATCCCAGGTCGGATCAGTCGCGCCGACCGGCAGTTCCGCCTCGCGCTTGTACGCCGCCGCCAGCCAAAGGCTCAGCGCATCGGCCCGGTTCTTGTCCAGTCGCAGGGCGTACTCGCAGCAGCGAAGCGCCATGTCCTCGTTGAACACCGGTGCCGGCACCACCTGCCTGACCAGCGTTCCCCCCGTCCATGTCCAGAAATGGGCCGACTCGGCCCCCGCGTCGGCGGCCACCGACGCCTTGTCGTAGTAGAACTTCTCGCCCAGCTCCACGAACAGCTGCGCCGCGTTCAGCTCATTGGGGTTCGGCACGTTCAGCCGAAGCAGCGCCTGCGCCGCCGCATCCTTGATCTGCGCGGGCGTCTGCTTGTCCTGCGCCAGCCGCACCAGGTACGGCACCGCGTTGTCGTAGCCCAGGTCGCCCAGCGCCGAGATCACCCATGGCAGCGTGTCCCAGTCCGTCATCGACGTGGCCGCCAGCAGCGGGTTCAACGCCTTGATTCCCAAATCCCGCAGCGCGTTGCGAATCGCCACGTGATGCTGAGACTTGGACGGGTCCTTCAGGTACGCGATCATCATCGGCACGGCCAGTTCGCCGCTCTGCCGCAGCGACTGGACCGCCAGCTCGTAAGCTCGGCGGTTGACCGACAGGCGCTGGATATTCGACTCGATGAACTGAGCGTCGGCCCTTCGGGCTTCATTTCCCTTGTTGAATATGCCGATGAGCTTTGCGGAGACGTCCTTCAGGTCCGGCACGCGCTGCCACGACAGCATCCGCTCGTACAGCTCCACTCGCCGGTCGGCCGGTACGCGCTGGTTCCGATCCGCCACAACCTTTTCAAATGCCGTCAGCACTTCCAGCGGCTGCGCGCCGGTCATGCCCAGCAGCTTCTCGCCTTCGGCCCTGGCCAACTCATACCGGGCCACCGAGGCGTAGTGGAAAAAGCTTTCAGCGGCGTTGGCGACCTGGGGGCTCACGGTCACGGCCGGCAGACGCGCCGCCGCCAGCGCCGCCGCTACTGCCGAGGCCGGCTTATCTGCGGGAGCGGCCGCATCCGCGGCCCGCGCCACCCCGCCCAACAGGATCGGCGATGACAATGCACTTGAGATTCCCAGGCTGATCAGCGTACGAGGCAGCCGCATCATGATGCTGGCCTCCAAAGGTGAGGAATTCCTAGAAGCACATCTCTGGACACCTGGCCGCTGCGCAATTCACGAAACGACCATGTATTATCTGCGGCTCAGGAGAATAAAAGTTGGGGCGGGCAGAGTCAAGCAAGCGGGCATCATATTAAAACGCATGGCCCTCCGCCCGATGTTCTTGAGCCGTCGCAGCGCAGGCACAGCCGTCAAACCGGCGAGACCGAGTCTCAGCCGTCGCCCGCAACTTCGACCAAAGCCGCTTTTCCGCCGGCGGGCATCCCGGTACAAGGTACGCAGTCTTACAAGGAGCAACATGCGCATCGCAATACCCATGAACGGCGACCAGTTCAGCGGCCACTTCGGTCAGTCCAGCGCCTTCAGGATCTACGAGATCGCGGACGGGCATGGAATCACAAGGCACTGGGACCTGGCCGTGCCCGACCAGGGTGGATGCAGCGTCATCCCGGGGTTGCTGGCGCAGAACGGAGTCGGCGTTGTTCTCGCCGGCGGCATCGGCGCCGGCGCGGTCAGCAAACTCCGCGTGCACGGAATCCAGGCGGTCGCCGGTGTTCAGGCTGGCCAGCCGGAGCGCATCGTCCAGGATTACCTTCAGGGTCAGCTGACGCATACCGATGCGGTATGCGATCATCACGAACGCCACGGCCACGGTCATGGCCATGGCGGCAACTGCCATGGGCACGGGCATCGTCACTCGCACGGACAGGAAGGTTGAACCATGAAATCGCTGCGACTTGCCGTTCCGGTGCGCGGTCAGCAATTCTGCGAGCACTTCGGTCGGAGCGACGGCTTTTTCCTTTGCGAGGCAAAGGAGGATCGATCGGGCGTGGAGCAGCCGCGAATCGTGCACCGGCCGAAGGCACGCTGCGAGTCGCTTCCCGACTGGCTGACGGAACTGGCCGTTGACGTCGTTCTCGTCGGCGGAATCGGCTCCGTGGGACGTCGCCTGCTGGAGGAAAAGGGAATCCTCGTCCAGACCGGTCATCGGGGTCTTGATCCTGCGGAAATCGCCCGCGCGTTTCTACGCGGCCACCAGGGCGACACAAACCCCTGCTCGGAATTCGAGCACCGGCACCTCCACTGTCGGAAGCCGCGAACCTGAAGCCGCTTCTCAGTGGCTCTTGTGCAGCTCAAATGCCTCGTGGACCAGTTGCAGTGCCTTGGGCCCGTCGGCTTTGCTGATGATGCACGAGATCTTGATCTCGCTGGTGGTGATGTTCTGGATGTTGACCCCGGCTTTGGCCAGGGCGCTGAACATCTTCTGGGCCACGCCCGTGTGGACGCGCATCCCCACGCCCACCACCGACACTTTCGCCAGATCGCCCTGGAAGGTCGCGTTCGATCCGCCTCCCAGTTCCCTGCAGATCCGCTCGACCAGCGGCTTGATGTCCGCCAGGTCGCCGTGCTCCACGGTAAACGAGATGTTGGCCGTGTTGTCGTCCAGCACGTTCTGGATGATGTCGTCCACCACGATGTTGGCCGCGGCGATGTCGCTGAAGATCTTGGCGGCCACGCCCGGTTTGTCGGGCAGGTGCTTGAGGGTGACGCGGGTCAGATCCTTCTTCAATGCGGCGCCGGATACGACGATGTGTTCCATGTTGGGTGTCTCCGCGACGATCCACGTGCCCTCGCTGTCGTTCTGGCTGTTGCGGACGTGAATCGGGACGTTGTATTTCTTCGAGAACTCAACGGCGCGGGTCTGGAGAACCGACGCGCCCAGCCCGGACAGCTCCAGCATCTCGTCATAGCTGATCCGGTCAATCTTGCGTGCGTTGGGAACGATGCGCGGGTCGGCCGTGAATATGCCGTCCACGTCGGTGTAGTTCTCGCACACATCCGCCTTCAGCACCGCTCCCAGTGCCACCAGCGTGGCATTGCTGCCGCCGCGCCCCAGCGTCGTGTAGTCGCCGGTGGGCGTAATCCCCTGGAAGCCGGCCACGATCACCACCTTGCCGGCCTCCAGTTCCTGGAAGATCCGCTGCTTGTTGATCGACTGGATGCGCGCCTTGGTGAACGCCTCATCCGTGATCAACCCGATCTGCCCGCCGGTGAAGCTGATCGCCTGGTGCCCCTGGGCGCAAATGGCCATTGCCATCAGGGCGATGGTGATCTGCTCGCCGGTCACCAGCAGTTGATCCATCTCCCGCTTGGGCGGGGTGATCTTCCTGCCGTCGTAGGTGCAGACCTGATTGGCCAGGTCGATCAGGTCGTCCGTGGTGTCGCCCATGGCCGACACCACCACAACCACCTGGTTGCCTTTCTCCTTCGCGGCGATGGCCCTCTTGGCGCACCTGTGGATGCGTTCGGCGTCGGCCACACTCGTTCCGCCGAATTTCTGTACGATCAGGCCCATAAAGCGACTTTCCGGGGGTTCCAAGGTTCTTGCAGAACGGCGGCATTATAGTGAAACGACCCGCATCCTCAACCGGGGCGCATTCTTAACCCCGGCCGGCATGTGCGTGGCACACCCCGCGGTCGACGGCCCGGAATCGGTTGACTGGCCATCCCGGTCCCGCAAATCCCTGGCCTAACGCGTTTCCGACCGGTACAACGCCTTCTTCGATCGCAGGAACATCGCCTTCCCCGCGATCGCGGGCGTTGCCATGAAACCTTCCTCGATCTTCCCCTCCGCCAGTTGTTTGTACGCCCGTCCCGGCTCGATCGTCGTGATGTGGCCGGATTCCGCAAAGAAGTAGATCCGCCCATCTGCATGGATCGGCGAGGCCGAGTATGAACTCTTGATCTTCTGTCGCCAGACTTCCCTGCCGTCCTCCGTGTCGATGCATGTGGCCATCCCGCCGTCATCAACCATGTAGAGAAGACCATTGACGAGAATTGGTGAACTCCGCGTGGGGACGTTCTGCCCGACCTTCCACCTGATCCGCGTCGGGTCGATCACTCCTTGCTCTCCCAGCGGAATCGCCCAGAGTTGTCCGCGCGAATGTCCCAGGGGGCTGTAGATGAACCCCTGGCCGATGATGGGGATGTTGCTGCCGGAGAAGCATTCCCACTGCTCCATGCGCCAAAGTTCCTTGCCGCTCCGCACGTCGTAGCCGTACAAGGCGTAGGAGGCGAGGCTCACCAGTTGCGGCTGGCCGTCGACCGTGGCGATAACCGGCGTGGAAAAGGCCTTCCGCAGATCCCCCTCAAGCTTGGGCTGCCCCTGTTCATTAAGGTCTTTGAAATCGACCGACCGCCTGGTTTGCCAGACGGTCTTGCCCGTGGTCTTGTCCAGCGCGACTACGAACTGATGATCGCTGCCGTCAAAGTGCATCAGCAGAAGACCCTCGAACAGGACCGGGCTGGAACCCGCCCCGCGGTAGTGGTTGCATACAAAGTCCGTGCGCGACCAGAGTACCTTGCCCGTGGCGGTGTCCAGGCACGCCGTGCCCGGCGAGCCGAACGTGACGTAAACCCGGCTTTCCTCGATGACCGGCGTGGGCGAGGCGTAGGTGTTGAACGGGTGGGCGAACTGCGGTTCGGCGATGTCGAAGAGCTTCAGATCGTGGATGATGTTTCCGCTGTCGGCGTCCACGCAGACCGCGTAGAGCTGCCTGCCATCCTCTGTTGCGGTGGTCAGCCAGACCTGTTTGCCCCAGACGACCGGCGAGGACCAGGCCCGGCCGTGAATCTCCGTGCGCCAGCGGATGTTGGCCGGGTCCGCGGGGCTCACGGGCAGGCCTTTGGCTTCGGAGTGGCCCTGGGCATTGGGTCCGCGGAACTGCGTCCAGTGGTCGGCCGCGCGGGCGATGCAGGCCAGCAGCCCAACAAACACGGCAATGCGAAGAATGCTCATAGGTAAAGTGATAATAGCACGGCGAGGGTTCGTTGACAGACCGGCCGAGAACACAGCGGAAAACAGAAGCGGGAACGGCGTGTCGCCGTTCCCGCATCGCTGCTTGCGGATAACGTATCGGGTTACTGGCCGACCTCGATGCGGACGTAGTCCAGAAGCTGGCACTTGTTTTCGGCCAGGAGTTGCGCGATCGACTTGCTGTCGTCCTTGACGAATTTCTGATCCAGCAGCACCCGCTCCTCAAAAAACGTGCGGAGCTTGCCCTCGGCGATCTTCTCCGCGATCTGCTGGGGCTTGCCGGTTGCCTTGGCCTGTTCGACGGCGATCTCCTTTTCCTTGGCAACCACGTCGGCCGGGACGCCCTCGCGATTCAAGGCCAGCGGGCGGGCGGCCGTGATGTGCAGGCAGATGTCCTTCATCAACTCGTCGCCGGGATTGCCGCTGAATGACACCAGGACGCCCACCTTGCCGGTGTAATGCTGGTAGACGCCGACCTTCTCTCCCTTGAGAACCTTGTAGCGGCCGACCTGCACGTTCTCGCCGGTCTTCTGCGACGCCTCGGTGGCCTTGCCGATCACTTCGGGGGCGGTTTCGGGCTTGGCGTCGGCGTTCTTCAGCAGCATGTCCAGGGCGGCGTTGATGATGGCCACCACCGGCTCGCTCTTGGCCGTGAAGTCGGTGTTGCACTTGACCTCAAAGATGGCGGCCGTCTTGCCGTCCGCCGACAGGGCGGTTCCGACTCGGCCTTCG
>Ga0101944_10002795_pt1 | contig 26708 bp, 24 predicted proteins | sample DewCreD2012metaG_FD_75245 | JGI IMG/M metagenome (GOLD analysis project Ga0101944, IMG submission 75245) | Hot spring sediment bacterial and archeal communities from British Columbia, Canada, to study Microbial Dark Matter (Phase II) - Dewar... ... | reverse complement strand
GTTGAGTGGAGTGTGCGTCTTTCACCATGCCGGTGGATCAGATCGATCTGCGCACCACAATCCCACAGCAGGACTCTCCGAGATTCCTTCCCATCATGTCCTCTGTGCTTGGGCCTGCCAGGCTACGTCCGATGCTGTCGTCTTTCTTCCGTCTCCGATAGCATTGAGTGGGCCGGTTGTCCGGCAGGCCGTGCTGTCTCGGCATGAAGCGGGAGCAGGGGCTTTCCTCTCGGCGTTTCACTCCCGTGCGCCGCCATCCACACTCTTCTCGTAGCACCATCGTAGCAGCGCTGTGGTAACGCACGAGAGGTAGTCGGAGGCGCTCCCACTTCTCTCTGTTGCGTGTGCCCGGCCGCACTCGCGCGTGTACCACAGTCCAACAAGAGTAGTTCGAGATCATGTCCGGGCGAGGCGGCGTCCCGACCGCATTGCCCACGCGATGTATTTCGAGCACTTCGGACTCGCCCTCGCACCGTTTTCAATCGCGCCGGATCCCGCGTTCGCGTATCCATCGCGCGCTCAGCAGGAGGCCCACGCCGCGCTGCTGCAGGCGATCGGCGGCGGCGATGGCTTCGTCAAGATCACCGGCGACGTCGGCACCGGCAAGACGCTCGCCTGCCGCCGGCTGCTCGCCGCGCTCGCCGGCCAGCCCGATTGCGACGCCGTCTACGTCCAGAACCCGTGTCTCACGCCGCGCTCGCTATTGCTCGCCATCGGAGTCGAGCTGAAGCTGCCGCTGCGCGCGAATACGTCCGAGCATAGATTGCTCACGCTGCTCGACCGCGCGCTGCTGAAGGCCAGCGCCGCCGGCCGGCGCATCGTCGTGTGCCTGGACGAAGCGCAGGCGATGCCGGCCGACGCCTTCGAAGTGCTGCGCCGGCTCGCCGCCCGCGATCGCGATGGCCGTGCCGTGCTGCAGACCGTGTTGTTCGGCCAGCCGGAACTCGACGACAAGCTCGCCCGCAGCGACCTGCGCCCGCTCGCCAGCCGCATCACTGCGCAATACCGGCTCGGCCCGCTTTCGGCCCGCGAGACCGAGGCCTATCTGGCGCATCGGCTGCGCGTGGCAGGCCGCGCGGCCGACGCCTCGGCGCTGTTTCCGACCGCAGTCGCCGCGCTCGTGCATCGGTACACGCGCGGCGTTCCGCGGATCGTCAACATCGTCGCGCACAAGGCCTTGCTGCTGGCCTGCCGTGACCGCGCCGCGGTCGTCGGTCCGCAGCACGTGCGCGACGCCGCCGCGGACACGCCACACGCGCGACCGGCGACAGCGCTATCGCGGCTGGTCGCGTGGTGGCAGCACGGTCGCATGCGCCACGGCACGCCGGCCTGAATCGAGCAGCGCGAACCCGCGATTCGCGCGCCGGCCGCACAAAGAGATGAGCGGGCAAGGTCCGGGGGAGGAACCTGCCCGCTCGAACGCCCCGGCGACGTGATCCGTTCGCGAGGCGCAGGAGGAGGTCGCCGAACCTTCTTGCCGTTGCGATCCCGGTGTGGATTGGTCGACCGTCGGTCTCGCTCAGAGCGTCTTCGCCGAGACGCCCTGCGCGGCCGCCGCAGTAGCGTCAGCATCGGCGGACGGCCGCTCACCGATCACCGTGACGGGCTCGAGCCGCACGATCTGCGCACGGCTCGTCGCGATTTCGCTCACTTGCCGCGCGTAACCGTCGATCGCCGCGAGCAATGCCAGCGTGGCCACGACACTGCCCGCTGCACCGAGCATCCGAACCGAGTTGTTCCGCGCGTACATCGTTGTTCTCCTTCTCGCCTGCCGGCCGCGTCACGTCGTGAGCGCCGCTGCGTTGATGCGGACTGTAGGCAGCGGCCGTGCCGCGCGCGAGCGGATTGCGATGAAACGATGGAAGTGCGCGGTGAACTGCAGCTACGCGGCTCGAGCGGAGCGAAAGCCGCTGCGCGCGCCGACGAAGCCGCCCTGCGCGCGATGAAACGGCGCCGGGCGTTTCGATTTCATGGCTGCGCCCGTTCCCGATGCGCGAGCGCACCGATGAACGGACCTCAAGAAGCGCACGCGCGCGGCCGAAGCACCGGATACGGCGCTCCCTGCCCGACACCGACCCGCGTTCCCGTGATCCTGTTTCTCGATTTCGATGGTGTTCTGCACCCCGATCCGTGCCGCGAAGCGTGCCGGCTTTTCGAGCACGCGCCGCGGCTCGCCGAACTGCTCGAAGACTTTCCCGAGGTCTGCGTCGTGCTGTCGACGAGCTGGCGCAACGGCAGATCGATCGACGACCTGGCAGGCCCGCTGGTAGCCCCGCTGCGCGCGCGGGTCATCGGCGTGACCCCGACTTTCGGCGAGTTCGCCGCTTCGCCAAGACTGGTGCCCTACCGGCGTCAGGCCGAGTGCCTGCAGTGGCTCACCGAACAGGGGCAGGAAGACCGCCCGTGGCTCGCGCTGGACGACCGCGCTTCGCTGTTCGAGCCGTACTGCGACCGGCTGATCGAGTGCGACTCGCGGCGCGGCTTCGACGCATCCGCCGCGCGCCGCCTGCACACCGCGCTCGCGCGCGAGCGGCAACGCCTGCTGCGCCAGATCGATACCGTGATCTGAGTCACGCGGCGGGCGCTTGAACGAGGCGCTGCGCGCCGCCATGTTGGCTGCAGTTCATTACGCCGGAATGCCACCATGCTCCTGTCCTGCCCGCACTGCCACGCCAAAAACCGCGTCCAGGAAGACCGCCTCAATCAGACGCCGACCTGCGGCAAGTGCGGCCGCGAGCTTCTGTCCGGCGCGCCCGTCGAACTCGACGAAGAAGCGTTCAACGCGCTGGTCGAGCACAGCGAACGGCCCGTCGTCGTCGACTTCTGGGCTGCGTGGTGCGGCCCGTGCCGCATGTTCGCGCCGGTCTTTGCCCAGGCGGCCGCCCGCCGCAAGGATGTCGTGTTCGCGAAGGTCGACACCGACGCCAACCCGGGTCTGTCGGCACGTCTCGCGATCCGCAGCATCCCGACGCTGGCGGTGTTCCACCGCGGCTCGATGATCGAGCGCGTGAGCGGGGCCCTGCCGGCGGGACGCTTCGACGCCTGGCTGCAGGCGGCGGTCGCGAAGGCGACTTCGAAGGTCTGAACCCGGCTACCGCCGCAGCTCGAACAGCGAGCGGGACGGCTCGGTGCCTTTGAGCGCCGCGGCGATCTGCCGGCGCGCCTTGATGAACGGCGAGTTCTTCGCCTCGACGGCGAGGAACGCGTCGAGGTCGCCGACTTCGCGCTGCAACCGCGGCACGAGCTCGAGGAATACGTCGGTCAGCTCCGGGTCGAACTGCCTGCCGCGCAGCGACTTGATCTCCGCCAGCGCCTCGTGGATCGGCCAAGCATGCTTGTACGGCCGCACGTGGGTGAGCGCGTCGAATACGTCCGCCAGCGCCGTGACGCGCGCTGCGATCGGGATCGCGGTCCCGCGCAGGCGCATCGGATAGCCCGTCCCGTCCCAGCGCTCGTGGTGATGCAGCGCGATTTCCTCCGCGACGTGCATCTGCGGCACGTTGGTCTTGGCGAGGATCTCCGCGCCGGCCGTCGTATGCGTCTCCATGATCTCGCGCTCGCCGGGCGTGAGCCGGCCGGGTTTGAGCAGGATCGCGTCCGGCACCACCAGCTTTCCGATGTCGTGTAGCCGCGCGGCCAGATCGATCAGGAAGCACACGTCGTCTTCAAGCCCGATTTCGCGCCCCAGGATCGATGCGAGCCGGCCCACCCGGTAGCAGTGCTCGCCGGTCGTGTCGTCGTGCAGTTCGGCTGCGACGGACTGCTGCTCGAGCAGCAGGATCCGGTTGCGCACCAGCTCGCGCTCGCCGAGCTGCACGCGCAGCTTGCCCTGCTGCCAAGCGAGGGTGTGGTCGATGGTCTCGGCGCCCTGTTCCGCCCTCTCCAACCGCGCGATGTGCTCGCGATGGTGCATCAGCACCTGCGCCTGTTTGGCCTCCTTGTTCAGCGCCAGCAGCTCGTGCAGATACACGAGAGCGACGTCCGGCTGGCCTGCGACTTCGTAGCCGGTGATGCAGGCCGACAGCGCATCACGGACTTCGGAGCGGACGTTTTGGCGGGCTTGTTCGAGACTGCGTTTCAGCCGTGTCAGGCCGACGTCGATCCGCCCTGAATGGACGTCGATCAGGCCACTGGTCAGCGATGCGGTGAACTCCGCGCGCGCCGTCGGCGCCTTGGCCGCGTACATACGCGCCTTTTCGCAGTGCTCCGTGGCATGTCCGGTCTCACCGACTTCGAGCAGCAGACGCGCATAGTGCGACTCGGAAATCACCCGCGAAAGGCAATCGGTTGCCGACTCCGGGTCCGGGTTCAGCTCGATGGCCCTGCGAACGGCTTTGATGCCCGTGCGGACATCACGTAGGTGCAAGGCGCAACTGGCAATGTTCGAAAGCGCCATTGCCCGGACCGGCGCGAACGCCACGGACGCGTCGGCAAGAGCCGCGGCGCGCTCGAAACACTGTATCGCCTCTGCATATTGCGCCGCATTCTGCAAGGCCACACCGAGATTGTTCCAGACTGGAGCCTCAGCGCCAGCATCGCCGAGCCGTTGCGCGGTTTCGAGCGCCTCCGAGAAACTGGCCGTCGCTTCGGGCAGGTTGCCCGTCTCCTTTCGCATTACGCCGAGAAACGTCAGCGCCTTGCGCAGCAGCGCCATGTCCCCCAGCACCCTTGCCTGCGCGACCGCGCGTTCCGCGGCCGGAAGCGCGGCAGCGGGCCGCCACCCAAGGTAGTAGTACTGCGCGATCGCCAGCAGACACTCAACCCGATGGGCGCTGCCACTCGCAAGGTCTAGGCCAATGAGGAACTCACCGACCTCGGCAGACCAGCGTGCGGCATCGTCGCCGGGCTCGGACAGCTCGTGGCGCAGCTTGGCGAGCAGGGCCGAGCAAAGCACGCCGTCCTCCTCTGAGCTGGTGGGGGGCGTGAAGCGCGAGGTCAGGGCGAAACTATCGGCGGGGGCGCTCATTGTGGCGAATTCGGAACGGCGCAGCCGCGTGGCCTTGCCTTTGCACGCGCGACACGGTTACAGTTCCCGCAACTCGCTGATCGGCAGAAAAGCGGGGGGCTTTAGGGCTAACTCGAACGAAATTCCAATCAGGGCTGGAGGATTCCAATGGAGCAGCAAGTCATTGAAGTGCAAGTTGCCGAGTCAGAGGAACTGGTCGTCGAGCTGAGCCTCGCCGAGCTCGCTCAGGTTGGCGGCGGGACTAGCCTCGATGCGCTGATGTAGGGCATCAGCGGCGATTCACACACAGGGCGCCTCGGCGCCCTGTTTGCTTTTCCGGGTATCCATCGATTCGACCGACCCCCTTGCGCCGCCAATGCAAATGCAAAGGGCCGCCAGCGGCGGCCCTTTGGAATCTGATGGTGGAGACGAGGAGGATCGAACTCCCGACCTTCGCATTGCGAACGCGACGCTCTCCCAGCTGAGCTACGTCCCCCAAGAGGCGGCGAATTGTACTGGCCGCGGGGGCGGCCTTCAAGTTGACCGGGGCGGCGGCCGGTAGACTTCCGGCTTCCTTGCGCCGTCTGCCCGCCGACACCAAGATGAAATACACGGTCGAATTCTGCGAGCGCGAGTACAACGCGCGCGCCGCCATTCCCGATCATCCGCAGATCTTCGCGCGCTGGGCCGAGCAGGCGGCGGCCACGCGCCGGCTGCGCCCTTGCCTCATCGACCTGCCCTACGGGGAATCGAGCGCAGAAAAGCTCGACCTGTTTCCCACCCGCAGCGACAACGCCCCGCTGTTCGTGTTCATCCACGGCGGCTACTGGCGCTCGCTCGACAAGTCGGACTTCTCGTGGGTCGCGCCGCCGTTCGTGAACCATGGCATCGCGGTGGCGCTGCCGAACTACGGGCTCGCCCCGAAGGTTCCGCTGGAAGACATCGTCCGCCAGACGTTGCGCGCGCTCGCCTGGCTGTACCGCAACGCCGACCAGTACGGCTTCGACCCCAACCGCATCTACGTATCGGGGCACTCGGCCGGTGCGCACCTGACCGCGATGATGATGGCCGCGCTGTGGGACGTTTACGCGCCGGACCTGCCGCGCAACCTCGTCAAGGGTGCGCTCGCAATCAGCGGGCTGTACGACCTCGAGCCGCTGGTCTACGCGCCTTTCGTCAACGTCGATCTGAAGCTCGACGTGCAGCGCGCACGCAAACTTTCGCCGGCGTACATGGAGCCCGCGACGCGCGCGCCGCTGTACACGGCGGTCGGCGCGCTCGAATCGAGCGAGTTCCGCCGGCAGAACGCGCTGATCGGCAAGCGTTGGTCCGCCAACCTCGTGCGCGACGTGCCGATGCCGGGCTGCAACCACCTGACGGTGTGCGATGAGTTGGCGAGCCCCGCGAGCGCGCTGTTCGACGCGGCGATCGAGCTGGTGCGCCGACGCGTCGAAATCTGATTCAGCCCGACGGCTTCGCCAGGATGCGTGATCGGCGCCGCCGTCCGCTGCGGTGCGCGGCCCGATACTTCGCCTCGTCCCTCAACGGGCACGAGGAGTAGCGACCCCATGAAACGCCGCATCGCCGCCGCCCTGCTCGCGGCCGCCGCCGCGCCGGCCCTTGCCGCGGACATCGACTCGATCCAGCTTCTGTCGCAAAACGAGTTCCGGCTGCTCTCCGAGGATCTCGGCGCGGCGCTGTCGTTCAAGCCGCTGATCCCGTCGGAGGCGCTCGGCATCACGGGCTTCGACCTCGGCGCCGCGGTGACCGGCACCAAGCTCAAGAACACCGCGGTCTTCGACAAGGCCACCTCGGGCGGCGACATTCCTTCGGTGCTGCCGGTGCCGACCTTGCGCTTGCACAAGGGGCTGCCGCTGAACCTCGACATCGGCGTGGCGTTTTCGCAGGTGCCGGGGACCAACATCCGGTACACGGGCGGAGAATTGCGCTGGGCGATCCTGCCCGGGAGCACGCTGACGCCGGCCGTGGCGATCCGCGGCACGCTCACGCGGCTCACGGGCGTCGATCAGCTCGACTTCGAGACGAAAGGCCTCGACATCTCGATCTCGAAGGGTTTCGCGAACGTCACGCCGTACGGCGGCATCGGTCAGGTGTGGGTCAAGAGCACGCCGCGCGGCGTGCCCGGACTGCGCGGCGAGGACTTCACGCAGACCAAGGTGTTCGGCGGCGTCAACGTGAACTTCGGGCTCGCCAATCTGGCCTTCGAGGCCGACAGCACCGGCGGCACCGCAACCTTCGGCGCGAAGCTGGGGTTCAGGTTCTAGGATCGCGGATCGCGGATCGCGCTTTGCAGACCGTGATCAGTCCAGGCCGCTGCGCGGAGAGAAGTCTCAGCTTTTGAAGGTTGAGGTTTCCCGCTCTACTCGGAACGGCACGCGTGGCGGATCCGCGCAATCCGCAATCCGCGATCCTCAATCCGAACTTCTGCCGTTCGCCGCCTCCAGCACCTTGAGCAAGGCGCTGGTGTCCTGCTTGCCCCAACCCTGTCCGACCAACGCGTTGAGCTGCTGAGCGACGATCGCGACCGCGGGCATCGCCAGGCCCGCTTCGTGCGCCATCTCGAGGATCAGTCCGTAGTCCTTCTGATGCAGCCGCGCCTCGATTCCGGCCGCGAAATCCCGGCCCGCCATCTTGGGCCCCATCAGATCGAGCATCTTGCTGCCGGCGAACCCCGCCTGAAGCGCGCGCAGCACCGTCGAGCAGTCTACGCCGTTGGCGCGAGCGAACAGCATCGCCTCGGCGATGCCCTCGATGTTGACGACCTGCACGATCTGGTTGCACGCCTTGGCGACCTGCCCCGCGCCGTGATCGCCGATGTACGTGATCGTCGTGCCGAGCTTCTCGAGCAGCGGTCGCGCGCGTTCCAGCCTACCCACGACCCGAAGACGTTTTCCCAAACCATCATGCCACTGCCGTTCATCCAGGCGGTGTGCAACTCGCCGCTGTGGTCGCGATCCCAACGCCGGCTCTGGTGTTGGAGATGGCGGCGCTCGAACCATTTGTTGCGCAGCACGCCGGGCGCGGCGCTGTCGGCAAACCACTGCGCCCAGCTCAGGTGATGATCGTGTACCCGCTCCAAGGGCAACGCCAGCTCGCCCTCCAGCACCACTCCCGGCCGCGCGGCGTCCAGTTGCGCCCGCAATGTCGCCACGCCCCTGTCCAGGGTATCCAGGAAAACGCCGTCGGCCTCGACCGTGCGCACCAGGTCCGCGAGCACGTCCACGTCGGCCCGGCCTTCGCGTCGCGTGCCGGTGTCCCACGGATTGTAGGCAACGAACGCCCGGACGCCGCCGCTGTGCAGCCCGCGGATAACCCGGCGCAACCCGGCCAGCCCGCCGGGCAGGTCGCGGTAGAAATCGAACTGGTTGCGCTCATCGAAGCCCAGGCGCGGATAGGCCTGCCAAAGGACCACGGCGTCGTAGCCGCCAAACTCGCGCCGGCCGTGGTCCAGGAACGTCTCGACGGTGTAGCGGCCGCGCCGGGGATCATAGAACGTTTGGTCGCACAGCATCACGAAACCACAGCAGAAGCAACGTCGCGCCCAGGCGAACTCCGGCCGGCGATAAAGCGCGTCCGAGTAATGCAGGTCGCGGCGACGCTGTTCGCGCCACTCGGCCAAGCGGCGGCGGAACTCCGGCCAAGCCGCCGGCTCGTCGGGCGCGGGAATCAGCGGCGCTTCGGGATCGAAGCGGAAACCCGGCCCAAGCGCTGCAGGCAGGGCAGCACCGGCGACGCCCAGTGCGCCGAAGGCCAGGCTGGCCCGCAGAAAGCGGCGGCGCGAAAGCATGAGGGCGGCTTGGCAAGCGCCGCGTTGGTGCGCCGGCGGAGGCGCGTCTGCGCTGGCGGCTGCGGTCGGCGCGTTCGGCGGACGCGTCGCGCAAGGCTCGGCCGCGCCGCGGTGTTCGCACCCTGCCGCCGCAGGCTGGCGGAACGCAACAGGCGCGCCGACCGCTCGCCCTGGTTTGGCAAACACGTTTGTCCGCATCGGCCGGGCACAAGGGTAGGCGGGCTTGCAACGCTGGCCAGCGCAATTGTGGGCGCTCTTGCTATCGTCCGTGCCCCAGACTCGTTGCCACCCATGGCATGCCGGCCCGCAATGGCGTGACAAGTGCCGGGCTGCCGTGTAGCGTGACGGCGCATTCGACTTTGTGAATCGCACACGTTAAATCGGATATCGCCATGCGCTCTGACATCATCAAGAAAGGCTTGGAACGCGCGCCGCACCGCTCGCTCCTCCGCGCCACCGGCTCGATCGAGTCCGAGGCGGACTTCGACAAGCCGTTCATCGCCATCTGCAACTCCTACACCGACTGCATCCCGGGCCACGCCCACCTGGACGAGGTCGGCGCGCTCATGAAACACTTGGTGCGCCGGGCCGGTGGCGTGCCGTTCGTCTTCAACACCATCGGCATTGACGACGGCATCGCCATGGGCCACAGCGGCATGAAATACTCGCTGCCCTCGCGGGAGCTGATCGCCGACTGCGTCGAGAGCATGGTCAAGGCGCACTGCTTCGACGGCATGGTGTGCATTCCCAACTGCGACAAGATCATCCCGGGCATGTTGATGGCCGCCATGCGGCTGAACATCCCCACCATCTTTGTCAGCGGCGGGCCGATGGCCGCCGGCATTGCTGAGCAACGAGCCACCCACGCCGACCTGGCCGCCCACCTGCAGCCGGCCTCCAAGGAGTCGGACTTGATCTCGGTCTTCAAGGGTGTGGGCGAGCTGCAGACCGGCCGGATCAGTGAGGAACAATTGAAAAAGCTGGAGCAAACCGCCTGTCCCACGTGCGGCTCGTGCTCCGGCATGTTCACCGCCAACTCGATGAACTGCCTCTGCGAGGCCCTCGGCATGGCCCTGCCCGGCAACGGCACGATCCTGGCCGTGTCCAAGGAGCGCGAAGCCCTCTACGAACGCGCCGCCCGCGCCATCCTCCGGCTCGTTGCCCAGGACTTGAAACCGCGCGACATCGCCACACTCGAGGCCTTTGACAACGCTTTCATGCTGGACATGGCGATGGGCGGCTCGACCAACACCGTCCTGCACGCCCTGGCCGTCGCCCGCGAGGCCGGTGTGGCCTACGATGTGCGGCGGATTGACGAGATTTCGCGTCGCGTGCCGTGCCTGTGCAAGGTGTCCCCCTCGTCCGGCTACCATATCCAGGACGTGCACCGCGCGGGGGGCATCCACACCATCCTGGGCGAGCTGAAACGCGCCGGGCTGCTGCACCTCGACTGCAAGACGGTCACCGGCAAGACCCTTGGCGAGAACATTGACGAGTGGGATGTGCGGTCGGACAAGTGCACCCCGTGGGCCAAAGCCGCCCGGGTCTCCGGCGCGTCGGCCATCGTCGTGGACCCCAACGACAAGCTCGGCCCGGCCGCCCGCACTGCCAGCGGCAACCTGGCCCCCAAACCGCTGCTGTTTTTCCCCGCCGACCCGCGCGCCCTGACCCTGTGGCGTCTGGCCGCCGCGTTCAACGTCAGCGACGCCGCCACCGTCGCCTGCCTGTTCGCCCCCGACGGCCAGTTGCGGGTGGACGCCGACCTGACCTGGAAAGGGCCGGCCGAAATCGAAGCCGGGCTGAAGGCGAAGTTCGACGAGTTCAAGGGCCTGGTCCGCGCCGAATTGGGCACGCTCAATGGCACACCGGTGCTGTTGCTCTGGCGCTACGAGGGCGGCCAGAAGAAGCTTGCCTGCCTGCTCCGCGTGCCCAAGTTCCGCCAAACCTGGCTCATCAGCCGCGCCTACTACGAATACCGCGACAGTCTGCTCAAGGAGGTGGTCGCCAGCGGCTTGATGCCCTACGACCCCGCCTTCCGGTTCGATCCGCAGGACTGCATCCGCACCCCGGCCACCGCCTACTCGCCCGATGGCGGCTTGGCGATTCTTTACGGCCAACTGGCGCCCGAGGGCAGTGTGGTCAAGACCGCCGGCATCAGCGAGGCGTTCAAGCAGAACTGCGGGCCAGGCTTTGTCTTCGAGGGGCCGTGCGTGATCTTTGAGAGCCAGGAAGAAGCCTGTGCCGGGATTCTGGCCGGCCAGGTCAAGCCTGGCGACGTGGTCGTCATCCGCAATGAAGGGCCGCGCGGGGGGCCCGGGATGCAGGAGATGCTGTCGCCCACCAGCTACATCGTGGGCATGGGCCTGGGCGACAAATGCGCGCTGATCACTGACGGCCGCTTCAGCGGCGGCACGGCGGGGGCGTGCATCGGGCATGTCTCGCCCGAGGCCGCGGAGGGCGGGCCGATTGGCCTGTTGCGGCCCGGCGACCGTGTCCGGATTGATTTCCCAAATCGGCGCATGGACATCCTCGTGCCCGAGGCCGAACTGGCCGAGCGGCGGACAACGTGGCTGCCAGTGCAGCGCGAGCTGACCGGCTGGTTGGCGCGCTACTGCAAACTCGTCACCAACGCCAGCCAGGGCGCGGTGTTGCAGGCGTAGCCAGCGTTGGCTGGAACTCGCTCACCCACCCGCTGACGGCAGGCGTCGGCCGTCGCCATCGGGAGCGGGCGAGCTGACCCCGACTGGCAGCGTGCTTCGGGCATCCTGCCCGAAGACCGGTTTCCCCTCCCACGGCTGCCTGCTTCTGTTGTGTTGAGGGGATGCCAACAGCACGTTTGGAGCGGAAGGTGCGGTCTTGTGGAGCAGGGCGGGCCGCCGCGCCACTGCGGCGACTTCGAGGAGTGTGAAATACCCGGGCTGGCGCCCCGCGCCGCGGCCGGCCTCCAGCACGACGGTTTCGAGGTCATGGCCGGAAGGGAGTCTGTGGTTATTGTGACGGTGGTCCAGGCCGGAGACGGTGCTTGGGGCTGTCTCAAGGCCAGCCACGGACAATGCGCCAGGGTTTGGTTGAGCCTCAACTGCTCCGGCCACAGTTGACAAGCAAGCCACGCCGAATCGCACGGAGAACCGCAGCAACAAAAGGCTTGCGCGCGGGCTGATCCCGTGCCATATACTCCACATCCGAAGCGCGGGGTGGAGCAGCCTGGTAGCTCGCAAGGCTCATAACCTTGAGGTCGCTGGTTCAAATCCAGCCCCCGCAACCAAATCTCTCCGCGGCACACCCTCCGGACACCGGCCTGCGGCGTTTTTCCGATGCGGGCGCGCCAGTCTTGCAGATCTCGGCACTCGCCCAGGACGTCACAGGACATGCAGACCTGCGGTGCGGCACCGGCGTCGGGCAGGCTCATCGGACAGCCGGGACGGGGGTGTGCCGGGCCGGCTGCGGTTGGCCGGTAGTACCCACCTGTCCTGATGGTGTGGCTGGTCCTTCTCTCAGACCGGCTGTTGCTTTTGGTTCGACGCGTTCCGGCGCTTACTCATAATCGGGGCATGGCGGCGATTGTCGTCAACGGGTTGACGAAGACATTCCGCGTTTACAAGAAGCAGCCGGGCCTGGCCGGGGCGATCAAGGGCCTGTTCCGGCGTCGCTACGAGTCAGTGTGCGCAGTGCGGGGGGTGAGCTTCAGCATCGAGGCTGGCGAGTTGGTGGGCTTTGTCGGCCCGAACGGCGCGGGCAAGACCACGACGCTCAAGATGCTGTCCGGTCTGCTCCATCCCACCGGCGGCACGGCCCGAGTACTGGGCTACGTGCCCTGGGAGCGGGCCGATGGTTACCGTCGGCAGTTCGCCTTGTTGTTGGGGCAGAAAAACCAGCTTTGGTGGGACCTGCCGGCCCGGGAGTCGTTCGAGCTGAACGGAGCCATCTACGGCATCCCGCGTTCCGTGCTGGATCGGCGCGTGGCCGAGATGACCGAATTGCTGGGCGTGCGGGACAAGCTGGACGTGGTGGTCCGCGAGATGTCGCTGGGCGAGCGCATGAAGATGGAATTGATCGCGGTGCTGCTCCACCAGCCGAAGGTGCTGTTCTTGGACGAGCCAACACTGGGCCTGGACGTGGTGTCCCAGAAGACGGTTCGCGACTTCCTGCGCGACCACAATCGCCGGGAGCACACCACGATTCTGTTGACCAGTCACTACATGGCCGACATTGAGGAGCTGTGCGAGCGGGTGATCATCATTGACCAGGGCGCAATCTTCTTTGATGGCCGCCTCGGGGAGGTGCTGGACCGGTTCGCCGATTTCAAAGTCGTCAGCATTCAGTGCGAGGCCAGCCCGGACCTGCCGGCGGCCGAGCTGGCGCAGTACGGCCAGGTGGTCGAACGCACGCCGCTCAGCCTCCGCCTCAAGGTCAAGCGCGAGCGCGTCAGTCCGGTGTGCAAGGCGCTGCTTGACCGCCTGCCCGTTCGCGACATTGACATCCAAGAAGTGCCCATCGAGGAGGTCATTCGCCAAATCTTCGCCCGGCAACCTCCGGGGCGCGATTGAGGCTGAGGCCTCGGTCCGCTTCCAATTTCCGCCTCGACGCCCGTACGCAACGGGGGCACGCTCGAATACCATGAGTACGTCACCAGAAGGGCAACGACGCTCAATCCTGAACCTCCTCAAGAAGCGATTCCTCCATGGTCTCTGCCTCATCGGGTTCGTCGGCAGCACGGTCGCCTCGCCTGATCCGGTCTGGCAAAACCTCTCCAGCAAGACTGGCGACTTGCCCCCGCCGCCCGGCGGTTCGACGCAACAGACCGGCGCGGTGGTGGGCGACTTCGATGGCGACAGCATAAACGATTTCATTCTGAGTTTTCGGCAGAAACCGCCCGCCCTGGTCTGGTATCGCCGCATCGCCACGGCCTGGGAGACGTTCGTGGTCGAGAAAGATTACCTGACCATCGAAGCCGGCGGCGCGGTGCACGACATTGACGGGGACGGCGATCTGGACGTTGTGTTCGGCGGCGACTGGCAAAGCAGCGACGTGTGGTGGTGGGAAAACCCGTCCCCGAATTTCGACAAAAACACTTCGTGGCGACGGCGCGCGATCAAAACCGGCGGCAAGAACCAGCACCACGACCAGTGCTTCGGTGATTTTCTCGGCACCGGCAAGCCGCAACTGGCCTTCTGGAACCAGCAGGCGCGGACGTTGTTCTTGGCTGAAATCCCACCCGACCCGCGCCAGGCAGCACCGTGGCCCCTCATCGAGGTGCTCACCCACGCCAAGCCGGCCGGCGTGCCTTACATCGAGGGCCTCTCAGCCTTCGACGTGGACGCCGACGGCAAGCCGGACATCCTGGCCTGCGACTCATGGTTCAAGCACACGGGTGACCGGCAGTTCAAACAGGTCCAGTTCGCTCTCGGCGGCGGACTCATCTTCGCCGGGTATTTCAAGCCGTCGAAGTACCCGCAGATTGTTATCTCGCCCGGCGACGCCGGTGGCCCGGTGCGGCTTTACGAGTGCCTCGGCAACCCGGAAAACCCTGCCGACTGGAAAGCCCGCGAGCTTCTCGACCGCGAGGTCATCCACGGCCACAGCCTGCAACTGGGCGACGTGAACCGTGACGGGCATCTGGACCTGTTCATTGGCGAGATGGCCAAGTGGCACGAGAAGCAACCCGGACGCGATCATCCCGAAGCCACTGCCTGGGTGCTCTACGGCGATGGCCGGGGCAATTTCCTGCGCAAAGAAGTGGTCGTCGGCCACGGCTGGCACGAGGCCCGGCTGGCGGACCTGGACGGGGACGGCGACCTGGATTTGCTGAACAAGCCCTACACGTGGGACACGCCGCGGGTGGACGTGTGGTTGAACAACGGCACACGCTCGGGCGCTCACGGCGTCGGCACCAGCCGCAGTTTTCACGGTCCGGTTGGGCTGCAGCTCTACAGCCTGCGGGATTTGCTCGGCAAACACACAGCTCTGGGGCTGCAGACTGCGCGCGGGCTGGGCTTCCGGGAGGTGGAGCTGGCCGGCACTTACGGTGTGCCGGCCGCGGCGTTTCGCGCCATGCTGGAGCGCGCCGGGCTGAAGCCGGTCGCCGCGATTGTGCCGTTCGAGCAGGTCCAAGGCCGTCTCGATCAGGTAATCGCTGACGCCCAACGGCTCGGCGTGCAATACGTCGGAGTAGCCTGGATTCCGCACGAGGGCCAATTGACCGAGGCTGCCACGCGGGCCGCAGCGGCCGTTTTCAACACCGCCGGTCAGGCGCTGGCCAAACACGGCCTGCGTTTCTTCTACCACAACCACGGCTACGAGTTCGTGCCACACGGCGGCGGAACGTTGTTTGACCTGCTGATGCAGGAAACGAAACCCGAGTGGGTCAGCTTCGAGATGGACGTGTTTTGGACGGTGCATCCCGGCCAGGACCCGGTGAAGCTGCTCAAGAAGTATCCGAACCGCTGGGCGCTGCTGCATGTGAAAGACATGCGCAAGGGCACCAAGACGGGTTTGCTTACTGGCAGCGAGGACGTGCGCAACGATGTCACCCTGGGCAGCGGGCAGATCGATCTGCCCCAGGTGCTCAAGGCGGCACAGGAAATCGGCGTGAAGCATTACTTTATCGAAGACGAATCGCCCACCGTCCTGGAGCAGCTCCCGCTGAGCGTGCGCTATCTGGAATCGTTGGCTTGGTGAACCTGCCATGAACCCCGTCGTTGCTCAGTTCGTTTCTGGACGCCTGTGGCTCGGCAGGCTCGCCTGCAGTCTTGCGTGTGCGTTCACCGTCCACGCCGATCCGGCGTGGCACGCCCCCCCTGCCGAGCAGAATCAGGGACAGTTCTGGCGCTACCATTGGTATGAACCCGGTTTGACCAATGGCAACCCCAGCTACCAGTCGCGCTTTCGGGTCAATGCGCCGGAAACCTCGCTGCACCCAACCTTCGGCCGTCGCGTCGAGGCCAGGGAAAACGGCGTGATGCTGATTTGCGCCGAGGAGGACCTGTTCCGATTGACGGCCGCGGAGTTTTACTGTGAAGCGTGGGGTGGACATCCGGGCACGGCCAACAAGCGCATCACAGTCAATGGCCGCAGCACTTACTTCCTGCCGCGCGTTGGAACGGAGGAGGGCCATTGCACCTATTTCTATCCGGCTGTCCGGCTCAAAGTCACCGACCTGGTAAACGGCTATAACGCGGTCCAATTCGCCCTGGATCAGGGCACGTCCTTCTGGGGGCACATGATTGTGGACAACGCCGCCATTCGGGTCGCGCTGACCAACGGACACAACGACCTGGTCAAGCTGGGGCTGGCCGGCTTCACTGCGAGCGTCCGGGCCGAACCGCTCCCGGGTCAGGAAGGGTTTGCGCTCACGCTCGACGTCCCAACCGAGGCGGCCACGCAAATTGCGAGCGTGGACTTCCAAGGCTGGTATGAGGGCTACGACGAGAACGGCAACCGCGAGCGGCGCGACTGGCACGGCTTCACCAAAAACCGTCGGTTGGTGGCTGGCTTGGGCCATGTCGGTTCACCCCCGTTTGCGTTGACCTGGGACACCCGAATGCTGCCGGCACAAACGGACGTGGCGGTGCGGGCGGTGATCCGCTTTAACACCGATAAGAATCTCGTCTATCTCACCGCCGCCACCCGAGATTTGACCATTGCGCCGAGACGGGGCGTGGAGGTCGGGCTGTTTACCCCGCAGGATCTGCCGGATCATTTCTGGTCGCGGGCCAATCAGAAAAAAACCTGCCATTTCGATCTGGACCTTGAGCCTGCGCAAATCGAGGCAGCCGAGTTGCACGTCGTGACCTGGACCGGGGGCGCAGGCACGATCAAGGAGTATTTCACCCTCAACGGGGTGCATTACCCGGTGGCCGAGGGAGACGGGCATGAACTCATCTACAGCCGGCTGCCTGTTCAGCCAAAGCATCTGAAACGCGGCCGCAACCGCGTCGAACTGCTGTCGGATACCGAGCATCACGGCATTGAGGTCATTCTGCCCGGGCCGGCCCTGATGATTCGATATCGCAAGGACACGCGGTGAACCAAGCCGGGCCGAGGCGCGGTGGACGGCCATTCAACGTCCGATGAAACCGTGAAGCTCAAGGGCAGAATCGCGCCGGGCATCCGGGCCTGCAAAGGGATCGTCCGCGCGCTGGCGTTGGGACTGCCCGGCGAAGGTGAGCGCCTGTTGGTGGATTGCTATTCGGATGCCACGGGTGCAGAGGCCGCAACTGACGAGATTCGCGCGCTGGACCGCCGCGCCGTCACCTTCCGGGCCGACCTCGGCCCAACACGAGGGCTGCGCGCGCTTACGCCACCCGAAACATCCAGGCAGCCCGCCCACCAACCGCAGCCCGATGCGGAGATCCTGCGCTCCCTATGGACAGGGAATTCTGTCGGCAAGATGCCGACAACACGCTGATTCGGCCGCGTCCGCTCGGCCCAACCACGGATTCCCAACGAAAGACCGCGCCCGGCCGGCAGACGACCACGCAAAAACCGCTGCCCCGGACAGGGCCTTCGGTTAAACTGCCCGTCATGGAAAACATCTTGCAGCCGCGCACCGCGGCCGAACTGGCCCGCTACATTGACCACACGCTGCTCAAGCCGGATGCGACCGCTGCGCAGATTGAGAAGCTGTGCGCCGAGGCCCGGGCGCACGGTTTCTATGCCGTCTGCGTCAACGGCGACCGCGTGGCGCTGGCCCGCCACCACTTGGAAGATTCCCCGGTCCGGGTGGCCGCGGTGGTGGGTTTCCCGTTGGGCGCCATGAGCGCGGACGCCAAACGCTACGAGACGGAAGCTGCCGTGGACGACGGCGCACACGAGATTGACGTGGTGCTCAACATCGGCCGGTTGAAGGACGGCGAGGACGCCCGCGTGCTGCGCGAACTGCGGGACATTGTGGAAGCGGCTGACGAACGGCCCGTGAAGGTGATTCTGGAAACCTGCCTGCTCACGCGCGATGAGAAGGTCCGCGCCTGTCAATTGGTCCTAGAGTCGGGCGCACGCTTCGTCAAGACCTCCACCGGCTTCGGCCCGGGTGGCGCGACCATCGAGGATGTCGAACTGCTGCGCGCTACTGTCGGCCCGCGTTTCGGTGTCAAGGCGTCCGGGGGAATCCGGGACACGACCACGGCGCTGGCGATGATTGCCGCGGGCGCCACCCGCTTGGGCACATCCAGCGGCGTCGCGATTGTGCAGGGGCTGCCGCAAGCCGCCGCAACAGCCGACGCTTGAGTTGACCGGCGAATCCGCGGCCCCGGGGCCGGGCTGTCGTCGGAGCACGGACCAATGTCCCCTACCCGACCGCGCGCGACAGCCCGGGCGACAGGCGCCGGCCCGAGGTTGCGCTGGTCAGGCGGCTGCCTTGGCTTTAACGCGACTGCTCGCCAGCCTTGCCCGATTGGAAATGCTGCAACGCACGCTCGCGTTCCAGCGGCGTGGGATGCGAATAGTAGAACCGACTGTAAACCGGGTGGGGGGTGAGGTTGGCGAGGTTTTGGGCGTTGAGCCGGCGCAAAGCCCGAACCAGCGGTTGGGCGTCTCCGAGCGTCCGCGCGGCAAACGCGTCGGCCTGATGCTCGTGGCGGCGCGACCACCCCCGCAGCAGGGGTGTGAACCAGAAGGTCAGCACGCCCGCCAGCAACCCAAACAGCAACAAAATCGGGCCCGGATGCCCTGGTTCGAATCCGAAGGCCCTCGGCAGCCATGGCTGCCCCCCCAGCCACGCCACCGCATAAAGCCCCAGCAAGGCCGCTGCTGCCATGCCGACCAAGCGCTGCGCCAGATGCCTGAGCCGGGCGTGCCCGATCTCGTGGGCCAGCACCGCTTCCAACTCGTCTTCGCCCAGCCCTGCCACCAGCGTGTCGAACAGGGCAATCTTCCGAAACCGCCCCAGCCCGGTGAAAAAGGCGTTGCTGTGCCGCGAGCGTCGGCTGCCGTCCATCACCACGATGTCCCCGACGCGAAACTCCGTGCGCCGGGCCAGCGCCAACAGACGGTCGCGCAACGGTCCGGCCGGCAGCGGGGTGAAACGATTGAACAGGGGCGGGATCAACACCGGGGCCAGCAGGCTCAACAGCAGTTGCATTCCGACCAGTCCGGCCCACGCCCACAGCCACCAGCCGCTGCCGCCCCACGCCATCAGCGTCAGCACCAGACGCAGCAGCACATACCCCAAGGCCAGCGCCAGCAAACCGCCTTTCAGCCGGTCCAGCCACCAGGTCCGCTGCGTGGAAGTGTTGAATCCGAACCGTTGCTCGATCCGGAACTGCTCGAACCAGGCCAGCGGCAGCTCCGGCAGGGCCAGAACCACACCCACGCCCAGCAAAAACAAGGTCGTGGATCGGGGTGAACCTCCGAACCGACCGGTCCACTGCGCCCACGCCCACGGCAGCAAGCCTGTGAACAACACGGCCAGCAGCAGCAGGGCGTCGCAGGTGTCCCGCAGTTGGTTGAAACGGCCGTGGGCACGCGTGTAGGCAATGGCCCGTGCCCGGGTTGCGGGATCCGTTGTCGCCTCCAGCTCCGCCGGCAGCTCGGTGGCATGTGCGCCGGCATGACGCACGTTGAGCTGCTCCAGCCACACCTGCGCCAACCAGCGGGCTCCAATCAGGCCCGCAACTGCTGCTGCCACGTTGTTCATTGTCGTCTGGCCGAACCACCGAGGTTCGGGTGCACCGCCCGCGGTTTGGGTTGCAGTTGTGCAATAGGCCGGCCGTGCGGCTGGCACCCAACCGTCGCAGCGTGCCGACGCCGTCCCGGCTCGCGGGGGCGGCTGTCGTGGCCCAGGCTCAGAATGCGAACCGCACGTCGCCCAGCCTTCGGGCCAGCTCGTCCATGACGCGGCGCTCGTCGGCGACGTCCTTGGCCGCAAAGGTGACGCTCAGGCGCAGGAACGCGCCGGCGTCGTCCCAGGGCACCGTCGAAATTAGCTTCTGAGTGATGAGCCACTGGGAGGCGTCCTCGGCGGTGGCGAACTCGTGGCGCTGGCCGGAGCGTGCCACGGCGGCGCGGGGAGCCGGCACGTAAAGGAAAAACGAGCCTCGAGGCTTTTGGGCTTCGAACCCGGCATTCCGCAGCACGCGCACCAACAAATCCATCCGTCGCGAGTACTTGGCGGCAGTCCGCTCGGTCAACTCCGGGTGGTCCAGGCAATAGGCGGCAGCGTGCTGGATGGCCAGGAACTGACCGGAATCCGTGTTGTCCTTCACATCGCCGTAGGCGCGCACCAGCCATTCGTTGCCCGCCACGAACCCGCACCGCCAGCCGGTCATGTTGAACGCCTTGCTGACCGAGTGCAGTTCCACGCCCACGTCCTTGGCGCCCGGCGTGGCCAAAAACGACAATGGCCGGCCTTCGTACACCAGCGCGGCATAGGCGGCATCCGAGATGACGACCAGGCGGTGCTGCCGGGCAAAGGCCACCACGCGCGCAAAAAATTCGGGTGTGGCGCTGGCTCCGGTGGGGTTGTTCGGGTAGTTGATGACCAGCGCCTTGGCCCGGCTCAGCACGGTCGCCGGCACCGAGTCCAGGTCGGGCAAAAAATGGTTGTCCGGGCGCAGCGGCAAGTTGAACACCTGCCCGCCGTAATAACGGCTGTGCGTCCCGAAGACCGGATAGCCCGGAGCAGTCATGAGCACATAGTCGCCCGGATTGACCAACGCAGCCGGCAGGATGGAAAGGGCCGCCTTACTGCCGATCGAGTGGATGACCTCGGTTTGAGGATTGATGCCCGACACACCGAAGACCCGGTCCAGATACCGGGCCGCTGCCTCCTTGAGCACCTCATCGCCGTTGTCCGCATACCCGCGGTTCTCCGGCCGGCGCGCTTCCTCGTAAAGCCGCTCCACCACCTCGGGGAAAGCCATCTCGTCCGGCTCGCCCACGCCCAAGTCCAGAATCTCCTGGTCCGGATGTGCCGCCCGGGCGGCGCGTTTGGCCCGTTTGATCTTCTCGAACTTGTAAATGGCGTCGGCCCGGCCGTACTGCCGGCCGCCAATCCGTTCCGCGAACAATTCTCGGATATACGACTCACCCATAAACTTGCACCTGCTGCGGAAAACTCGTCCAGCGGGGAAACAGGCTAACGCAGGCCTGCTGCCCGGGCAAGTCGGTGCCAACCAAGCGGATGGCGTGGGCCAAAAAAAGACTTGACGGGAGATTTCATTGTGATATCATGATGCTATAACGTGAGCAAACTATGAATACACAAGACGAAGTCCGTCGGCAGGATGGCGGTGCAGTCAAACCGCCCAGTCAGGAACGCGAGGTGTCCGTGTTGAGCGGCTGGGTCATGTTGCCGGTCAATCTGGCGCTGCTGGCCCTGGGCACATACCTGTTTGTCAGAAGCATCTACGAAGTCAGCGCGCTGGGTCAGCCGTTTCCCGTGGTGAAGTTTGTTGCGGGCAACCTGCTGGAACTGGTGGGCGCGCTGTTTCTGGTCGGCCACTTCACGTTGCAGCCCAACCAGGCCCGGGTGTTGATCCTCTTTGGCGCGTATCACGGCACGGTCAAGCGGAGCGGCTTTCACTGGGCCAATCCGTTTTACGCCAAGGGGACCAAGGTTTCCCTGCGCGCCCACAACTTCAGCACTGAAAAACTGAAGGTCAACGACAAGCGGGGCAACCCGATCGAGATTGCCGCCGTGGTGGTCTGGCGGGTGCGCAACACGGCCCAGGCGGTTTTTGACGTCGAGGATTACGAGGAGTACGTGGACGTGCAGAGCGAGGCGGCGGTGCGGCACATCGCCAGCATTTACGCCTATGATCGGGGCGAGGAGCACGAGCCGACCTTGCGGGAGAGCGCCGACGAGGTGGCGGCGGCATTGAAGAAGGAGCTGCAGGCGCGGCTGGCGATTGCGGGCGTGGTGGTCGAGGAAGCGCGGTTGACGCACCTGGCCTACGCGCCGGAGATCGCCCAAGCCATGCTGCGCCGCCAACAGGCCGAGGCCGTGATTGCCGCGCGCCAGAAGATCGTGCACGGCGCGGTGAGCATGGTCGAGATGGCCCTCAACGAGCTGGCGGCCAAGAAAGTGGTTCAACTGGACGATGAGCGCCGTGCCGCCATGGTGAGCAATCTGTTGGTCGTGCTCTGTGCCGAGGCCGAGGTCACACCGGTGGTCAACACCGGCACACTTTATCAGTAGGGCCGGTTTCCCGATCTGGCCGGAGCCATGAGACACAGGCAAACACGTTCAGGCCAGTTCCACGCACCTTGGGGACGCGCGGTAAGAATGGGGACGGTTGCCGTGGCCGGGTTATTCGTTAGTCTGGCGGTCGTCCTGCCGCTGGTCGTGCCACGCAAGGCGATGGCGCCGGCACTGCTGGGGCCGGCCATTGCCACTGTGACTCTGGGCCTGACGGCGCTGTTTTGCGTGCGCGGCTACACGGTTCGTCACCGCGAACTGTGGATTCACCGGTCCTTTTGGCGGACACGGCTCTCGCTGCAAGACCTGCGGCGCGCTTATGTGGACGCGGAAGCGATGCAACACACCGTCCGCACTTGCGGCAATGGCGGGTTCATGGCTTACACCGGCTGGTTTCGGAACAAGCGGCTGGGCAGCTACCGGGCGTTTGTCACCGACCCGGCACGCTGCGTGGTGTTGGAGTTTGCCGATCGGAAAGTGGTTGTCAGCCCTGACGACCCGGCGGCCTTTGTGCGGGCACTGGGTTTTGAGCCGGACACCCCGGAGAGCAGGACCTGATGGAAGGCCGCAAGGCATTTCTGCTGCGGATCAGCCCGGACCTGTGGAAAGAACTGGAGGCTTGGGCGGCGGCCGAGCTGCGCAGCGTCAACGGCCAGATCGAGTATCTGCTCAAGCAAGCCGTGGAAAAGCGCAAGCGCGAGCAAGCCGCCGGGGGGGAACAGCCCCGGTGACCAGTCCGGCTTGCTAGCCCGGCTGCCCGCTGCCAGGGTGGCGGAAAACGCGCGCGCGTGCTTCACTGCAAGTCATGGAAGTCATTATTCAACCCACCGCCGAGGCGGCGGCCAATCTTGTGGCCCACATTCTGGCCCGCGAGCTGCGCGCCAAGCCCGATCTGGTCCTGGGTCTGGCGACCGGCAGAACCATGGAGCGGGTCTATCGCCGGCTGGTACAGATGCACCGCCAGGACGGATTGGACTTTTCGCTGTGCCGGACCTTCAACCTTGACGAATACGTCGGCCTGCCGCCATCCGACCCTAATTCCTACCACTTCTACATGCGGCGGCACTTCTTCGATCACGTCAACATTGACCCACGCAACACGCACCTGCCGAACGGCATGGCCGCCGACCTCCAGGCTGAATGCGAGCGCTACGAGCAACTGATCCGGCGCTGCGGCGGCATTGACGTGCAACTGCTGGGTCTGGGCCGGGCAGGACATATCGGTTTCAACGAACCGCTCTCGGCGCTCCGCTCGCGCACCCGCGTCAAGGCGCTGGCCCCGACCACGGTCCAACAGAATGCCCCCTTGTTCGGCGGCGAGGACAACGTCCCGCGCCGCGCCATCACCATGGGCGTGGGGACGATTGTGGAGGCGCGCCGCTGCCTGTTGCTGGCCACCGGCGAAACCAAGGCCACGGTCCTGGCCCAGGCTGTCGAGGGGCCGATCACCAGCATGGTCACCGCCACGGCCCTCCAACTGCACCCGCGCTGCACGGTCATTGTGGACGAGGAAGCCGGCGCACGGCTCAAGGAAAAGGAGTACTACCGCTGGATTTTCCAAAACGAACCTGAGTGGGAAAGTTACCGTTGAGACCGCCGCCGGCGACCGGCCCGGCATCCCAGCGGCCCAAGCAGCCCGCCCGCGGCCAAGTTCGCGGGCGCCAAGCCGTCATCGCTCGCGAATTCGAGCAGGGCGTTGGCTATGATCGGAGGCGGGCGGCGGTCGGCAAGAACCGGCATTCGCCGCGGAAAAACGGTCCCGCGGAGTTGGCGCGGTGCGCTCGCCGTGCTACAAGAAGATTGTGTTTGGCTTTTGGAGAAGGAAGCCTCCCGCTCTGACACCGGCCAGCCGGTTTGGACGGTTCACCTTGCAGGAACTGATCAAGAGCGGAGGCATGGCGGACATCTGGCTGGTGACCGACGAGTCCCGACAGCATCACGCGCTGCGCGTGATGCACGATCGGCTGAGCGGGGATCGCCGGGCGCGCCGGCGGTTTATCCGCGGCTGCGAGGTCTTGGCGCGTGTGCAGGACCACCAGTTCATCGTTGGCTATCGCGAGCACGGCAAGATTCAGGGCCGGCTCTACCTTCTCATGGAATATGTGGAAGGGGCGAATCTGAAGGAGCTTTACGCCCGACACGACCCCGTGCTGGTGGAGAACGTGGCTCAACTGCTCATTGACATGGCCCTGGCTCTGGAACACATCCACGCCTGCGGTTTCATGCATCTGGACTTCAAGCCGGAGAACGTGCTCGTCTCACCCAACGCCAGCGTGCGGCTGGTGGACTTCGACATCGCCCAGCCCATCCCACCAGCGCCCAAACGCATGCCGAGTAATCCCGGCACGCCTGCTTACATGGCGCCCGAGCAATTGGCCCGCCGCCCCTTGGACCAACGGGTGGACATCTTCGCTTACGGCGTGGCCGCCTATGAACTGCTGACCAATCAAAAGCCGTTCAACGGGGCCACGCCCACCGAAATCCTCCGCCAACAGACGAATCGGGCCGACTTCCTGTCGCCCCGCTACCACAATGCCGACATCCCCGTCGCCCTTGAGCGCATCATTCTGCGTTGCTTGGAGCAAGACCCCGACCGCCGTTACGCGCACATGAGCGTGCTCAGCCACGAACTGCAGGCCGCGCTTTACCTTTGAAGTTCAAGCGCTCCCGGGGCGGGAGGGCGTGCCCCTGTTCGCAACGGTCAGGCCGGATGGCCTCCCGTTCAACCTTGCTGCGATGTTCTTGGCCGTGAGGGGGCTTTCGGCCCTTCGAGCAGAAGAGCCGGGGTTGACAACACGCACGGCCTTGGTACAATGCAGTGCGTTCGGGTGGCAGCACGTTTCTTCAGCGGGGTTCCCCACCCCCACCTCCTTGGCGTCTGCTGCCCGAACATTCCTGTTGGCCGGCTTGACACGCCGGAGGGCCTTCCGTATGTTCGCCGGCCCGTAGCGGGGGCGTAGCTCAATTGGTTAGAGCGCTGCCCTGTCACGGCAGAGGTTACGGGTTCGAGCCCCGCCGCTCCCGCCAGCCCTTCCAGCATCCCCCGGTGGCAACACCCCGCCGGCCCGAAGGTCTTACTTGGTCCGGCCAAACAGCGCCCCCCCGACATCAGCAGGCAGTTCCCCTCGCGAGGCCCCCGTACGGCCAACCCGGACCTTCAAGCCCGCCTGAGTCTCGGCCCACGGGTAGTCCGCGCGGCGACAAGCCGGCGGGGGCGTCCTTGGCCTCGCCCGGTTGCCCGCAGGATTAACAGGCCCGGCTTCAAACGCCTGCGCCGCGCGCTTCCGCTGGCGGCGACAGGAGGACCTTCCGGAGGTAGCTGCCGGTATAACTGGCCTCGACCTGGGCCACCCGCTCCGGCGGCCCTTCGGCGACAATCCGGCCGCCGCCCTCGCCGCCCTCCGGGCCGAGGTCAATCACCCAGTCGGCGGTCTTGATCACGTCCAAGTTGTGCTCGATGACGATGAGCGTGTTGCCCGCCGCCCGCAGCTTGAAGAGCACCTCCAGCAGCTTGGCCACGTCATGGAAATGCAGGCCGGTGGTCGGCTCGTCCAGGATGTAGAGGGTGCGACCGGTTTGCTTGCGGCTCAACTCGGCGGCCAATTTGACCCGCTGCGCCTCGCCGCCGCTCAAGGTGGTGGCGGCCTGGCCCAGGCGGATGTAGCCCAAGCCCACCTCCGCCAGGGTCAGGCAGGCTTCGTGGATGGGCGGCACGGCGCGGAAAAACGTCACCGCCTCGTCCACGGTCATGGCCAGCACGTCGGCGATGTTCATACCCTTGTAGGTGATTTCCAGGGTCTCGCGGTTGTAGCGTTTGCCGCCGCAGGCCTCGCAGGTCACATACACCGGCGGCAGGAAGTGCATCTCGATCTGGATGACGCCGTCGCCCTGGCATTTCTCGCAGCGCCCGCCTTTGACGTTGAAACTGAACCGGCCCGGCCCGTAACCGCGAATCCGGGCGGCCGGCAGGCGCGAGAACAGGTCGCGGATTTCGTTGAAGATGCCGGTGTAGGTGGCGGGGTTGCTGCGCGGCGTGCGCCCGATGGGGGTTTGGTCAATCACTACCACCTTCTCCAGGCGCTCGAAGCCGCGCAGGCCGCGGTGCGCGCCGGGCCGTTCTTTCGAGCCGTAGAAGCGCCGCATCAGCGCCCGGCGCAGGATGTCGTCCACCAAGGTGCTCTTGCCCGAGCCGCTGACGCCGGTAACGCAGGTCAACGTTCCGAGCGGGAAACGCACGTTGATGTTCCTGAGATTGTTCTCGCTGGCGCCCAGGACTTCGAGCCAGCCGCGCTCGGGCGAGGGTGCGACCCGGCGCTTGGGCACGGGGATTGACAGCTCGCCGCGCAGGTACTTGGCGGTGAGCGAATGCGGGTGGGCCAGCACCTGATCCAGGGTGCCGGCCACGACGACTTCGCCGCCGCGCACACCCGCCCCGGGGCCGAGGTCAATGATGTAATCGGCGCGCCGGATGGTCTCCTCGTCGTGTTCGACCACGAGCACTGAGTTGCCCAGGTCGCGCAGGCCCTCCAGCGTGCGCAGCAGGCGTTCGTTATCCCGCTGGTGCAGGCCGATGCTCGGCTCATCCAAGATGTAGAGCACGCCCACCAGGCCTGCGCCGATTTGGGTGGCCAGGCGGATGCGCTGCGCCTCGCCGCCGCTGAGCGAGCCGCTCTCGCGGTCCAGCGTCAGGTAGCCCAGGCCCACGTTCTTGAGGAAGCCGAGCCGGGCGCGGATTTCCTTGAGGATGTCGGCGGCAATTGTCTGCTGGAACTCGGTGAGCTTGAGGCTGGCAAAGAATGCATCGGCTCGGTCCACCGACA
>Ga0101944_10002793_pt1 | contig 26731 bp, 20 predicted proteins | sample DewCreD2012metaG_FD_75245 | JGI IMG/M metagenome (GOLD analysis project Ga0101944, IMG submission 75245) | Hot spring sediment bacterial and archeal communities from British Columbia, Canada, to study Microbial Dark Matter (Phase II) - Dewar... ... | reverse complement strand
AAAGTGCCCGGGCATGTCAAACCCATTGAACTGAGGCTGATAGAGAAAAAGGTAAAGGCAGATTCATTTCAGAAAGTCTATTTTACTACCCTTGAATACAATGTTCCCCTGCCTGTTTTTGACAGCCGGAAAGCAACGTTGAACCCTTTTTCAGGAAATCCTTCTGTACTGCTGGTTACAGGCATTGCCAACCCCCAGCCCCTCAAGGAATATGTGGGGATATTGTCCGACACGGTGAAACATATTGAATATCCTGATCATTATGCTTTTGATGCCCTGGATATGAGAGAAATTGTCAGGGAATTTGAGGCCATACCCGGCGATAACAAGTTTATCATTACCACCGAGAAAGATGCCATGCGCTTCCGGGTTTTTGATGAGCTCGACGAAGAAATTAAGCAACGCATGTATTATGTTCCTGTAAAAATCAGTTTTATGGAAAATCAGGAACAGGCATTTAAAAATGATGTCTTTAGTTATGTGCATTTAAACAAAGCAAATAATGTTCTTCATAGAAAAATATATAAATCCGCTCCTGATTCTTCTTCCAAAAAAGAAAATACAGGTTTAAGGACAGGCTGGATTGATGAACAATACCGCCGCTAATATATTTTTCTTTTCACTATCGGTAAAGTTTTCAGGAGCCTTGTTTTTGATTTTTAATTTTCCGGAAAAAATTGTAACTTTGGGTAAACGAACTTGACTAATTAAAAAAGTAAACTTATGAAAAAACTGCTAACCTTATCTGCAGGCGTGTTTTTATTCTTGTATGGCATGCCGCAAACGGTCACCATCACCCTGAAAGATTCTGTGACATATCAGGAAATTGTGGGTTTTGGTGCTCATGGAGCAATGAATCCCTGGTGGGAAAGTAATTTTTATAATTCCACTTTTTTAGACAGGATCGTGGATGATTTAGGGCTCACTGTAACAAGGAATGAGTTTTATGATTATGACATGTCGTATTACAACAACAAACAGAAGCCCTTTTACATTGCCCTGAAGAATAAAGCTGCAGGAAGCAATGAACCAATCAAGTTTATTCACACCGTATGGTCTCCTCAGCCTCAATGGAAGGCAAATAATGATGTGACGCAGGGAACCGATCCTTCAAAGAACTATTTGTTACCCCAGTATTATGATGATTATGCCAATTTTTGTGCCGATTACATAACCACCACATTAAAAAACGATTGCGGGATAGACCTTTATGCTTTCAGTTTGCAGAACGAACCTGCCTTTAATGAACCTTACCAGTCCTGTAAATACACTCCCCAGCAGTATAATGATTTGTTAAAGGTGGCAGGTCCTATTTTCAGAAGCAAATGTCCAAATGTAAAGTTGTTTGGGCCTGAAGATATGGGAAGTGCTGCTACCACAGGCAGCTGGACCAATGTTATTTTTAACGATCCTGTATCGGTGAATTATCTTGATGTACTGGCAGTACATGGATATACTGACGGGGTTAATGCTTCTACCGGTGATGCACCGGGATGGACGGCAATGTACAACATTGCGGCTTCGAAAAAGAAACAGTTATGGATGACAGAAACATCAGGATATTCTGATTCGTGGACTGCTTCGCCGGGGGCTTTTGATCTGGGGAAGGCCATCTACCTGGCACTGAAATATGGAAAGGTATCTGCATGGGTATGGTGGCAGCTGGGAGGAGCAGGCAGTGAATATGAATTGATGGGAAATCACGATGGCACTCCTACCAAACGGTATTACGTTTCCAAGAATTACTATCGTTACATTCGTCCCGGGGCAGTGCAGATAGAAAGTTCCTCGCCGGACAACAGTGTGTATGTGGTTGCGTTCAAGCACAGCGGCAATTCATCGTACCCGGCGGTTAAGCCGCAGGTGACGGTGGTGTTGCTGAATACCTCCACAAGTTCGAAGACGGTGAGGTTGACAGGGCGGAACATTCCTTCGACGATGCAGGCTTACCGTACTTCGGCGACGGAGAATTGTGTTTTGGTGGGCAGTGTGAATACGTCCGGTATATCGTTGCCTGGGCAGACGATCACCACGCTGGTGTACCAGGGCACGAACAAAGGGCCGACGGTGAATACACCTGCGGATGTAGTGATTGTGAAGAACACGACGAAAACGGTGTCGTTGACAGGGGTGACGGCCGGACAGGGAGAGACGGGGACGTTGACTGTTACGGCAGAAGCGATGGATAAGAGCCTGATACCGTCGGTAAGTGTTACGGGGAGTACACCCAATTATACGTTGAGTTTTACACCGGCTACTGATAAAACCGGGAGTACGGTGATACGGGTGTATGTGAAGGACAACGGGTCGGATATGTTGAATATGACGGTGGTGAGTTTCAATGTGAAGGTGATAGCACAGATCAACAAGGCGCCGACGATTGATCCGATAAAGAATTACACGGTAGGGTTGAACAACAAGACGACAAAGCATTACATTTGGTTTACGGGGGTTACGGATGGGAATGATGGGACGCAGAATATATACAAGCCGGTGTTGACGTTGTCGAATCCTTCATGTTTGCGGTTGCCGTATGTGAATTACACGCCGAACAACAGTTATGGGAATATAGAGTTTTATCCTGACAAGCTTGGGAGCACGGAGGTTGAAGTGAAGGTTCAGGACGATGGAGGGACGGATCTGGGAGGTGTGGATACGAAGACGATCAAATTTACCATCACGGTGGTAGACAATGCTCCTTTGCTGGGAACAGGGGAGGCAAATGAAAAAATCCTGGTGGTGTATCCGAATCCTGCCCGGGGTTTGTTGCATGTGGAGCTTCCCGGCAAGGGATATGAAGAGCTGTTGCTGGTTGATTTTACCGGAAGAGTGGTGATGGAAAAAATGGTGAAGGAAGAAATAGTGGAAATGGATGTGTCGCACATAGGCGAAGGGATGTATATGATAATGGCCCGTGGAGAAGCCGGGGTAAAAAAAGCAAAAGTGTGGATACAGAAGTAAAAGAGATAAATCAAAAATTAAGCCTCACGGAAACGTGGGGCTTAATTTTTATATACGGTGGGAGCAAAGAACTGTAGATGGGAAAGCATGGAAAACAAGCAGTTTTTTGTCCATTCATGACCACCCGGATATTCAGCAAAGATATGAGGGATGCCTGTTTCGTTTAACTTCTGGTGAAGACGTACGTTGCATTTGTATAAAAAATCTTCTGTTCCCACTTCGAGGATGATAAACACATCTTTCCGGTCGCGGATGCGGTTAATCAGATTGGGACAGCTGTTTAAATGGTAAAGTTCCTGGTTATCCCAGTAACTGCCAAGGATGTCAATGGTATGAGGGGCGTTGTCCCAGTCGAGGTCGTGAATGCCGGTGGCAAGGTCAAGCACGCCTGCGCGACTGATGGCACCCGAAAAAGTATCGGGGAAACGGCATAAAAGACTTACTGCTCCATAGCCTCCCATGCTGAATCCGGCAAGAAAGCGGCCTTCGCGGGATTTAATGGTCCTGTAGTTTTTATCAATAAAAGCAGGAAGCTCAATGCCCACAAAGGAAGCAATTTTTTGTTCGGGTTTTTTTGGGGCATTCATGTAAAAAGTATTTCCCACGAGTGGACACACGATGATGACCTGATAAAAGGTAGCCGCTTCTTTGATTTTTGTAGAAGGGTTGTTCATGCTGCGGATTCCTTCTTCAGTAAGCGGTTGCCTGTTTACTCCATGGAGCATGTATACCACAGGATATTCTTTCCGGCTGTCATGGTAATTATCGGGGAGAAATACCAGCACCGGAAATTCTTTGTGGTTGCTGTCACTTTTTACTGCATGGAAAATGCCATATTGTTTGTCCGGCTCACTGATGGTGTACCCATTGTCTTTTTTGTTGCCTGACTTTTGAGCCAGCAGAGGCATGCAAAAGACAAAAGCTAAAAAATAACCATAATATTTTTTCATCATGGCTGTAAATTTTATCTTTTTATATACTGTTCTTCATAATATTTCAGGTAATCCCCGCTGATGACCTTGTTTAACCATTCTTCATTGGCGAGGTACCAGTCCACTGTTTTTTCCAGTCCTTCTTCAAACCGGAGGGAAGGAGTCCATCCCAGTTCTTTTCTGATTTTTGAAGAATTAATGGCATAACGCAGATCGTGTCCCGGGCGGTCTTTAACGAAAGTAATAAGTTTTTCGGACGATCCCGGGGGACGGTTTAATTTTTTGTCCATCAGTTGACACAGCAGGCGGATGAGGTCAATATTTTTCCATTCGTTGTTCCCGCCTATGTTGTAGGTTTCGCCTTTTTTGCCTTTGTGAAAGACAAGGTCAATAGCCCGGGCATGGTCTTCCACATACAGCCAGTCGCGTATATTTTCTCCTTTTCCGTATACAGGCACGGGCTTGTTGTTTTTGATGTTGTGGATGGCAAGAGGGATAAGTTTTTCAGGGAACTGGTTAGGTCCATAGTTGTTTGAGCAGTTGGAGATAACGACCGGTAACCCGTAGGTGTGGCCATAGGCTTTGACCAGGTGATCGGAAGCAGCTTTTGAAGCAGAATAAGGACTGCGCGGATCATAGGCCGTGGTTTCCGTAAACATGCCGGAAGGTCCCAGCGAGCCATATACCTCGTCGGTGGAGATGTGGTAAAAAAGTTTTTCTTCTTTCTTTTCCTGCCAGTGTTTACGGGCGGCATTCAGCAGCATCACTGTGCCTACCACATTGGTTTTGATAAATGCCATGGGATCGGCAATGGAACGGTCTACATGCGATTCGGCGGCCAGGTGAATCACTCCGTCCGGTTGATATTTTTTGAATAAACCTTCTACAAATTCTTCATCGCAAATGTCTCCTTTCTCAAAAATATAATTGGGTTTTCCTTCAATGTCTTTGAGATTTTCGAGGTTTCCGGCATAAGTAAGTTTGTCTGCATTGATAATGGTGTAGGAAGGATATTTATTCACAAATAACCGTACCACGTGAGACCCTATGAAACCGGCTCCTCCGGTAATAATGATTTTTTTCATTGAGGTAAGGATTTTTAATTTTTAAAGACAGATGCTGACCTTATGTGCGCATTCATTCTGCATGAAAAAACGGCATGAAGGGAAATTAATTGTTTTTCCCGCGGATATATTTTTCCCATTTCCATGCCGATAACAATGTGTCTTCGAGTGAAGTTTCAGCTTTCCATCCAAGTTCACGGTTGGCCAGGGAAGGATCGGCCCAGATTTTTTCAATATCTCCTTCCCGGCGAGGGGCAAAGCGGTAGTTTAGTTTTACTCCTGTTACCTTTTCGAAGGTGGTGATGATTTCCAGCACTGAAAGGCCTTTTCCCGTGCCAAGGTTAAATACTTCAAAAGGACTCTTGTGTTTATTTTCCAGTAAACGTTTAAGGGCAGCCACATGAGCCTTTGCCAGGTCCATCACATAAATATAATCGCGGATACAGGTGCCATCGGGGGTGTTGTAATCGTTGCCAAACACTTTCAACTCAGAATGAATGCCGATGGCTGTTTGGGTAACAAAGGGAACAAGGTTCTGTGGTACACCTGTAGGGAGTTCCCCGATCAGCGCCGAGGGATGAGCTCCAATGGGGTTAAAATACCGCAGCGAAATACACCGTAAGTCGTCAGCACAGGAAGCAAGGTAATCCTGAATAATCTCTTCAGCAATCTGTTTCGTGTTGCCGTAAGGAGAAAGAGCCTTTTTTACAGGGGCTTTTTCAGTTACCGGCAACACATCGGGTTGTCCGTACACGGTGCAGGACGAAGAGAAAATGAAGTTTTTCAGCACATTGCCTTTCATGCATTCAAGCAGGTTGATCAACGAAACAAGATTGTTGCGGTAATATTCCAATGGTTTTTTGACCGATTCGCCCACGGCTTTAAGGGCAGCAAAATGAATAATTGCTTCTATGCGCGGATAACGTTGAAAAAATGCTTTTACCTTTTCTCTTTCGCACAGGTCAAATTTTTCAAATGCAGGTCTGACCCCTGTGATTTTTTCAATGCCATCAAGAACGCTTTCCTGTGAATTGGAAAGATTGTCAATAATCACCACGTCAAAACCTTCTTCAATAAGTTCTACCGCAGTGTGTGAACCGATGTAGCCCGTTCCTCCCGTAACCAGTACCTGTGTTTTCATGTTGGCTTTTTATGTTTATATCTTGCCTGTAATTAATTTTTTAAAACCAGAATAAAATTGTTTATTTTGTACGTGTAAAAGTAATAGTTTTTTATAAAACCTGCCACCAATGGACATTACAGGACACATCAAAGCATATCTGATTTTGCATGACCGTCTTTGTCTTCCCGGGCTGGGCACCTTCATTGCCGTGTACCGTCCGGCCGAAGTAGTAAAAGGACTGAATGTGATTAAACCTCCTTCAAGGCAAATTGTCTTTGACGCTGATCTTGTTTCGGGTGACGATGAGTTAAACCGCTGGCTGGCGGAGAGGGAAAAAATAACCCCGGAAGAAGCCGGCAAAAAAATCAATACTTTTATCAGTAACATCCGCGAAAGAATTAATAATGACAGAACATTTCCTTTACAGGATATAGGAACATTCAGTCTGAAAGAAGGGAAAATATGCTTTACTCCTTTGCCTGAAGGATTGCCTGCTGCCGAAATGTATGGTCTTTCTGAAGTTCCTGCAGGAGGAAAGAAAGAAACAGTTGAGACGGAACTTCCTTCCAGGGCTAAGGCAAAAAGTTCTGAAAAACAGAAAGTTTCGACGAGCCAGCAAGCAAACGTTCAGGCGGTAAAAGAAAAAAAGCCTTCTGTGCGGGTGTGGGCGCTGGCAGGCATTCTGGTGCCGGTGGCAGGAGCTTTTGTCTTTTTATTTTTAGTCATGCCTTCTATGGATTTCTTTCAGGGTTCCGGTCAGCGGGCCACATCAGAAGTGGTGGTACAGCCGGCATCTTCAGTGGAATCGTCGGAAATAGAAAAGTATGTGGATACCCTTGGCGACCAGCGGGCTTCTCTCATGCCTGTTGAAGAAAAAGCAGCAGAAAAAAAAGAGGTAGAGGTAAGCAAGGATAAATATGCCGCCTGCAAAAACTTTTATCTTGTGGCCGGAAGCTTTAAGAACAAAAAACTGGCTTTGCGTTTCAGGGACAGGATGATCAGGCAGGGATATGAGGCAGGAATTCTTTCTTCCGGAACGGTGAACCGTGTGTACATCAAAAAATACCCTGTCCGGAAAGAGGCGCTGGAGGCTCTTGAACAATTCCAGTCATCGGGAATGAATGTGTGGTTGTTGTCGGAATAATTAAGTGGATATGGACAAACATTCTTTTTATCTTCAGTTTGCCAGCGACAATTATGCTGGCGTATGTCCGGAAGCATTGGAATATCTGAACAAAGCAAACGAAGGTTTTGATTATCCTTACGGGGAAGACAGGTGGACGAAAGAAGCCTGTGACATGTTTCGTGATTTGTTTGAAACCGATTGTGAGGTGTTTTTTGTTTACAATGGCACGTCGGCTAATGCCCTGGCGCTGGCCAGCGTATGCCAGTCGTACCACAGCATTATCAGCCATGAACTTGCCCACATCGAAACCGATGAATGCGGGGCAGTGGAGTTTTTTGCCAATGGGGCCAAGTTGTTGCTTGGGAAAGGAGAGAACGGCAAGCTTTCTCCTGCCAGCGTGGCCGACATTATCACCCGCCGTTGCGACATTCATTATGCCAAACCCCAGGCCATCAGCATTACCCAGTCCACAGAAGTGGGGACGGTATATACCTCCGACGAAATACTGAACCTCTACAAAGTGTCCAAACGGCACAATCTGCGCTTCCACATGGATGGGGCGCGTCTGGCCAATGCCATTGCCGCGCTGAAGGTAACTCCCAAGGAGATTACATGGCAGTGTGGCATTGATGTGTTGTGTTTTGGAGGGGTAAAAAATGGATTGATGTTTGGCGAAACAGTGATTTTTTTCGATAAGGAACTTGCCCATGAATTTGCCTACCGTTGTAAACAAGGAGGGCAGTTGTCTTCCAAAATGCGTTTTATCGCTTCCCAGTGGGTGGGTTTGCTGAAGAATAATGTGTGGCTCAACAATGCCCGCCATGCGAATACTTGTGCCCGGGAACTTTACGAAGCTCTTCGCAACATAGAAGAGGTTCAAATCCTTTTCCCCTGTGAAGCAAATGCTGTTTTTGTCCAGTTGCCTCCTTCCGCTCTTGATGCTTTGCAAAAAAAAGGCTGGCATTTTTATACTTTTATCGGGGCCGGAGGGGCACGTTTTATGTGTTCATGGAAAACAACCCCTGAAGCAGTGAAGCAACTGTCAGAAGATGTTAAAGAGGCGGTAAGGAAAAAATGACATTAATTTCCGGGCACTACCCTTTCTTGTGGTGCAATGACCGTGTGAGGATTGCCATAAAAAGTGATGACGGCTCCGTTGGGTCCGGGGTCGGCTGTGAGGATATTTTTACAGTATACACTCATCCCTCCTGTGCCTTTGCAGGTGGCAGAACAGTTTCCGCTTAACATCATCTGGGCGGCCGTGAATCTTCCTCCTGCCCAGTTAACATAGGTTCCATTAATCCCTTTGCCTTCTATTTCTATTGTTCCGTTGCCCACCAGGTTTCCTGTAATCAGATCAATGGAAATACCGGTCATATAAATGCCTCCATTGCCCAGTACCTGAATGGAAAGGTTGGATGAAACAATGCTGTCGCAAATCATTTTGCCGCTCGAATTGGAAATAATTCCCGTAATACGGTGAGCATACACATACACTTCAATGGGACGGGAGGGCCTGATGCAATGTTCATTATCCAGTTCAATATACAGGGTATTGTTGCTTTTGTCCACCGAGGTGTGAATATAGGGATCGAGATTTCCATCGCAACGGACAAATACTTCATCGGGAAGAGTATCGTTTACATAAGTAATGTATACATCTGCATTGATGTTCGACTGGATGATGTCAAAGTAATTGAAATAACGGGAAGCATTATTCATCACATTGCCATCGCCTTTTATGCAATGATCCTTGCAGGAAAAGAGGGATAAAAGAATCCCTGCGACTGCCACATATACGTATTGTTTCATTGAGAATGATTTTTAAGTTTCTGCAAGAAGTAAAATTAGGTATTTTTTTTAAAACACTTACCTTTGAAGGGATTTTTTTAAGGGTATGGAACAGATTTCTGCAGATATTGTTGTCATAGGGGCCGGTGTGGTGGGACTGGCCACAGCCTATAAACTCAATTGCCGTTATCCGGAAAAGAAGATTATCGTGCTTGAGAAAGAAAAAGAAGTGGCCTGGCACCAGACAGGGCGTAATTCCGGGGTGATTCATTCGGGACTTTATTATAAACCCGGGAGTGATAAGGCGCGGTTGTGTGTGAGCGGACGGCGCGAACTGGTGGCTTTTGCCCGTGAACATAAGGTTCCTCACGACATCTGCGGAAAGGTGATTGTGGCTACTCATCCTTCCGAACTCCGGCACATGGACAGGGTATTTAACAATGGCATGCAAAACGGAGTGGAGGGAATTGAAAAAATAGATGCGCGCAAAATCAAAGAAATAGAACCTTATGCCGAAGGCATTGCAGGGATATGGGTTCCCTGTACGGGGATTATTGATTACCGTGCTCTTTGCCGGAAACTGGAGGAACTCATCAATACACGATTTAACGGCAGTGAAGTGATCAAAGGCGAGGAGGTAACCGCTTTCAGCCGGCAGCAGGAATACATTGATGTGATTACCCGCCACAGGATCTTCAGGGCCAGTTTTGTAGTTGCCTGTGCGGGTTTACAAAGCGACAGGTTGGCCAGACGTGAAGGGACAAACCCTGAATCGGCCATTGTGGGTTTCCGCGGCGATTATTACGACCTGACGGAAAAAGGAAGGCAAAAGGTGAGAAATCTTATTTATCCGGTTCCCAATCCTAAATATCCTTTCCTCGGAGTTCATTTTACACGGATGGTCAATGGCGGTGTGGAATGTGGCCCCAATGCCGTGTTTGTATTTAAACGGGAAGGCTATGGCAAAACCGATTTTTCGCTGAAAGATACAGCTGAAGCGCTTTCGTTCGGAGGGACATGGAAGTTCTTTTTTAAAAACATGAAGTTTGCCTATGATGAATACATGGGGGCTTTTTTCAAGTCGTTTTTTCTTAAACGACTGCGGACACTCATTCCTTCACTTCAGTCCGACGACATCGTTCCCTCCCGTTCGGGAGTGAGAGCCATGGCATTGTCGCCCGAAGGGGTGATGATCGATGATTTTAAAATAGTGAAAAGTCACCGGGTGATTCATGTGCTGAACGCTCCCTCACCGGCAGCCACTGCAGCACTTGCCATTGGCGATGCCATTGAAAAAATGGCAACGGATCATTTCGGACTGGCAAACCGCTGAAACTGGTTTTATCTTCCTCCGGCGGTGAAATAATCAGGAATGCTGTTCAGAAAAACACACTTTTTGCTGTCGCTGTCGACCCGGCAGCAATAATGAAGGAGTCCGTTGGTAAGTACCAGAAACCTGACATCAAGCGTCAGGTTATACACGGCAATCTGATCAAAGACTTTCTGGTTGATGGGTTGGGTGGGAGCTTTGCATTCGGCGATGAGCAAAGGGAACCTGTCGGGATGATACACAACCACATCTGCCCGCAGGGATTGATGGCATACTTCAAGGGAAGTTTCTACCGCAATGAGTGAGGAAGGATATTTCTTTTCATGAATCAGGTATTTCACCAGATGTTGACGAACCCATTCTTCAGGCGTGAGCACCACATATTTTTTCCGTTGTTCGTCAAAAATCATTTGGGTCCCGTTTTCTTCTTTTATGCTAAAAGAATAGGAAGGGAAATTTAGTTTTATCATCACCGGAATCTTTTATAAAGTAGCAATTAATGTATAGGACTCTGAGGGGATGTATCCTGTCAAAATAATGTCTTTGTAATATGTCCAGGCATGAGCCGAAAGACGGTTGTTGTCTTTTTTCAGACCAATGCAAAGGATGCAGGGGATGCCATGGCGGATAAGCAACTTTTTTGTTGCCACAGAAAAGGCCAGACATGAAATTTCTTTAAACCAGTATTTACGGATGCGGGATAAAGTTTTTTTGACTAACCGGATAAATTCTTCTTCATTCTCCGTTTTTCTTGAAGAAACATGTTCAATACACCTTTTGTAATATCGCAGGGGAAATAAGGTAAGAACATCGGCCCACAACACCAGCAGGGCCATTTCGGCAAATAATTTTTTTTCTTTTGCAGAAAGGGAAAAGAAACGTCCGACAGGATTTCTGCTGCTCATTCCACGATGGAAATTAATTTTTTGGAAAGAAGCATTTTTAAAAATTCCGTCACATCGGCCAGGCAGGTTTGCCGGTCTGTTTCAAATTCTTCTAACAACACGTTTACAATATCATTTACGGCAACAGGTTTTTCAAGCAATTGCCAGATGCGGCTTCCTGCTCTGTTCATGCCATAATATTCGTTGTTGGCAAAACTCATGAGAATCACTTCCCCGTCAATGTTTCCTGCCAGCAATTCTTTGTTCCGGCACACCACTGTGCCGGGCGTGATAAGATTGTTTTTATTCATAAGCGGCATTTTGTATCACCTGATGAATCACCTTTTCAAGGAAACTGAGTTTTCCGGGATAAAATAAATTAAAAACTTTGATTGTTTTTGCAAGGTGCAGCATGTGCCTGAAATATTCTTTTTCGTGACCGAACATTCTCACCAGTGGCAGGCAATACACCTGTTGCGCCAGAAGATCAAATTTACGGGATCCGTTGATTTCTTCAATAAAGACATCAGGAAACGTTGCAGGCTGGCGGCAAAGCACATACAGGTGTTTCAGAGGCAAAGGGGTGGAAACAAAGCCGGAAATCACAGGAAGGGCCACTTTTGTTTCAGAAGCCGGTGAAGAGGCGTCTGTTTTTTCATTGATCCATTGTTTTAACTGGGGATAGGAAGGATGTACCATCGTGTGGTTGCCGTTGACGGAAAGAACACATACATCATCGGATAACAATTGATATCCCTGCCTGAGAAAAGCCGATGCAAGGGTTGATTTTCCTCCTCCTGAAGGAGCCGAGAAAATAAAGGCGGCATGATCAATGGCAATGGCACTGCCGTGGATGACAGGCATGTTCCGTTGATGAATAAGAATTCCAAAAGCACACCCGAGAAGGTAAGGATCAAGGGCTGAAATTTCTCCCGAAGGATGAACGGTGATTTCGTTTTCACTGATCCTGAAATAACCTTTCCCCCGGATAGGACAGTAAAAATGTGTTGAACCTTCCTGCTTTTCAGGGGGATTAAGCCGCACAAAGATCTCCGGCTCGCCTGTTGTTTCGGGCAATCCTTCCAAACGGATATCCGAACCGACAGTCCATCCGTACAAACGATAGAGATATAGAGGAGAGTTTTTCATGTATTTCTGCAGGCAAGCAGGACAAATTTACTAATTTTGTGTTCACTCAACAGATTGATTTTTGAAACCACTCATTTCCATACGTCAGCTGTTTTCACCCGAATTGATGTTGTTGGTCGATCTGACGAGTCCTTTCCCCGTGTCTGAAATTTCGGTTGATGCTTCTTTTCAGTGGGATGTTTTTCTTGGGTTGGTTGAGCGGCACCGTTTGCTCCCGCTGGTGGCTATGCGAAAAGAACTTCTCGAACGGACAATGCCTTCCGGCATTTTTAACCGGTTTGTGCATCAGATAGAACTTCACAAACAAAGTGCCCTGATGCAGATGCTTCATACCCTGCGGTTGTGTGTTTTGTTTTCCGAAGCCGGTATCCCGGTAATTCCTTTGAAAGGCCCCTGCCTCGCTACCCAGCTTTACAATGATTTCTCGGCCCGGCATTCACACGATATTGATTTCCTTGTACCGGAGTCCTTTCGCACACAGGTAGATGGGGTAATGAAAAAAGCCGGCTTTGAAAATCAATATCGTTTTCCCCCCCGGCGCGAAAAATATTTTTACAAACATCTTAAACACCATTACAGCTATTTGCATTCTTCCGACCATCTGCTCGCCGAAGTTCACTGGCGTTTGTTTAGATACAAGCATCTCTTCCCTGTTGCCGGAGAGGCAATTTTCGCTTCGGCATCAAAGGTCAGTTTTTCCGGCATTGAAGTCACGCTCATGAATGATGAACAGCTTTTGCTTTACTTATGTTTACATGGAGGGGAACATAACTGGTTTCGTCTTCACTGGTTGAGGGACATTGCCCAGATTGTCGTTTCGGGGAAAACAGACCTGCAACGTGTTTTTCTGAAAGCCGTGGATTATTCTGTAGAGAAAACCTATTGTGAGGCCCTGCTTCTTTCGTCGCTGGTGTTTGGGGCGAAACTTCCCGATCAACTTTTTAAAACTGCAGTAAACAAAGCTTCATTGCCTTCTCTGTATCATGCCTTAAAAGAAATTTCAGGGGTGGAATATCCTCTTAAAGCAAAAAAAGTAAAGGTAATCCTGGAAAAATTTATCAGCCGCTGGCGGTTGCGGAAAAATTTTACTTATCGTTTGTCTCTTTTGTGGTCCTTTTATCAAACCACCCCTGCCGACTGGCAAATAATAGATTTACCCGATGGCCTGTTCTTTTTATACTTTCCTTTGCATCCTTTTTTATGGGTGTACCGGAAAATCAGCGTGTTGTTTGCTTCCCGGAAATAAATAAAGGAGTTTTTTATGCCAGTTTAATCTGGTTGAAAAATTCAGGCCGGTGAAAATCGGGTTTTTCTGTGACAATGGGGCTCCAGCTCAGATAATGTGGTACCGTAAGGCCATCGCCGCATTTGTAAAAATTGGCTTTCATGATCCCTTTACGGAAAGTTTTTATTTCATGCCTGAAAAAAGCCTGCACAGGAATGGCAATAAAAATGTTCCATTTTGTTTTTTCTTTTTTTTCTTCAAAAGGCAGAGACCCTAAAGAAGATTTCCTGTGTATCAGGTTAATTACAGAAAGAGGAGCTTTTATTCTGTTATATCTGGAATTTCCATAGGCCAGCAGACAGCGGCCAATGCAGTTAAATTCAAAGTTATAATAATAGTCATCGCTTGCGGGAGAAACAAAAAATTCCACACAGCTGTCCCTGTATACCGGTCCCCCGTCTTCATCCACCAACGCCATGCAGTAATCTTCTTCAATCCAGTATTTTAAAAAAAGATAATGGTCATTGTACATCATGGCTGTTCTTGCCTGTGGCCGGTACGGATATTCTTTCCAGTTGACACACGACAGCGGCAGCGTTTCCGCTTTATCAAGCAATGAAGAAATTTCTTCCACCTGCTTTGCACGGCCGGCTTTTTTTACTGTATACATTTTGCAGCTGTTGTATTAATCCATACCGTATGAAAACTTCCGTTTTCTGTTTTTCCGATCTGGTAATAAGGAGCAAAGAGAAGAGAATACCCGTCTGTTTCGAGCCGGAAAATTTTTCCTTCGTATCCTTCGGGAGAGGAGACGGAAGTAAACGAAGAAAGAGAAAAAGAGGAAGAAACCACGATGGGATCAGGATGTTGTTTTTCATCCTTCCATGCGGTTGCATACAACAGGGAACCGTAGTAAAAGGCTCTGTAATGAATTTCTTTGTCGATATATTCTCCCTTATAGTTGTAAGCTTCTGTTTTTTCAATGGAACGAAGCAAAAAAGGGAAGACAACATTCAGCGTGTCGTTGTGCCATTTTTTTGCCAGGAGATAGTACGAAAGAGGATGAGCTGAAATATTTTTTCCGTTGATGCAAACTCCGTTTTCCTTTACCCATGCCGGAATCCGTAGTTTAAGAAAAAATTTTTTCTTTACAGGAACAGTTATTTTTATGCGGATGTTTCCTTCAAATGGATAAGAGGTTTCCTGTTCAATGGTGACAGGAATGGCATCCAGCATCACGGTTGTTTTTGAAGGACCGTACAGGTGAATCATCAAGGTATCGTTGCAGGAAGAATAAAAGAGACGGGGGATGGTTTCAAGGATAATGGCACCGCTTGATGAACAGCATGCCCATTCGCTGGTGCGTTGCCGTGGGCCGTTCATCACACTGTGATACACCCATCCGTTACCATCCTGAAAAGAGGCTCCCGGGACGGCGTTGTACACTGATTTTTCCAATTCTTCTGCAAAACATACTTTCCCTGTGGCTTTCAGCAGAAGCCGGTTCATCTCCATCCATTCCATCAGGGCACAGGTTTCGCTCTTGTAATAACAACTGAACATGTAATTGTTATTGAAGCATTCGGGGTGGATTCCCACTCCTCCGCAGGGACCTCCTGCAGCATTCAGATGGCCTTTTATTACATCGTTCCAGGCATGGAGAGCAGCAGTGAGAAGATGGGAAGAATGGGTATGAAAGTATACTTTTATCATTCCGTTGATGCAGCGGAGCGTTTCATACATTTTTCCTTCTCCTACCTGTGCCAGGTCGTATTCTTTGAGAAGTTTGTCTACGATTTGTGTACCGGGCCGCCGGTTAAGTTCTTCGATGACAAAGACGGCAAAGCCAAGATATTCCTCATTGTGGGTTATTTGGTATAAATCTGCAAATTCGCCAATAATGCCGCATGAAGCTGTTCCACTGAAACAACCACTGTTGCAGATATTTTTTCCTCCTGTACGGAAAGTGGCAATGAACAGTCTGGCAAGCCGTTCGGCTGTTTTCAGACACAGGGAGTCTCCGGTGGTTCGATAGGCAGCGATGAGACCTTTTAACAGATACCCTGCATTCCACACGTCCCACGTTTGACGGGGCTGGACAGGATTGGCATAAAAGCGTATAGAGTCAGCATAAGTGCCAAGGTAGCCGTTGGGATGCTGGTGATGGGAAAGGAATTGACACACTTCGCGGATGGAAGCAAGCAGAAGCGGTGAATGGGTTCGTTCAAAGGCAAGTGAAGCAGCATACAGCCACTTTCCGGCATGTTCGCCTTTCCACCCCCCTGAAGTTTCGGCAGAATCATGATGAAAAATCCGGATGGCAGCACTCTGGCTGTCAGTAACAAAATGAGTAAGCCGTCCTTCAAATCCTCTTTTTACTTCTTCACCTGCCAGACCTTTGAGTTCACAAATGTTTTCCTTATACAAGTTATCATGCGGAAATGAGGAGCATGAAAAAAAAACACCTCCGGCAGGCACAATCCATGAAATCAAAATAAAAAGTTGTTTTTTTAACATGGATGGAGTTTTATTCAATCCAGCGTACGTAGTTGAAATCCTGCCGGTGGGGCAGAATGGGATTGGTGGGAATAATCCGGATGCCATATTCAAAAACGCCCGACCGTTCGGGAATAAAGGTGGTTGTGTAATGGATCACTTTGTCGTCAGTTTTTTCAATGGTAAAGGGTTGTGTGGCGATGATCCGGCGGGAGGAAGAGCGGGAAGAAGAAGGATCCACCACTACCATTTCTACCACGATGTCGTCAGGAGAAAGTTCGTTCAAATCGAGGACTACTTTGGCAGTATAGGAATTTCCCACTTCCACTTCTTTATTCAGTTCAGGATAACTTACTGACACCACGTCAATACTTTCCCATGCCGATCTGACCCGTTTTTTCCATGAAGCCACTTCTTTCACCAGGTAATAATCATCGCGCATGAGCAGTTTGAGCCGTTCGTACATGGGAGAATAATATTTGGCATCGTAGTCGCGCAATTGCCGGTTCATGGTGAAACGAGGAGCCACTTTGGCAATGCTGTTTTTAATATAGTTAACCCATCCGGAAGGGATCCCTTCTTCGTCGCGGAAATAGAAGAGAGGAGCCACTTCGTTTTCCAGAAGGCTGTAAATGGTTTCTGCATCGAGTTGATCCTGATACACGGGATTGTCATAGGTAATTTCTTCAGGCAAAGCCCATCCTGCCTGTTTTACATAACCTTCGCCCCACCATCCGTCAAGGACGCTGAAGTGCAGGACTCCGTTCATCACTGCTTTTTCGCCGCTGGTTCCCGAAGCTTCAAGAGGCCGGGTAGGCGTATTCATCCATATATCCACACCCTGTACGAGCATTTTTGCCAGGCCAATTTCATAATTGGGAATAAACACAACCCTTCCCAGGAATTCCGGCATCTTTGATACTTCAATGATTCTACGGATCAGATCCTGTCCTGCTTTGTCGTGCGGATGTGCTTTGCCGGCAAAGATAAATTGTACCGGCATGGAAGAATTGTTTACAATTTTAGCGAGCCGGTCCAGGTCGGTGAATAACAGATGAGCACGTTTGTATGTGGCAAAGCGCCGTGCAAAGCCAATGGTAAGGGTGTTTTTATTAAGTTTTTCGGTAATTTCGAAAGTTATTTTTGGATTTTCAAAACGCCGCATGGCTGCTTCACGAATCCGTTCTTTTACATAATTAATTAGTTTTTCACGTTGCTGGTTTCGCAGTTTCCATATCACTGCGTTGGGGACGTCGTAAATTTTGTTCCACAATTCGGTTTTTTCCTGCTGGGTAAGAAAGTCTTCGCCCAGTTCTTTTTTATACAGATCTATCCAGGCTTTGGCTGTCCAGGTGGGGAGATGGACTCCATTGGTTACGTAGCCTATGTGAAGTTCGCTGCTTTCAAATCCCTTGTACAAGGGCTTGAAAATTTCCCGGCTTACCCGTCCGTGAATACGGCTTACGCCGTTGATTTCCTGAGAAAGGTTGGCGGCAAGAAAACTCATTGAAAATTTTTCACCGGCATCATCGGGGTTGCTGCGGCCAAGAGCCATAAACTGGTTCCATGAAATTTTCAGCCGTTGAGCATAATGACCTACATACATGCGCAGAAGACTTTCATCAAAGGTATCGTGGCCTGCAGGCACGGGGGTATGGGTGGTGAACAGGGTACTTGCCCTTACCAGTTCCATGGCTTCGGCAAATGTCAGGTTTTCATCCACAATGTATTTTCTTAGCCGTTCTATTCCGATAAAAGCAGCGTGCCCTTCATTGCAATGATAGATGTCGGGGACAATGCCCAGCTGGTCGAGCATACGGATGCCTCCCACGCCAAGTAAAAGTTCCTGTTTCAACCGGTTTTCCCAGTCGCCTCCATACAGATGATGCGTTACACTGCGATCTGCTTCAAGGTTTTCTTCAAAGTCGGTATCAAGTAAAAATAAAGGAATCCTTCCTACATTTACTCTCCACACCCGTGCATATACCGTACGTCCGGGCCACACCATCGAAATTTTAATCCAGTTGCCATGTTCATCACGTAAGGGGGTAGCCACGGTTTTTGAAAATTCCTGAGCTTCATAGGTAGCAATCTGATCGCCATTGCTGGAGATTTCCTGTTTGAAATAGCCGTAGCGGTACAACAGTCCAATGCCTATGATGTCGTATTTATAGTCGCTGGCTTCTTTCAGGTAATCTCCTGCCAGCAAGCCCAATCCGCCTGAAAAGATTTTTAATGAGTCGTGCAGGCCAAATTCCATGCTGAAATAAGCCACGCGGGGTTTGCCTTTTTGAGTGGGTTGAGTCAGGTACTTTTTAAAGCGATCGTATACTTTATTCAGTTTAAAAAGAAATTCATCGTCTTTTTCCAGTTTTTTGAATTTTTCATGAGCAATCAGGTCAAGAAAAACTACCGGGTTGTTTTCTGTTTTTTCCCATAGGTCGGGGTCAATGGTTTCAAATAATTCAATGGCATCATAATTCCAGCACCACCATAAGTTTTTTGATAAATCCTCGAGGGCTTGCAGTTTTTCAGGGATCATCCGCTGAACGTTGAACCGTTTCCATACAGGGGCATTGGAATGGCAGAGGGTTTCTACCGGTGCAACGGTTTCAGGTTTCTCCCTGCTCAGGAAAGTATTTATTCTGAGGGCTACTTTCTGGAGAGCAAAATTATAGGCATTGAAATAATATTTTATCAGATTGTTCCACAAAGCGCTTTTTGAAAGTGCCGATGCTTTTTCACGGGCTTTGTTTACTTCCTCGGGGGGCAGGTTGCAGAAACCGCCAATGGCTTCGCCGATGGACGAAATCACCTCCTCTTCGTTGTTGTCGGTGCGTTCTATCACCCACACGGCATTGGTTTTGTCGTCGGGGAGGGACTTCATCCACAATCCAAAGCCTGCCAGTGAGGTGGTGATGGTAGGTACCTTAAAGGCAATGCTTTCAAGGGGTGTATAGCCCCATGGTTCGTAATAGGAGGGGAAGGCGGTTAAATCGAATCCCGGCAGCAAGTCGTAATAGGGCATGTTAAAGATTCCGTCGTTTCCGTTGAGGTAAGAGGGGACAAAAATAATTTTTACACTATCGTCAGGATTGTTTGAAAGGCCATTTTCCTGGAGTTGTTTTAAAATAATGTCGTGTTCGGGATAATGAAGGTTATGGGTAAGAAAAGGACTTCCCGAATGGGATTGTTCTGTTTTGTTAAGGACATTCAGTAAATCTTTGCGTGGTCCATAGTGGCTTGAAGGGATCAGAAAAAAAGCAATGATTTCTTTCCGGCATTTTTTCTGCCGGTTGAGAGCCCCCAGTGTTTTAATGAATACATCTACCCCTTTATTACGGAATTCATATCTTCCACTGGTAGCGATGAGAAGAGCATCATCGGAGATTTGTTTGTTCAGCAGGGCGGCAGCTACTTCTTTAAGTTTGTTGCGGGCGGTGTTTCTTTTTTCGAGGAACATCTGTTCTTTTGGAACAAAAGAGTCTTCAAATCCGTTGGGGGTAATGATGTCAGGATTTTTCCCGAGGAAATGAACACATTCTTTTGCGGTGATTTCGCTTACAGTGGTAAAACAATCTGCCGTTTGTGCCGAAATTTTTTCCATGGATTGTTTGGAAATAATATTGTATTCGGCGGCTTTTGCATCGGTATTATATTCGGTGAGATTGCTGTAGAGAGGGAGGCCGTTGCCTGCAATGGCACGTCCCATCACGGTGGCATGGGTGGTGAATACAGTGGCTATCTGGGGAGCAACATCATGAAGGTACAGCAGGCCTGCCCCTGTCATCCATTCGTGAAACTGGGCCACTACTTTTTCCCGGATGCTGATGTTGAAACGGGTAAAACTTTCAATTACTTTTCCGGCTGCATAACCGAAAAGGGATGGTTCAATGTAATCCCATTGCCCTGAAATGGAATCCAGTTTGTATAATTCCCAGAATTTACTGAAGATGGCATCTTTTTGTCCTATAAAAGGAGTAAAATCCACAATGATAACAGCTGGTTTCCCGCTGATGTTCCAGCGTCCTACCTTTACACGCAAGCCTTCCTCAAAAGCTTTGTCTCGCCATGCCTTAAAAAGTTTTTTGTCTTCAATAAATTCAGGGTTCTGTTGATCATCGCGCCATACATCAGGACCAATCAGAATATAGTTGCTCCTTAATTCATTAACAAGATTTAATGCTTTTGTGGATACGACGGTATGAATCCCCCCCACTTTGTTGCATACTTCCCAGCTCACTTCAAATAAATAATCCGGCTTAATGTTCATAGTTCTTTTTTTAATTTAAACAATTTTCTTGTTTACGTGATTTAAGGGTGAAAGTTATAAAAAATGCCCTTAAAATAAGGACATTTTTTATAAAGGCCTTTTTCTGAATGACTAACAGCTAAAAGAAAAATCGTCAATATACTTTTATGCAATATTATGTTCTTTACTTTTTTTGTTTTTTTGATGTGCTGGTTGTTTTAGTGCGGGTAGAAGGTTTTTTTGCAGAAGCAGTTGTTTTTTTCTTTCCGGTGTTTTCTTTCTTTTCTTCTGAAATACTTTCTGCAGAGAGGGCTTTTTCTTTTTCCGGGGCAGCAGGTGTTGTGGTTGATGTTTTTTCAAAATACTGGTTCAATCGGATTTCAAAATCGCTGAGAATGTTCATGTAGTTAATAAAAGCATCGTAAGGGGAATTGTAAGGATTAAAAGAAGCATGCATCGGATCGGTGAAGAATTTGGTGGACATGTAAAAGAAATGATCGCTGGACTGAAGATACAACCAGTCTTTTTGAATGATATGATCATTGCACTTGATTACCCGGTCGCGTAAGGCGTATAATTTATTGATGGCTTCGTTTTGCAGTTCGTTTCCGAGCCATGCAGAAACATCGCGGGCTTCATCGCGCCACGACACCGGATGTAAAACGTTCATGGGAGCCACCGGCTGGATGGCATCGGCAATTTCGGAAGGAGTGGAGAAAGTCATTTTCGAATGTTTGAAAATCATTGCCGGCAATGCTTTCAGAAAGTCAAAGATTCCACTGCCTGCGGAATGAAAAACGCCGAAGGTATCGTAACTCATGAACAGGTTCACCACTTCTTCTTTGGGATCAAGGTGATTCAGCCATCCTGTGAATTTTTCGGCTGTTAAGGGAAATTCGTTCCAGTTTTTTTGTGAAAAACGCAGGGAAATGTCATCGGATAATTTGTAATTCCGCAAAAGCAATTTCAGCTTTGGATTCAAGGGATTGCAATAAACGTAGTTGGGACTTTTCCATCCGAGGATGTGTTTGGCACCTTCGGCCATCACCACTTTGAATCCCATGTCGGCTACCCATGATCCTATTTCATCGTTGTAGATGAGGTCGGTGTTCCGGAAAGCCGAAGGTCTTTTCCCGAAGAGTTGTTGTATTTTTTCCGCATGAAGTTTGACCTGTGTTTCAAATTCATCGCGGTTTTTCAGTGAAGCAAGCGTATGGGCATAGGTTTCGGCAAGAAATTCCACACAGCCGGTTTGAGCCAGTTGCCGGAAACTTTCAAGAAGTTCAGGCGCATACAGTTCCATCTGGTCAAGGGCAGTACCCGAAATGGAAAAAGCCACTTTAAACCGCGTTCCGTATTCCTTGATAATGGCGGCAATAATTTTATTGGTTTGCAGGTAACTTGCCTCGTGCCGTTTCAGAATGCTTTCATTTGAATAATCATCATAATAATAATGATTGATTCCCATGTCAAAGAAACGGTACCGTCTGAAACGGAAAGGTTGGTGTATCTGAAAATAAAAACAAATCGTTCTCATCATTTCCTCTGTTTATATTTTAAAAATTATTTTTTTACAGTTTCACTATATATCTGATAAATTCTGGATGCTGTCTTTTCCCATTGCAGTGCCTGCACTTCTTCTTTCCCGTATTTTTTAAAGGTCACTGACAGGGCATCGTAATTGAGCAAGGCATAAATGGCATCGGCCATGGCATCTACATCCCAGAAGTCAATTTTGACGGCATAGTTAAGGACTTCAGCCACGCCCGATTGTTTGGAAATAATCACGGGCACATTCGACTGGATGGCTTCAAGGGGAGCAATGCCAAATGGTTCAGAAATGGAAGGCATGACATACACATCGCTCATTTCGAACATTTTGTATACATCATCGCCCGACAAAAAACCCGTAAAGTGAAACCGGTCGGCAATGCCTGCCCGGGCTACGTGGCTTATCATGCGGTTAAGCATGTCTCCGCTTCCTGCCATCACAAAACGGACATTTTTCATGCGTTTCAGCACCTTTCGTGCTGCCTGGATGAAATAATCGGGTCCTTTCTGGAGTGTTATTCGTCCAAGGAAGGTGACAATTTTGTCCCGGTAGGGTTTTGTATTGCCATTTTCCCGGTACACCGGTTCAACGGCATTGTGGACGGTAATTACTTTGGCAGGATCAATGCCATATTTGTTAATCACAATATCGCGGGTGTAATTGCTCACCGTGATGACTTTGTCGGCCATCATCATTCCGTTTTTCTCCACTTCGTACACGTAAGGATTTACATTGCCTCCGCTACGGTCGAAATCTGTGGCATGAACATGAACCACCAGGGGCTTACCTGATATCTGTTTGGCTGCAATGCCTGCAGGGTAGGTGAGCCAATCATGGGCGTGGATGATGTCAAATTCGTACTGAAGAGCAATCATGGCAGCCACCATGGCATAATTGTTTATTTCTTCATAAAGATTTGCCCCGTATTTTCCGGTGAAGTGAAGTTTCCCTTTAAAATTATGAGCAGCATATACTTGAGCCTGTTTTTCTTTCATCTGAGCCATCAACCGGAAATATTCTTCTTCGGTGGTGTACGGAACAAGGGCTGATTCTACTTTGATAAAATTGATTTCTTTTTGAAAACCTTTGAGTTTGAGTTGTTGCTGGTCCACCACAACATCGGCGGCTCCAATCACATTGGCGGCTGATCGGTCTTCATCTCCATAAGCTTTTGGCACAACAAATAAGATGTCGATGTCGGGAATCTTCGACATGGCTTTTGTAAGACCGTAGCATGCTGTTCCCAATCCTCCAGAGATATGTGGGGGAAATTCCCACCCGAACATTAACACCCTCATCGTTTTTTGTTTTTTCCGGTTATGAATATTTTTCAATCAATTTACCAATGTTTATTACGGAAGCCACACTCCAGGCCTGTGAAATAGCTCCCCGCGGAAGATGGGGCGGATCGCCGTCATAAATTTCAGAGATGGTTCCTATGCCTGCCTCGAGCATTACTTCTTCAAAACCTTTGTAGAGTTCTTTGACCAATGGGAGCCCGCTTTTTTTATGCAACCGCAGATATCCTTCACAGAAAGGATAAAGCAACCATGGCCATACAGTCCCCTGATGGTAGGCGCTGTCGCGTTCTTCCTGGGTCCCCTCATAGGTTCCTTTGTAGTTCTCATCGTTCGGACTTAACGAACGGAGGCCTCTCGGGGTAAGCAATTCGCTTTCAGCAATGTCAAGCACTTTCTTTTTGATGTCATCACTGATGGGAGAATAATCAAGCATGGTGGCAATGACCTGATTGGGACGTACTGACCAGTCTTTGTATCCGCCATTTACATAATCGGCCAGATATCCCCGTGATTCATCCCAGAAGGTTTCAACAAACGATTGCTGAATCAAAGGGGGGAGATCCTGCCATTCTTTAATAAATTTGGTATCTTTTGCTTTCCTGGCCAGTTCAAGGGAAAACATCACAGCGTTGTACCAGAGGGCATTGATTTCAACGTCGAAGCCCATGCGGGGAGTGACAGGTTTCCCATGAATCACGGCATCCATCCAGGTAAGTGCTTTTCCAGGTTCTCCTGCCCAGATGAGGCCGTTTTCTTCCATGTGAATGTTGAATGCAATGCCGTTACGGTACCCGTTCAGGATGTCCTTCATGGCTTTCGAGTACCTTTTCCATACATCCAGCGGATCTTTGGTGTAATGGGTGTATTGCTGCAATGTCCAGAAAAACCACAGGGGAGCATCTACCGAATTAAAGGCCGGATTGGAATCATCACCCATGTTGGGGAAAAGCCCTCCGGAAAGTTTGCCTACCTGGGTATCCAGTACGGCACGGCAATCTTTTTCATTGTCAAAGGCAAGGGTCAATCCCGGCAATGCAATAAATGTATCGCGGCCCCACGAACCAAACCAGTGGTATCCTGCCACCACTTCGGTTTTTTCACCCCGCCTGACAACAAATTGCTGGGCAGCATTCTGCAGGCAGTGTTCAAAGCTGTCGCGCGGAATGCGGCTTTTTAATTCAGCAGCAAATTTTTTTGCAATGTTTGAAGGTTCCTGCAACGACAAACTGGCCGAGAAGTAAATGGTTTCACCTTTTTTTATGTCCATTTCAAAATATCCCGGCACAAAAAGGTCTTCCTGATATTCGTAACCTCTTTCTTTCTCCCGTTCATATTCAATGTTGTAATACCAGTCGGGCACGGCAATAAACTCATTGGGTTTTGAAAACTGAAGGTAAAGAAAAGGATATCCGTTGTACAGTTTGGTTTTTATGCCGTTTTTTACATGATCCACCTTTGTATTGGCATTCATGTTGGCTTTGCTCAGTTGATGAAAGTTGCGGAAAGCAAGGAAAGGTCTCAGCCTGATTTTGGTAGGCGAATGTGCCTCTTCAAGGGTGTACCGGATAATCAGCAATTCTTCATTGGTAATAAAAATGGTTTCCTGCGTAAGAATTACCCCTCCCACACGGTAAGTGGCTTTGGGAATTACATCCATTTCAAAATTGCGGAGGTATTTGTGGCCTTTGGGTGCAAAATCATTGGGATACTGGTGAATACCCAGGTTAAACTCAGCATCGTGCTGAATGATTGAAAGATCAAGGGAAGAAAGAAGCACATGCTTTTCTCCGTCAATCTGTTCCAGCGGACACACCAGCAATCCGTGATATTTTCTTGTGTTGCACCCTGCGAGTGTATAACTACAGTAACTCCCTGCCCTGTTGGATCTTAATATTTCTTTATTCAGTGAATAATCTAAATTGACCAGTTCGTTTTTATCAAAAACTAAATAGCTCATAACCAGCTTTTTTAAAGGGAATTGCGTATTTTTACCAAGATTACAAATATATAATGGAAAAACATAAGTTGTATGTTTTTAAGGGAAAATATTGTTAATATTTGATAAAATTCTCATTATTGCGGACAAATGAAAGGGATTTATACCATAAATTTTTTCTTTGTACCATTATGATAAAGAATAAGTATATATTTATATTTATAACAATACTTTTTTTATTTAATTGCACCACAAAAAAAAGTTCAAAGGTTATCCTGCAATTAGAAAATCATCATCATGATACCGTTTATCTTAAGGAATTAACGGAGGAGCCTTATGGATACATTGATTCTGTGATAATTAACAAAAAAGGTTCAGGACGATGGAAACTGATGCCTTCTTATCCTGCCTTTTATTCCGTGTATGTAAAAAACGATAAGAAACAAACTTTTACTTTATTTATCCGTCCGGGAGATTATATTCATGTAAAAGCTGCTGGAAAAAATTTTGATTCTTTGGTGATTGAAGGTTCTCCGGAATCAGAGGAGATAAACAAACTTTTAAAGAGAAGGAATGAAACAGCAAAGGAGTTTTTTGCATGGATAGACAGCTTGCATGCCCTTTCCGATACCGTTGCAGAAGCATCAAAAAAAGCCCACAGGTACGATAGTCTCATTTCCGCTTGTTTTCAGCGGCACCGGGAATATTCTATCGACTTCCTGGAACGAAACAGGTATTCTCCTGTGGCCATTGTGGCTCTGCAACAATACATTGGCGACAGGCCGGTATTCGACCTGCGTAATGATTTTGATTATTTTAACAGAATTGATTCAATATTAATGAGCAGAGATTCAACGGTAGAGACAGTGCAGTTTTTGCACAAGCAGGTGGATTATTTTCGTGCAGTGCGTAAGATTCCTGATGTGGGGAACAAGGCGCCGGGACTTTCCCTGCCTGACACCACAGGAAAAATAATTTCTCTTGAATCCCTGAAAGGGAAATATGTTTTATTGCATTTCTGGGCTTCATTTAATTCTGCTTCCCGCGCCTATCATCCATGGCTTAAACGGGCATGGTGGAAATATCACTGGAAGGGATTTGACCTCTATGCTGTTTCTCTTGACCGCTCGCGCCAGGCATGGGTCAATGCCATCCGGCAGGATGGACTCATGGGATACCATGTAAGCGACCTGAAAATGTGGAATTCAATCGCAGTAAACCAGTACCACTTTACCGAGTTGCCGGTCAATTACCTTATCAATCCCGATGGGGTGATTGTGTATAAATCCATTCCTGCAGAAAAACTGGATGAAGTATTGAATAAAATTTTTACACAAACCTCACGCCCATGACTATTCTACCTTCCCTTGTCCATAATCAAAAAGCATTTTTTGCGTCGGACCTCCATCTGGGTTTGCCTCCGTATGAACGAAGCAGGGAAAGAGAAAAGAAAGCAGTCCGCTGGCTCGATGGCATTGCCGGTGAAGCCCGCTATCTTTTTTTGCTGGGCGATGTGTTTGATTTCTGGTTTGAATACCGCAAAGTCGTTCCCCGGGGGTTCGTTCGTTTCCTCGGGAAACTGGCTTCCCTGGCCGATGCGGGTGTGGAA
>Ga0101944_10002792_pt1 | contig 26739 bp, 22 predicted proteins | sample DewCreD2012metaG_FD_75245 | JGI IMG/M metagenome (GOLD analysis project Ga0101944, IMG submission 75245) | Hot spring sediment bacterial and archeal communities from British Columbia, Canada, to study Microbial Dark Matter (Phase II) - Dewar... ... | reverse complement strand
AACCGGATAGACTTTGAGGTTACGCCGGCGTGACCTGAACTGATCAACTGCTACCACAACTCCTGGCCAAACAGTCCAGCGGATGACACGACCATCCCGCAGATCGAATTGAGACTTGTGGCGCGGACAAGTAATGATAGTCCCCTCCAATCTGCCGTGTGAAAGATCGCCACCCGCATGAGGGCAGCGATTATCGGCAGCAAAGTATTCTTCACCAACCCTTGCGATCAATATCTCTCTTCCCTGCACTGACATTCTGGTCATTTCACCTGATTTGAGGCTGTCCGCCTTGCCTGCATCAACCAGATTCTCCATCACAGCGCCCATCTTTACCTCCCGTAACCAGCCGGGTTCAGCGGCATCATCAGCAGTTTAGAACCCGGCAGGGTCTTCTACCTGTCATTCGCCTGAACACAATCCCGGTGGCAGCCGGACACTTATCCGGCTGTTCTTACGGATCGGGTTCTCAACTTACATTATATAAACAATTTCCTCGGATAGCCGGATCACTTTCACGGCAATTTCGAAAATGTATTTTAGCATCCTGACTATTTTTCTGATCTGGCAAGGACTTCCTCAACCCATTTATAAGCCGCAATCATGTAAGGAAATCCAGCCGTGGTAAATGCCAGCAACACTGCATGGCGGATTTCATCCGGTGTTATCCCCTCTTCAAGAGCACGTCTGGCGTGAGAACGTACTCCACCTTCGGAATTAAGCCCAATGGCTATCCCCAGCTTAATCAGACGCCGGGTCTTCCTGTCAAGAGGACCTGCTTTGTGACAGGCATTCGCCAGAGCATCATAAGCGATGTTGATATCCGGGTGCTGCTTAACAAAGTCTTTATAAATATCCGGTAAATATCCCATTTCACCCTCCTTGCAAACCGACTTATGCATTACATTATATCATCAGAAAAACCGAGTTCATGGTAACTTAAGGAGGAATTCTTTGACTACATGCAAACTTTAAGCGATAATGGCATTAGTTTGAAGCGGCGAACGCAGATAAACGGCAAAACGATCAGTCAGGAGGAAATATGCGTTTTGTTCGTTTCTCCTGTAAGAACAAGACAGGCTATGGGATACTTAAAGAAGATGGCAATGTCTTTGAGATAAAGGGAGACCCCTTTTCCTTTTTTGCAGATGGCAGTCAAATTCAGTTCACTGGTCGATATTTCTCCCTTGAAGAATTAAAATTACTGGCTCCCTGTCTTCCTTCTAAGATCGTCTGTTTGGGTCTGAATTACGGACCACACGCACGGGAAACCAATCAACCGATACCATCAAACCCGATTATTTTTCTTAAACCACCTACTGCTGTAATAGGTCCCGGTGATTCGATTATATTGCCCCACAATTATCACAGAGTGGATTATGAAGGAGAACTGGCAATAGTCATCGGCAAAAAAGCGCACTTTGTACCCCGGGAAAAAGCACATGATTATGTTCTGGGCTACACCTGCTTTAATGATGTCACAGAACGCCAATTTCAAAAAGAAGATGGACAATGGACACGCGCAAAAAGCTTTGATACCTTTGCACCAATCGGCCCCTGGATTGAAAACGAAGTTGACCCCGATAATCTTAAACTGGAAACTCGTTTGAACGGGCTAACCTGCCAGTCAGAAAGCACCGGTGAATTGATCTTTGATACTAAAGAACTGATTAGCTTTATTTCAGAGATTATGACCCTGTTGCCGGGTGATGTGATTTCCACCGGTACCCCAGCAGGTATAGGTCCTATGAAACCGGGGGATACTGTCGAGGTCATAATCGAGAAGATCGGCATTCTGCAAAACAGGGTGGTCGCACATGATTCACGGCAAAGCTCCTGAGAAAGGACAAGAGATGGAGAATAATAGATCATCCTTTCAGGCTTTGTTGCCGATAATCACTCTGATATTGATCATGGTGGGATTGATTGCCGGTTGCGCTCTGCCTCCCGTGATTCAAATTTCATCACCTTCACCATCTCCAACACCGGTAAAGCCTGTTCGAATCGGCATTCTTTTACCACTGACTGGCCCTGATGCCCCATCTGGAGAATCATTCCGTAATGCATTCGACCTAGTTTTTGACCCTGAACAAGAGGAGAATATTAACGGACATCCAGTAGAAATTATCCTCGAGGACGAGGGAGGCAGAAACCCAACTTTGGCTCTGGAAAAAGCACGCAAGCTCGTACAATACGACAAATCCGGCGTGATTGTAGGACCATTTCATGGAGCGTCTGCTCTGGCAGTACTAAATTATACTTCATCAGTACCCATAGTGAACCTGAGGTGGAGCGAACCGGTTGCTAATAAAACAGAACTGGGAAACAAGTATGCTTTCTGGACTACACCGCTTTATCAGGACTATACTTATCCTCTTGGAGTTTATACCTATTATAAAGGTGTCACCAGCATTACCATTATGGGCATCAACGAACCCCTGGCACTGGACTACGCGGAAGGTTTTAAAAGTGCTTTCAAGGCGGTAGGAGGGGAAATTGTTCAGGAACAGTGGTTATCTCCCCAGGAAACACAATTTGGTAATTATCTTGCTAACCTCTTCCCAGCTAAGGGGCTGGTATTAATCGTACCAGGAGAAAAAGCCAAAACCGCGCTGTTCAAAGAATATGCCCGTTTGGGACTTAATAAAAGGTACCCGGTCTTTCTGGCTGAACCCCGGTCGCTTTCCAGATCTGCCAGCCAGGAAATTGGGGATGTGCTGATCGGTGTAACTGCCATAGAAGGTTACCTGCCAGAATCCGATTACCCTCAAAATATCGCCTACAGGAACGCTTATCAGCAGAAATATAAAACTGAACCCCCTGAGGAAGCTTATAAAGCCTTTAACTGTGCTCGGATTCTCAGAGAGGCTCTTATTTCAACCGGTGGTAACACTGATGCCGATATTTTAAAAGCGGCTCTTTTGAAACTGGAGGTGGATTTGCCAACCGGTCCCTTCCGCTTTTCCAGAGGCAGAATCGGCATGCAGACATTGCGAGTACGCGAGATTGTTAAACATGAAGAAGAGCTCGACTGGGAAACCAGGATGGAATACACCCTCTTTGAAACCAGGCAGGAGACTTATCCTTAGACAATGAATAGGAAGATTGAAAAATTGCCAGGCCACTCACCATTAGCTGAAGAAAATCGAGTAAAATAAATAATATAAATCAATTATTCTCTGATTGATCCACAACTTGAAAAGGGGAAATGAAGAAAAAGACCTATCCTCTGATCATAGCCGGTAAAAAACAACAATTTGCTCGAGCGGTGGTCGTCGGGGATCTTGTATTTCTTTCCGGATGCAGCGGGCGGCTCGAAGAGACGGGCGAGGTTGGCTCAAATAATCTGCCAGACCAGATGAAAACAGCCATGGATAAAATAAGGACAGCGCTGACTGAAGCTGGCACTTCTATGGAAAACATCATAAAAACCACCATTTATCTGAAAAATATAGCGGATTACAATTTGATGCGCCAGGTTGAGCGAGAATACTGGCAGAAATATGCCCCGCGTCTTCTGGAAGAACCCCCGGCCAGTACCACGGTTCAGCCAGTGTCTCTCAGTTCACCCGAAAAATTGATTGAGATAGATGTTATTGCCATCGTTCCCAAATAAGATCGAGACAACTCCAGATTTCCCGGAATCAGGTCTAGAGATAACTTATGTTAAGACTGCCGGTGCTTCTATATTATTATAACCCCGCAAACGTACAAGAGCTTCGCCGCTGCTGATTTTACCGCTCTGAAACAGACCAATTAACGATTGATCCAGAGTTTGCATTCCCAGTTCCCTGCTGCTGTGTAGATAACTCGGGATTTCATATGTTCTGTTTTCCCGAATCAGGTTTTTTATCGCTGGAGAAGCAACCAGAACCTCAACAGCCGGAATAACTCCCTCTTCGTCAATCCGGGGAACCAGTATCTGGTAAAGCACTCCCTGCAGGACGCTGGCAAGCTGAATACGGATTTGCCTATGCTGGTGAGGTGGAAATGAATCAATTAACCTATCTATTGCCCCATAAGTACTGGGAGTATGCAGCGTAGTCAATATCAGGTGCCCAGTCTCAGCAGCAGTCAGGGCAACTGACATGGTTTCCAGATCTCGCATTTCACCAATTAAAATTACATCCGGATCCTGCCTGAGAACATGCTTGAGTGCACTGGCAAATGAGTCAGTATCAACACCGACCTCCCTCTGAGAAATAATGCATTTTTTATCCTCATACAGGTACTCAATGGGATCCTCAATGGTGATAATACTCCTCCGCACATTTTGATTCATATAATTAATCATGGCAGCCAGTGTAGTGGATTTCCCACAGCCAGTTGGACCCGTTAAAATAATTAACCCTGCTTCCAGTAAAGATAACTTCCGGCAAATATCTGGTAAACCCAATTGCTTGAACCCGGGGATTCTGGAGCTGATATGACGGAAAGCCAGTGCTACCGTCCCCATCTGGAAATAAGCATTAACTCTGAAGCGTCCGATGCCATCCAGATTGCAGGCGAAATCAATTTCCCAGTTTTGCTCAAAAAGCTTTCTCTGTTCCTCAGTGGTTATCTGGTTCAGAAATTCCCCAACCTGGTCACTGGTAAGGGGAGCAAAGCTATTTTCGACAACAATTTCTCGACGTATTCGGAATACCGGGGAAATGCCTGATTTCAGGTGGATATCAGAAGCATCTTTTTTTACCGCCAGTTTTAAAATATCTCTGAGGTCCACTTTCCCTTTCGGCATAGCTCACCTTCCCTCAACCGCATTTTCAATCAATTCTATGCGTTTAACGCCATTATCCCGGGTCAGTTCAATCGCCACAACATCAATACGCCAGGCACAATCAGCCCTTCGCTTTTGCTGCAGATAATGATTTGCAGCAACCAACAGGTGTCTCACTTTATCAATATTAATTGATTCTTCAGGTATGCCGAAATTCTGGTTTGTCCTCGTACGCACCTCTACAAAAACCAGGTATTCTCCCTTTCTGGCAATTATATCTACTTCACCTTCACGACAGCGATAATTTTTTTCCAAGATATTATAGCCCTTTTTTTTCAAATACTCTCTGGCAATATTTTCGCCCAGTTGCCCGGTACTTTTACGTTCCAACTTATCACCGCTTTCCGCTTAATTCAAACAGATTACCAAAGGACAACTGTGCCCATTCTCTTACGGGCGCAAACAACCTCCTGTGTATCGGAGAAGGACCCAGACGCCGCAGGCATTCTAGATGCTCTTCTGTACCATAGCCTTTATGGCGGGCGAACCCGTATCCAGGATATTTCCTATCCATTTCCACCATAAAATGATCACGAAAAACCTTGGCTACAATTGAAGCGCAGGCAATTGAAAAGCAGCGGGAATCGCCTTCAGACAGACCTTTTTGAGGTAAATCCAGATCCGGGATTGTGAGATAATCCAGCAGTACCATATCCGGCCGAGGAGATAATTTTTTGATTGCTCGTTTCATCGCCAGATAAACCGCTCTGCTCATTCCATAATTATCAATATAATCTACAGTCACAATCCCCGTTCCGATAGATACAGCAAATCTTTGAATCAGAGGCACCAGATATTCTCTCTGCTCCGGAGTAAGAAATTTGCTATCCCTGATCCTGCGCGCCCAAACAGGTAATCTTCCTGAAGGTAAAATTACAGCCGTTGCTACGACTGGCCCAGCCAGACAGCCTCTACCTACTTCATCAACGCCGGCGATCAGGCGAAAACCCTGCTCAAGACAGAGTTTTTCTTCAGTTAGCTTCAAATCTGGAACTATCATCCTGTTACCCGGAAATTATCCCTCCTCCGATTACCTCATCATTGCGGTAAAAAACTACAGATTGTCCCGGTGCTATGGCTAATTGAGGCTCTTTGAACCTCACTTCCGCCAGTGCCCCTTTCATTTCAACCGTGGCTTCAACTTCAGGGGAGCGATAGCGTATCTTGCAGGTGACTTCAACTCTACCTGTCGGTGCCATACCAGAGATCCAGTTTAAATTTTCTGCGAGAAGACTTTCTCTGTAAAGCTCTTCCCGGGAACCTACAATGAGGCGATTGGTAGCGGCATCTTTTCTGATCACGTACATCCGTCTGGAACCCCCTAGCCCTATTCCCTGTCTCTGCCCTACCGTATAATATATCAGGCCGCGGTGCCTGCCGAGAACCCTGCCGGACGTATCCACAATTTCTCCCGGTACCGGTTGCCGATGCTGGGCTACAAAAGCGGCATAATCCTGATCCGGCAGAAAGCAGATATCCTGGCTTTCCTGCCGTTTTACAGCCGGCAATCCAAGATCAGCCGCCATCTTTTTTACCTGATCTTTATACATCCCACCAAGTGGAAAGATTATACGGGATAATACACTCTGATCAAGGACATACAGAAAATAAGATTGGTCCTTATACCTGTCAACTCCTTTCAGGAGATGGTATAAAGAACCCGTATATTTTATCCGAGCATAGTGGCCAGTAGCCAGAAAATCTCCTCCCATTTCGAGTATTTTGCTCAGCAAAATACCAAATTTGATCCGGCGATTGCACCAGATACACGGATTTGGAGTCCTGCCCAGCGCATACTCCTCGCAAAAATATTCGATTACACGTTCACGAAACTCCGTCTCAACGTGCAGGTAATGCAGGGGTATCTCGAGAATTTGACAGGTTTGCTCCAGTTCAGCGTGTTCCTCCGGGACGAACTGAGCTTCCGCTTTCATCTCGAGGTGTATCCCGCTAACCCGGTATCCCTCTTTTTTCAGCAGGTAAGCGCTAAGCGAAGAATCTACCCCTCCGCTCATTGCGACAAATACATTTCCTTTAGACATACCGCTCATCATTATAAACGATTCAAATAGCCTGCAGTAACTACGGCTTGACAACCACTTTAATCGCTTCTTTATTTTGCAATTGAGTATCGTAAGCTTCCTTAATTCTTTCCAGAGGAAACTCATGGGTGATAAAAGGCCTTGTGTCAACCTTTCTCTCCGCCAGCAGGCTCACCGCACCCGGTATATCAAACTTCAGCCCGCAACCCACCAGGGTAATATCGTTGCTTACAATGATTGAAGGGCTCCAGTTCACGGGTTGCTCATATAGACCGACGATATTGATTTTCCCTCCACGGTGCACTATTTCCAGAGATTGCCGAAATGTATCCGGGGTTCCAGCACATTCAAAAACGATATCCGCGCCTGTACCCCCGGTAAAATTCCTTACCACCCTGACCACATCTGCCTTCTCAGCATCAACGACAACTGCGGCTCCACAATCTCCGGCTAATTTCAATCTGGTCGCTCTCCTCCCACTGGCGATGACATTTTTCACCCCGCGGGACTTTAAAATCTGAATAATGCACAATCCAATAATGCCCAATCCGATCACAACCACAGTATCTTCAGCTTGAGGCTGCATTTGATCAACCGCATACAAAGCCACCGACAGCGGTTCAGCAGTTGCTCCTTCTTCGTAACTGATATAATCGGGCAGAATGGCAGCATATACCCCCATTTTAAAAACCGGGATTGAAACATATTCCGCCATTGCTCCCGGTACGCCGTAGCCGAGAAGCTGTAATTTTGAACAGTGCACGATATCGTCCCTGCGACAAAAATAGCATTCACCGCAGCCGCGACCGCTCATTGCAGTCACCCGATCACCAGCTTTGACACCCACAACCCGCTCACCGACCGCTACTACATCACCGCTGAACTCATGCCCAAATATGAGACGAACATCCCGTGCATGGCGATAAAGATGCAGATCCGATCCACAAATACCGGAAGCCCTGACCCTGACCACCACACCATCCGGCTCCGCTACCGGAACAGGCAAATCCTCAATTTTAAACTGACGCTCTCCTATAAAAACTGCTGCCTTCATTGTTAGCCCTTTCTTAATTATTCTCCGGGTCTGACCAGAAATACCGGAGTCTTTTTCAATCTGCGTAATATATTCTCCGTCACGCCACCGAAGACAAACCTGCGGAAACCAGATCTCCCGTGTGTGGACATGGCAATCAACTGCGGATGATTATCCGCAGCATACCGGATGATTTCTTCTGCCGGATCGCCGATTAATTGTTCGGCTCGAGCATTGATCCCCTTCGCCCGTAATTGTTTTACTATGCCATTCAAATAAACTTCACTTGCCATTCGGAAGGCTGAGATATCCTCTCCGATAAATTCTCTGCTGGCTTCCCATAAATCCCGGGGCATCGTCACCTCCCTGCCAACATTTACCAGAACCACTTCGACCTCCACTCCCCGCTGTTTCACCAGTTCCTCAACATGGGGTAAAATACTTTCAGCCAATTTTGACCCATCCAGTGGCACCATTATCATTCTGGACGGCATTCTATCGTAAATAATATCTTCACGCAGTTCGGCAGGCACCAGCCAGATAGGCACTCTGGCTTCATGAATCACCTTGTCAGCAACACTGCCAAGCCCCCAACGCCTTATACCGGAACGACCGTGGGTGGAAAGCATAATTAAATCAATATGATTTGCTTCAGCATACTTCAGGATTTCTTCGGGCGGGTAACCGACAACCACCAGACTGCGCGATTCGATTGTAGAAGCAGCCTGTCCAATCCCGCATTCTCTCTGAATCTTTTCTGACTGGGCTTTCAGCATTTCTGCCATATGTTCAACATACGCCTGACGCATGGGGAGCTGTTCGGACTCGTCCGGTGAGCAGACATGCAGTAAATCCAGATTCAAACACAACCTGGCAGATAGCTCGCGAGCATAAGAAAAAACGGTCTCTGAGAGTCTGGAACCGTCCAGTAAAACCAGCATCCTCTTATACATTCGCCTACCCCCTTTTTCTCCGGTTAAATTACATGTTAAACCAAACACTCATATAAGACAACAGTCTCTCAAAATGCCACGGCACTAACTTTTTTGACAAAGCTTCATCTTGATAATACAATCGAGAATAAACTGTCCCTTTTTAGGTTTACTGATCATCACGAGGCAATCCATATTATGCCGTAACAAAAATTCCCGGCGTGAGATGTTCCCTTGCAGAATGAAACCAGCACCAATCAGATTGAACCGCGCATCTGGAATACCTGGTCCACAGTTGGACTAAGTATCGTAATATTCATCATATTTTCCACAATCCAGGTTATCACGCACCTGATCGTGGCAATATTGAATATATCCCCGCAACCCGAAGCAGGTATCCAGGATCTTCTGGAAAGCCTGTCCACCAACGGACTGGCAATTTCCATATCTACAATTGTTGCTGCACCCGTGGGAATTCTCATGACATTTCTGTTCATCAGAATGCGCCGTGGATTAAGCGTACCAGAATACCTGGGGCTTAAATCATTCAGCAAGAAAACGCTCCCTTTGCTATTGCTGATTCCTGTTGCCCTGACTACCGTTGTAGAACTAATCGGCATCTTTACTACCGAACCAGAGGATGCTGGATTCATGCTGGAGGCGTACAAGAACAGCGTGGTGCCTGCTCTCTTCTGGATTTCGGTAATCATTTTTGCTCCGGCTTTTGAAGAAGTGCTTTTCCGTGGATTCATTTTTAAAGGACTGGTGAGATCCAGAATCGGTTCCGCCGGCACGATATTTCTTACAGCTCTGGTGTGGTCACTATTCCATTTTCAATATAATCTCAGCGGCGTCGCTCTGGTCTTTATCATCGGACTTATTCTCGGTATTGTTCGGATTAAAACAGGTTCACTATGGGGACCAATCATCATTCACTCAGTCTGGAACCTGTTACAAATGGTAATGCTGGTTCTTTACCTGAATTTTCCTCAGTAAACCGGGACTTGATGGCTGTACCCCCGTACTTCACAGTTCCAACATACCGATTTACTTCTGATCGGAAGGAAAGGCTGGCGGACCGGAAATAAATTGAATATTTTTACTCAAAGATTCCCGATCGGGCACCTTCTTCAATCCCAGCAGTATGCTCACTCTATCCCAGACCAGACCAGCAATTTCTTCCCTGGGAGCAGAAGCATCCAACATTAACCAGCGGCGCGAATTTTTCATCGCCATGGCATGGAAACCTTCTCTCACTCTGCGATGAAAGTCAAGGTCTTCCTCCTGGAAGCGGTCCTTTGTGCCATCCTTTTTTCTGGACAGCCCGATATCCGGTGCGATGTCAAGCAGGAAAGTAAGATCAGGTACCAGCCCCTGAGAAGCTACTCCGTTAATTTTTTCGACAACTTCAAGGTCTAATCCTCTACCGTAATGCTGATAAGCTATAGTAGAATCGGTGAAACGATCGCTGATCACAATTTTACCCTGCGCCAGTGCAGGCTTGATCACATTGGTAACCAGTTGCGCACGTGAAGCATTAAAAAGGAGTAGCTCCGTTAAAGGGTTGATGACTATATTTCTGGATTCCTTGAGCAAGCGTCTGATTCTCTCGCCAACCTGAGTGCCACCGGGTTCGTGAACCAGAATAGCCGCAATACCCTGCCTGATCAGCCTGCGATAAAGTGTTTTTGCCTGAGTAGTCTTGCCGCAACCCTCACCACCTTCAAAGGTAATAAAAAGAGACATAGCAGTTATTTAGCTCCCGGCCTGAAAATGCGTACACGCCGGTTGGGATCCTTGCCGGTGCTGTCAGAAGGCAAATCATTTTGCTCAGCAATCAGGTGCTGCAGGCGGCGGATATAGGCGCTCTGTGGACGTAATTCAACCACATCCTCTCCATTTTTTACCTGGTTTACCGCCGATTGAGCTTCTTCCAGTGCTGCAGTAATCGGATCGGTGCGATCCACCGATGGATAAACAGTATTTAATAATTGCCTGATCTGATTTGGTGTATTGCTTTTCAATACGTAAATCGGAATATTCGCCGCTTCGGCATCTATAATTTTTTGCGGACGTGAGCGATAATAAGCTTTGGAAGTAATAAAGATATTGGCTGCTTCAGGATTATTCACAATATCTAGGCTCAATTGCATTTCACGGGCGATTTGCTCAAGTTTTGCCCGATTGACTCCAAAAAGATATAATTTTGGTTGTTTTTCGTCCTTGGCTCTTCTCCCTTTTAATGCAGTCTTCCTTTCACCGATGGCAGCGGGTACTGACTTGGCTTTCTTAATTTCCCCATTCTCATCCACCCAGCGAATCTCTGTCTCCAGAGGATGACCGCGCAGAATAGCATCTACAGCTTCACTCACATCTGGATGAATGGCTACTCTATCCCGATCCTGGATTTCCACTACGATGTTAAAAGTTGGGGGTGCCATCCGCTCCAAAATGGATTTCTGGGTACCGCGGCGCTTGGCTTCTTCATCGCTTAAGGTTACGGTTTGAATGCCACCGATTAAATCAGCCAGAGTAGGATTAACAATCAGGTTTTCCAGAGTATTCCCGTGGGCTGTTCCGATTAACTGCACCCCCCTTTCAGCAATCGTTCTGGCAGCCAGAGCTTCAAGTTCAGTGCCTATTTCATCGATCACAATAACCTCGGGCATGTGGTTTTCAACCGCTTCTATCATCACAGCATGCTGCATTGAAGGTGTGGGAACCTGCATGCGCCGTGCTCTACCAATGCCAGGATGTGGAATATCTCCATCGCCAGCGATTTCATTAGAAGTATCTACGATTACAACCCTCTTGTGTAATTCATCAGCCAAAACACGAGCTACTTCCCTGAGCATGGTGGTTTTACCAACACCTGGACGGCCCATCAGGAGTACGCTTTTCCCCGATTCTACCAGATCCTGGATAATCTTGATGGTGCCATACACAGCACGTCCAACCCTGCAGGTTAAACCAACTATAGTTCCCTTTCTATTACGAATAGCGGAAATACGGTGCAATGTCCGCTCGATACCTGCCCGGTTATCATCGCCGAAGCTGCTGATATGGGAAACAACATACTCCAGGTCCAGTTCGGTAACTTCCTGGGGAGTAATGATCATTTCACGGTTGAAAAAACGTGCTTCGGGGGGACGTCCCAGATCAAGGATAACCTCAACCAGTTCGCTGATATCTTCTTGTTGATTTAAGGGCTTGCTGATATGCTCGGGGAGAACATTAATTAAAGCACTGAGATCATCAGTTATTACCTTCTGCAAACTTTCCTCCATCCACCTGAAACCGGCTACCACCCTCTCCTGGCAAGAAGCTCCTCCGCCGGAATTTGTTTGATATCCAGACCAGCCATGGCTCCACCCAGGTTTTTAGAAACTTCAGCAATGATCCTGGCATCCTTATAATGTGTGGTTGCTTTGACAATCGCTTTAGCCCTGGCTTCGGGATTTTCCGATTTGAAAATGCCAGAACCCACGAAAACCCCATCAGCTCCAAGCTGCATCATCAGGGCAGCATCTGCTGGAGTTGCTATTCCACCGGCTGCAAAATTCACTACCGGCAACTTTCCCGTACGATGAACTTCTTCAACCAGTTCAAATGGAGCACCGAGCTCCTTGGCTACCGTCATGAGTTCTTCTTTAGGCGTATTTACCAACCGCCGGATTCCGTCCATCACAGCTCGCATGTGCCGGACTGCTTCAACCACATTCCCGGTACCGGCTTCCCCTTTGGTACGGATCATTGCTGCACCTTCTCCAATGCGCCTTAAAGCTTCTCCTAGGTCACGGCAACCACAAACAAACGGGACTTTGAAATCATGCTTCCAGATATGATAATTCTCATCGGCAGGAGTTAATACCTCCGACTCATCGATGAAATCAACCCCAATGGCTTCAAGCGCCTGAGCCTCAACAAAATGCCCTATTCTGCATTTTGCCATTACGGGAATCGAAACGGCTTTCATAATGGCTTCCACAATGGCAAGATCAGCCATGCGGGCAACACCTCCCGCAGCTCTGATATCCGCCGGGACTCTCTCTAATGCCATGACCGAACACGCCCCGGCTGCTTCAGCGATTTTTGCCTGCTCTGGATTAACCACATCCATTATGACTCCACCTTTAAGCATCTGAGCAAGTCCAGTCTTAACTTTCCACGTCCCGCTTTCCATGTTCAAACATCCTTTATTACAGAAAATTTACCCGATCAAGATTTATTCTACTATTGTTTATATGCTTTATCAACCAGCCTCATCTTTACCTCATCCCTGATGAAATATAGTTAAATAACGTATAATTTTATAGTAAATTGGACAAGAGGAGGGGAAAATAAATGCCAATTCCATTTTTCACCAACTGGTCTGCACCGATGCCTTTCCACAAAAAGCTACGTCTGGCTTTTCGTAACAACTGGATCAAGATTATCAAGAGACAGCGCTGTTGCGGACATCCAGGCGAGCCGGGCTGTTGACAGGCTGCACCACCTTCTCCTGGGTCAGGAGAGATTTCCACGCATAATCATCCGCATACTTCTTCACAGAATCGGCAGTAGCAAACTGACTTTTTTGCGGAGGTATAAAAGAATTTAGCAGGGGCTTGACTAACTTTCAGACAGTCTGTAATATAAACGACATAATATGTTTTTTATCCCTTTTCTGAGTTGTTCGTATATGTGAATTATATCAACATTTCATTAATGAATATTCAGGTGATATAATAAATAAGCTTGCGAAGATTAGCATGTACTGTTCAAGCGAGTTTAAAATCCTGGTGAGAACCAGAATTAAATTTTAAATGTTTTACCAGTTTTAAACGATATCAGGAATAACACCTGAGAAATATACCCTGTTGCGAGGATAATATTATGAAGATGAAAGAAATCAAAATCAACGACATTGACTACGATCTGTGGTTACTGCTGAGCAACACCCATTACAGGATCAAGAGGATCAGAGCCAAAGAATTAGCCCGCTATGGTATATCCCCTGAGCAGGCTGGCATCCTCTTCTTTATCCGATCCAGCGGAAATAATGCCATGCCTATTGAAATTTCACGCTGGCAGTTGCGTGAACCACAAACAATCACATCTATTCTTGACCGAATGGAGAAAAAGGGTCTAATCAAGAAAAGCCGGGATCCATACCGCAAAAATGTGTTGCGAATTTCATTGACCGAAAAGGGGAACGAGGTATTGGATAATACCGAAAAGTTGGAAACATTCCACAAAATAATGTCCGTACTCTCAGAAGAGAAAAGAAAGATTTTACGCGATATCCTGATGGAGCTGATGACTGCGGCTAAAAAACATAGCCGTACTTTAATTGAACCGCTTGAGGAATTCGAATACTAATCCGTTCCATTCCATGCGGTTTTACCGGTTAAATTAAAAAGTATAATTGCATTTTGGCTTGTTTGCCGGGCTAATTGTTCTGGAGTTGTCTTTTTTATTTGAGCCAGCGTATTTACGGTGAAAACTGTATATGCTGGCTCATTTCTTTTTCCCCTGTATTGCTGAGGGGGAAGGAAGGGACAATCAGTCTCAATCAGTATACGGTCTATGGGAATATTACTTAAGGTGTTACGTAGCGCCACTGAAGAAGGATAGCCTATATATGCTCCAACGGAAATATAAAATCCCCTGTCCAGATACCAATTAGCTAATTTTTCGTCTCCGCTAAAACAGTGCAGTACACCTCTGGCATTGTTATTATCTACCGAGGATTCAAGTGCCCATTCATCAATAACAGGCTTTATCTCTTCCTGAGCCTGCCGACAGTGGATGATTACCGGAAGGTTCAATTCTCTGGCTATCTTCAGGTGCCAGCCCAGAATCCGCTGCTGAGCAACGGTGGTATCCCTGCTCCGGTAGAAATCCAATCCGGTTTCTCCAACAGCAACAACACGAGGATGTTTTGCCAATGTCAATAATTTCTCATAATCATCCTCTTTTGCTCGATGAGCTTCTTGAGGATGAATCCCTACAGAAGCCAGAACACATTCGTATCTCTCAGCAAGCTCGATGGCTTTCTGGCTCGAATCGCAATCTATACCTACTGTATTGATTAAAGCTACTCCGACAGCCCTAGCCCTTTGAATAACCTCATCGCGATCCTGATTAAACTGCTCCATATCCAGATGGGCATGCGTATCAATGATTTGTAAATTCGCCATAATTCAATTTCCACGTATAAATTATCTCCCGTACAGATTATATATGTCCGATCGAAAACCGGCAAACGCTCATGATTTCATTTATAATTACAGTTTTTTCACCATCCTGACTTTTTGTATAATGAAAATGACTCTATTGTCATTCTCATAATGGAAAGGACGACCCAATTGACAAACAAGATGGGGTGGTACCAGCTACCGATCGAAGATGTATTTCAATCCCTGCAAACCAATGAGAATGGATTAACTCTGGCAGAAGCCCACGAGAGGCTAAAAAAATACGGACCGAATGAGCTCAGGACTAAGAAACCCAGTGCTTTAAGGCGCTTTTTACGTCAGTTTAACAGTCCGCTCGTATACGTGCTTTTAATAGCTGCAGCAATAACCGGTACTCTCACCTGGTTTGGCGAACATATGCTGCCAGATACAGCGGTCATACTGGGAGTAGTGATACTAAACGTCATTCTGGGATTCTTTCAGGAAGGCAAAACCGAAGCAGCACTGGAAGCCCTGAGCAGAATGGTTGTCAGAGAATGCCTGGTTATCCGCAATGGTCAGCAAAAGACTATCCTGGCAAAAGAACTAGTCCCAGGGGATATTGTCATCCTTAACAGCGGAGATCGAGTTCCTGCTGATCTCCGTCTTTTCTATGCCAGAGATGTAGCCGTGGATGAATCCATGCTAACCGGAGAGTCTATACCGGTGCACAAAAATACTTTACCTGTGCCCAGACCAAATCTTTCGCCCGGAGACCAGCAATGTATGGTTTTCAGCGGTACCTTTGTCACTCGCGGTTCCGCACGGGGTGTTGTGGTTGCTACCGGTGAAAACACAGAGTTCGGAAAAATCGCTGCTCTGGTCCAGAAGACTCGAAAGATCGCTACACCGCTGCAAAGAAAAATTAGCTCTTTTACCCGGACACTGATGATCATGATCTTTATACTGGGAGCACTTAATTTTGCTCTGGGATATTTCTTTGGTTTTGAACTGTCATATAGTTTTTTGACAACTATCGCTCTGATTGTGGCGGCAATCCCTGAGATGTTGCCTATGCTGGTGACCTCAATCCTGGCACTGGCAGCCTCTGCCATGGCAAAGAGGAATGCTTTGATCCGGCAGCTTCCGGCGGCAGAAACACTCGGCAGCACCACGGTGATTTGTTCGGATAAAACCGGAACTCTAACCAAAAACGAGATGACGGTGGTGCGGATTTTCGCTGGAGATAAAGATTACCGGGTGAGTGGTACCGGTTACCAGCCCACAGGAGAGTTTACCCTTGATGGTAGGGCAGTAGATATTTCGAAGGAAGGCACACTGCTGGAAACCCTCAAAGCAGGTTTACTCTGCAGCAACGCCACTCTGAGAAATGATGATGGGAAATATGAAATAGCCGGTGATCCTACGGAAGGCGCTATTGTAGTTGCTGCCACCAAAGCCGGCATCACAGATAGCCGTGTACGGCTGGATGAGATACCTTTTGAGTCGGACAGGATGTATATGGCAACCTTATACCCGGATTCAACAGCAAACACTCTTTATGTCAAGGGCTCACCTGAGGTCATCCTGAGAATGTGCTCTGATTACCTCTCCGATTCCGGCATCAAACCTCTCGACAGCCGGGCTATTCTGAATAAAGCGAATGAAATGGCAGCTGAAGGCTTACGTCTGATTGGAATTGCTTTTAAAAAACTGCCCCCGGATCAAACCAGCATCGAAATTGCCCAGTTAAATGAATTAACCTTCCTCGGTCTGGAGGGGATGATTGACCCACCACGCGAGGAAGTGATCGAAGCGGTTCAAAAATGCAAAAAAGCCGGCATAAAGGTAGTGATGATCACCGGCGATCACGCCATTACCGCCAGGGCAATTGCCTACCAGATTGGCATCATCAGCAATCCTGAAGAAAGGGTGATCAGCGGTGAAGAACTTTCCAGAATGAGTGACGAGGCGCTGTATGAAATCGTGGACACGGTTCATATGTACGCTAGGGTAGCACCGGAACACAAACTCCGCATAGCCCGGCAACTCCAGAGGAGGGGGCATATTGTAGCAATGACCGGTGATGGAGTGAACGATGCACCAGCCCTCAGAGCTGCTGATATCGGTATTGCCATGGGAATTACCGGAACCGAGGTAAGCAAGGAAGCATCCGCAATGATTTTGATCGACGACAATTTTGCCAGCATTGTCGCGGCGGTCGAAGAAGGAAGGCATGCCTGGAATAATCTTGAAAAAGCAATCCTGTACACTCTGCCCACCAACGGTGGTCAGGCAATGCTGATAATGGCAGGGATACTGCTTGCTCCGTTTGTCGAATTATTCGGTGTGCGGCTTCCTCTGGAACCCATCCAGATCCTGTGGATCAACCTGTTCGATTCAGTGTTTTTAACCATGCCGCTGATGCTGGAACCTAAAGAAAAAGGACTGCTGGATATGCCTCCCAGAGATCCAAAAGCCAGACTGGCTAATCGGCTCTTTTTCGAAAGAGTCGGACTGGTATCCTTGATCATGGCTGGGACAGGTTTTCTGATTTACTGGGAGTTTGGACATCGGGCGCTGTCCACCAGCGACATTGTTCTTTCCCAGGCTCAGACTGCCGCTTTCATGAGTGTCATTCTTGTGCATCTCGGTTACGTTGTAACTGCCCGTTCCATTCGCACATCTGCATTCTCAATTAACCCATTTTCTAACAGGTGGCTGCTTGCCGGGATCACGATAACTATTGTGGCAGACTTGCTGATCGTCTATCTGCCTGCACTGAATACTGTTTTCCGCACTGTACCCTTCCCGGCACACTGGTGGATGTTTGTTATTCTCGGCCTACCTGCCGGTTTCTTCCTGCCGGAGTTGGAAAAACTGATCAGGAGAAAAATTGAAAAGAAAAAATAAAAGAAATCCTGCTTGTAGATAAAACACTTTCAAAATGAGAAAATACGAGAGATTCTTTTTAACCCGGAAAATGCACCTTGACGAATAGCCTTTAACAGCAATTTGCCATGCCAGTCAAATGATAACTTTTCTTTTCTGATAAAATCATCCAGTATCCCGGATGACTTAAGTCTGATGAAGATTTCGTCTATTCGCCTGTTGCTCAGATGTTCATAAAACCGGCGGGCATAATATTCCATCCTCAGCTCTTTCCATAACAGATGTTTCCATTCCTGCTCATACCGGGATAAAACCTTCGCCGAGAAATTTTTTCGGCAAAAAGCACGGTCTATACTGAAGGCTGCGAGGTCGGCACAAAGCAAGCCGAAGTATAAACCACCACCCGTGGTGGGTTTGACCTGACCGGCAGCGTCACCAACTATTACAATTCTTTCGCCATAAGTCCTGCGGGCAGGTTTAAAGAAAATGCCTCCATAATTAACCCTGTAATCTCCAGGAACAACCTTATTATTTGATGCCAATTTTCCAAACCATTTTCTTAGAAATAACCCCGGGGACTTGCGCGCCAGTAAACCAACCAGTCCTTTCCCGCCCTGGGTCGGCACTATCCAGCTAAAAAAACCGGGTGCTATTTCCTGGTCAAAATATACTTCTACATCTTCAACACCATTCAATTCTGCCTCAATTTGGGCTCCTCCCGTGCAAAGAGCTGGTGCAGTCAATCCAATACCCTTTATGAGTGCTGAGCCAAACCCAGATGCCAATACAACCACGCTGGCATCTACATTGCAAGCACGAACACCACCTATCTCGAGAACTACTCCATTGTCCCGCAAATTAATTTTTTCAACCGGTGAATCAAAAAAATACTCAACCCCCTGTTTCTGCGCCTCATTTACCAGATAACGATCGAACGCTGGGCGGTTGACAATGCAGGCTAACGTATCAGGATAAGAAACCCTGATAGAATACCCTGAAGGCGAGACAAAAATTGCACTGCTAACAGTTTTATAAACTACTGTGGCAGGAATCGAAAACCTGTTAACACATTCCTGACTGATAATGCCGGTGCAACAGAATTTTAGTCCTGGTTGCGGTTTCTTCTCAAAAACTGCTACGTGGTAACCTCTGGCAGCCAGCCTGGCAGCAACGCGACTGCCCACAGGACCACCTCCAGCCACGGCGACATCAAACACAGGAAGACTCCCTTATGCTTAAGCCAGTAAAATGTTTTTGTTCACCAGCCCGATAATAGACCGCTGGAAGATGGCAACATTAACATCTGGGTGCTGTAACTCCCAGATATTGTTCTACCAGAGCCATGGCACAGAATCCGCCACACATGCTGCAAGCCCTGCCAGCGGAAGCATGTTTCTTATGCACCTGTCTGGTACGTTCCGGATCAATGGATAGGCGAGCCTGTTCTTCCCAATCAAGGCGCTTGCGCGCCATGGACATTTTCAAATCCCATTCCCTGGCTCCACGCACACCTTTGACTATATCAGCAGCATGCGCTGCGATACGTGAAGCAATCACCCCATTCCTCACATCTTCCGGATCCGGCAGCGAGAGATGCTCTGCAGGCGTGACATAGCAAAGAAAGTCTGCACCGGCTGCAGCAGCGATTGCCCCACCAATTGCACTGGTAATATGGTCATAACCGGCGGCTACATCCGTGACCAGCGGTCCGAGAACATAGAAGGGAGCTTCTTTGCAAAGAGATTTCTGGAGCCGTATATTGGTTTCAATCTGATTCAGAGGCACATGCCCCGGTCCTTCAACCATTACCTGTACACCGGCCTCCTGCGCTCTCTGGACCAGTTCACCCAACGTGATCAACTCCTCGATTTGAGCCCTGTCTGTGGCATCAGCCAGACAACCGGGACGCATGCCATCACCCAGACTCAGGGTTACATCATACCTGCGGGCAATCTCAAGTAAACGGTCATACTGCTCGTAAAGGGGATTCTCCCTATCGTGATAAAGCATCCAGCCGATTAAAAACGCTCCACCTCTTGATACCACATCCGCCACCCTGTGTTGCTGCTTTAACCTGGAGATAGCTGAGCGGGTTACTCCACAATGTACTGTTACAAAATCAACCCCATCGCGGGCATGTTCCTCAATTGCAGCAAAAAGATCATCCTCGGTCATTTTTACCATTGCGCCAGTTTTCTCTGCCGCTATGACACAGGCTTGATACACTGGCACTGTTCCCAGAGGAAGATGGCACTCAGCCAGAATCGCCCGCCGGGTTGCAGTGATATCTCCGCCGGTGCTTAAATCCATTACAGTATCCGCTTTGGCTTCAATGGCTATCCTGAGTTTCTGGAGCTCCACATTGATATCACAATAATCTGAAGAAGTTCCTATATTAGCATTAACCTTGGTTGAGAGCCCCTTTCCTATCCCACAGGGAACCAGGTTTCGATGGTTGATATTAGCAGGGATAACTATCGTGCCTTCTGCTAATCCCTGACAAACAAACTCTACACTTACTCCTTCTTTTTCAGCTACTTTCTCCATTTCAGGAGTAATCTTTCCTGCTCTGGCAGCTTCCAGTTGAGTCATTGTGCAATCTCCTTAAAAATTTAACCAGGGGGTGTCCACCTGAGGCGGATACCTTTTCCCTGGTTAATGAAATTCGCTTCCCTACGCTCAAATTACCGAGATCAGGTTCACGAGGGTTGTCCAGCAGCGATCAGGACTCTCAGCCTAGTGCACCCCTAGCGGACGAAATTTATTCAGGTTTTACATTATAGGTATAACATAATCTGTTTAAAAAAACAACGCCAATATACCCAGGTTCGATTCCCAGGATAAATTATGCGATCCAGAAGGTCGCTTGCTTATCTTATTTAAATATCGCTCCTAGTTGATCGAAATCAGACCCTGTTTCAGGGCAAGAACAACTGCTTCCGTGCGCGCATTTGCATTCAGTTTACGCAATATTGAGGTTACATGATTTTTAATGGTCTGTTCACTGATACCCAGCTCAGCCGCAATCTGCTTATTCAGATAACCCTGACCGATATATTTTAGAATTTCCATCTCCCGCGGAGTAAGGGGAGATATGAAAGCTTCTGCTTCGGTTCGCCGTGATAGCTCCTGGAATTGTAGCAATACCTGCTCGGCGACCTTTGGACGGGCAGTCAGGCTTTCGTTAATCGGATGTTCACCCCTGGCAACCCGCCGAATAGTATCAACCAGCTGTTCCGCGGTAGTCTCCTTGCTCAGATATGAAGCTGCCTGTCCTTTTAAAACCTCAAATAACTGCTCATCGCTAGGATTTGAAGCCAGCACAACAATTGCCACGCTGGGAGAATGCAACTTGATCTTACGTGCAAGTGACAGTCCGGATTCGGCAGAACCATCTATATCTACCAGGGCAACATCCGGTGGAGTATTATCTACTACGGTCAGCACGCTTTCACTGATTTCAGAAGTCCCCATCACGGCAATATCTGAAAATTCAGAAAGTGAATGCTGGATACCTTTCCGGAACAATGATTGCTGGCTGATAATATAAACCTGAATTTTCTCTGCTTCCATCTTTCCCCTCCGATTATTATTTGGTCAGATCCCGTTCACATTTCGTATCGTCAGCTTTTTCCTGCTGTTCTTGAGATTGAATTATTTTGGGAACTACCGATAAAAATACCTCAACCAGTTTAGGATCGAACTGAGTACCTGCACCCTTCCTGATTTCTTCAATCGCCTCTTCATACGAAAGCGCCCTTGAATATGTTCTGGGATGGGTCATCGCGGCGAAAGCGTCCGCAATTGCCAGGATGCGTGACTCCAAGGGTATTTCTTCACCCCGTAAACCATCCGGATAACCAGTACCATCATATTTCTCATGATGGTGTAAAATTCCAGAAACGCAGGGAGCCAATTGGCTGGCATGACTTGCAATTGCTGCTCCCAGGTAAGGATGAGCTTTCACAGCTTCCCACTCCTGATTGGATAACTTGCCCTGTTTATTAAGGATTTCATCGCTTATGCCAATCTTACCAATATCATGCAATAATGCACAAGTCCCCAGCCGATTTATCTCAAGTTCATTCAATCCCATAGCGCTGGCAATTGCCAGGACATACTCATGCACTTTCCTGGAATGTGTCCGGGTATAATGATCGCGGGCATCCACCGTTGCCGCCAGAGCAAAGATATTGCTGAGTGTACTGCTGTCCTGAGGATTAATGTAAGACAATCCACGCTGTTCCATCGCCAGACTTCCAGCGGCACATTCGGTACGATTACCTCCCGCACGCTTTGCCCGGTATAAAGCCGCATCGGCGGCAGAGATTATCTCTTCTGGTGAAATGCCATCTGCTGGCCAACTTGCGATACCGAGGCTCATAGTAATCGGCGAAGAGGCTATCTCAACCCGTGAGATAATCTGTTGTCTGATGCGTTCCGCAACCTTGAGTGCTGAATCAACGCCAGTATGCGGTAACAGGATAGCAAACTCATCACCACCGTATCTGAAAGCCTGATCTGCCTCCCGGATTGTACGTTTCATGATACTGCCAACCTGCCTTAAAAGCGCATCCCCTACCAGATGCCCGTAATTGTCATTAAACGACTTGAAGGAATCCAGATCCATGATAATTAACGAAAAGATACCTCCATACCGGGAATGGCGACCTATCTCACTTGGAAGCAACTCGTCAAGGGATCGCCGATTGAGCAAACCGGTTAACTCATCCACTCTCGCCAGACGCTCTGCTCTAGCATAGAGGCGTGCATTCTCGATGGGCATAGCAATCTGGGAGGCAAGCTGCTCCAGGAGCTTCAATTGACGCTGATTATATGCCATTGGATTGCGACTGGCAACTACCAGGCTACCAATGACCGTCGATGATACCATCAGTGGAACGTAAGCAATTGATCTGATACCGTGCTGTAGATGATATTTGCCAGTGGTAAACCGTGCTTCTACGGAAAGATCATAATCCACCATCACTCTTTTATGGTTGGCTACCCATTCTGTCCCTGTACCTCTCAAGGGGATGCGTTCACCCACCTGCCAGGCAGAGCCTACCCCTGAAGAGATTGCCAAAAAATATAACTCCTCACCTTCAATGAGTGTAATAGCCGCCCAGTCCACATCAATAACCCGCTTCAATTCCTGAATGAAGTTATCATAAATCCTCTGTATATCCAGGCTGGAACTAATAATCGCGCTGGAGCGGTTGATGATGGAGAGCTCTTCTTCGCGCTCCTTTAATTGCTCTCTGAGGTACTCTTTCTCCATGCTGATGGCAACCCTGCTGGCTATCTCTTCCAGCAGGCTAAAATCTTCCAGCGTATAAATACCATTTTGCTTTTCCCCCAACAATAATATGCCGATCAGTCTGCTACGGCTAATAAGCGGTAGAAAAAGTCCTGCATTGTTCTGTGTAATTTCCGCTTTTTCCTGGCTGGTCAAGCTGAGAAACTCCGGTAAAATCTGTAATTGTTCAGCCAGCAGGTACTTTTTCTCGCGCTGAAGAAAGGTTACCACCGGGTGATCCCTGTTAAGCCTGAACCCGGAAAATGAATTTGCCTTTTCTTCCGGCTCCACAACCTGAACTACATAATCATCGGTGTTTGAATCCAGAAATAGCAGTACTGCACTCTGACAACCGGTTGATTGAACGATCAACTGTAATAGAGCACCAGCCTGTTCTTTAAAGCTGAACAGGTTATGTATCTGGTTAGAGAAAGCTTTTAACTTCTGACGGGGATAATAAATTTGCCCCTGAAGTGCCTGTCCCAGAGCGGAGTAAATAATATCTCTGAATCTATAAATCAAAATTGCGACAATTAAGGCTGCCAGAGAAGAAACGAACATCGAAATCAGACTAAAATTAATCCTGAATAGTAGATGAAAAGCATACAGCAGTATCCAGTAGCCGATCAGCGCAATCAGAATTATGCTTAACCAGATCAAACCTCTGCGCAGAACCTCCCGAATATCTATCAGACGGTGCCCAACGACGGCGTAAATGAGTATGATAGCATTAATGATATTGCCAATATGACTCAGGGGAATCTCTCTGCCAAAAGGCAGGATAGCTGCGATTACAAAAACGGTCAGCATTCCCAGACTCAGGAGTAGCGTGAAGGTTTGATTATAAATAACCGGATTTTGCTGCTTCCTTATTCTGAGGGAGAAAATATAAACATTTCTGGCTAGCAGTGTTACCAGTGGCACTGCCAGGATAATGACCGATCGCCCGTATACAGGATATAACTTATCACCGGACACTTTCACACCTTCAGGCAGGTAATTCAACGCCAGCAGAATGGTAATTACCACCAGCGACCCATAAGCAAATGGAAGCCATCGCCCTTTGTCAGGTGGGAAAAAAGATGAGGTAAAACAGTGAAACTGCACTGCCATCAGGATAAAGGCGAAAAGAATCACGCGGAATATTATTTCACTATAGGCAGGGAAAAAATTGTTCCGGAAAATATAATCTGCCAGGCTCCAGAATATGGCAGTTCCAAGAAACAACACAAACAATCTATGCTGCCTGCTCCATGGTCGCGTTCCGATCATGGTCACAAGCAGTGGTATATATGCGATTATCGCAATTATTGGTATAATTGCATAAATACTCATGTAGTCGCAATTATTGCCTGAATTCAATCTGGTGTCAAGACCCGATCAGGTATTTTGGTCATACCATGATCAAAATACTATGCGACCTGTGGCTCTTCTTCCTTGGCGATGGAAATCCCCGCAGATGCCAGCAATCTTTCCAGAATCTTTTGCGGCGGATTGATGTGCGGAGGTTTTAAATGCGCCAGATCGGCACCTTCAATCTGCCTCGCAGAAACGTAACTGGCAAAAGCCCCCGATGGAAGCAAGGTTACCTTCACACGGAATTTAATCATATTGGTCAGATCATCATGTGCCCGGGAGGTGGTATAATCATCTATCTCCGATCTGATAATCTGCTCGTAGATAGCCATTTCCACCCGTTTTTCGCTTAGTCCGGATCCCTCGTTTAATTCCATGAGAATTTGTAAAACTGGCTCACCCGTTCTCTTGAAAGCTACCCAATCCCGGTAAGGAATGCCGGTTTTTTCGATTGCTTCCCAGATCTTTTTTTCGGTCAGGCGGATCACCACAAAATCCAGCAGGTCATCCGCTCTTCTGGCAAATAGCATTTGAGGTATCTCAATACCCAGATTTTCGTTTCTTAAAGCAGTGATGCGGATCATGTCACCAACCCGATACCTGACCAGAGCTCCACCATGAAAATTCGAAATTACAATCTCGTAATTTTCGCCGGACTGAACTTCATTGAGAAGAACCGTCCGGGGCTGGTATCTTTTATCCAGTTGCCATTTGAGATATTCTTTTTCCGGAATAAATTCAAGGAAATTCAGATGCGGTATGAATGTCATACTCCCGTAATCCCAGGTCTGGGTAGCAATGACTGAACCCTCGGTGCAGGCATAAATATCCAGAGGATACCTCCCCCATAATGATTTTATTTTCTCCCTGTAAACCGAGCTATCCAGACCACTGGTAATTATCCCCTTTACCTGCCACAAATCAGAGGGCAATATTCTGCGCCGGGCAAGACGCGCTTTTAGAACTCCTCTCGCAACACGCCAGAAAGCACGCGGTCGTCCCAGCAACTGCCTAAAATCTATCTTAACCGCTGATTCACGGAATTGATCCCCAACGATTGAAAGTACCAGTGACAGTCCAAAAAAATAATCCAATCCATTATCCAGTGCTTTTGAAAAACCAGCTTTTATCCTCTCCTCGAAGGGCATCTCTTCAGATTCCTCCAGAGAGGGATAATAACGTGATGGCATCTCGTCCAGCAATATCTTTGCCAGTTCTCCGGAGATATAAGGTCTGGGCGCCACAGTATAAATAATGTCCGGATTTTCGATTATCGGCGCGGTATCTCCCCATTCACGGGCTCCGGAGATCAATCCAATACCGCAGATCACAGATCCAAGTTCACTCACAAACTCAGAAGTCAGAGGCACCCATTTGCAAGAATACTCACCGGAACGTCCAGAGGTATGCACCCAGCGGGCAGGTTTCGCCGGCAGTCTTTCTTCTATTTTCTCAGGTAATTCTGGACAGTATTCTTCATAAGTGGTCAAAGGTACAATTTGCCTGAATTCATCCACACTCCGGGGATGCTGTCCCTGAAAGATTTTTTGACCCAGAGGAGAGCGGTCCAGTAATTTGATCTGCTCAAGCATCAGCCGGTGCTGAATGGACATAAAACTCTCGATATCCAGACGTAAATAACCGCAGCATTTTTGCCACAATTCGTCATATCTGCCCTGCCGCAAAAGATCGATAACTTTTGGCATACTGCTTCTCCTCGTATCATGGCTTTTGTATCCTGCTCATCAGAAAAAGCCACAAATCAGCAGTATTTTAATTACTGCTGTTAACAACAAGGAAAGCATGCCATAGAGAATCGCAAATGGGAAGCTATTGAATTCTAGAAGAATGTTCTATCTGAAAGGAAATATATCACGTGGAAGTCTGCCACTATTCCGATAGCCGGGCGGCTATCTCGTGGATTTAGGTTTACCCCCGGTATTTGCCAGTGACTGTAATTTTTTCACCAGTTCGGCGAAGGTGTGGTCTTTGGGCTCTTCACCCAGTTCCATCCCGTAGCTGATAAAGAAATCCAGGAAACGTCTGAGTAGATCCTTCATGCCCTGAGCAAATTCCTCGAATTCCTCTCGGCTAACATATTCCCTTGCAGGAGTTTTTTCTTCCTCACCAAGCTGGCTATCAATCAGGAATTTGAGGAATTCTGTCCGGCTCATATCTCCCCGGTTCTGGTCAATCTTCTCCAGAAGTTCACTATCAACTATCAGCATCCTCTTCTCTGTCATCGCCTGTTCC
>Ga0101944_10002789_pt1 | contig 26764 bp, 28 predicted proteins | sample DewCreD2012metaG_FD_75245 | JGI IMG/M metagenome (GOLD analysis project Ga0101944, IMG submission 75245) | Hot spring sediment bacterial and archeal communities from British Columbia, Canada, to study Microbial Dark Matter (Phase II) - Dewar... ... | reverse complement strand
TTTGGAAAAACTCGAAAGACGGTAACAAAATATGAATCCAAAAGCCATGAACTTTTAACCAAAGGCGGATTTATTGATCAAGTTGCCTCTGGTATCTTTAATTTTCTCCCATTAGGTAAACGTGTTTTATCCAAAATTGAAAATATTATAAGAGAAGAAATGAATAATTTAGGCGCTCAAGAAATTTTAATGCCTATTCTTCATCCAAAAAATCTTTGGCTACAAACTTCTCGTTGGCAAAATGTTGATGTTTTGTTTAAAACAAAAAGCCAATATGGTCAAGAATATGCTTTAGCTCCTACTCATGAAGAAACAATCACCCCCTTAGCTAAAAGATTCATTAAAAGTTATAACGATTTACCCAAAGCCTTATATCATATCACCGCCAAATTCCGCGATGAACCTCGACCAAAATCTGGTATTTTACGAGGAAGGGAGTTTTTAATGAAAGATTTATATTCTTTTCATATTAACCAAAATGATTTAGTTAACTTTTATCAAAAAGTAATTCAGGCTTATGTTAAAATTTTTTCCCGCTGTGGATTAAATGACATAAAAATCACTGAAGCCTCTGGTGGCTCTTTTACTAAAAAGCACTCGCATGAATTTAATGTATTAACTTTGGCTGGGGAAGTAAATTTAATTTATTGTTCTGCCTGCAAATTTGCTCAAAATGAGGAAATAATTAATTTAAACAAATTCCGTTCTTGTCCAAAATGTGAAAAAAAACTTATGTTGGGTAAAGCGATTGAAGTAGGTAATATCTTTGATTTAGAGACAAAATTTAGTGATGCTTTTGATTTAAAATTTGTTGATAAAAACGGTCAGGAAAAAAAAGTCTGGATGGGTTGTTATGGAATTGGTATTAGCCGATTGATGGGGGCGGTAGTTGAAGTAAAAAATGATGATAAAGGAATTATCTGGCCAAAAAATATCGCTCCCTTTCAAATTCATTTGGTCGGCCTTGATTTTAATGACTCTTCAATCGTTAGCTTTGCTAATGAGGTTTATCATTTATTGGTTAAAAAATATAAAAATGAAGTTCTATTTGATGATCGAGACAATGTTTCCAATGGGGAAAAATTAGCCGACAGTGATTTAATCGGTATTCCCTTAAGGATTGTTGTTTCAAGAAAAAATAAAGATAAACTTGAAATTAGAAAACGCGAAAAGGATACGATTGATTTAATTGCTCTATCACAATTATCTAACCTAACTTAATTTTATCGTTATGAAATTAATTGTTACCCACTTTTCCCCAGATTTAGATGCTTTAACTTCCTGCTGGTTGATTAAACGTTTTTTACCCGGTTGGAAAAAAGCTGAAATAAAATTTGTTCCGGCCGGATCAACATTCAATAATCAACCGGCCGATTTGGATAAAGACATCATTCATGTTGATACTGGCATGGGAAAATTTGACCACCATCAAACTTCAAGTTATACTTGCGCTACAAAAAAAGTTTTTTCGTTTTTAAAAAATGAGGGTTTTGTCTCAAAAAAAATCTTAATTCCTTTAACGCGTATGGTAGAAATCGTTAACCAAATCGATCATTTTAAAGAAGTAAATTTTCTTGATCCAACCGCTGATATTTACGACTTTTGTCTTCATCAAATGATTGAAGGAGGTAAAATAATTTTTGAAACTGATGATAAATTAATCAATCACTTTTTAATTTGCCTTGATGCGATTTTTCAAATATTTAAAAATAAAGTAAAAGCTGAGGAAGAAATTAAAAATGGCTTGATATTTTTTTCAAAATGGGGCAAAAGTCTAGCAATTCAGTCAAAAAATGAGGAAACCGCAAAATTAGCCTTAAAAATGGGGTATGTGCTTGTTGTCAGAAAAGACCCGCAAAAAGGATTTGTTAGAATTAAGGCGCAACCGGAAAAAAATATCGATTTAACCAAGCTTTATCAATCGGTTAAAAATCTTGACAAAAAAGGAAGTTGGTTTTTGCATGTATCAAAAACTATGCTGTTGAATGGCTCATCAAAAAATCCTAATTTATTACCTACTTCTTTAACTCTGCCAAAAATCATTGCAATCATCAAAAATCTTTAATAAAATAATTTATGTTATATAATTCATTTTAAAATAAAGGGAGGTGTACAATTTATGGTTGTTGTCGTTAAAAAACGAGGTGATTCTAAAGATCATCTTTTTCGCAAATTTACAAAAACTTTTATCGAAGAAGATATTGTCAATGAGGTACGTAAAAAATTATTTTATAAAAAACCTTCTTTAGTAAAGAAAGAAGAGATAAAGGAAAAATTAAAAAAAAGACATAGTAAAAATATATGATAAATTTTAATACCTCATCTCGCTACAAAATTAATCGTAAAAAAATAAAGGATTTTGCTCAAAATTATTTATCTAATCAAGGTTTCTCTTTAGATTTTACCATCAACATCGTCTTTATCGGTAAAAATAAAATGAAAAATCTTTGTCAAAATTATAAAAAAGAAGATGTGGCTTTACCCGTTTTAAGTTTTTATTATAATGAAAAACAAGAAGAGCAGGTGCTATTGGGTGAAGTTTTTATCTGTTATCCGCAAGCTGTGATTTTGGCGGCTCAAAGAAACAAAAAAGTTGATGAAGTAATTATTGATTTAATCAAGCATGGGATTGATAATTTAATTAACCATTAAAAATTAAGGCTTTTTAAGAGAATTTATTGATTGAGTCGGATAAAGATTTAATTTATATACTCAACTAACTTATGTTTGCAGTTTTTTATCATCCTTTACCCTCTGATTTGGAAGGCGGGCTTGTTCGGGATTTTAGTGTCATCCTGAATTCATTTCAGGATCTTTTTGACCCTTCAAGCCAGAAGACCCAAATTAAAGAACAGCATGACAACAGAGTAAGTTGCAAATTAAAGTGATTTGAGTATACTATTTGTAATTTAATATTTTTTGATATTACCCGGTAAGAATTTTTGCTTTTTAATTTTATTATGTTTTATCTTAAATATCGACCACAGACGGTAGAAGAAATAGATAATTCATCAGTTAAACTGATTTTGGAAAAGATTTTGCAATCGCAAAAAATTCCCCATGCTCTTCTTTTTGTTGGGCAAAAAGGGACGGGAAAAACTTCGACGGCTCGGATATTTGCTAAAGCAATCAATTGTTTAGAAAATAAATTTGCTAAAAACAGTTCTTCTTTTGAGCCTTGTAATAATTGCGCCAATTGTAAAAGTATCACTAAAAGTTTTTCCGTCGATGTAATTGAGTTAGATGCGGCCTCTAATCGAGGAATTGATGAGGTGAAAAATTTAATTAAAGAAATAAGCTTTTTACCAATGAATAGCCGTTATCGTGTTTTTATCATCGACGAAGCCCATATGATTACCCCTGACGGTTTTAATGCTCTTTTGAAAACTTTGGAGGAACCGCCAGCCAGTGCCGTTTTTATTTTAGCTACCACCAATGAAGAAAAGCTACCCAAAACCATCATCTCACGTTGCTTTAAAGTTAATTTTGGCAAGGCTAAAAAAGCCGATATTTTTTCCATGCTTAAGCGGATTTGCCAAAAAGAAAAGATTAATTTTCCCGATGAAACCTTGCATCTGATCAGTCAAAGAAGTGAAAATTCTTTTCGCGATGCGGCAAAATTATTGGAGGAAATTGTCATTCAAAATTTAAGACAAGTTGAGGATGTGAAAAAATTTTTAGGAATAAGGGGTAAAAACGATCTTTTGGCAATTATTGAAAAAAAAGACAGTCAAAAGACTTTTGATTTTATTCAAGAATTTTCCACCAGTGGCGGCAATTTTAAAACATTAATTGAAGATTTATTAGAACATTTAAGGCTTAAACTCTTGCACAAGAAAGGAGTAATAAAAGATAACGAGTACGCCAGTTTATTAAGTTTAAATGAAATAACTTTATTAATGAAACTTTTACTTGAAGCATATCAACAGATGAAAATTACCCCAATTGACTCTTTACCACTTGAGATTGCTTTGGCAGAGTTTTATAATAAGGGAAAGAGTTAAAATTATTATAAATTTTAAATTTTAATTATGTTTAATCCATTTGGTGCTTTAGGTGACTTGCAAAAATTACAACAACAAGCAAAACAAATGCAAGCATCTTTGCAAAAAGAACAATTGACCGTTGAACAAAATGGCGTAAAAGTGACTATTCGCGGCGACCAAATAATTGAGTCAATTGAAGTTGATGGGGTAGTGGAAAACCGGATTGCCCAAGCTATCAATGACGCAATAAAAAAAACGCAAGAATTGGCCGCTAAAAAGCTTATTGAAATTTCAGCCCAAAACCGATAAATTAATTAGATAGATTTAAAAAATATGGCGCTAAAATTATTCTCGGGATCAGCTAATCCAAAACTTTCTTCTTCTGTCGCTAAAATATTAAAAACTTTTTTATCCAATGCGGAAATTACTCGTTTTGCCAACTCTGAAGTAAAAATTACCATAAAAGAAGCGGTTAAAAATAATCTCTGTGTTGTTATTCAATCAACTTGCAATCCAACTGATACTCATTTAATGGAACTTTTTTTCTTCTGTGATGCCTTACGCCGCCAAGAGGCAAAAAAAGTGATTGGGATTGTTCCTTATTTTGGTTATGCCCGTCAGGATATTCAACATCGAGTGGGGGAGTGTGTTTCCGTTAATGTTGTTATCCGATTTTTGGAATCAATTGGCTTTGCTAAAATTTATACCGTCAATTTGCATGATGAAGCCACGGAAGGAGTTTTTGCCATCCCTTTTAAAAATTTAACCGCTCTTCCATTATTGGCCGGTGCAGTAAAAAAATATCTTTTTTCAAATCAATTAGTCAATAAAAAAAATTTATCGGACAAAACCGTAGTTCTTTCTCCTGATCAAGGAGGAATAGAAAGAGCAAGAAAATTTTCTGAGGAATTTTATCAAAAGGAAAATAAGAATTTTTCCTTAGCCGTGATTGAAAAAAAACGTAATTTAAATATTGCTCATCATTCTCAAGCTTTAGATTTATATGGTGAGGTAAAAGATAAAATAGTTATTATCGTTGACGATATTATTACCTCAGGGACAACTTTAATTAATGCCGCCAATTTATGCCTTAAAAAAGGGGCAAAAAAAGTAATTACAGCCATTATCCATCATGATTTCTCACCAACTACCCCTCAATTAATCCAAAAATCAGTGATTGAAAAACTTTTTACCACCGACAGCATTCCTTTAAAGAAAGAACAAAAAATACCAAAACTTGAAGAAATTTCAATTGCTCCTTTAATCGCTAAAGAAATTAAATCATTACTTTAACTAGAATTTAATTTAAAAAATTTAATCCTCCTTCGCAGAAATCAGAGGCGTTATTAACCCTGGGGATGGATAACATATTTTTGCTTCGGGTGGATTTCAACTTTTACAATCTATTGTTAAGGTTGGTAAAAACTTTATAGATTCCAAGGATCTTAAGCCCTCGGAGTTTCAATAATTATTTCTGTTTTCAATTGCCTTTTTCAATGTCACATAATCAGCATATTCTAAATTAGCCCCAACTGGCAACCCATAGGCTAAACGACTGACTTTAAAATTTAATCTCTTTTCTTTTTTTATTTCCTCTAATTTATTTTTAATAAACATTGCCGTCGCTTCACCTTCCATATCATGGCTAGTAGCTAAAATCACCTCATTCAGTTGATTGCTTTTGGTTGTTAAATTTTTTACTCGCTTAATTAATTCGGCAATTTTTATATCTTCCGGGCCGACTCGATTTAAAGGGTCGATACGACCATGCAATACATGATACGCACCTTGATAAATATTACCGGTTTCAAAAGAAAGTAAATCGGCCACTGTCTCAACCACTAAAATCATCTGCTGATCCCGCCTTTCATCTTGACATATTGAACAATATTGATTTTCGGTAAAGTTAAAGCAGCGTTGACAAAATTTCGTTTTATTTTTTAGTTGAGCAATGCTTTGGGCAAAATCTTGCAACTCTTCCTCGGGTAATTTGAGTAAAAAAAAAGCCAAGCGATTGGCAGTTTTTTCACCAATTCCTGGTAATCTTTCCAAAAATAAAGCAATTTTTTTAAGATGGGGGGGTAGCTGATACATAAATTAAATCTCAACTATTTCAATCATCAGTAAAGGTTTTCTTCCTTTCTCTCGAAGAAATAAATCTTCCAATCTGCTAATTATCTCTCGCTTCAGATAATTTTTTTCAGAGGAAACACTTTTTTTAGGCTTAGTCACTTGCTCAATCATTTTTATTGCTTTTTGATATAATTCTTTTTCTTCTTTTTCAAAGACAAAACCACGGGAAAAAATTTTAGGCTGTACTACCAATTGATTGAATTTATCAACGATTAAAAAAATAAAAACAATTCCTTCAGTTGATAAAGTTTGTCTATCGCGAAGGACAATGTTACCAACATCGCCAACTCCATACGCATCAACAAATATATTTTTAGTTTCAATCTGCTCGCCTCTAAAAGCCCTATCTTTCTTGAACCAGACGCTTTCACCTTCTTTAAGATTAAAAACTCTTTCTTTTGGATAACCTAAGTCATTAACAATTTTTTGATATTGTTTTTGATGGCGAATAGTGCCACCAATTGGAATAAAATACAAAGGATCAATCATCCGAACTAAAAATTTTAAATCTTCAATATTACCGTGTCCGGAAGAATGAAGTTGATCAGCCACATCGCTATAATACACATCAGCTCCTTGTTCAATCAAATCTTCAATTGCCTCATAAACTTCATTTTCATTACCTGGAATTGGGTCGGATGAAAAAATTATTTTATCACCGGGATTAATTTTTATATATGGATTTTGTTTGGTGGCGATTTTAAATAAAGCTGAGCCATATTGGCCTTGAGATCCTGCCACAATCAGACAGATTTTATTGGGTGAATAATGATTAACCTCTTCTTCTTTTATTAAAAATTGATAGGAAATAGGAAGGTAATCAATTTCTTTTGCTAAAGCAGTATTTTCTTTCATTGAGCGGCCCAAGAAAACGATTTTTCGATTAAATTTTATGGCGGCTTCAACGCATTGTCTGATACGGGAAATATTGGAAGAAAAGGTGGTCATGAAAAACTTACCCCGGCAATTTCGCATTTCCTCCTCAAATGTCTTACCTACCACCTTTTCCGATAACGTTAATCCCGGTCTTTCTGCCCCCAAACAATCAGAAAGCAGGCATAAAACTCCCTCCTTTCCCGCTTTAGTTATCGTATAAAAGTCAGGTGGCGGTCCGTAAGGGGGAGTTAAATCAAATTTAAAATCAGTCCCATGATAAAAATTACCAACCGGCGTTTTTATCAAAAGATGCATTGTGTCAGGGATTGAGTGAGTAATTTGAATAAATTCTATTTGAAAATCGCCCAAATTTATTTTTTGATGATGTTTTACTTGATTGACTTTAATCCGACCACCAATTTCTTTAAATTTATTTTCAACAAAAAAAGCCGTCAATCGACTGGCAAAAACTGGTGGTTGTCCAAAATTAAAGTAGTGATAGGCTAAAGCAGTGGTGTGATCTTCATGACCATGAGTTAGGATTATTCCTCTAATTTTATCAGTTTTGTTTTTCAAGTATGAAATATCAGGAATGATAAAATCAACCCCCAATTGCGCTTCTTTAGGAAAACCAATCCCACAGTCGACAATTAAAATATCTTTTAGAATAGGTTTTGTGGTTTGTTTTTTACCTTCACTCCGAGAAGTTAAGTTTTGAGTTTTGCCCTCCGAATCGGAGGGTGAAGGATGACAAAGGATTGGCAAAATTATATTGAAATCGATATGAAGCAAATAATAAGATTATACAATCTAAAAAATGGACTTCTTTTTAGGCTTTAAAGTGAAATCTTTATCTATCACTTTAGTTATTTTTCTTAACTTATTATTGTTTAATCTTTATTTATAGATTAAAATAACCTTAATATTTTAAAGATTAAGATATTTTAAAATACCTATGAGTCTTAAAATTGGCATTGTCGGTTTGCCTAACGCTGGTAAATCAACCCTTTTTAATGCCTTGGTGGAGAGGGCAAAAGCTCAAGTTGGTAGTTATCCTTTCACCACCATTGATAAAAATTTAGGGACAGTTAGTGTGCCTGATGAAACTCTTTTTAAGCTGGCTTCATTGGAAAATATCGGTAAAGTCACCCAAACCACCATTGAATTTGTCGATATTGCCGGGTTAATTAAAGGGGCCAGTGTAGGGGAGGGTTTAGGCAATCAGTTTTTGCATCACATAAGAGAAGTTGATCTTATTTTGCATGTTTTACGGTATTTTAAAGACAAAGACATACCTCATATTCACCCAAAAATTGATCCAGAGGAGGATTTAGCCATTGTTAATGAGGAACTGCTTTTCGCTGATTTGCAGACACTTGAAAAAAAATTAAAGCAAGAAAAAATAACAGGTGAAGAAAGAAATCTTTTTCAAAAATTAATGAACCAGATGAACGAAGGAAAAAAAGCATCAGATATTGACTTTTCTGAAAAAGAGAAAACGCTGATTAAAACGTTAAATTTATTAACGGCAAAAAAACAGCTGATTGTAGCCAATATTGATGAAAAAGATATTTCAAATCCACCAAAAACCGTTGATAACCAGCCAGTAATTCCCATCTGCGCTAAGTTGGAAGCAGAATTAAACACTTTACCTTGGGTTGAACAACAGCGATTTTTAAAGGTCTATGGTCTCTTAAAAAGCGCTAAAGATAGAATTATAATGGAGTGTTATCAAGCTTTGGAGGTAATTACCTTCTACACCATTGCTAAAAGAACTGAGGCAAAAGCCTGGACTTTAAAAAAAGGAAAAACTGCTTTGGATGCTGCCGCCAAAGTCCATACTGATTTTGCCAAAAATTTTGTTAAAGTTGAGGTGATTTTAGCTAAAGATCTTATTGCTTTAGGTGGTTGGCAAAAGGCAAAAGAGCAAGGAAAAATTCTTCTTGAGGGGCGAGATTATAAGGTAAAAGACGGCGATGTTTTGGAGTTTAAGGTAGCAATCAAATAAATATGTGGCATTATTTAAATAATGGCTGGGTAAAAACAAATGATCTTAAAATCTCCGCTTTTGATTTAGCGGTCACTCGTGGTTTTGGTGCCTTTGATTTTTTGCGAACTTACAACAAAAAACCGTTCTTTTTGGAAGCACATCTTAATCGTTTTTACAACTCGCTTAAGATTCTTCAAATGAAGCCGGCTAAAACAAAAAGCGAGATAAAAAAAATGATTGAAGAAGGAATTAAGAGAAACAATTTGTTGGAAATCAATATCAAAATCATTCAAACTGGCGGAGAAAGTGATGATGGAATTTTGCCTAACGGAAGATACAATTTTATGATAATGTTTACCTCAGTCACAATTTATCCTAAAGAATATTTTGAAAAAGGGATAAAACTTATTACTTGTCGTTTTTCTCGTCTTTTTCCAAAAGCTAAATCGCTTAATTATTTAGCCGGAGTTTTAGCTTTAAAAAAAGCAAAAGAAAAAAAAGCGGTTGAGGTTTTATATATTGATGATAAAAAAATTTATGAGTGTGTTGCCAGTAATTTTTTTGCCGTAATTAAAGAAAAGATCATTACACCTAAAGAAAATATTTTGTTAGGGATTACAAGAAAGGTGGTGATTGATTTAGCGAAAAAATTAGGTTTTAAAGTTGAAGAACGCGATTTGTCGTTGGAAGAAATACCTTATTTTACCGAAGCTTTTATTACTGTCTCCAATAAAGAAATTATGCCAGTGGTAAAAATTGATGAGAAAAAAATCGGTAGGGGAAAGATAGGGAAAATAACGAAGGTTTTGGTGGAAAAATTTAAGGAGTTAACGAAAAGTTACTAAAGGTTCAAAGGTAAAACAACCCTAAGGGTTGAACCTAAACTTCCTCATCAATTTTTTTAATGCGCCTTAGATATTTTTCCTCCATTTTGGGTGATGTTTCAATAAAAACATCAACCAGTTGTTTGGCTAACTCCAGGCCTTTTCCATTTTCCTCAAAACCGTCTTTTAAATAATCTGAAGCCAAAGCCAAAACATTAATATGATCGTTTTCTCTGATGTGTTTTACTTGGTCAGGAGAAAACCCTAAACCACAGCGTATTCCTTGGAAACGGTTGGCGACAATTGAAACGCCTACCCCTGAACCACAGATGACAATACCTAAATTATTTTGTGGATTTTGCAAGACTGCCTGGGCCACTTTTTTGGCAAAGTCAGGATAATCATCCAAAGGATCATATTGATAATTACCCATATCCTCCACCCGGATATTTTTTTCTTGAAGATATTCAATTAATTTATTTTTTAACTCAAAACCGCGGTGATCAGCACCAATAAAGATGGTCATAAAATAAATTATAGCAAAAATAAAATTAATCTAAAAATAACAAACCCTAAATTCTAAACCCTAAATCCTAAACAATATCCAAATTCTAAAATTTTAAAACAAAATTTAAATAATAATTTTTAAACTTTTTCACCATATTTACACTACTTTTTACACTTTTCTCATTCGCATATTTGTAGCTTAGTATTAAATTCGTTAATTCGCATCACATTTATTCTTTTTACAAATCCTTTCTTGGCCCGCTGATAAAAATTAACGATAAAACAACTCCTAAAACAAAAGCGGCCTCAAAACCTAACATAAGATATCCTAAAATTCCAGCTAAAACAAAAATCCCAACCAAAATCATCAAATTAAACTCGCTGCCGAAATTGACCGCAAAATGAACAAGGGAAATATAAAGAAAAGAGAAAATAATATAAGTATAAAAATTAAAAATTTCCTCTTTTTCTTTTTGAAAAAAATCAGTTATTACTTGAAAAGCAAGATTGGTTGAAGAAGTAGGTTTAGGCGTTATTGTTAATATCCGAGGAGAAAAAAGAGTAGGGGTTGGGGATTTTGTTACCGGTGAGGAAGTGATAGTTGAAGAAGAGGAGGTGGGAGAGAGGTTAGGAAAAGGAGTGTAGGTCGGTATAATTGGAAGGGAGGGAATCGTTATATTAGTAATAAAAATCGCCTCTTTAGGCGCAAGAGAAAGATAAGTCGCGGTAAGAGCGGTTGAAGGTTTAAGATTAGAGAATAAAGAAAAAGTATCAAGTGGTAAAAGATTTTCCTCTTCAAAATTAATATTATCGTTGTAAGTTAAATTAGTAAACATAGCAAAATTATTACCAATTATTCCCATTGCTTTTGGCCGTTCGCCAAATTTTTTTTTCCAAGGATCACCATTATTAGGATGCAATGTTGGATAAGAAATCGAAGGTGAATTACTAATAAAATTTAAAACGGCTAAAAGAAGCTTTTTTCTAAATTCATCTAAAAGATTAATATCGCCAACATCAATATATTTTGTCCCTTTAACATAAAAAAAAATAGAAACAGAAAGTAATCCGGTAAAATAAGAATCCTGCGATTGTGTATCAATGATTATTATACGTGGATTAATACACTTATCAAATATTGTGTCAAACACCAAATCAACGCCTTCTCCATCATCCATGCGATCAATTTTCACGGCAATAGGGTTATTGTTTTGCGTATTACATTTGTCATAAGAATAAACAGGTAAGTTTTCTTGATTGCAGTTTTGTATTAATCTGCTATTGTTGAGATATGGTTGAAATCGGGTATCTAAGACTGGTTGATTGGCACAAATTTTAAGCCCATTGATACTTTCGGCTGAAAAAATATTTTTTGGAAGAAAAATGATTAAATAAATAAAAAAACAAAATATTATTTTTTTTATTAAGGACTTTTTAATATTCATAAAATAAAAGACCATTCTTTTTTAAATTGTTGATAGTTAAAAAATTTAGATTGTTTTAAAGCCCCAAGACTTAAATTTTGCCGTAAATTGTCATTGAAAAAAACTTCAATAATTTTATCGGCTAAATCATTTGGGTTTTCTGGGTCAGCTAATAAGGTATTGCCTGAGGAGATTTCTTTTAAAACAGGGATGTTGGATAAAACTGAGGGGCAACCTTGGGAAGCGGCTTCCAAGTATGATAGCCCAAATCCTTCATCGTAAGATAAAAGCAAATTCACCCTAGCTTGTTGATAAAGTTTAATCAACCTATAGTCATCAATAAAACCTAAAAAAATGAATCTTTTATCATCTTTTGTTAACTTAAAAAATTCATTTAATTCTTTTTGCCAAGGATGGTTAAGGTTTAAAGGTTTTAAAGTTTTAAGGTTTAAAGAATTTTTATTTGAGCTTTTAAACTTTTTAACTTTTAAACTTTCAAATACTTTTCCCACAAAAACACAAGTAACGTTGGCTAATTTTATGGCATAAGCTAAATTAACTAAATTTTTATTCCAGGTAGCATCACCAACATACAAGCAAAAGTTAGAAGTCAAAAATGAAAAGTCAAAAGTATTTTTTTTACTTTTAACTTTTGAGTTTAAATTTTGACTTTTGACTTTTGACTTTTGACTTTTTATAAAAATTTTCGGCACACACGGATAAATTACTTTTACTTTTTCCTCCGCAATTTTTAGGATTTGGATGATATCTTTCTTTGACGCTTGTGAGTCAGTGACAATTAAATCATAATTTTTTAACGCCAATTTATTCAAAAAAATATTCAAATTACCGCGAATACCTGCGGGAAAATGTTGGGGGTATTTTAAAGGGATAAGATCATGAATTACCGCAATTTGTTTTTTGGCAATTCTTTTTAAGGTTGGCGGTTTTTGTAAGAAATTAAAGAAGGAATTGATGAAAATAGAATTTCCAATTTCCAATTTCCAATTTTCAATTTTTGAGGAAAAAATCCAGTTGGGGAAGTTTTCTTTTAGAATTTGCAAATATCGGCCAATACCACGAACAGCGCTTTTATCATCGATGGTGGTTGGGTCATAAATGAAAACATTTGTCATAAAAGAATTCTATCTTAATTAGCTTTTTTTCGCAATAAATTAGAAGATGGGCAGTGTTAGTCTGGTTTTGAAAATGTAAGAGGATTTTTATCGTTGGGTTTTAAAACTTCTTAACTTTCTTCTTCTTGGGCGGGTGGATTAAAAAATTCTTTTAATCTTTCCAATAACATTTGCTGTTGAGATAGTTGATCTTTCATCCTTTTATTTTTTATTTCAACAGCGTTTTTAAAAGCTTGTTCAAGATCATTTTCTATTTGAGCTTCAAGCGCTTCATCCAAATGATTGATTGCGGTATTGTAGGGAATTTGACAAGCTGAAAGACGAAAAAGAAGGGTCTTGGTTTTATCAAAAAGACTATAACTCTCTTCATCCATTTCAATAGATGGTAAATCAGCAAATTTTGTAGAAAAAGCTTTGAAACTAAGATCATTTTCTGGAGGAATAACTTTTATAAAATGACCATCAGTGGTTATGATAAGCCAGCTAGTTTTTTCTTCTAGGGTTAAGGGTAAGGCAATAGCGACCAGTTGTTTTCTGGTTTGGAGAGAAGGAGGTTTAGCTAAATGTTCCAGCCGCGCCAAAGTGTCGAAAGGATCAGGTTTATTATCATTTTCTACTTTCTTTTTAGTATAAATTGGTTTTCCTATTCCATTTGCCTCAAACCAGGCAAGATATTTTTGTATTTCTAAAGTGTTTTTTGCGATTTCAATTTCCGGCGGTTTCGGTGTTGATTTTTGTTCTGGTGATTCAGGTAAAGTCATAATTAAAATTTACTTCTTCTTCTTCTTCTTGTCAAGGGAAGTTGATTGAGAATAGATTAAAAAGACTGTCTTTATCAAAGACAGTCTTTTTTGTTGGTGCAGTTTTACTAAATTTTTCTGCTAAAATATCCTCTATGGCCAAAATTATTTTAAATAAAGCCCAGGTTAGTCAGTTAGTCTGGGATAATCGTTATCCGGTAAAAGAGGAAGAAAAATTTATCTCCCGCTGTATTGATGGGAGGTATGAAAAAAACTCAAAACTCAAAAGTCAAATGTCAAAACTTGAAAATAACTATTTTCTGCCGGCGCTGGCTATTCCTGGGGCAGATTTGGGGGAATTGGCGCTGATTTTAGCTTGCGCCAATAACTTTGGTTTCGAAATTGACCATGAGAAAGTTTTTCAAAGCTTAATTAAAGTTATTGGCGGTTTGAAAAATTTTTCCTATCATACCGATTCCCATCATGGTGGCTTGGCTTTAGGGTGCGGCCATTTTGGCCAAATTTTAAAAGATTTTATCGCCTATAATCTACAAAAAAAGGATGTTAATTTTCTTGAGAAAAAATTAAAGTTTTTGGAAAAACAAGGTGTTTTACCAGTGGTTTTGCAAGGAGAACATAACGAGGGGGCGGTGTTGTTAATCAAGGGCAATTGGGCAGTTTATCCGCGCTATTATCTTGCCACCGATGAGGGGAAAAAATTAATTGAGGTTTTTGTCTATCATCAAAGTTTGGCTGATGAAAGGCGAAAAATTTTATCCAAAAGGTTAATTGATGATGGGGCAGTTATTTTGTATCCTGGCTGTGAGGTTGATTATTTATATCAGGTGATGTCCAATGAGGCGGAAAATCATTTCTTTGAAACATTAAATCGTTTGGCAAAAGATTTACCGATTTATTCGGTGGTTTTTGATGATGAGGGAAGATTTGATATTAAAAAAAGGTAATTTTTTTATACGTTAATACAGGTTCTATCAGATAGCAATTTTTTTAATATTTCCTTAAATAATTCTTGTCTTTTTATAGACGCAGTGATTTTTTTAAATGCTATTTCTAAAGCGAGAGATATATCATCTTCCAATCCATCAGGATTTTTATCACCAGTCATCAAAGTTGTATTATAGATGGATCGACAACCTATAGATAGAGAGAAATAATCAAAACAATCTATTATAATTTCTTTTTTAAAAAGAAATTCTTCCTGGAATATTCTAAAGTCTTCACTATCTGGTTTTGGCGGAACAATTTTTATAACATTTCCGTCAGGAGTAACTATTAGCCAGGCGCTTACATTAACTAATGATTCTCCACAGGATAACGGGAAAGCTAAAGCAGCTAATCTATTATTATCATCAGGATAAGACTCATCACTGATATAATAAATAGGTTTTGCTGACCCAAACTTTAAAAAAAATGAAAAATATTTTAATATCTCTTGCCTATTCCTTTCTTTTTGTGATTCAATCTTTGATGTAAAAATTTCCAGTTGTTTTAGAAGATTTGGTGGGGGTGATTGTCCACCATTACGTTCTACTGACATAATTTTATTAGATTTTACAATATAAAAATTAAAAATCAACCAATCAAAATTTATTTTGTTCTAAGACAGAAAATAGTGATATAAACCCATCGGATAAATTTTTTGGTTTAGAGTAGTTAATTAAAGTTATGTTGATACTAAGGCCATAGTTAATAAGCTCAATCTCTATTATTTTATATATTTTTATATTTTCCGCTGCAAAATCAAAAAAGAAAAACGAAAATTGTCATCAGAATCTTTTTTTTCATCAATTACTTCAAATTGGGAATAATTGGGGAAAAAGACATCAGCTTGGGGAAATTCTTGGTCAATCAAGGTTAAGTAAAGTCGATCGGTTAAATTAATCGCTTGCTGATATAAAGAGGCACCGCCGATGATGAAAATTTCTTTTTTAAATTTTTTTGCCTCATCAATTGCCTCTTGCAAAGCGGAAAAAAAGAATAATGGCGTTTTACCATCTTGTTTCGATCGTAAAAAGATGGTATTGGGATTTTTTCTGGTCACCACTATATTAATTCGGTCAGGTAGCGGTTGGTATTTTTTAGGCAGTGATTGGTAAGTTTTTCTTCCCATAATAACCACCTGATCTAAGGTGAGTTTTTTAAAGTGAGCCATATCTTTTGGGATATGCCACAAAAGTTTATTTTTTGCCCCAAGCTCGCGATTTTTACCGATAGCGGCGATGATATTGATCATTTTTTATTCTTTTTTTCAAAATAACCACCGGAAACGCTAAGGGTGGCTTTAATGGGCGGATGTGGATTATAATCTACAAGCTCAACATACTCGGGTTTGAACTCATCAATTGAAGAAAAGTCATGAGTAAAACGGATTTTTGGAAAGGGACGGGGAGTTCTTTTTAGTTGTTGTTTGACTGCTGAAAGATGACTTTCATAAATGTGAACATCGCCAAAAGTATGAACAAATTCGCCGGGTTTGTAGCCGGTGACTTTGCTAATAATTAAAAGAAGCAGGGCATAGGAGGCGATATTGAAAGGAACACCCAAAAATACATCAGCCGAGCGCTGATACAACTGAAGACAAAGATGACCATTTAAAACATTTAGTTGATATAAATTATGACAGATGGGAAAATATGAGGTGTCTTTTTTGCGCGCCATCGTGTAAAGATACTCGGGATTCCATGAGGTAACTAGAGTATTGTGAGCGTGTGGATCCTCTTTTATCTCATTAATCACCCATTTTAGCTGGTCAATCGTTTTACCATAGCGGGTGGGCCAGCAGCGCCAAAGCTCACCATAAATTTTAGGCAATTTCCCCCATCTTTTGGCAAATTTTTCATCAGTTTTAATTTTCGCAATGAATTCTTCTTTAGTAATTTTTGATTTTTGATTTTTGATTTTGTAAATTTTGTATGGGTAATCATCCCAGATGTGAACGTCGTGATCAACTAAATATTTGATGTTTGTTTGACCGGATAAAAACCAGTAGAGCTCGTATAAAACTCCTTTGAAGTAAACGCGCTTGGTGGTTAAAAGGGGAAATTCGCCTTTGGATAGATTAAAACGCAGTTGACGGCCAAAAACAGAAAAAGAGGCATCACCAGTACCGCGATCAACTTTTTTTACCCCATTTTTTAAAATGTCTTTGAGCAAATTTAAGTATTGGTATTCCTGGTGCATAATTTTAATTAATTTTAGCACATTAAACTTGAACTTCCTTTTTTTTCGTGGTTATTCTTCCTCCTTGCCATTGGCCGCGGTATTTTTCACCCCCGCCATCAACCCAAGAAAAAACCGCAAAAACAAACCGTGCGCCAAGCTCAATCTCCACTTCAACCGGCCCCTCATTTTTTATCCCAAAGGTTAATTTGCCGCAGTACCCTGGTTGGGCAATGCCTGTTCGCAAAAAAAGACCGCTTCGGAAGGTGGTGGTGCGGGGGATAAAAGTGGCGGCGATGTTTAAAGGAAGGTTAACTTTTTCAATCGTGGTGACTAAGTAAAAACTATCCGGTTTGAAAATAAATGAATTAATTTTTTGTGGATCATATTGAGCCAAAAGTTTTATTGAAGGAGTTTGCCGTTCCACTTTTCCCAAAAAAGCTTTGCCTTCAATCTGGTAAACCTCACCTAAACGAAGGTCAAAACCGGCCCCTTCTGGATTTTTCAGTTCTCTTTGATCAAGGTTTTCTACCAAGTTAATTTTTTTTACCAATTGAAGCAGTTTTTTAGGACCAATAATCATAGGATTTTATCCCTAATCCCAATTTAATTATTAACTTTTTATTATCTTTTATCTTTCAATTCGGAGGGTAGGTTTATTTTGGTATCTTGATACACTTGTCATACTGAACCCTCCGATACGGAGGGCAAGCTCGTTTCAACATCCTTGATGTCTTTTGTCATTCCAAGCTCGTTTCGGAATCCCTTTAAGAAATCCTGAAATAAATTCAGGATGACAAAGAACTGCCAATTTCAGTAAAAAGAGACTAATTGGCAAAACGAGACTAATTAATAAAAAGAAACCAATTAGTTAATTTTTTATCTTAAAGCATCACTTTTTCCTCAACGCGCTGATAAGAAAAAAGCTCGTTTTTAGTAAACCAAAGAGGAATTTCATAAGAAGCTTCTTCTTTTGAGCCTGAGGCATGGACTAAATTTTTGACCGCCCTTTTTTGTAAGTTGGCTAAGGCGGATGAATCAAACGCCAAATCGCCGCGGATGCTGCCGGCAGCGGCCCAAAAAGGAAGAGTGTTGCCAGCAATTTTTCGAACCAAAGAAACAGCCAAAGGCCCCTGCCAGACCATAGCCACCACCGGATCACTGATAATATATTCAATCAACCACTGCCTGATCGCCAAGCCGATTTGATAAGGATCATTGGTTTTGAATTGGGAGAAAGGATCAATCCCTAACTCTTTATAATTCTCAAGGGTTTTTTTGCCCATTCCTTCAATAAACTCGCGTCTTTCTTTGGGATAATGCTTTTCGGCTAAAGATTGAGAAGGTTTAGCCATCTTTATTCCAATAAGTTTTAAACCACAAGCTTCAAAGCGCTTGATAATTTCACCAACCAAGCCACGTTTAACCCCATCGGGTTTAACCAAAACTAAAGTTTGTTCAAAAAGATTTTCCACCTGCATAATCTTTAATTTTAAATTAAAAGCAATTTTTCGTCAAATGTTTTTTTATTAAAAATAAAACCTTTGAAGATAAAATAGAGGTAAAATATAATTGATTTATGCCAAAGTTGGAAAAATTTTTTTTATTCTTTATTTTTTTAGCTTTTTTTTTCCTTCTTAACTGGAATTCGTTTCTTACCCCTTTCGAACGCGATGAAGGAGAATATGCCTATGTAGCGTGGGTTATGAGAGAGGGACAATTGCCTTATCGTGATGTTTTTTCCCAAAAACCACCAATGATTTTTTATACCTATTATCTTAGCCAGTTAATCAACAAAGATGCCGTTTGGCCACCAAGAATCCTCGCCGCTATCTTTAGTTTTTTTTCCATTATTTTAGTTGGTTTAATGGCAAAAAAAAATTGGGGGAAGAAAGGCTTTTGGATAGCTTTATTTTTATCTTTACCCATGTTCATGTTTCCGATTTTTACCCCTTTTGCTGCTAATACAGAAAAGTTTATGCTTTTACCGTTATTATTGGTAATATATTTATATCTTTATTCATCAAAAATTAGATTATTACATCTTTTTGTAACCGGGATTTTCTCATCAATGGCTTTTTTTTATAAACCAATTTGTTTTCCAGTTTTGGTTTTTATTTTTTTCTTATGGTTTTTGCAATTAAAAAAGGAGGAAAAAATATTTAATTTTTTTTATTTAGTTTTAGGTTTTTTTATCAGTAGTTTTTTTATTCTTTTGCCTTTTTTGCTAACCAAAACCCTTAATTATTTTTGGGAGAGTGTTTTTATTTTTAATTTTTATTACGTCAAAGCGCTTAACCATTGGCTGGGAAATTTTTATTATCTGAAAAAAATTTTTACCTACTGGTGGATTTTAATTCCTTTTTTTATTTTGTTTTTTTATAAACCAATTAAACTTTTTTGGTTTTATTTATCACTTTTTTTGCTTTCTTTAATTGCAGTTTTTTCCAGCCCAATTGGGCATTATTATTTACAAATGATACCTTTTTTTGCTTTAATGGTTACTGGTGGGTTGGTTCGTTTTGTTAATTTTTTTAAAAAAGAATGGCAACTTGAATTGATGGCTTTGACTGTTTTTATTTTGGTAGCAGTTATGATTTGGCCTTTTAAAATCCAGTTTTACCTTAAACCTCAAGAGTTGGTGGTTTGGGTTTATGGGAGAGTTAATCCTTTTTTTGAGGCGCCGATTGTCGCCCAAAAAATAACAGCAATAACCAATCCTTCTGATAAAATTTTTGTGGCTGGATCAGAACAAGAAATATATTTTTATGCCAAAAGAAAAAGCCCCACCCGTTTAATTCTTACCTATCCTTTAAATTTAAACAATGATTTAGCGATAAAATATCAAAAAGAGATTGTTGACGAGCTTAAAAAAAATCAACCAAAAGTTATTGTTTTATCACAATCATCTCATAGTGGTGTTTGGAATGAAGGTAGTCCGAAAATTTTTATTAATTATTTAAATTCTATTTTAGAAAAAGAATATCAGTTAATTGGTGGTTATGTTTGGAAAGGTGATGAAGGAAGCTGGCAGGCGCCGATAAAAAAGGAGGCGATTGAGGAAAGCAGTTTTTTGGTTTTTAAGAAAATATGAGAAAAAACATTAATTATTTGTTAATCTTTTTTTTGGGTTTTCTTCTTTATCTACCATCATTATTTTTTGACTTTTCTTATTTTGATGACAATGTTTTGGTTTTGGATAATTTATATTTTTTAAAAAATATAGGCAATTTTTTTAAGGCTTTCCAAACCGAGGTTTTTCATATTAATAATTTTTCCGCCGCTTATTACCGACCAATTCTTACCTTATCGTTTATGTTTGATGCCCAAATTTCCGGTAAATGGCCATTTTTTTATCATTTAAGTAATGTTTTATATCATCTTATTGCCTCGCTATTGCTTTATCTTTTTTTAAAAAAATTAAAAATTGAAGAAAAGGTCGCTTTTTTGTTGTCTTTGATTTTTTTGGTTCATCCAGTTTTGACCCAGGCGGTTTCTTGGATTCCGGGAAGAAATGATTCGTTATTAACGATTTTTACTTTGGCGACTTTTATTTTTTTGATTGATTATTTGAAAAAAAGAAAGATTGCCAATCTTATTTTTTACTTTTTATTTTTTTTCTTAGCTCTTTTTATCAAAGAAAATGCTATTTTGATTCCAATATTTTCAATTTTTTTTATCTTTCTTTTTTATAAAGAAAAAAAGAACTATCTTTTTGAACTTTTTTTAGGTTGGTGGGGGATAAGTTTTTTTTGGTTTATTGCCCGTCAAAATGCCTTAAAAAACTTTATTTATCTTTCGCTTTCTGAAATGTTTTCTGCCTTAATCTTTAATTTTCCGGCTTTATTTTTATATTGGGGAAAAATTTTTTTCCCTTTTAATCTTTCGGTTTTACCAACTTTAAAAGATTCTACTCTTTTTTTGGGATTTTTCGCTTTTTTTATTTTTATCTGTCTTTTGCTTTGGAGTAGAAAAATCAACTTTAAACTTTTTATTTTTGGGTTATTATGGTTTTTGTTTTTTCTTTTGCCCAATTTTATTCGCCCAAACCCAAAGATTACCGCTGATTTTTTAGAACACCGAATTTATCTGCCTTTGGTTGGTTTTTTTATTGTTTTATCTTCGGTGGAAAAATTAAAGAATTTTTTAGTTGATAAAAAAAGCAATTTTTTTGTCTATTTTTTAATCATCTTTTTTGCGGTAATAACTTTTTTCCACCAGTTTAATTTTAAAGATAGGTTAACCTTTTGGCAAAAAGCAGTTCTCTCCTCTCCATCTTCTCCTTTAGCTCATCGAAACTTGGGAGCGATGCTTTATTTTGATGGCAAAATAAAAGAGGCAGAAAAAGAATACAGAAAATCGCTTGAAATTAATCCGCAAGAGCCAATGGCCAATAATAATTTAGGTGTTATTTACCTTCAAAAAAAAGACTTTAAAAAAGCAATTTCTTATTTTGAAAAAGAACTTCAAGTTAATCCTTATTATGATAATGCTTATTTTAATTCTGGTTTGGCTTACTATCAATTAGGTCAAAAAGAAAAAGCGGTTTCCCTTTGGAAAAAAACAATTGAGATTAATCCTTATTATTTAGAGGCTTACAAAAATTTAGCCAACCACTTTTTTTTAGAAAAAGATATTAATCAGGCAAATTTTTATTATAACCTTTATTTACAAAATGGAGGCAAGATAGAAGAGTAAGAGTTGTTATAATTAAAGCTATGGATTTAAGCGCTTATGATTATTTATTGCCTGAAAAAAATTTAGCTAAAGTGCCTGCCTCACCACGTGATGCCGCAAAACTTTTTGTTTATAAAAAAAAAGAAGATGAAATTATTTTTGACCGATTTTATCATTTAGATAAATATTTGCCCAAAAATTCTTTTTTGGTTTTGAATGAAACAAAAGTGATTCCGGCTCGGGTGGAGTTAAAGAAAAAAACAGGCGGAAAAGTGGTCGTTTTGTTTTTGGTTAATGAGATGGAGGAAGATAATAAAGTAAAGATTATGGTTGATCGAGAAATTAAGGTAAGGGAGAGATTGTTTTTTAAAACTGGTTATTTTGTTGAGGTTATTCGGCAGGAAAAAAATATTTTTTTGGTCAAGTTTAATTTTTTAAGAGATAAACTTTTTTCTCTTTTGGAAAAAGAGGGCGCGATGCCCGTTCCTTTATATCTAAAAGATACTCCCTTCTCAAAGGAGGGGCTGAAACAAAAATATCAAACAACTTTTTTTAAAAAAGAAAATCAAGATTTAGCATCTGTTGCTGCCCCAACTGCCTCACTGCATTTTACCAAACGGGTGTTTAAAAAACTTGAGCAAAAAGGGATAAAAAAATATTTTGTCAATCTTTATGTGGGGATGGGGACTTTTGCGCCATTAAGTGAGGAGAATTTAAAAACGAAAAAACTGCATCAGGAATGTTATCAAGTTAAGGAAAATACTTGGCAGAAGATTTTGGCGGAGAAAAAAAGCGGTAAAAAGTTGGTGGCGGTGGGGACGACGGTAACGCGAACGATTGAATCGTTCGCGAAATCAAAAATCAAAAATCAAAAATCAAAAATTTACAAAACCGAGCTTTTTATTTTTCCTCCTTTTGAGTTTCAGATAGTTGATATTTTAATGACAAACTTTCATCTACCAAAATCTTCGCTGATGATGTTGGTTGAGGCGTTTTTACAGTTTAAAGGAGCAAAAAAACATCTGATTGAGTTGTATAATATGGCTATAAAAAATGATTTTCGTTTTTATTCATTTGGGGATTCAATGTTGATAATTTAAAATTTAATTGATACTGAAAATAATAAAGGTTCAAATATAAAACCGCGTCTGACGCGGTAAAACAACCCTAAGGGTTCAAAGGTAAAATATAAAAATTAAAAAATAAAAATGACAAATAAAAATTTAAAATTGAATAAAACAGATATTTTTTTCAAAGTTTTATATCAGTCAAAAAAAAGAGGATCAAGGGCAAGATTGGGGGAGATAAAAACGGCGCATGGGGTAATAAAAACCCCTTCATTTGTGGCCGTTGGAACCAAAGGGACAGTCAAAAGCATTTTGCCTTCGCTTTTAAAAGAGATAGGCACACAACTGGCTTTTGTCAATACTTATCATCTGCTGACTCATCCGGGAATTGAGATAATTGAAAAGGCAGGCGGAATACATCGCTATGCTGGTTTTGATATCCCTTTAATGAGTGATTCAGGCGGATTCCAGGTTTTTTCGCTAGCGAAAAAAAACAAATTCGAAATTCTAAATTCGAAATCTCAAATAAATTCAAAATCTAAAATCCCAAATTCTAAACAATTAGATATGTTATCAATAAAGTTTGTTAAAATTTCCGATGATGGGGTGAGGTTTCGATCAGTTTTTGATGGGGCAATTATTGAGTTAACACCTGAAAAATCAATTGAGTATCAGCAAAAAATTGGGGCCGATATAATGATGGCTTTTGATGAGTGTATCCCTTATGGGGTAAGTTATGAATATACAAAAGAAGCAACTGAAAGGACACATCGGTGGCTTGAAAGATGCGTAAAAAAAGTTAAAAGTCAAAAGTTAAAAGTCAAAAGTGAAAGTAAAAAGTTAAAAGAAAAAAATCAATATCTGTATGGTGTAATTCAAGGTGGGGTGTTTGAGGATTTGAGGAAAAAATCAGCAGAGTTTGTAGTTTCTCAAAATACCGACGGGGTGGCGATTGGCGGAGTATCGGTTGGGGAGAGTAAAAAAGAGATGCGGGATCAGGTAAGATGGGTTTCACTTTTTTTACCAAAAGATCGACCAGTCCATCTTTTGGGAGTAGGTGAGTTTGATGATATTTTGGATTTGGTTTCCTGCGGGATTGATACTTTTGATTGTGTTGAACCAACAAGAAAAGCGCGCATGGGCGCGCTTTTCAAGTTAAAAATTGAAAATTCTCTCTTCGCTAAAGCTTCGGGGGACAAGCAAAAGTTAAAGGTTGAATGGGAAGAGATTGACATTTTAAGAGGAGTTTATCGCAATGATTTATCAAAAGTTGATGAAGACTGCAGTTGTTTTGTTTGTCAGAATTTTACCAAAAGTTATCTTCATCATCTTTTTAAAAACCGCGAGCTTTTAGCTTACACTTTAGCCACCTATCATAATTTGTGGGTGATGGAAAGATTCTTTGAAAAGGTAAGGGAGGCGATTGAAAAAGATATTATTTGAAAAAAATTAAAATAAATCACAAAAAACAACTTTTTTAAAGTTATATTTTAAAGAGTTATAAAGCTCTTTTTCCTCATTATAAAAAATTTTTCTTTAAAAAAATGATACGATCGTATCTATTTTTTAAATAATTTTTATTATCTTTTGTTTAGTTTTTATTGTCATTTCAAATTTAAGTGAAACTGTTATAATAAGGTTGATTTAAATTTTTTATTTATTTATGATTAAATTAGTTAAAAATTTTTAAAAAATCATATGAGCCAAAAAAATACTGATCCAAAACAAGCTTTAGGGCAGCTTGAGGAGATTTTGGAAGTTTATATGGTGAAAAAAGCCCCATTTGCTATTCCGGAGAATTGGAGAGAATTGATTGTCAAATTCGCTCCTTATTTAACAATTTTAAGTATTATTATCGGGGTGCCGGTTGTTTTGGCGGTTTTGGGAATCGGCGCTTTAGTATCGCCTTTTACTGCATTTTTAGGGCCACGATATGCTTTATCTTATAGCTTTAATTATGTTTTATCAATGATTACTTTTGGGGTGGTAATAGTTTTTGAAGCATTGGCTGTCCCCGGCCTTTTTAGAAGAGAGAAAAAAGCTTGGCGATTTTTGTTTTATGCATCATTAGTTAATGTCGTTGCTGGATTTTTTGGTGGTGATTGGGTGGGGATGATTGTTGGTGCTTTACTTTCCTGGTATGTACTTTTTCAGGTAAAAGAGTATTATAAATAAAAAACTAACCATCTAATTTAAACTGCTTTTGCTTTTAAAAGCAATATTTTTTGATACAATTTTTGATTGCTTTTATAAGTTTTTTTATTTTTTAATTATGCCAGAAAATCATCGTCCTTCAGAAATAACAATTGAGATGTTTCCTTTTGTTGAGGTTGATGCGAAAAAAACGCCTCCTTTTTGTGTTGATGGTCGAGCGGGTGCGGTTAATGGTGAAAAAATTGGCGTGTATCCCCAACTTCTTGGGGGAAGTTTGATGCCGGCCGTTTTGGAGTGGTTGATTAACCGACCAGATGATGATTTAGCAAAAGTTTTACCTAAAGTTTTTCAAAAATTAAAAAGACAAGGTTATCCTTTGGGTGTTCATACTTCAACTCATGCTGATACCGGAAAATCAGACTGTGGTTTTGCTGATAATTTGGGCAATATTTTGAAAACTTTTGAAAATCGTTTGGAGGAGATAAAAGGAATTATTAGTCAAGTTAGGGTAAATTATTCTGATGAAGTTTGGCAGAAGATTAAAGGTCAATTGGAACAAATTGATTTAAATAAATTATCAATCGGTGAGCAACTGGTAAAACAGGGAGAAAATTTGGGAGCAGTCAAGCAGGTTTTAGATGGGGAACATAGGGAGGTGGCGACGATTGTGAATTTAATTTCTTCAACCACTTTGGACACTAATAATAATCAGGATCATCAAGCGTTTAATTTAGATTTATGGTTGGTTGATGAAATCAGGCAAAATTTTGGTTGGCAAAAAGATTTAACCCAAGCTTTGTCTTTAGGTTTATATGTGGCAACTGAGATGGTTTTAGTTGAGCGGAAAGGAAAACCCCGCTTGCCAATTTTAATCAAAAAATGATTGAAAAAAAGGAAAAGACAGTTCATCAGGCATGGAGGGAATTAATTGCCGGATATGATGTTTTAGGGAATTTAAAGTTTTTAATTATGGCTTTTTTTGGGCTGGTTTTGGGATTAGATAAAAAAGACAAAAGAAATTAAAATACCCGATAGGCTCTATTGAACGTCTCAAAATCAACTTCCTTTTTACCTTCAAGCTGGACACGTGTAACGTGTAACTTATAACTTGCAACATTAAAATTCATATCAATAATTTTTAGTCTTTTACCATTTGGAATTAGAGTCCAAAGCCCGGGCCAAGGAGATAAACCTCGGAAATAATTATAAAATATTTCCGAGGAATTTCTAATTTCTAATTTCCAATTTCTAATTTCTTTTAAAATCGGTGGTAATTCCTCAAATTCAAGCGGTTCATTTTTTAAGGCTTTTTTAAGAGTGGATAAAGGAATAAAACCGTCTTGTTTTTTTAAAAGGCGAGTGTAGGTCGCTTGGGTGTGGTGTTGGGGGGTTGATGTCATCCCGAATCCATTTCGGAATCTTGTTTTTAGATCCTGAAACAAGTTCAGGATGACACCTTGAAGCACTTGAAAGCCAAGATTTGTTAATTTTTTCTCCAAATCCGCCTTCCGTTCTTGGATAGCGATAAATTGTATTATTTTGAGAATCTAGAATATAGAGATAGGTTAAATAAGTAGCCATAGCAGAAATTTTAATGCTTGGAGGAAAGGAAATATTATTTTCTTTAAATTCAAATGTTATAGGGCTAAAAGAAAGAAGCTTGTTTTTTTCAGTTAGGATAAAGACAAGCTTCAAATCGTTCATAGCTGTTATTTGAATAATGTCGCCTGTGTCTTTCGGCAAATAATATTCTTTTTTCTCATCTTTCTTGGGGACTATAATTTTATTTTTTGAAGCGATAATGAGCTGATCATTGACAAGGGAAGAAGCGATTAATTGTTCACCAATAGGGAAAATTTCAGTGTGGGGATTAAGATTGATATTTTTTTCTTGAGAAAGCAACTGAACTTTATTTATTTTTATTTCCGTTTGCGGCTCAGAAGGTAAATTTTTATTTCGGTTGCTAACTTTGATAATCATTAGAGGTGCAACTAATATAGCTATAATGATTAAGAGAACATATATTTTTTGCTGATAATTCATTTGGCTAAATTGGGCTTTTATTTTAGT